>Ga0213835_100102_pt1 | contig 109339 bp, 90 predicted proteins | sample SWPATP01_FD_160576 | JGI IMG/M metagenome (GOLD analysis project Ga0213835, IMG submission 160576) | Coastal seawater microbial communities from Marineland, Florida, United States - SWPA TP0 #1 | ecosystem: Environmental > Aquatic > Marine > Coastal | place: USA: Florida | collected 2016-08-05 | reverse complement strand
TCCTCGCGTCCATAGCGGTTTATTTTTTTTACCGCCAAGTCCGCAAAGGGATTATTTTTACTCTTTGCGTCAATAGCGGTTTATTTTTTTTACCGCCAAGTCCGCAAAGGGAAAGTTTTTACTCTTCGGGTTCCTTGCGGTTTATATTTTTTTACCGCCAAGGCCGCAGGGAGATGGTTTTCTATCTTCTTGTTCATTTTGCGCTGTTATTTTTACCGCCAAGGCCGCAAGGAAAAGTTTTTTACTCTTTGCGTCCATAGCGGTTTATATTTTTTTACCGCCAAGTCCGCAGGGGGATGATTTTTACTCTTTGCGTCCATAGCGGTTTATATTTTTTTACCGCCAAGGCCGCAAAGGGAAAGTTTTTACTCTTCGGGTTCCTTGCGGTTTATTTTTTTTACCGCCAAGGCCGCAGGGGGTGAAGATTTAAATATTCTCCTTTACACCCATTCCGGCAAATAAAATTTCGTTCCCTGCATCCACTGCGGATAAATTTTTTACCACTTGATTAAGTCCTACTCCTCCAAACCATTAACAACTCTTTTTATGCCATATTTTAGTCTAACTTGATTGAAGTTTAAGATTAAACCCAATTTAAAACCACCAAGTTTAAGGTAGTTCAAGGTTTGTGCTATATGAATATCTTGAATGACCTCAATTGCTTTTAATTCCAAGACAACCTTATTCTCAACCAACATGTCGATTCTGTAACCAACCTCCAAATCAACACCATCAATTTTGAGCGGCATAGGTTTTTCCATTTCAACGTGCAATCCAGCCTTTTTTAATTTGTAGTATAATGCTTGCTTGTATGCATTTTCTAATAATCCAGGTCCTAGTTGTGAATGTACATCGAATGCCACATGTAGTACATTTTTGGCAATTTGGTTTTCTAAAATGTCATCTGGATTTTTCATACACTTTTTGAATTAAAATTCCCTCTTCTTTTGTATTCCGGTTACCATAATTCACCGCCAAGTTCGCAAGGAAAAGGTTTTTTACTCTTTGCGTCCCTTGCGGTTTATATTTTTTTACCGCCAAGTCCGCAAGGGGATGATTTTTACTCTTTGTGTCCACTGCGGTTAATTTTTTTACCGCCAAGGTCGCAAGGAAAAGGTATTTACTCCACGCGTCCATAGCGGTTTATTTTTTTTACCGCCAAGTTCGCAAGGAAAAGATTTTTACTCTTTGCGTCCATTGCGGTTAATTTTATTTTACCGCCAAGGTCGCAAAAGGAAAGTTTTTACTCTTCGGGTTCCTTGCGGTTTATATTTTTTTACCGCCAAGGCCGCAGGGAGATGGTTTTCTATCTTCTTGTTCATTTTGCGCTGTTATTTTTACCGCCAAGGCCGCAAGGAAAAGCTTTTTACTCTTTGTGTCCACTGCTGTTAATTTTTTTTTCCGCTAAGGCCGCAAAGGGATGATTTTTACTCTTTGTGTCCACTGCGGTTATTTTTTTTTACCGCCAAGGCCGCAAAGGGATTATTTTTACTCTTTGCGTCCATAGCGGTTTATATTTTTTTACCGCCAAGGTCCCAAGGAAAAGATTTTTACTCTTTGCGTCCATTGCGGTTTAAATTTTTTAAGTCCAAGGCCGCAAAGGGATGGTTTTTGCTCTTTGCGTCCATTGCGGTTAAAGAAAAACTAGAAATTTTCTACCAATGAGCGTGTGGTGGCTTCAAGGATATCAAAGGCATTCTCTGCCATCAAGTTCTCCGTATCCAGGGTAGGGTTCACTTCCACAATTTCCCAACAACAGACCCGCTTGTCTTTGATCAGCTCTGCATTCAGTTGAAGGGCCTCTTCCACCGTTAAGCCATTGGGTACAGGCGTTCCTGTTCCAACCGAAATAGAGGAATCCAAGCTGTCCACATCAAAGGAAATGTAAATCTGGTCACAGTCCTTTAGCAATTCAAGGGCAGCTTTTGCCACTTTTTCCACGCCCAAAGCCCTTACATCCTCTGTAGTGAAGTTCCTGATGCCATATTGTCGCATGAGGTAATCTTCAGGTTCTTCAGTGTCCCTTACGGAAATGAAAACGATGTCTTCCGCTTTGATTTTCGGGAAGTTTCCGCCTATGTTTTTTATTTTTTCCCAGTATTGTACAGTTTCCTCCATGGGTTCATTCACCTGACAATCCAGGTTGTCGGTGTGGATACACATGGCCAAAGGCATCCCGTGCATATTGCCTGATGGGGTAGTGTATGGGGTATGCAGATCTGCATGGGCATCAATCCAAATCACCCCCAATCTTTTGTCCGGATGGGCTGCTTTGATCCCCATGATGGTGCCGGCAGCAGTAGAGTGGTCTCCAGCCAAAATGATAGGGAATTTTTTGTCCAAGCGCAGGGATTCAATGGTGCTGTATACATTTTTCAGGACTTGGTAAACACCCTCAATATATTTGGCATGAGGGTGCCTGTTTCCTTTCCATAGGTAGTTGTTGGCATCTTGTACATTGATTGGGTCAAACTGGGTGAAAAAGTCAGAGGTTTTATCCAAACTGGCAATTTTCAAAGCATCAATCCCCAAACTGGCCCCTCTCGTGCCTGCGGCAATTTCAGAACGTACTTCTACCAATTTGATATCTCGCATCATATGTATTTTGGGTTTATATTATCAAACAATTATCCGCGCAAAAGTAGCTATTTGAGCTGCAAGCCACAAGGAAAGCCCTTGGAATATGGTTTTTTTCTATCGGTAGGAGAATTTTCTCTGAAATCCTATAAATTGGAGGGTTGTAATATCCCTTTTTGTGAACTTAAGTGATAAAATAGGTTGGAAAACCGCCGCAGGCCTGGTAATCGCCAATATGATCGGTACTGGAGTGTTTACCAGTTTAGGGTTTCAGGTAGCTGAAAGCCAAAATACATGGAGTATCATTCTTCTATGGGTGATTGGAGGCGTTATGGCACTGATGGGAGCCATGGTATATGCCGAATTGGGGACACATTTCAAGAAATCTGGTGGGGATTATATTTTTCTTTCGAGGACATTGAATCCCGCAGTTGGTTATCTGTATGCCTGGATTTCCCTGACCTTGGGGTTTCCTGCCCCGGTTGCCATTGCTGCCATGGCCATGGTTCAGTATTGGCAACCCTTGGTAGGGGAGATGTGGAGCTTGAGTCTTGGGGTGATTTCCATCATGATGATGAGTGTTTTTCATTCTTATTCTGTCCAGCAGTCGGGGACAGTCCAGAATATACTCACAACCATCAAGATCTTATTTGTTTTTGCGCTCATCGGTATTGGTGCCTATTTTGCGTCTACTTTAGAATCCAGTTCATTTGACTATACCGCCTCTTGGACAGATGAAATTTGGAAACCTGGCTTTGCGGTTTCTTTGATCTATGTGTTTTATGCGTATACAGGGTGGAACTCAGCGGCCTATATTATTGAAGAGATTGAAGAACCAAGGAAAAATTTACCCAAAGCACTGATAAGTGCAACCCTCTTGGTGATGTTGGTCTATGTACTTTTACAATTGATCTTCTTGAAACATGCCAGTATCGCCCAGTTAAGTGGAAAAGTTCAGGTAGCTACCTTGGCCTTTGGCAACCTTTTTGGGACACAAGGGGTATTTTGGGTAAGTTTGTTTATCGGCATTCAGCTGATTGCTACCATTAGTGGGTACACTTGGGTAGGCCCTAGAATTACCCAGGCCATGGCCAAGGAGTTTAAGTTATGGGGCCCATTGGCCAAGACCAATTCCAGAGGAATACCCGTAAGGGCCATTTGGTTCAATACAGGAATGAGTTTTCTATTGATGTCCACCGGTTCTTTTGAAATGGTATTGCTTTATGTGGGTTTTGTCTTGCAAATGATGGGCGCTTTTACCATATTTTCCTCACTATTGGTGAAGAAAGTAGAAGGGTTCAAAAGTCCTTTCAAACCATGGTTACAGGTCATTTACCTTATATTTACCCTTTGGGTCATGTTCTTTATGTTATATGATCGCCCCAAGGAAAGTGCCATTGGCATTGGAATCGTTTTAATTGGATACATCATTTATTTATTTGACAAAAAAAACATTACTGAATCGGCTACATGATCAGATCAAAATTACCCGATTTAGGGACTACCATTTTTACGGTGATGTCCCAATTGGCCCATGACCATGGAGCCATAAATCTTTCCCAGGGTTATCCCGGCTTTGATACCTATCCTTTCCTGAGGGATTTGCTGGCCAAATACGTGCAGGAAGGATATAATCAGTATGCGCCAATGACCGGAGTGCCCGCTTTGAAAAAGAGGATAGTTTCTAAAACCTTGAACCTGCATGATGTGGAATTTGATGAGGAAGAGGAAGTAACCGTGGTTTCGGGGGCTACAGAAGCTTTATATGCGGCAGTTACTGCGGTAATAGAGCCCGGGGATGAAGCCATCATTCTAGAACCCGCCTATGACAGCTATGCACCTGCGGTCAGGCTAAATGGAGGAGTTCCTGTCTATGTGCCCTTGAACCTGCCTGATTTTTCAGTGGATTGGCAAAAGGTAAAAGACGCCATAAGCGAAAAAACCAAGGTGATCATGGTCAATACCCCTCACAACCCTGGAGGATATGTCTGGACCCAAGAAGACCTGGACCAATTGTTTGCTTTGATTAAAAACCGCGAAATCTTTGTGATCAGTGATGAGGTGTATGAGCAAATAACTTTTGATGATGTCAAACACCTGCCCGTTTTCAGTCATCCCGGTTTGCGGGCGCGTTCATTTGTATGTGGATCATTTGGTAAGACTTTCCATGTTACCGGTTGGAAAATAGGGTATTGTTTGGCGCCCAAAGCACTAAGTAGGGAGTTTAGGAAAATCCATCAGTTTCTGACATTTAGTACGTCCACCCCGATGCAGTATGCTTTGGCAGATTTTATGGAAAATCCAAGCAGGTATATTTTCCTGAATGAATTTTACGAGAAAAAGCGGAACCGTTTCTGCAGGGGTTTAAAAGAAACAGCATTCGAATTCATTCCTGCGCAGGGAAGCTTTTTTCAGGTCGTTTCCTATGGGCATTTATCCGATGAAAAAGATACCGAAGTAGCCATCAGAATGACCAAAGAAATTGGGGTGGCCTGTATTCCGGTTTCAGCTTTTTTTCATGACCATAGAGACCCTAAACTGCTGAGGTTTTGCTTTGCCAAAGAAGACAGGGACCTGGATAAAGCCCTGGACAGGATCAAAACCTTTCAGTTTTAAACGGGAGTCAAATGGCTCATGAGGATCACTGTAGAGTGGGCCTTGGCCAAATACTGCCCATTTTTGATGGGATTGGCATCTGACCATAGGCAGATGTCATTTGGCGCTTCTGCAGCGGTATCTATCCAGACCCTCCATTTGGTTTTCCTTTGCCCAATGGTTCTCGGCAGTTCAAAACTGATATCTTCATGATAGGCATTGAAAATGTAATGCATGGCCATTTTTCTATTGATAGAAATGACCGTGGTGGCAATGCTGTGGGAATTGTCAGACCAGTCCGGTCGATAAAGTTTCGCTCCATGCCAGGTGATCAAGGGCTGGTTCAGCAGATCCTTTAAACTCATGTTGAAATCCGGATGAGCGGTTTCCCTTTTCAACCTTTTTTCAATCAGGATCTTCACAAAACGCAGCATATCCGCATTTTTTTCTACCAGAGACCAATCAAACCAGGTGGTTTCATTGTCCTGACAATAGGCATTGTTATTGCCATGCTGGGTACGACAGACCTCATCACCCATCAAAATCATGGGTGCACCCATAGAGAGTAAATTTACGACATGGAAATTTTTGATCTGTCTCCTGCGCAAAGACAGGATATAAGGGTCCTCTGTGGGGCCTTCTATGCCAAAATTCCAGCTGAAATTCTCATTATGCCCATCTCTGTTGCCTTCATTATTGGCCAGGTTATGTTTATGGTTGTAGGAAACCAAGTCCATTAAAGTGAACCCATCATGACAGGTAACAAAGTTGATGCTTTGTTCCGGGATCTTGTCTTTTTCTTCATAGAGGTCGGGGCTACCGATCAACCGGGTTACAAAATTGCTGACTTTCCCTTCATCCCCCCTAAGGAAGCCTCGGATATCATCGCGGAATCTTCCGTTCCATTCCTTCCAACTGTCACCTATAAAATGACCGACTTGATAAAGTCCGGCAGCATCCCAGGCTTCTGCTATCAATTTGGTTCCCGCAAAAACAGGATCTGATTCAATATCCCAAAGAATGGGAGGGTTTTCAATGGGATTGCCATTTTCATCCCGGGAGAGAATGGAGGCCAAATCAAACCTGAACCCATCTACATGCATATCCCTGACCCAAAAATGAAGGCTGGAAAGGATCATGCGCCTGACAATGGATTGGTTGGCGTTAAGGGTATTCCCTGTTCCGGAGTAATTCTTGTATTTGGATTTATCCCCGTTGAGCAGGTAATATACACTGTTGTCTATGCCCCGGAAAGTGTAAGTGGGGCCATCTTCTTTGTTTTCAGCCGTATGATTAAACACCACATCCAGAATGACTTCAATGCCTGCTTTGTGAAGTGCCTTGACCATGTCCCTGAATTCATCCAAGACCAAAAGCGGCTGGCCTGAATCTGTACTGTAGCCTTGATGTAAAGCGAAGAAGGAAACCGGGCTATATCCCCAGTAATTGGTGAGTCCTTCGGGTGCATCCTGTACATCAAATTGAAACACAGGAAGTAGTTCTACAGCTGTTATACCTAATTCTTGGAGGTAAGGAATTTTTTCTATTAAGCCTTTGAATGTTCCTCTTCTGCCTTCTTCCACACCGGAATTTGGATGTTTTGTAAAGCCGCCTACGTGTAATTCATAGATAACAGTTTGGGAAAATGATTTTTTTGGATGTTTATCATCCTCCCAATCGTATTGCCCAAGATCCGCTAAAACTGACTTCATAAAAGCCGCTTCATCATTTCCAAATATGGAAAGGGCTTTACGGTCATAATTTTTGGGTACTGCAACAGCCTTTCCATAGGGGTCAAGCATCACTTTAGAGGCATCAAACCTATGCCCTTTGTCTGGCAGATAAGGGCCATAAATGCGATAGCCGTAATGCTGCCCAGCCTGTACTCCGGAAACGAATATGTGCCAATAATGGTAAGTTTTGTTTTTTGCTTTATCCAATTTGAAAACATGGGAAGGTTGGTGATCCTCTACATGGTCAAAAAAGAGCAGCTCAACAGCGGTGGCATGTTTGGAAAAGATAACAAAATTGACGCCTCCATCTACAAACGAAGGTCCTATGGGAAAACTCTGTCCAGGACTTGCCTCAAATTGTGGGTGTAATATGCTTTTATTCAAGGGGAAAAAGTAAGTTTAATTTTATCTGTTCGAAATCTAGGGATAAAATAGGGATTATCGTGCCAAAAAATAAAAAAATAGCCTGTATTTCATTTTTCAGCCGGGATTGGCATCATTTTTTCGCCTAAATTGAAGAATTAAGCGTAGGGATAAAAAAGAGGATTTTTAATTCACTTGTAAAAAAGACTAAGAAATGGTCGGACAGAAAAAAAAATATAAGGTTGCCAATAAAGTAGTTCTGGGCTTTTTGCTTGCCTTTATTTTGGTGGTGGTAGTCTCAGCGGTGACATATGTCAGTATCAGGAATTTGTTGGAAACCGTAGAAAATCTTTCAGAGCCCAATGAAAAACTCCGTCAGCTCAATGGCTTATTGGCAGATGTTTATCTTTTGGACATGTCCAAAACAGAACGGACCTCAGACAGGGATTCTGTTTTTGAAGCCACAGAAAAAAGACTGAAAGAAAGGCTTGATTGGTTAAAGCTTCATGCGGAAGATTCTGTAGAGCGCAGCAGCTTTGAGAAAATCAGTATGGATTTGTCTGAATTGATGGTAGTATATGCGGGATTGGAAGAAGTACGTTACAACCTCACCAGCAGGACTTTTAGTGAGGAAGCACTTAAAAATATCGAAAGACGTATTCAGCGGCAACAGGAATTGAGTGAGATGCAGTTTTTGGGTAGAATCAGGAATAGGGATTTGCTGGCCGAAATCACACTCCCTGAGAAAAAAGAGACCTCTGGAGAAGAAAGTGAGGAGATATCTGCATTTGAGGAAGAGTTGATGGAAATCGTCAAAGAAATCAGAGAAATTGAGATCGCTGCGCAAAACAACCAACAAAAGGAAGAAACTACCGATGCTGCTTTAGAGGCTTTGAAAACCTTTATGACCCAGGTTTATCAGGATGAGCAAAAACTGCAGCAGAACTTTCTTTACCTAGAAAACCGTCTGATCAACAAAAACAAAGACATATTCTCTCAAATCCAACAGCTGATTAGCAGCATGCAGCGGGAACTCTTGGTAGAGTATAGGGCCAAGAATGAATCTGCCTATGAACTGACTTACACGGTTTCCCTTGTTTTGGGCACCATGATTTTTTTGGGAATCATTGGTTCACTAGGCTTTGTTAACAACATTTTGACTGAAATCCGAAAAGGGAATGAATACAGATTGAAGCTGGAAGAAGCTAAGAAAAAATCCGATGACCTTGCCAAAGCCAAACAGGACTTTTTGGCCAATATGAGCCATGAAATCCGGAACCCCTTGCATGCCATTCAAGGATACCAACAGGCACTCAAAAGAAAATCCTTAAGTCCCCAACAATTGGAAGATGTCAATATGATCGGTTTTGCATCAGAGACTTTGGTAGGTATCGTCAATGACATCCTCGATTTCTCGAAATTGGAGGCCGGAAAAATTAAAATTGAAAAACACCCTTTCAATCCCCAAACTTTGTTTACGAACCTTCAGCGGGTCTATAAGATCAAAGCTGAAGAGAAGGGATTGGCATTTGATTGGGATATCCATTTGCCGGAGGAAAAGTGGGTTTTGAGCGACCAATTGAGGATCAGTCAGATTTTGAGTAATTTGGTGAGCAATGCGATCAAATTCACCCATGAAGGGGCTGTTAAAGTCAACGTCCGCCTCGTGCAGAATACCCACTTGCAAATGACCGTGCAGGATACTGGAATGGGGATGTCAGATTCATTTAAAGAAAATATTTTTCAGGAATTCAACCAGGGAGATACCTCCATCACCCGTCAATATGGGGGAACTGGATTGGGATTGGCCATCACCAAAAAACTTATTGACCTTTTGGAAGGGGATATTGCCATTCAGAGCAGTATAGGGGAAGGTACTGAAATAACGGTGGGATTACCTGTGGAACTTACTGCTGAACAGACTGAGGCAAGACCTTTCACGGATGATCAAGCGGTCGATTTGACTGGCTTGAGGCTTCTTTTGGTTGATGATGATACTTTGGGACTCAAGCTTTTGAAATCTTTGTTGACCGGCAAAGGGGCGGAGGTCATTGCTTATGAAGGGGGGGCGATTTTTAAAGAAGAATTTGATTTTAAAGCCCCCATAGATTTGGCGATTTTGGATATTCAGATGCCTAAAGTCAGTGGGGTAGAGGTCTTGAAAATGTTGAAAAAGAAGCCAATCTACCAATCACTGCCCATCATGGCCATGACAGCCAATGTCTTTGTGGAAGAACAGGAAAAACTCTTAGCCAATGGATTTACAGCATTGCTTTTAAAGCCTTTTTCAGAAACCCAGGTTTTAGAAAAAATAGCTGAATTATTACCGATCAGCAAGATCAACTCAAAAAAGAATGATAAGAATGTAAAGCCTGTCAACGTTTCTGAAAAGCAACCTTATGAACTCACAGATATAGAAAAGTTTTGCATGGGGGACAAGGAAATGCTTCAGGAGGTCATGTTGGATATTATCGACCATACCCAAAATGACCTGAAGAAACTCCATCAGGCTTTGTCAAAAAATGAAGTGGCAACAATCAGAGCAATCACCCATCAGTTGTCCAGTAGGCTAAAACAAATCAAAGTGGAAGCCGGAGACCAAGCAAAGAATATTGAGGTGGCTATCAAGTCCGGTGATTTGGATGGTTTATCTGATAAAGTCCCAGCTTTAATTAAAGAGATAGAAAAAGTCCTTTTGATTCTTCGGCGGGACTTTTCAGAAAAGATATCTACTTCCTAAGAATTTAACATTTAGGGGACCGTCCAGAAAAAGAAATGATAGTTATTGAAGCATCATCTTTCTCTGCCACAGGTGGACATTTGTGGCAGATTTTTTTTAACCACATAGGAGAAGATAGCACACATAGCTTTCCCAGTATCTATCGCCTGATTTTAAAATAAAGGTTTGCTGCTGCACTGCTATGTTTTCTATGCACCTATGTAGTAGATTTATATTTTTAATACCAAACATAATACCTATCCTTTGGCTAAGCTTTTTTGCGCCAAGCAGGCTTGCCGAGGCCTTTCCATATAATTTGTCATTCCCTTTCTGTAAATTTTAAAATCTCAGCATGAAGTTTTTCCTATTATGCATTCGTATAGGGGGAAATTCCTTAGGTAGTACCTTTGATCACCTGAAGTAGTTCCGTTGGATTAATGGGTTTGGAAACAAAAGCATCAGCTCCTGCATATATCGCTTTATTGGCCACGCCTTCATCCCCATAGCGGGATATCAATATGACCTTGGTTTCAGGAGTTTTTTCTTTGATCTTCTGCAGGATGTCAATGCCGTTCATGTCCGGAAGTCGGTAATCCAAAATGGCATGACCAAAGGTGTTATTTTTGAGGAATTGCAGCGCGTCTGCTCCGTTTTGGGCATCTGATACCTCATAGTCATTTTTAGACAAAAACCTGGTCAGCAGTTTACAGAAAACTGCGTCATCTTCCACAATTAATATTTTATTGTTCATCTTTTGCGTATTATCGTTGGAAATTAAACATTCGTATTATTCTCACCAAAAGTTATGATGGCATTTTGATCAATGGCATAAATAGCCATGGCACTTTGGACAAATGCCTTGATGAGTTCATCTACGCCAAGTCCCAACTGTCCAAAATTACGTACATCAAATAACATGAGGCGTTCATCTGCATAAGTCCAGCCGTCATCCCCCTTAATGGATAAGTTGGTACCATAGACTTCCCAAGAGTTCATGTTTTCAGGTAAAGGTTGGTTCAGCGGGAACCCGGATCTTCTGGAATAAACCGCCAAAGGTCTGATACCCTCTTCTGTAGCATGCATCATCAGCCTGAGGTCAAAGGCATAGCTTCTGCCTTTGTTATCAGGAATGGTACCTACATGGTACCATGCTTGGGTTGGATCTAATCCCTTATTGTAATTGCTGTGAATAAGCTGTTGAATGAGATAATGGTCATTGGGGTCAATTTTGCTCATGGCAAAATCCAGTTCATCCTTACTTACCACCGTATATACCCCTTGTCCTGCATTGGAATCCGGAACCTTGATGACCATATTTCCCCCTAAAATCTCAAAATACTTTTTAAGCTCTCCATAGGGAACCTTGGTAAAAGTTTTTGGTGTGAAAATACCGATTCCATGAGCTTTGAATTTGGCGTTGAACCAATCATAGGCCCCACTGGCCACCTCTTTGTTTCTTCCTCCTGCTAAACATGCCTCGATAGGGTTAAGCAAGAGGGTTTTTGATTTCTGGGGCAAACGGGTCCAAGGCTCTTGGGTGACGTAGCGGAAAGCAGCACGGATGGGTACCCATTCATCTTTTTCGTTCCTTACATGCATCAAGCCATTTTCAAATTTTACCGGAGGATCAGGATCATTTTTGTCAAACTTAGCCAAAAAGACATCTTCCTGAAATGCATCTGCGATGGTCGCCGCATAGCCCACATTTTCCATGGGGTTTTTATCATAGACCACAGCCAGATTTCCTTTCAAAGGATGTTTTTCCACCATTGGTTTGAAGGTCTGCTCAATGAGCCGTTTATAGCCTCCCTTCTCCACATTTAAGTCCAAAAGGGGCATGGATTTCTGCCCGGAAGGACAGCTGTTGGTTTCGATGACCGCTAATTTCCTGTAACCTTCATGATTGGTTACATGCATCAGGTCTGTACCGGCCCAACGAAAGTACTTTGGCTGGTAGGAAAGAATCTCCATGATGGCATTTTTATCGGCTGATGGATGAAGCCTATGGTACCGTTCCATCATTTGCTCATGGGAAAGGTTTAAAAAATAGGATACCAATGGGTGGATATTTGAGTTTAAAACCCTTGGGTACCAATGGTCTGTAGGTTCAAAATCCCCAGGTTCTACAAGATGTACATTTTTTGAAATGGAAAGCTTCATATACTTTATTTTTTATTCAATTTGAAAGGTATTGGACTATAATACCAGGTCTTGGATATAGTCCTTGTTTTTCCACAGCATCAGGATACCGCTGGCCACCATGCTGGCTACCACAATTTTCCTGAACAGCAACTCAGATATTTTTGAAAGTATCAATTTACCGAAATACACGGCGATCATGGATGAAATGCCTATCATGATGCCAAATTTGAGTACTTCGCCAGTCACATAGCCATAATAAGCGTAACTGATGATTTTTGTGATGTGGAGCAGGATGGCGTTGGCTGAGCGGGTGCCCAGTAATGACTCTTTGCTTATGCCGTAATTGAGGTAGGCAGAATTCATCAATGGCCCTACACCTCCGATAAGCCCCGATAGAAAGGCTACCACCAGTCCCATAGGGGCAAAGTGCCATGCCTTTACTTTAAAACCGGTTTTCTTTTCTTTTCTGTTCCACTGGAAAATGGTGGAAAGTAACAGTAAGCCTATCAATATCTGAAGGAAATCTGCAGACAGGGTAGCAAACATCCTTGCTCCAATGAGGGACCCCACAATGGTAGAAGGAAAGAGCCAGGCAAAAAGCTTCCAATCTATGTATCTCCAGAAAAAGAAAACTTTAGAAGTGCTGCTCATACCTATGCTGATGGCCATCACTGGGGCCACCGCTTTTACACCTACCACTAAGGCCACCAGAGGCATAAGTAATAAGCTGGCTCCACCACCGGTAAGGGTACTTAAAATAAATATGATAAAGGCGCCTACTAATACTAAGACTAATTGCATATAAGAAGAAGACTTCTTTTGGAAGAAGGTTTTAATCCTACAGATCAAAATACACGCAAAAGGGTGGATTGTAGGGAATGTTATTTTTGATGTTTGGTTTACATCTAAGAAAATACCGTGCCGAAGTTGTATTTAGTTACGGATTTATCGGTCTAGGGTTTTTCAATCTCAAAATGGGCAACGGGAAAAAAGGAAGGTGTGTAAAAATACCCCAATTCGGGGAGTCTATTGAGGACTTGTTGCAGCTGTAAAAAAAATGATTCAGAATTAAAGATTTTATATTAGCATTTTTATAGGATAAAAATATTGAAAAGGCATATTTATTCAAAATAAAATATGTAAAAATAGGAATGGCATAGTTCCTGTCTTTTAAAAAATGATGAAAAACAAGATTTTAATTTATTTAATATTGATTTTGAATTGCTTGTTTTTAGCGAAAGCAGTTTCAACAATACCTCATAAATTGATCTGGAACCAATCTAGTGAGGTAGAACAGCATTTATCCTGGGAACTTGAACAGCAGTTTTATGTGCAATGATTATTCTCTATGGATAATTGTTGCTTAAATAGTTGTGCTGTTACTGGATAGGACTAGATTTGTGTATGGAAAAAATTTTACTGGTAGAAGATGATCTGAGTTATCAAAGGCTAATTAAAAACTTTTTAACAAAAAAAGGCTACCATGTAACTGCCTGTGTAAAAAAAGACGAAGCGGTTAAGGTTCTCAATACGAATGATTTTTCTCTTTTGATTACAGATTATTGGCTTCCTGATGGTACAGGATTGGATCTGTTAAAATATGTACGTCCGAAATTCAAGAATTTACAGGTTATTTTTATTTCCAATTATTCTGAGGTGAGGATTGCCGTAAAGGCGATGAAGATCGGGGCCTTTGAATACATTACCAAACCCATCAATCCGGATGAACTGCTTGTTACCATCCGTCAGGCATTGAATACACCCCAATTTCTTCCATCCCAGCCACTGGAGACAAAGTTTGTGGTAGGAAAAAGCCCGGTTTTCGAAAAAGTATACAAACATTTGGAATTAGTAGCTCCCACAGATTTGTCCGTTTTGTTGATTGGGGAAACGGGAACAGGCAAAGAATACCTTGCCAGGAGGATACATGCATTGTCCAATAGGAGAGAAGGTCCCTTTGTAGCGGTAGATTGTGGGGCGATTTCTCCTGAGTTGGCAAGTTCTGAATTCTTTGGACATGTCAAAGGCGCATTTACAGGTGCGGTATTGGATAAAATTGGATATCTGGAGTTTGCCGATGGTGGCACATTGTTTTTGGATGAAATAGGCAATTTATTGCCTGAGATACAATCCAAATTGTTAAGGGCTTTGCAGGAGAAAAAAATAAAAAAAGTAGGCTCCAATCAGGAATTACCTTTGAATATCAGGTTAGTTTCAGCTACCAATGAGGATATTGGAAACCCGGATTACCAGGGTAATTTTAGACTAGATCTCTTTCACAGAATTAACGAATTTAAAATTGATGTCCCCCCTTTAAGGGATAGGTGGGAGGATTTGGATTTGTTTATCCAGCATTTTATCCTGATCAGTAACGAACAGTTTCAAAAAGAGGTAACAGGTTTGGAGAAAGAGGTCGAGCATTTGTTTTTCAGGCATTCCTGGCCTGGAAATCTCAGGGAGCTGAAAAATGTGATCCGCAGGGCTGTTTTATTGGCAGAAGGACCATTGATAACGAAAGATTTGTTGCCAGTGGAATTCGAAAATAGACCAGAGGAAAACTTCTTGCCCACCAACCAAAATGATTCGACTTTTAAAGAGCAGACTGCTGATATGGAACAAAAGCTGATTTTGGAGGCACTTGAAAAACATAAATTCAATAAATCAAAAGCAGCTGCCTATTTGGGTATTGATAGAAAAACGCTTTACCTGAAAATCAAAAGGTATGGTTTAGACAATTAAACCTAGAATGTGCCTAAAATTAGTTAAAATTAAAAAAAAAATGGGATGATGCCTTATTACAGGCATCATCCCTATGTGAACTGGTTGACCTTGTTTAATTGAATATATATCTGACACCCAATTGCATTTGCCAGACATCTCCAATATTTGCAGTGCGTACAAATGTATTGGTAGGCATTTCACCTCTGGCTGGGTTTAACCTGTAAGTAGGAACATTGGTGATAGGGTCTATATTGACTATGCCAATCGGGCTTTCATTGGCAATGATCTGACCTACCCCCCAGTTGTTATTGAGCATATTGGTGAAGTTAAATATGTCTGCTCTAAGCTGTATAGTATTTCTTTTACCACCAGCTGTGATAAAAAACTCCTGCATAATGGAAAAGTCCAATCGGCCCACAAGCGGAAATTGTACCGCATTCCTTACCGCATAGTTGCCTCTTCTTGAATTCAAATGTGGGTCTTGTTGGATAAAATCATTAAAAATTCTTCTTTGGTCATCAGCAGTGTATAACGTTCCATTTAATGTCAATGGCTCAAATTGCATTTCCAGTAGTTGGGTTTCTGTGGGGACAAAAATGAGGTCATTACCGGCAATCAAATCACCGTTGATGTCAGTATTGTAAACATATGATTCAACCCCTTGATTTCCTAATTCATAAAAAAGCGAGATGGTGGTGGCCAGGTTTTTTGCATATTCTTTTCTATATCCCACAGAACTGATAAATCTGTGTCTTTGGTCATCTAATGAGAAGCCTAAATCCGGAAAATTCCCCCCTCTTACCGAATGAATGTTTTCATAAGAAAGGAAATGTTGGGTATTACCATCCACCATGTTTCTGGCCTTTGCATAGGTATATGCACCCATGGCATGGAGACCGTTGTCGAAGTATTTTTTCAATTGGAAAGTAAGGCTGTAGGCATATCCTTGTGAGGTGTTGTCCAATACCACAGCATTTGTAATATTGGGATTCCTTCTATTGGCTTCATCTGAAAACCCGTAAAGGGGTCTATTATCAGGCCCTGCCAATGTACGTGTGGGTGGTAATAAGTTGGCGTCATAGAACAATAAATCGTGGACTTGGGCTGTGTAAATGCCCTCTATGGTTCCTACAATGCCACCGAACAGTTCTTTGTCAATACCTATATTGGTTCTCCATACCTGTGGGTTTCTAAATCTGGGATCAATATAGGCCAAGTCGTAGGTTTCAGGAGTGCCCCCATTTTCAGGAATGTAGGCATTTGGGTCGGGATTAAAAGGGAAATTGGTCGTATTGTCTTCTCTGATTTGGCCTTGTAGCATCCCGTTAGTATTGACCATGTTGGAAATATTCACGTAAATTGGCCTACCTGAGAATAGCCCCGTTCCTCCTCTGACCTGAAAAGTACGATCTCCTTTTACATCCCAGTTGAACCCCAGTCTTGGGCTCCACATAAACTGTGGGTCCGGAAGCTGGTCAGTTCTGATGTTGATTGCCTCTCCATTGGGTCTTCTAAAATCAAGCTGGGCCGCTTCGGGATTGAATAAGGCGGTTTGGTCATAAAAAGGAACATCCAACCTTACTCCCAAAGTCAATTTAAAGTTATTGGTAACATTGATTTCATCCTGAACGTAGGCACTTGCAATATATGCCCTTGTATTGGCGGTGGGAACAGCCCCACCTGGTAAAGCTGAAAATTGCCTTTGAAACCTGCGGAGTTCAACAACCTCTCCAGCGGCATCTCTGTAGAAATCTTCCAGGGAATTGTAAACATAGTGACCGAAAAAGGTGGGTGTGAAAGTGTAATCAAAATTAAAGAATTCAAAATTCACACCCGCCGTGAGGGTATGGTTATTTAAATAAGCGGAAAAATTATTCTGAAACTGCCAAATATCGGAATTCAATGCCCTGTTAGGAGACAAAAGATCGGTGCCAAAAGTAATGTAATTCCTGCCGTCTTGGAGAATATCCACCATAGGAAAATCTCCTCCCTCCCAACTTCTGAAGTTCCTGTTAGAGGTAAGTCCAAATCTCAATTCATTAGAAAAACGATTGCCAAAGGTAGAGTTTAATTCAATGATTCCGGAGTAGATGTTGTCATTAAGCAGGTAATTTGAATTTTGAAAGTTCAAGGAAAAGAGGTTTTGGTTTCTTCCACCAAATCCGAGAGAAGTACGGGCAACAGGCCTTTCCCGGGATGAAATCAAGGTATTGAATCTGGCACTGAGATGGTGTTTCTCGTTGATGTTATAATCGAATTTGATTAAAAATTTATCTGAAACAGTCGGAAGGTTGTAGTCTTCAAAAAGTCCGGGGTCATAGTTGAAATTACTGACTAAGAAGTCCCTAAGCTCATTCATGTCGGACTTTAACACCCGGGTTACATTTGCTCCTGTCCGGCCTGGAGCATTGGCGATAAAAGGTGAGTTGGGATCTGATCTCCGCTCCGATTCGGCAGACACAAAAAAGAATAACTTATTTTTGATGATGGGTCCGCCAAGTCTAAAACCATATTGTTGGACATTGAAATCGCTCGTTACCACTTCCGTTCCTCTTGCGTTGGTGCCCACCATGCGCTCATTTCGGGAATTTATAAAGGCAGAACCCCTGATTTCATTATCCCCTGATCGGGTGATGGCATTAATAGAAGCTCCTGTGAAACCTCCTTGGGTAACATCATATGGTGCAATGTTGACTTGAATTTCCTCTATGGCATCCAAAGAGATAGGCGTAGAGTTGGTAGGAGCACTGGGAATGGATCCTGTCAAACCAAAGGCATTGTTAAAAATACTTCCATCCAAGGAAAAGTTAATCGCTTTTGGGTCTTGTCCTGCAAAAGATTCCCCATTGGATTGTGGGGTCAATCGGGTAAAGTCCTGCACACTTCTGCTCAGTGTGGGCATGGTTGTTAAGGCTTGCCTATTGATGGTGGTAGCAGCACCTGTTCTTTCATCGTTGAGTAAATTATCCTTAAAACCAGCAATCGTGACTGCATCTAATTCAAAATCCTCATCACTCATTTTTACATTGAGCACATACCTTTGGCCCAAGGCGATGTTTATATTTTCATAAACTCTGGTTTCAAAACCGATAAATGAGACTTCCACGTGATAAGGTCCCCCTGTCCGCATCGATGGAATGGTAAATCTTCCATTGGGTTGGGTGACCATGGTGTACGAAGTTCCTGAGGGGGTGTGTACAGCGCGAATAGTTGCACCAGGTAGCGGATCATCCAAGTCATCAGTGATGAGTCCGGTCATACTTCCACTTGTCACCCCTTGCCCAAAAGATTGGTGGAATAATGCCATTACTAAGACAAATGATAAAATTGAATGTATGTAAAGATTTGTTTTCATGGATATGAGCTTATTGTTTTAAAAATTTGGTTCCATGTCTGTGCCACAAAACAAAAAGTTGCCGTAGCCCTTAAATTGCTGTGTTTAGTTTAAAAACTGTTTAGATTTTTATGGAATGGTTCCCCTTTTTGGGGAATTTTTCCACAGAAATTTAATATTCTGTTAAATCCTATAAAAAAGATAGGAATAGTATGGTAATTATAATTATTGCTTTCTACTTTTGCAAAATGATTTATGCATTCATGTTTTTTTAATTCATATAAAAAAGATAGGAAATATATAAAATAACAAACAAGATCTTATATGCGATTAAAACCTTTACTCCTGCTATTATTGTTACTTACTGGTTTTCACCTTAGGGCACAAACCACCATCCATGGAATGGTAACGGATAAACTAGGCGAGCCAATTATTGGATCGTCTGTTGTGATTGAGGGCACAAATGATTATGCTATTACGAACGATAGGGGTTTATTTGTGCTAAGCACAACCAAAGCTTTCCCGCTTTCAATAAAGGCCAGTTTTGTTGGATTTCAACCTAAAACGTTGATGTTAAATTCATTTGCCTTGGAATCCATGGTTTTTGTCTTGGAAGAAGACAATCTTTTGTCAGAAGTTTTGATTACTTCTAGACGAAGACAGGAAGAAATTCAGGCAGTTCCCATTCCTGTGTCTGTTATAAGTGGGGCTTTGGTGGAAGATGCTCAAGCCTTCAATGTCAATCGCTTAAAAGAATTGGTTCCTTCTGTACAGTTGTATTCCTCCAACCCACGCAATACAACATTAAACATTAGAGGTTTGGGATCAACCTTCGGATTGACCAATGATGGGATTGATCCTGGAGTTGGGTTTTATGTGGATGGCGTATTTTTTGCACGTCCTGCTGTTACGGCCTTGGATTTTATAGATGTGGACCAAATTGAGGTGCTGAGAGGGCCACAAGGAACACTTTTTGGAAAGAATACGACTGCTGGGGCCTTTAACATTACCACCCGTAGACCAAGATTTCAACCAGATGCTACGATAGAATCCAGTGTTGGAAATTATGGTTTTGTTCAGACCAGAGGCTCTATCACCGGTCCTTTATCTCAAAAATTGGCAGGTAGGCTTTCTTTTTCGGGTACAAGAAGAGATGGGCTGATTTACAATGTGGCCACCCAAAAATTCACCAATGATCTGAATAATCTAGGGGTACGGGGACAATTGTTGTACGTACCATCTGAAAAAGTAGAGGTATTGGTAGCGGGAGATGTTACCCGACAGCGACCCGATGGATTTGCTCAGGTAGTGGCGGGAGTAGTCGAAACACAACGAGCACCCTTTCGACAGTTCAATGCTATTATTCAAGATTTGAACTATTCCTTGCCAAGTATGAATCCATTTGATCGGCTTATTGATCATGATACCCCATGGAGATCTGGAAATGATGTTGGTGGGGTCTCAGTCAATCTAGATGCTAATCTATGGGGAGGAACGTTAACTTCCACGAGTGCTTGGAGGTATTGGAATTGGGATCCTTCCAATGATCGGGATTTTACGGGTTTACAAGCCCTAAGTCTTTCTCAGGCACCTTCCCGTCATGATCAATGGTCTCAGGAAATTCGATATGCCGGTGATTTCAACTCCAGACTAAGTGGAGTTGTTGGCGTATTTGCCTTATGGCAAGATTTAAAGTCAGATCCTTTCCATACCGAAGAGTCAGGAATTCATCAATGGAGGTTTGTTCAAAACAACCAAAACCCATTATGGCAGACACCGGGCTTGCTGGATGGTTTTGGTATCCGTACCACCAATCGATTAGAATCATTTAGCGGCGCTGTCTTTGGGCAGTTGGATTGGAAGATCAGTGATAAAGTAAGTCTCCTTCCCGGAATCAGATGGAATTATGATGAAAAGCAGGTGTATTTTAATAGGGAAACGTATGGGGGGCTTCAAACCGATGATCCAGTGTTGATTGCTTTGCAACAATCGGTGTATAATGATCAGGAATTTGAGGCAATGGTGGACGAATCAAATTTCTCTGGTCAGGTTACCTTGGCTTACAGGCCAACGTCCAAGATCAATACCTTTGGTACATTTTCAACCAATTTTAAGCCAGTCGGGATTAATTTGGGTGGCCTACCCAGAGAAAATGGGCGAACAATGATCGAATTAGCGAGAATTGAACCAGAGTTTGTTACGCATATCGAGGGAGGAATCAAAACTTCCCCAACTTCTAAAAGTACAGCTAACCTTACCTTGTTCAATACATCTATTCAAAATTTTAAGACCTTAGTTCAGACTCCGGATCTATCGGTAAACAGGGGGTACCTTGCCAATGCCGAGGAAGTCAACGTTGCCGGGGCAGAGTTGGATGTATCACTTAAAATACGTTCAAATATTCAGTTATTTGGAGCTTTAACGTATACCGATGCTCGATATGTGAAATTCACCAATGCTCCTGTGCCATTGGAGGAAGTAGGAGGGGAGAGCTTCAAAGATATCTCAGGGGGCAGACTGCCAGGCATATCAAGATGGGCTGGATCGGCAGGAGGAGAATGGAACCGGCAATCCGGATTTTTAGGGCTTAAAGGAGAAGTCTTTATTGCCTCCGAACTATTTTTCCGGTCTGAGTTTTCCAGCAGTCCCTCACCATCCCGCTATTTGAATATTGATGGCTATGGAGTTATGAATGCAAGAGCAGGATTTAGAGGAGACAATGGGTTTACCCTGTTTCTATGGTCAAGGAATTTGACTGATACCCGGTATTTTGAACAATTACTTCCTGGCGCTGGTAATGTAGGACATTTTGCAGCAGTTCTTGGAGATCCTAGGACAGTTGGGTTGACGCTGAAATTTAACCTTGAAATCATTTCAAAAGATTGATTGTGGGGCTTCATGAAAACCCAAATATTTTTTTTGTATATATCATATAAAAAAGGTAGGAAATATAGGATTGATGTGTTAATTTTATTTTGTTAAAATCGAGAAGAAGTTGGAAAAAATTATTTTAAAGCTTAAAGCAGAGCCTATTTGGTCCTTATTCTTTGGATTAAGTTTTGTGATTTTGGTGTTGGTCACCTACAAATCTTTTTTCTCTTTTACAGGGGTAGGGGAAAATTGGGATGTTGAAATGTTCTTATGGTTTTTATTGGTTGGAATTATTGCCCAGACCATAGATGGGGCTTTGGGTATGGCATATGGGGTAACTTCAAATTCAATTTTATTGGGTATAGGAATTCCCCCAGCAGTAGCCAGTGCCTGGGTGCACTTTGCTCAGGTTTTTACAAGTTTGGCATCTGGAATTTCCCATTTGAAATTGGGTAATGTACAGTGGTCTTTGGCGAAAAGGCTGATGATACCTGGAGTAGGGGGTGCCATATTCGGAGCCTATTTTCTTTCCAGTGTAGATGGCAATACCATCAAGCCTTTTATTGCGATCTATTTATTCATTATGGGCCTGTTGATTCTAAAGAAGATTTTTAAAAAGAAGGCAAAACCTTTTGATGCTGAGGGAAAAAGTCTTCCTTATTTGGCAGGAGTGGGTGGATTTGCGGATGCTGTTGGTGGCGGTGGATGGGGCCCTGTCGTCAACTCGACCTTAATGGGAAAGGGGCAACTGCCTAGATTTGCTGTTGGGACGGGTAATTTTGTTGAAATTTTCGTGTCTTTGGCCAGTGCCAGTACCTTTTTGTTTTTTATCAAGGAACTGAATCTTGCTCCAATACTTGGGTTGATAATTGGTGGTGTCGTTGCGGCCCCATTTGCCGCGTTGTTTGTAAAAAAGATCAACCCTAAGATTTTGTTATTGATGGTTGGACTTTTAGTAATTGGATTGAGTATTCGGACATTTTATATGGCAGTTGTCTAAATTCGACTTGCAACTTCGACTGTATTGGATTTTTTGTATTTTAGCCTTCAAAATAGACCTATGCTTTCAAAAAGGGCCAAATACGCTATAAAAACCATATTGTTTTTACACGAAAACCAACAACATACACCTATTTCAGCCAAGGCCATTTCTGATGCAGAGAAAATTCCCTATAAATTTTTAGAGAATATCCTCAGGGATTTAAAATCCCATCATATTGTCAAAAGCCTTAGAGGTGCTGAAGGAGGTTATAGCCTGGCCAAAGATCCTGCCCTTATATCTGTTTCTCAAATAATGAGGGCAATAGATGGACCTATTGCGCTTATTCCCTGTGTTTCCGAAAAATTTTATGAACCTTGTCTTGAATGTACCGATGAGGAAACCTGTAGAATTAGGAAATTATTTGGGATTTTAAGGAATGAAATGGTTTCCATTTTGGATAAATCAATTACTGATTTAGCGTCCTTATAATTTTTTATCTTATTACCCTATAAAAATGATAGGGTAATTAGGAAATTTAAAAAACCTTTATTTTCTTTACATCGGATTACAAATTAACAACCTATGGGACTTTCGACAGCAGCCATCGCCACTGAGCAATCACAACAAGTTTTAAGGATTCAACCATCTGAAAGAGCAACATTTTCCAATAAACCACTGATTGAAGATTGGTTTCAACATTCTCCTTTTTTCATGATAAAAAGCCAGTCCCGTTTTGATTTCCCCAATTTCCCTGAAACCCAGAAAGTATTTCATGTGCTGTATTTTGAATGGGTCCAGGATGAGGCACGAATCAAGGCTTTATTCAATGGGCTGATACTATTGGGCCAACCTTATGGGGTTGTGTTAGAATTTCAAAAGGAATTGAATACTTATGCGTTAAAATATTATGCGCATAATGCCGCTTCGGCACTTGATTATCTTAAAAAAATAGCGAACTATCTATCCAAAGAATTAAGGTTCAAGCAGGTTTTATCCTCCTACCTCATCCAGGAAAAAAGGCATCAACAAAGCCAAAGCCTGTTACATAGGGAGCTTTTTGCCCAATAAAACAAAATTAACAAAAAACTTAGGGAAAGGGGAGAATCTTATGGGATTTTCCCCTTTTTGGTTTGAATTTCGAATATTTAAAGCAAATTTTGTGACTGGTTTCAAGCTATAACCCAAACCTATACAATGGATAAATACATAGATCTCATTCAGCAGACTTTTGATTTCCCTACCAAAGAGTTTCATGTAGAAAATAATGAATTACATTTCAATGGTGTGAATTTGATGGATATCATCAAGAATTATGGCACGCCATTGAAACTGACCTATTTGCCCAAGATTTCTGAAAATATACAAAATGCCAAAACTTATTTTGGCAATGCCATAGAGCAACATGGCTATAAAGGAAAATATACCTACTGCTATTGCACCAAGTCTTCTCATTTCAGCTTTGTTTTGGATGAGGCTTTGAAGAATGATATCCACATTGAAACCTCTTCTACCTTTGATATTCCCTTAGTGAGGAACTTGTTTGAGAAGGGAAAAATAACCAAAGAAACCTACATTGTCTGCAATGGCTTCAAAAGGGAGCTTTACAAGCAGTATATCACAGAGCTGCTGAATGATGGTTTTGTGAACTGTATTCCTGTGTTGGACAACCTTTCTGAGATTGATTATTACTTGGAGCATGTAAAAGTTCCTTTCCAAGTGGGCATCAGGATTGCGGCAGATGAGGAACCGAAATTTGGATTCTATACTTCAAGGTTGGGAGTACGCTATAGTGATATTGTGAAGTTGTACGAGGAAAAAATCAAAGACAATCCCTATGTAAGCCTTAAAATGCTGCATTTCTTTCTCAACTCCGGGATAAAAGATACCGCTTACTATTGGTCAGAGTTGACAAGATTTATCCAAAAATATGTGGATTTGAAGAAAATTGCCCCTTCTTTGGACACCATGGATATCGGTGGGGGCTGGCCCATCAAGACCAATGTGTTTTTTGACTATGACTACCAGTATATGGCGGAACAGATTGTTAAAAACATCAAGTGGATGTGCGCCAAAAACCATACGGATGAGCCTCATATTTTTACAGAATTTGGCTCTTACACGGTAGGGGAGAGCGGTGCAGTGCTTTATTCCATTTTGGATGAAAAACTCCAAAATGACAAAGAACTATGGTACATGATTGACGGTTCCTTTATCACCCAATTACCGGACAGTTGGGGGCTCAACCAAAAGTACATCATGCTGGCGGTCAATAATTGGGACAATGAGTACCACAATATCAATCTGGGTGGCTTAACTTGTGACAGTATGGATTACTATAATTCAGAAGCCCATCAGTTTAATATTTACCTGCCAAAAGTGGAAGAAGGCAACAAGCAGTATATTGGCTTTTTTCATACAGGTGCCTATCAGGAATCTTTGGGTGGATACGGAGGTATTCAACATTGCCTGATTCCTGCCCCCAAGCATGTGCTGATAGACCGGGACAAGGATGGCAGTATCAAGCATTGGCTTTTCGCACCGGAACAGAATTCAGAAAGTATGTTAAAAGTATTAGGATACTAAAAATTTAATAAGGCGTGTTTGAAAAAACACGCTTTTTTTTTGAACTTTTTCTTTAAAATTCGAGTAATATAAATGTGACAAATGTCACATAAGTAAATTGTTATGAAATATTTAATCTTAATTTTAATCGTTTCTGCAAACTTGACTTTGCACCAATTTACAGAAACCCCAAGACTTGTTTATCAAGAAGACTTAATTGGGAACGCCGCGGATTATACTTATTTGGAGCTAAAAGCTAATAATAACCTTGACCGGGTGGAAATGTTAATTACAAGCATGGAAGAAAAATTAAAGGCCCTAGCGGATGAACAAGGAGCCAACGAAATAGAGGTCATTATTGTAGAAAAAACGCAGTGCGAAATCCCTACAGAGTCACAATTAGGAAAAAGAGCTTCTCTTAAAATCCTATTTAGAATAAAATGAAATTTAGTTTTATACCTGCAAAACACCAATTAGAAATAAATATTTTCTCCCATATCTATATGATTTAAAATTTAAATAATTGAACTTATCAAATATAATTGATTCCTGTATAATGTATTAAGTGCAATTCATTTTGGATAATTTATAAAAAAAATTATTTTTGCCGCGTCAATTCACCCAAAAGTTTTGAGCATGAAAAAAAAAATCCTGATCATCTTAATCTATTTGGCCACTTTTAGTTTAGCTAATGCACAAAGAAAGCCTGTGAGAAATTTTGATGGGCCTTTTAGCATCAACCAAGTTGAATCAGGAAACGCAAAATATCAATTTTTTCTGGATGAGAACGAAGAAGAAGTTCTACATGGTAATTTTTTCTTTAGTTCAGAAAGCATGGATACAACAGGGTTATTTATTCAGAGAAAAATAAATGGCATTTATTCAGAGGGTTTGAAAGATAAAAATTGGACTTACACCAACAACACTTTTAAAGTAAACATTAAAACTATTACAGACCGTTTTCAAGTACAATCTACTGTAAGCGGACTATCACAAAAATTGGAAGCTAATTTCGATCAAGGTAAACCAACTGGGAAATGGCGATTGGAAGAATCTTTAATAGAAGAAAGCAGGACTAGTGAAAGGTTGAAGTTTTTGGAGGCCAATTTTCGAAATGGAAGAATGATTGGAGGGTTTGAATTTGAGGGAGTTTTGGATGATGAAAAAATTCACATAAAAGGTCAATTTAACCCAGGACATTTTTTTGATGGTGTTTGGAATTTTTCCTTCTTTAAGGATACTATTGAATATAAAGAAGAAAGGATATATGACGACGGATTTTTAGTTTCTTTAGTCCAAAGAGATATTACCAATAATATTGTCCTTCATGAAATTACTTATGATCGAGTAAAAAGTAAACTTCTGAATTCTAGAGCAGGTGTAGATGAAATTGATTATAAAATTGGCGATGATTTTTTTGGAATTGCATTTGATGATGGTTTCCCTTTCTTTAGCGAAGAGGAAATATCTCAGAAATTCGGTAATGATTTATTGGCTCGGGTCTTCAACCTCATTACAGATAAAGGTTCTGTTACTGGACTTGAGCTATCTGGTATTGATGTAATAAACCCTGGCGCTACCAGACGGTTTGAATATACACTTACCTCAAAAGAAAAAGATTTACTTGAACAAGCTTTGGTTTTGGCAATAAACTATTCTTCTGATTTAGAAAAGTTTGTTAACAATACAACCCTATCTCTTAATAAGCAAAGGTCAGATTCTTTATCATTTTCATACCGATATGCTGAGCGCATGCTTGAAAATTTCAATGTAGTCAAAGAGAATATTGAACTACTTCAAAGTGACTATTTTAAATACCAAAGTAAAAGAACTTACTATAGAGCGGGAATTGAGGGACTGCCTGAACAGGATACGATACGGTATAATTTTGATGGCGAACAGCGTTTAAAAGTAATCCCAAATCCTATAACATTTTCAGATAGTGATGCTATAGTTCAAAATATATTTGATTTTATTAGAAAAAAGGGAGAAGTGGTAGATTCATTGGATCCATTTTTTAAAGAATCAATCTTAGAAATAGAACAATACCTTGTGTCTCAGCAATTGGAGGAAGATCTAATCCTTTTCATGAACAAGATTGAGGAAACATTTGAAGTCCAACGTGGAGTAGATGCGATTGGGGAGGATGGTGTTATCCTCACGCGTTTTCACATTAGCATGTATGAAAATTATCAAAATAAACTCAACCTATTAATGCAAGACTATAGCAATATTGAAGATTTTGAAGAAAAGCAAGAGGTTGGATTAAGGATTTTAAATTTGATAAAAACGTATTTAGATGCCTATGAACCGGTAGGTGAGGTTCGGAAAAAGTTACAACAGTTGGACGAAGCTTATACTAAAATGTCTTACAATCCTTACATGGACAGACATGATATTAAAACCAGAATAAAAAGGAACATTTATTTTGCAGCAGTAGACCATTTGCTCCCAGATTATAGGGAAAGGATTATCAATGTTGAGAATTTTGAAGAAATTCCATCTTTGATTTCTGAAATGAATATAGCGTTTGACAGACTTTTTGAAATCGCAAAATTACCTGATAGTGAAACCAGAAGTATGGAGAGAAGGTTGAGGAGAGAATCTAATCCGAGTAGAATAAAAAGAATCTTAGAAATCTAAAGTTATTTTAATGGATATAAGAAATTTCCGAATTTTACTATTCGTTGTTCTATTTTTGCTTTCAAACAGTTCTTTCTCTCAAATTTTGGATGAAGAAGCTTCTGTTGTAAGGCCAGATAGGAGGATGTTAGACCAGCGGGTTTATTACACTAAATTTATTTTCTTTGATTATTTGTCTGAATCAAAAACCTGGTTTTATTATTTCGATATAATTAATAGGAGGCAAAGTGGGCTAGGCAATAACAATATTTTTGAACAACCCTTAAGGACAAGTATCAGGCCTTTTATTGCCTATCAGTTTGGTCGGTATACTCGAGTACATTTAAGTCCGGTAGCCTTATTCCTGAGTGATCCAAGACAAGGTCAACCTTCTGATGTAGACTTAATCGGCGAAAGAGAATATGAATTAAGAACCACATTAGAAATCACTCAGGACGCTTACATAAAAAAAGCTGGAAAGGAATGGGTCAACTTAACGCATAGGTGGAGGTTTGAGAGTAGGTGGAGAGGAGTTGATGAGCCTTTTGGACCTGTTTGGAATTACAGGATGAGGCAAAGAACTAGGTTCAGAACCCCGTTAAATGGTAAGCATTTTTATGATAATAATGTCATTTATACGGTTAATTATCATGAGATTCATTTGGAATTTGGCCCTCGTATGAATTTGAATCAATTTGCTCAAAGTAGGAATTTCGTAGGAATAGGGTATAGGTTTTGGGATTGGGCAAGGATAGATGTAGGGTATCTTCATCAATATAATTTTAGAGGAGATGGAAGAACCATTGATTTGACAAGGGGACCGATGTTCTATTTGTTTATTGATTATTTCTCAAAATTAAGAATTGGAAGAGATAACAAGGATAGACTTGAAAACATCATTTATTAGAAAGTTTATGCATAAACTTATTTATCAGTCTGGGTATTTGATTTTATTTGGTCTTTTTGGAGTCCTTTCATGTACCAATATTTTGGATTTCGAAGAGATTGCTCCATGTCCATCCTTCCAAAACCTTGAAGTAAATAGAATATGGAATTCAATTGATGGTTTAGTCCGCTTTGATCAAGAAAGAGGTGAATATTTTATTGTAGCAAGGTTTCCTAATGATGAAAATCTAACTGTTTTAAGAACTTGTAATTTGCCTTCAGGATATTTAGAAGATAGGAAATTAATTAGATTTTTTGGAAATGAATATTTATCGATAATGGAGGAAATTGTAGAAGAAGAAAGTGGAATGGCATTTATAGTTCCATTTGAGATTACTTGGATTGAAACTGTAAGGTGAAAATGAACAGTATGATAAAAAAATTATATTTCTTATTTATTTTTATCCTTCTAATGATCATTCAGGATGGATTTTCACAGGGATTTGGTGTGAGATTATCTCCAGGGTATAGAGTAGGGGGTAATGTTAGAACACCTTCAGGTATCGTAATGCCGCGGGAGGATTTTAATTTTCAGACTTCTTTATTTTACAAGCTGAGTAATGGTTTGATGCTTGATGCTACTTATGTTGGAGGGCCTACTGCTCTTAAGTTTAAACCTACGAAATGGTCCAATTGGGAACAATTGACAGATGGGAATATTAGGTCCTTTATGATGGGAGTATTTTATGAAAGAAACGAGTCTGGATCAGCCATTTACCCATACGGAGGGGTGAGACTGGGGAATATTGCGATTAATTCATTTTCTCCTGATTTCCAATTTTTTAATAGAATGGGCTTTTCGTTAGAAGGGGGCGCCAAGCTTCCTATGTCAAAAAATTTTGGTATCTTTACCCATATCAACATGCTTTCTGCTCTACAATTTAGAGAAAGAGAGATTTTTAGAAATACAACAAATGAATTTGATTTCACAGCTCGCCCAGGAATATTATTGGTTCAGTTTAATCTTAACTATGGGGTATATTTTCAGTTTTAAAAAATTTTAAAGGATAAGTGATTTGAATGATTGTAACAAACTAAAACTTCTTACAATGAAGTTAAATATATTTATCGTCTTAATTTCATTATTATTTTTTACTCACAGTTTTGCTCAAGAATCAGATACCCTTGATTTACAAGAAAACCAAACAGAAAGGAAGAAGCTTCATTCACTTCCATATTTTTTAGATGATTTAATGTTGGTTGGAGGCCTTAACAGAAGCGGCTTATATTGGAGTGATCAATTTAGGGATTTAAGTTATGGAAGTGGTGCCCTAATCGGACTTGAAGGCCTTATTCCAATGGGTAAGATTTCCTTTTTTCATTATGGAATGCACTATTCTACCAGAAATTTCTCTCACCTAAACCAAGTAACTTTCCGGACCAATCATTTGGATTTCCCGATTTTTGCCTCTTTTAGTTTACCTGAATTTAGGTCTATTGATTGGCGTTTTTTATTAGGTACTCAATTGAGTACTCGGGTTGGTGCCTCACAGTCAGGAGTATATCCTGTTGGTCCACAAGACCAGTTCCAGTTTGACACCAACGATTTCAAAAATTTTGATGGGGGGATGTTCTTTGGCCTTAGTGCTGAGAAAAATGACTTCTATTTCCGTTTAAGGTCTTATGTAGGGGTGAACAAATTGGACAGGAAAGACCAAGGTGGGATGAATGCATTTTATATAGATTTTGGTTACTTCTTGTTTAGACGATATAGGCAGTGATATGAGAGGAAAATGGATTTTGATCAGCTTATTTGCATTGCTTCAACTGGAAGGAATGGCACAAACGGCACGTTCAGTGACCAGAGATACTGTTTTCTATGATGAATTTGTGGGTACTGAGGAGTTGCGTTTACTTTCCAGAGACACCTTGGAAGTGAAGCATGGAAGGTACAGTTTTATCTCTAGGTTATATAATTTGCCACTGTCGAATCGATTGAATAGGTTGAGCATTACAGGCAATTATAAAGAAGGGAAATTTGATGGGTTATGGACCTACAAATTAGATGAATATGACCTGAGTATTAATGATGTTGTTGATGGAAGAACACTTAGGCTGGATTATGGATTGGACGGTATTGAAAGGAATGCAAAATTTTTATATAGCGAGGGAATTCCTCAGGGCAGGTGGGAAATAGAGAATGTTGTTGTAACTAACAATAGAAAGCAAACTGCCTCTAGTGCTGCTGTTTTTCAATTTGAATCAGGGGTTGCAGTGGGAAATTTTTCTTCAAGAGGGGTGATTTCCAAAACCTCCTCTTCAGGGAGATTAAATGAAGAAGGTTTTTTGGAAGGCTTAGTTACCATTCAGTATTTGGAGAATGGAATTCCAATCACTGAAAGAAGGATATATGAAAATGGTTTTTTGATCAACCTGATCAAACTGCAGCAGGATGAAGTGATTCTTGACTTGGAGTATGAGGATGTAATCCAAAATTTAAAATCTTTGGAAGGGACCATAGAAAACATCAATTACACGATAAGCGAAGAAGGTTTTGGATTACTTTTTCAAAATGGTTACAATGAATTGGACCCTAAGTTTATTTCTCAAAAAAATGGGAATAATGCTCTTCAACAGGTATTAGATAGAATTGGTAGGTTTGCCAATAATGCGGAAGAAGAGCGAGGCCAACCGGAATTTAAATTGACCCGAAGGTTTAAATTTGTTTATCCTGAAGAGGAGGATGAAATAATTTTAAACCTAGAACCTAGGTTAAATATCATGCTAGATGAATACAACGCATTTTTATCCAATCCAAAGTTTATTCTGAACAAGTTTAGAATCGATAGTTTGCCCTATATTTTTGGATATATTGACCATGCCAGAAAAAGAAGTCAAGACATGTTGGATGTCATAGAACTGATAAATGATGGGTATTTTGATTTTTTATATAGACCTAATTACTATCCCAATGGGTTGTCTGGATTAAATAGACCTGGGGAATTCAGTTATGAATCTGAAAAAGGAGAAGAAACGGCTGTTTTTGATTTGGGAACATATGTAGACAATCCCATGGCCATGGTCAGTCAGATGGATGAGGTAAGTGAAGTATTAAGGGAACGAACCGATAAATTTCTGGAATATGCCTTTATGGAGATCAGGATATTTGATCAGCAAGCAACTATAGACAGTTTGGATAACCTGATTGTCCAATTGAAGACTAGAAATGATGCCTTGTATTCCTATTTTCAGACGATTCCTACAGACAGAAGTTTTGAGGAAATGCCTCTTGATTATAGGTTATATAGGGTGTTGAGCAATAATTTACTTTTAGATCTTCAAGAAAAATACTTGGATGCAGAAGAATTTGAAGAGAAAGTGAAACTCGGAGAAGAGTTGACCTGCCTTCATGCCTTATTGGAAGACAAGCATGATGATATTCTTGACTTCCAAAATATGCCATCCAGGTTGGATAAGACCTTTACCAGGTTCAGTCCCAATCCTTTCTTTGAAAGGGATATAGAAACAAAGATTTTGCCAGGCATTTACGGAAAGGGTACAGGAGTATTGTTTGAATATTACTTGGAAAATCTGTTTTCGGCAAGGACCTGTGAGCAATTAAAAAATAGAATTCAGCGAATAGAAAAGCTTGAAGAAAGATTAAAGGCATTGGCGGCAGATAGTGATAATCCGGAAGTGGGTCGTTTGGATAGGGCTTTAAGGAGGGAAAATATTCCTTCCCGAATCGAACGTCTTCTTAATCTTTAAGCTAAATCAGAGAGATGATGATCAGAAAAATATTTCTTTTAGTCGGTTTGACCCTTGTAGCTTTTTCATCTTATGGGCAGGATGAAAGAGAATTTTTGGATAACCGGATTCTTTATACCAAGTATTACATAGCAGATTTCTTTAATGATACCACCAAATGGGCTTGGGAAGCCGATGTGGTTTACAGAAGACAAAGTGAGTTGGGACAGTCAGATTTTTGGAGTGAACCTTTGAGAATCAGTATCAGACCCTGGATAGCCTATCAGTTTACCAAACTTACGAGAGTGAGTTTAAACCCCATTGGTATGTTTTATTCTGCACCAAGATTTCCCCAGGAAAGTGATTTGGACAGGCCTTTTGAAAGGGAATTGAGAACAACTTTACAGATTAACAATTATGCCTATTATGGTAGGTTCAATTTTACCCACAGGTTAAGGTTTGAATCCCGTTGGAGAGGGATAGATAATGAGGAGGGTGCTACACATAACTGGCGGGTCAGATACAGGATGAGAACGAGGATACCGTTAAATACAGACTATTTTTATACCAATAATACCTACTATATTTCTCAGTACTCTGAAATTCATGTAGAATTTGGTAGGGATTATGGCACGAATTATTTCTCACAGAACAGGAATTATATAGGGCTGGGTTACCGGTTCTGGGAATGGACCCGATTAGAATTGGGCTATATTTATCAGTTAAATACCAGAGGGAACAATAGGCAAATAGACGTGTCAAGAGGGCCCATGTTCTATCTTTTTATTGATATTCTGAGCAAGAACAAAAGAAGGTACAATTACAGCTTCTAAGTGGGAGAAGATTAATTTTAAAAAATTAATCTTCATATGGATCCACCAATTCATACCTCACTATAGTTCTGCTAGAGTTAATGAAAAATTTAACAATTCGAGCCTCATCGTACTTTGAACTACCATCTGGTTCAGTTGGGCCTGATTTAGCGCCTGTTGTTCCTGGAAACCTACCATCAAATCGGTCATAAATCCAAACCGTAAAGAATCCTTCCTGCTCAATTTTATCAGGTGATCCCCATCTTGCCAAAAGTTCATTTTGATTTCCTCCGACAAATTGGTTGATTACTTTTTGGTTGGACACACAGGATTGAAAACCAACAACTAATAGTGCAAGAGACAATATTTTGATGATTTGCGACATTTGCATTTTTTTTCAATTAGTAATTTAACAAAAATTCTGGGAACGACTCAATAAAATGTCATTCTCCTTTTACTTGCATATGGTCTATATATTCACCCTTTAAACTCAAATAGGTACCCATGCAGTCGGCTGTCATACAACTATGAATGGGTAAAATCCCTAAAACATCTCCGACTTTAACACGGGCCAGTAAATCATCAGAGGCTTTGATGATGCCATGTTCTTGGGAAATGCTTTTGAGGAAAGAACGCTGTAAGGGAATTTCCCAGCCATTTTCATATAGCCACACCACCTCACCAAAATTTTTACCCCCATTAGGTTCTATAAGCACATCCTTAGCCAAATGCACCCCTCCGCCATGTACCAGGATTTCTTTCCTGTCCTTTTTGATGTCCACTACTGGTACCGCAAGGGCCACGGCCACATCTTCTACTTTGCAGCTCCCTAAATTCACCTGCATCATGTCATAGAACACAAAATTGCCTGGCCCCATTTCATCAATATCTCCAAAATCCTCAATCACCGCGCATCCCGGGGTATCTCCTGTTCTGGTGATCAGGTCAGGGTACTCTGTTCGGTATTTGTTTTTCAGCATGGATAATGCGGCCCGGGTTTGTGCATAAATGCCAGCTTTGTCCGGTTCATAATAGGTATGCCCTGCATGTAAATAGAATCCTTTGAATTGGAGCACATCCCGTTTTTTGGCGGTCCGCAATATGGCTTCCATCAGGCCAAAATCACTTACTTCAACACCTGTTCTTCCATAGCCTGCATCAATTTCAATAAAAAAGCCTACAGGATTTTCCAAAGTTTCATTCAGTTCTTGCGCTACCGCTACATTGATCAGCTGCACAGATAGACGCTGGTTTTTGGCCAAGGCATTTAATTTTTCTGCCTCCAGCGGGTTGAAAGGAAAAGCGATATGGATGTTGTCCCACCCCTGTCCGCAAAAATATTCCGCCATTTTGATGGAGGATACGGTGATTTCACTGATGCCATAATCTTTGGCCCATTTCCCTATTTCATGGGATTGGGCGGTTTTAAAATGGGGCACCAGTTTCATGCCATGTCTTTTGGCTTTATCCGCCATCTTTTTGAGGTTATTACGGCAGATATCTTCATTGATCAATAAGATGGGAGAGGTGATTTGCTTAAGATAAGACATGTGTTGCTTTGTTTAGGGATCGGAAAATAGAAAGAAAGATAGACTTCCCCAAGAGGCATTTGATGGAAAGGAGTGAACATTGTACCAAGTACCAAGATCATGTACCAAGTACCAAGTATTATGTACCAAGTACCATGTACCAAGTACCATGTACTAAGTACCAAGTATTATGTACCAAGAAAGTATTTTATAAGATTAAAAAAGGGTAAAGCAAATCAGGTTGATTCATCACCTCATTCAACCAATCAAAAAGTTTGCAGTCTTTCAAAAAACCGAAGAAAAGAATTGTTTGTGTTTTTTCTCTATATTTCAATTTCAATGCAATAAACCTGAATTAAACCTATGAAAACTATTGTAAGACACTTTCAATTCAGTTGGATGGCTGGATTATTTCTCCTCATTTTTGTGTCCTGTAAAAAATCCCCTTCTGAGCCCGTTGATTTAAGAATTAAGCAAATGGCCCATGAAGAAGTGAAGCAAATGGCAGCAACATTAGAGGCTGCCAGTACGGCCAGCTTAAAAGAAGGCTTGAGTATGTCCATTTGGGCTGTAGATTCCCTGATCATAGACCCTATCTCCATTGATATGGACGAGGAGGGGACTTTGTATTATACCAGTTCCGGAAGATTGGGCAAGGTGGAATTTGATATCAGGGGACATCAGGACTGGGAGATTGAATCCATTGGACTGCAATCCATTGAGGAGAAAAGGGCTTTTCTAAGAAAAGAGCTTTCTCCTGAAAGAAGTGAGTTCAATACCTGGTTGAAGGATTATAATGGGGATGGCTCTCATGATTGGCGGGACATGTTGGAAATCAAGGAGAGTATCTACCGGGTTAAAGATACCAATGGAGATGGGCTTGCGGATTGGTCCCAGAAAATGATAGAAGATTTTCATGAGGAAGTCACCGATATTGCGGCAGCGGTCTTGAAATTTGAAGATGACCTTTATGTTGGGGTAGGGCCGGATTTTTGGAAATTGAAAGATAAAAACGGAGATGGCATCATAGACGAAAAAGTTTCCCTTTCTCATGGGTATGGTATCCACATTGGTTTTGGAGCACATGGCATGTCAGGGGCTACAGTAGGACCTGATGGCAGGATTTACTGGGCCATCGGCGATATTGGGTTCAATGGTGTGGACCAAACCGGGAAGCAATGGAAGTACCCCAACCGTGGTGTGGTGGTCAGGGCCAATCCTGATGGCTCAGACTTTGAAGTTTTTGCCATGGGGGTAAGGAATACCCACGAATTTGTTTTTGACGATTACAACAACCTGATTTCCGTGGATAATGATGGAGATCATAGGGGAGAATCCGAGCGCTTGGTGTATTTGGTCAATGGATCAGATACCGGTTGGCGGATCAACTGGCAGTTTGGCAAGTACCGTGACCCCAATAACAACACCTATAAAGTATGGATGGATGAAAAACTTTACATCCCACGCCATGAAGGCCAGGCGGCTTACATCACCCCCTGCATTATCAATTATGTAAACGGTCCTACGGGTATGCTTTATAACCCGGGAACAGCCTTGGCGCCACGATGGAAAAATACCTTTTTTGTGGTGGAGTTTGTAGGCAATCCGGCAAGGTCAGGGATACATGCTTTTAAACTGAAACCTAACGGAGCGACTTTTGAACTTCAGGAAACTGAAATGATACAGAGCGGGATGCTGCCTACGGGGATTGCTTTTGGGCCTGACGGAGCGCTTTATGCCGCGGACTGGATCAACGGTTGGGGAAATAAGAATTATGGCAGGATTTGGAAGATTGAAGATGAACAAGGGAAAGATTGGGAGCTGATCAAAGAAACCCAAAGACGATTGACTTTGGATTACAAAAAAATGAGCGAAGCGGAGTTGGAAGGGCATCTATATTATGAAGACCAAAGGATAAGGAGGAAAGCCCAGTTCGAGTTGGCCAAAAGAGGAGAAAAAGGAGCAGCGGTATTTGAGAAGGTAATGAACCAAAGGGAGCATCAGCTTGCCCGGATCAATGCGATCGTTGGTATGAGCCAAATCGCAAGACTGAAGGACATGAAATATGGGGGTAAGCTGATTCCATTGTTAAAAGACCAGGATCCTGAAATCCGGGCACAGGCTGCGAAATGGTTGGGAGACATCCGTTTCGAGGAAGCTGGTCCATCCATGCTGGCTTTGCTGGTAGATGAATATCCCAGGGCCAGATTTTTTGGGGCCGAAGCCATAGGAAGAATTGGATATGGGCCTGCTTTCCCATCTTTGGTGACTTTATTGGAAAGAAATGACAATGAGGATGCTTATATCCGCCACGCAGTGTCTTTGGCCATGTCAAGGATAGACAAAGCGGAGGAGCTGGTTGCCCTTTCCAATCACTACAGTAATGCGGTAAGGTTAGGGGCCGTTTTGGCATTGAGGAGATTAGCGCATCCCGGAATCAAGGAGTTTCTCAATGATTCCGATGAGTACATCGTTACCGAGGCAGCCCGGGCAATCAATGATGATTTTTCTATTGAAGATGCACTTCCAGAGTTGGGAAATCTGCTGGCCAAGACCAGGTTTTACAATGAGCCTTTGATCAGAAGGGCCATCAATGCCAACCTTAGGGTAGGCAGCAGTGAAGCCATGCAAAACCTGGTCAATTTTATGTTGAAACCAGATGTGCCATTGGTGCTTCGTCAGGAGGCCATTGATGCCTTAGGGACCTGGACCAAGCCTTCTGTTTTGGATAGGGTAGATGGAAGGTACAGGGGGGAAATCAATAGGGACGGGGCGGAAGTGCGGGCTGCCTCAAAAGATGCTTTGATGGAACTGTTAGCAGGAAGGGAAGAGGCTTTGAAATTAAGTGCGATCCATGCCATTGGTAGGCTTAAAATTGATGCGGCAGAGGAACGGTTATTGGCTATACTTCAGGGAGATCCCTCTTCTCAGGTAAGAATTGCTGCCCTGCAGTCCTTGGCCAGTATAGAAGCCCAAAAAACGCCTGAAGCCATAGAGCGGGCCATTGCCGATGCGGATAAGGCAGTCAGGGTTTCTGGTCTGCAATTATTGGATCAATTGGATATCGATAAAAAACTGAAAGTCAATTTATTAAGCGATATCATTGACAAAAGAACTGTAGAAGAGCAACAGGCTGCTTTATTGGCTTTGGGCAAAATTCCAGCGGAATTTTCTAAGCCTTTATTTATCAGTTTGTTGGATAAAATGGGTTCTGGCAAACTCAAAGGACAGGTATTGTTAGAGCTCGGGGAAGCAGTTGAAAAGAATGCTGATCCCACCATAGCTACCGCCTATCAGCTGGCGGCTGAGCAGCTTTGGAAAGGAGATCAGATTGCTTCTTATCAAAGCAGTCTCGAAGGAGGAGATGTGATAAGTGGGCGACGGATATTTTTCCAGTCCCAAACAGGACAATGCATGCGCTGCCATGCTTATGATGACATGGGAGGGAATGTGGGTCCACCGATGAATGGTATAGGGAGAAAATTAAGCAGGCAGGAGCTGTTAGAATCTTTGGTAGACCCAAGCAAAAGAATTGCACCTGGCTATGGTATAGTTACTGTGGACTTAAAAGATGGGAAAAGAGTAACCGGCATTTTGGCTGAAGAAAGTGCCCAGTCCATCTTGGTAAGCAGGGGGAATTTGGCTGATACTTTGATCAGGAAGTCGGATGTGCAGGAACGGAAGAATGCCCCCTCTAGTATGCCAGATATGAAGGGAGTATTGAGTCGGAGGGAAATCCGGGATTTGGTGGCCTATTTGGCCACCTTAAAAGATGATTATTAAGAATAAAAAAGGCTGTCTCAAATAAGGAGACAGCCTTTTTTAATTTTTTAACATAAAAAATTACTATAAATAAATCCGATAAAATACCTGTAACTGAACGGCAATATCAGATTTCACTAATTTCTGCTGTTTGCTATTTCCTTCCATGTTGGCAAAAGGGCTAATTAATAAGGCACCTTCAAGACCTATTTCTCCTCTTAATTCAGGAACCTCCATATAGGCACCCACTCTAACTGGAAAATACACGCCGGTATTGGTTCCTATAACTGTTTCTGTCGTAAATAATTCGCCGTCTAATAAACCTATATCATCATTTCTGCTGGAATGGAATACCCCAACCCCTAATCCTCCATAAATTTTAATAGCAGAAGGAATAAATCCAATCCGATCTGGATTGAGGATATATGTTGGCATGACATCGGCAAAAAAAAGATTTCCTGAAAATGCATGTGGATAGCCTGATTCCGCAATTCCTAGTATTAAACTTTCGGTGTAAAAATCCCCGCTGCCTATGCTTTGCCAGCCAACTGTACCTCTAATATCGAAATGTGTGTCTAAATATTTGGTAAAATCTATACTTACCGCCGGAAGAATTTTAAATTTAAATTCACTCATTATACCAGTATTGTCTCCATAAAGGAATGATGGACCCACTCCAATACCAATTTTATCAGGTCTTGAATCTTGGGCAAAGCTTAATCCTTTCAATCCAAAAAGTAGTAGAGATATCAAAATTATTCTATACATAAGAAAATCAATTAATAAACTAGGGCTAAGAGATGAGGCATTTAAAAATAAACACCAAATAGCTTGCGTAAGTTTACTGTTTCTGCCTCAAAAACAGCAAGTTTACTTATTAAATCAAGCGTATTTCGGTGGCAATGTTACGCATTTTATCACATTTTTAATAGAAAAATCGATTCGTATTTCATTTTTGATTCAGCAGATCCATGTTATTTGACAGTATTTCTTTTTCCGTCACGAATTTGGCCAATGATTCCAATGAGGCGATGGTCTTTTTAATGGCATTGGTCATGGTGGAGACCATAGCACCATGAGGAACGTTTTGTTCTACCTGTTTGTAAAGGAAGGAGATGAGTTCTTGGTAAAAACTTTCAATTTCCAATTGCCAAAATAGCAATCCTTTTTGTTGTTCTGGTATCTTATAGTATTGCTCTAATTCCTGAATTTTACTACTGCTGAAGACTTGGAGTTTTCCTAAAATCTCACGGTCTAATTTTTTTTCAGAATCTTTCATTTCCCTGATATTGGGGACGATATCCTTGATGTTTTTTGCTGCATCAACCAAGGCCCGGATTTTATTCATGTAACCTGACAGTAACCTTGCCTCTTTATCGTTTAGGTTTTGCTTTTGGATATGTGCATAAAAGTCGGTGATTTCATCTTCCATAAGCTTTAGATGCGTGTATTTGCTGAGGGTGTCCGAACCTTTTCCAAAAACCTTGAGCCAAAGACTTCCTGTTCTATTCTGGTCTTTTAGGAACAGCACGTCCAAAATATAATCCTGTGTCAATTTGAAAATATGTCTCATTTCTTTGTCCATTGCTTCAAGAGCAATATCTACAATCTCTGGTGTCACATTGGTAATGTAAAGGCATTTTTTGGAAGGAATGGCATCTTCAAATTTGGAGGACATATACAGGCCAAAAGGTTCTAAAAATGGATAAAACATGGCAATGCCAATGATGTTGATCGCTGTATTCAAAAATACCAATTCCATTAATGGATCAGCAATATTTAGGGAATGGCTTGTGAAATTGACCAAGGGTTCAAGAATGAAAAAGGTGGTCATGCCTGCAACACCCTTGAAAATCACATTGGACCAAGCGAGTCGCTTTTTATCCGGTGTGCCTTTCAAAGAAGCCAGGAGCAAGGTTGAAGTGGTGCCAATACTTGCACCAATGACCATGGAAGTGGCTTGATAAATATCCACCAAATTGGCATTTAATGCACTTAACACAATCACTATGAGGGCGGAACTGGATTGAATCAGGGCTGTAATAACCAATCCTATCACTAAAAAAATCCAAAGACCAAAATGGGCGTAGGATGCAAGGTCAATATGGTTGGCCAATGCTTCAATGCTATCTTTCATATAGTCCAAACCCAAAAAAAGCAATCCAAAACCAACCAGAAACGCCCCTAAATTTTTCATGAAAGGCCTATTTTCCATGAAAAGGTAACTGAGGATGCCTATGGTCAAAAATGGAAATGACAAATCTGCAATATCTGCTTTAAAACCCAGGGAAGCTACCAGCCAGGCTGTGACCGTTGTGCCCAAATTGGCACCCAAGACCACACCCAATGAACTTTGAAAGCTGATGATTCCCGAACTCAAAAAAGCCAAAGTAAGTAAGGTGACCAAGGAACTGCTTTGCAGAATGGCAGTGACCACAGTTCCTGAAAGTATGCCCTTCCACTTGGTTCGGGTGGAGTATTTCAGAAATCTTTTAAAGGATTTTCCAGCCAATCCCTGAAGTCCATTTTCCAAATGATACATTCCGAATAGAAACATTCCTAATCCTGCTAGAAACATCCAAAAATCAAATTGGCTTAAATCCATATTATTTTTAACAAAAACCGGCCTTTTGTACTTAACATTTACTTAACATGAAAGTAAGGACAAGCTAGGAGAAATGGAAAAATTGGCCATACAAAAATTAAAATTTCAGAAACTCCATTTCAAAGCTGCAGCAAGCAGACTTCCTGCTTCCTCAAAAATAGAACCGGATCCACCAACAAAAAATTGACCGATCAATAAAAGGTCAAGGTTTTCAAGCACATTTCCAGTAAAGCTTGGACTGATAAAGACCGCACGGTCTGTGGGATAATAAAATCCAGCCAAACCTGCATTCAAAATGGGGGAAATGGGGTAGGTTCCCTGAACAAAAACCGAATGATCTGTGAAGGATAGATTGTCCGCTTGCAAAGGTCTTGTCAGTAATAGCACATTTTGTTCGCTGCCTTGCCTGGGTTGATTGTATAGGTACTCTACCACAAGAAAAATACCATTCCCAAACATATGGTCAACAGAAGTACTTACCACAAAATTACCAGCTTCTCTTCCAGGTATATGGTTCAGGTCTCGAAAGTAACTGAATTCACCCTTGAAACCTGTATCTTTTATACTTCCTGCCCATCCAAAGCCTCCAGTCCATCGGTCTTTGAAGTATCCACTGATAAATTGCAGGTCATAACCCCGGTGGTTGAGTGAATAATAGACTGCAGCCACACTTTCTTCCTTTGTTCTGCCTGGGGCAACAGCAAATTCTATCCTGCTTAGGTCACCAGAAAAATAAGACACCCTAATGGCATCGGTTCCCGGTCTTTCTTCATAATCGAAATCAAAGAAAGAATAGGTATTGAAAAGGTCGTTGGGATTGGATACCAAGTTTATACCCCAATTGATGCGTTGCCTACCGATGCGTACCTGCCACTTATCAGTTCTGTATTCTGTAAAAAACCTATCGATGGTGCTGTGCAACATGAAGTTATTGCCACTCCAAAGCACTTTGCTGATATTGAAAAAGCCAAAATCTTCTTCCAAGAAATCTTTAAAAAAAGGAAATTCCTTAACTGAACTACCTATAAAGAACCTCGTTCTCAGGCTTCCATAAGCTGTCCATTTTTCATTGAAATTGGCCCTCAAATTAAAGCGGTTGTGCAATAATTGGTCAAAAAAGGCATTTTCAAAGGTTGGGCTTCTCCGATAGGAGGGAAGGTACTTTAGGTAGCCGTTTAATTGGTATTCCGGATATGGAGATGCTTCCTCAACTGTTAAATCCGACCCCTGCCCTAAGGGGTTCTCATTAAATTTTTCAAAATGATTTCCATTTTGAAAGCCATTCTCTAAAGAATCAGCTTGGGGAACAAAACTTTGTCCTGCAACAGTCGATACCATGGAAAAGCACAGGATCCAAGTTGGAACGATAAAAAGTAAAGTTGACTTATTTAGATTTGACAAGGTCTTCATGTAATGCGCCGTCTACCAAGGTGACTACTCTTCTTGCCCTTTCGATGACCCGCTGGTCATGGGTGCTGAAAATAAAGGTCATGGATTCTTCCACATTCAATTTGGCCATGATATCCAATAAATTCATGGCCGCTTTGCTATCCAAATTGGCAGTAGGTTCATCAGCCAAAACGAATTTTGGCCTGGAAGCCAACGCCCTGGCTACGGCAACCCGTTGTTGCTGTCCTCCTGATAATTCTGAAGGTTTGCTGTGCAGTTTATCAGCCAAACCCACTTCCTCTAAAACCTGAAGTGCTCTTTCCCTGGTGGATTTAGGGTCTAGGTTTTGTAATTCCATGATCAAGCTGACGTTTTCCAAAGCGGTAAGGACAGGGATGAGGTTATAGGATTGGAATACAAAGCCGATATTTCTCAAGCGAAAATCTATTAGGTCTCCCTTACGTAAGGATGCGATATTGGTACCATCGATAAATACGTCCCCACGGGTAGGGGTGTCAAGTCCACCGATCATGTTCAATAAGGTGGTTTTTCCCGATCCAGATGGCCCCACGATGGTAGTAAATTCTCCTTCTTCAAAATCCAAACTCAGGTCCCTCAATGCATAGACGGGGATGGTGTCCTCATTATAAATTTTGAATAGCTGCTTTGTCTGTATGATAGGCATAAGTACTTGAATTATTTTCTCACTGCTTCCGCTGGGTTTAATTGCACGGCCCTTATCGCCGGGATAACTGCTGCTAAAACCGCCGTTATAAAGACCATGATAATGGTAATCCCAACATCTTTGGCTTCCAATAGGGGATAAATGATGGCATCATAGCCAAATTCCGCGAGTGCATCTGCAAAACCGGATAGATCCAAGCCCTCCTCTGCAAACAAACTGTGGATTCCCAAGCCCAATATGACTCCTATAACACCCCCGATCAAGGCAATGAATGTGGTTTCAAGGACAATCATAGCCGCGACTTTGACTTTGGTCATACCAATGGCCATCAACATGCCCAATTCCTGTACCCTTTCAAATACTGCCATCAGCATGGTATTCAATATTCCAAAAGAAAGACCCAATAAGATGATTATCATAAAAATGTACATGATGAATCCGCCCTGTTCAACCAGAATCCTCAACTCAGGAGATAAGGCTGACCAACTTCGGATATCCACCTCAGGTAATTTTTCTGATAAAAGACCTGCTATGTTTTCAGCTTCATCACGACTGTCCAACAATATGGCTACCTGATGGTAAGCCTCATTTTCTCCCAATAGCTCTTGGAGATCAGCTTGGTTCACATAAACATTCAGGTCATCAAAATTGGAGTCTGAGGTCCTGAAGATTCCGCTTACCCTGAATGCAGCAGAAGTAAGATCACCCTCCAGGTTTTGAAAGGTTAAAACTACCCTTCCACCTAATTGTACCCTCAATTTCCGGGCATTTCGCTGTGAAATCAATAAGGGGTTACGCAAGGATTCATCAAGGTATTCACCATCTATGATATTATCCTTGAATTTACTGATACCTTCCTCTTCCGCCTTGTTGATTCCGGTAATCTTTACCCCTGAGGAATTATATCCTGAAGCCAGCATACCAAAGCTGAGTGTCCGAAAGGCATAACCTTTGATATTTGGCAAGCCCTCCAATCCTTGTCTGATCTGTTCAGGGTTTGGAAGAATCATTTTATTTTCCTGTTCCCTTAAATAATCTTTATGGTGAATTTGTATGTGGGAAAGATGGTTCTCCACTAATCCATTGAAGCGCTGCATGACCAGTCCCGCTACCAATCCAAACATAAGCAAGCCTGCAGCTATCCCCAAAATAATGGCCATCATCAAAGCCAGGCTTCTGCCTTTGTTTCTCCAAATGTTTTTCCAGGATAGCAATAGCAAGGTTCTCATCTTCTCAAATTTTCAAGGACAGGAAATGTTAAGCTTCTCCAGACAGGATAGGTGGTAATGATCAGGGTAAGTATTAACATGGTTACTCCCTGAAAGATGAAAACAGTAGGCGCCAATGAAAAAGGCAAAAAAGGCTCCATGCCATATTCTTTCACCAGGTCTGATAATCCTTCGCCTAAGGGAATGGGATTGCGGTTGAAATAAAACAAAACGGGAAAACCGAGTACAATCCCTGCCCCAACGCCCAAAATACTGATCAGAATGGTCTCAATAAAGCACTGTAAGGCCAAGATATGGCGCTTCATCCCCAAGCTGACCAAGATGGCAAACTCCTTTTGTCTTTCCAGCGTCATGGTGAGCACCGTACCAAAGATGCCAAATGCAATCACTACGTACAGGATAAACTGCATGATTCTTCCAGAGACCGCATCAAAAGCCAAAGCTTTAACCAAGTCAGGCTGTAGGTCTTTCCAATGCAGGACTTGCAGTTCTGTTCCTTGCAGAAGTTTTTCAATCTCTTGTTGTACCCTAAGTGCATTTTTGTCGGTGTCTGCCATGATGAGCCAATGGCTTGCTTTTCCATCCATGACAAACAACCAAGAAGCCTCCTCAAATGGCAGGTATATCAATTGGTTGTCAAGGAATTCCATGGGATGGGAGATGATGCCTTTTATGGGATATTTGCCTGCTGCCTGCATGCCTTGATATCCCTGCCCAATGACTACTAATGTATCATGAAGGGAAAGCGAAAGCCTTTGGGCCAGCCCACTCCCGATCATAACCATTTGGTCATCGTCATTTAAGATTTCCCCTTCTGTCAGAAAATTTTGAAAACCATTCATCCGGTTTTCCAATTCCGGTATAATGCCAATCACCAAAGCTCCTCTGGTTTCGCTTTCTCCTGCGGCAAGCACAAAAGATTCTACCCTGGGTACAGCATAGGCATGAAGTCCCAAAAGCTGATTCAAGGCTGCTTCCCGATGATCGTCCAAGTCAAAAGCAAAATCCAATGACGGGGTTTCAAAATAGGCAGTATCCTGGATTTGGAGATAGCCTGTTCCAAAGCGTAGGGAGTTGCTGATGATTTGTTCGTGTGAACCAAGATTCATGGAATCCATCAGGAGGGCCAAAATGACAGCAAATAAAATGGAACCTGCGGTAATCAGGGTTCTCCTTTTATTCCGCCAGAGATTCCTCCAGGCCAACTTAAAAATCAATATCCAGTTCATCAGCGTAAATCTTTCATCCTTTGAACTGAAAAGAAAGCATCATCGATCGGTCGGTCAAACTCGATTTTCAGGTATCGTAGGATGGTTTTATTTCCCGGTTTGTCTGAAGGAATCATTTCCAGTAGGGTTGGAATCTCCCTATCATCCATTTTTCTGATTTCAGACCCCAACACTGTACTGACAAGTGCCCCGTATTCATCATAGTTTTCTCCCCGTAATTGCAGGTAGGAGTCTTTGGTGATCCAGACCAGGATTTTGCCAAAAACTACTGCGGCATCTGGTTTGGGAATCATTTCGATTTTATGACATTCCATTCCGTCAATGACTTCCGAACCAATGATGCTGTGTACATAATCATTGATGATCGAACTCTCACGGACCAAATCATCATTGGTGAAATCTGAGCCCATCCAGGACTGGGCCATCATAGACGGTGGAAGCTTGATGGTCCGTTCAATGTTGGGTACCCAATTCCAGATTTCTCTCTGTCTTTTCAAAAATGAAGTTCCCCTATCCCTTGCTGGTGCGGTAATCAATATCATGGAAAAATCCTGCCCCTTAGACCAACTTTTGATGCCAATCGTACGGGAGAATCTAGGCCTGACAATTTCCATTTCCATTTCCACCATCATGGTTTCCCCACGCATTTTCAAGTCCATCCGCTCTACAATTTCCTTCGCAGATTGGCCATAGGTTGATATTCCGGAATTAAAAATGACTAGTGATAAAACCAAAAAAGATACCTGTAATGTCTTCATAATACCGGGTTTTTAGTTCGTCTAAAATACAAAAAACTCTTAAGAAATTCCAGATGGAAGCCCTTAAGAGTTTTAAGACTGTCTCTTTCTGATCTTCAAATTAATGTCAGCCTGTATTTTTCAGTCCACTGGCCAGTGCCGTGGTAATTTCAAGCAGTTTTTTGACCAAAACCTCGGAGCCCTCTGGGTCTATGTCTTTTTCGGCCCTCCAAATGCTGAGGTTGTCCAACTGCAACTTGTGCAGTGCGTTTAAAGCCAACTTTCTTCTGCGCATATTATCCAATTGGCTGACCCTCCTTTTCTCTCTACTTTCCTCAAACATCAGGGCAATTTCATTGAGACTTCTGTTGTACTCTTCCAGAATGATGGAAAGGATGGTTTCCCGGGTTTCAGGATTATTTACTTTAGAAGCATAGACTTTCATCCATTCTGCATCCGCATTCATGGCGTTTGTTTCAATCTGAATCAGGATATACCTCAATAAAGGCCAAGTATTGGCATTGGCTTTTAAAGAGGCATACAAATCCGGTTCTTCCTTTTTCATCTTTTCCAGCGCATAGCCAATCCCAAACCATCCGGTAAGATTGAATCTGGATTGGTTCCAGCTGAATACCCAAGGGATGGCACGAAGATCAGCAAGTGTACGGGTCCCTGTTCTTCTGGCCGGCCTTGAGCCGATTTTACTCATTTCCAAGACATCTATAGGTGTGGCTTCACCATAAAATTCCACAAAATTTGGGTGTTCTACCAAAGTTCTGTATTGAGAGAAGGCAAAATCTGCCAACTTTTGCAAAGCAGGTTCTGGGAAACTGAGGGCTTTTTCCGGATAATCAAAAAATGCTGTTTGTAAGGTAATGCCTGAAAGCAGCATTTCGATGTTGTAAACACCATTTAACAGGTTGGCGAATTGTTGGGCGATCGTTTCACCCTGAACGGTCAACTTCATTTTACCACTTAAGCTGCCTAGTGGCATACTTTCCAGAAAACGGTGATATTTTCCACCGCCCCGGCTAATGGTGCCACCCATACCGTGGAAAAACTGCAGTTTGAGTCCATGCTCGTTACCTACTTGGGTTAAGGCTTTTTCTGTCTGGTAAATGTTCCACCTACTGGCCAGAATCCCGCCATCTTTATTGCTATCCGAATAGCCAAGCATGATTTCCTGTAAGCCTGATTTAACCCTTTGGTAGAATGGAAGCTTTAAGAAATCTTGCATGATCGCGGAGGACTGCTTTAAGTCTCCAATGGTTTCAAAGAGTGGGGCAACCTTAAATGCTGAAGGGTCAAGGCCTACTTCTCTAAAATACAGGTATATCATCAAGATATCGCTGACTTGTCTGGTCATACTGATGATAAAAGTTCCTATACCATCATTGCCATAAAGATTGGTATGGTTCTTTACCGCTTGATAATACCCCAATACTTTGTCCGCTTCTGGCCCAAATGATTTCCCAATGACACCAAAAGGTCTTGGGCTTTCCAATTCCTCCAGCATGAAGCTGAGCCTTTCTTCTTCGCTCCACGTACTGAAAGGGGAAAGATGGGGATGGGTGACAGAAAGCATCTGCTCGAATGCCTTATCATGAAAAGTGGAGTTCTGCCTGATATCCAATTTTGCAAGGTGAAACCCGAAACATTGATTTTGCCGTTCTACAGGAAACAAAAGCTCATCCACCACCCTGTTTGCACCTATGGCCCTTAGGCTTTCCCTAAGGGTTTTAAGGTCCTTCGCTAAGTCACCGGGATTTTCATAAATGGGAATTTCCTTATTCGGAAGTTCAGAAGCAGTATTATCCAATTGGAGCAGCACCAGGTTGATGAACTGTCTCCAGGGTTCGTATGGATTTCGTTTTACTGCAGATAAACCGGAGGCGCCAAGTTCCTTTGTTTTCTCTTCTATGCTTTCTTTGAAAAACTCAGGGATTGGGTTACGGATTTCTGAAAAGGTCATTTTGGAACCTAAATCAAAAATCTGACTTCTCAGCAGGTTCAGTGCATTTTTCCTGTGGGACAACAAAGTCTCAGCTGTAATTTCAGCTGATACGTATGGATGTCCGTCACGGTCACCACCGACCCAGCTTCCAAACTGCAAAATGGGAAACTGTTCTGGGTACCTGAGCAGTTCAGGGTCAAAACCCATAAGTTGCCAGCTTGCTTTCAACTGCTGATCACTTTTGGCTAAGGCCTTAGGGAATACTTTGGTAAAATAGTGGATAACGTTATTTCGCTCTGCTTGGACAGTAGGTTTTTCCAGATAAACCTCCCCGGTTTTCCACCATCTTTCTATCAGGGCCTTTATATTTTCCCTGATGGCATTTTTTTCCAATTTGGAAAAGGAGGAATTCTCCAATTTTACCATTTGAAGGTAAAGTTCCCGGTGCAGTTCGATTACAGAAATCCTTTTGGCCTCTGTAGGGTGTGCGGTCAAAACAGGGGTGAGCTCTACTTTTGAAAGGACATTGGAGATTTGATCCTCGCTCAAACCTTTATCTTTAAGACGGGTAAAGGTTTCCACCCAAGAACCCCGTATTTTTATTGGCCCTTCCTGATCTGAAACTTGCCTCCTATATTGTACTGCAGCATTTTCTTCCACCAAATTCATCAGTTGTAGGTAAATGCTCAATACCTGAATATGCTTGGCTTCCAGTTCCAAAATCTCCTCAGGTTTCAATTTTTGAGCCGTCTTTAGCTCCAATAGATTGGAAAGTTCTTTCTCTCCTAAATCTTCTAATACTTCTTGGAAACAAAGCGTAAGGAACTGTACATCCTGTTTGATTTTTTCGAAAATATTCATGGTAATGTTGGCTTAAAAGGAGGATAAATTGGATAATGGAATTACTAATTTATTGCCTAAATCTCAGAATTAAAAAACTAATTACTAAAACATTTTTAGAACATTGGCCAAAAAATAACCCAAATAATTCCCTATGGCATATCCAATTCTGTCGAAAAATGGCTACCGCTTGCATAAATACAAAATCAGGGTCGGGGTAGCCATATAGAATAAAAACAGTAGGATTATTGTTTGCCCCATTTCTTCATTTTATCCCGTGAAATATAAAGGAAATTGCGAAAAAATGGTTGATGCTACCTTCATTCTTTACAAAACATTCTTCTGTGTACAAAAAAACATGACATTTATCCATTTTGATTGCTTGATAATTGAATAGTAATATCTTTGTCGGATTGATATTTTGACTATAAATCAGTAAACTTTATGGAACAAGCGTTTGTATATGTGGTTCCCTTTATGGGAATAATTGGCCTGATAGTAATGGCAATTAAATCGGCTTGGGTTACCAAGCAGGATGCAGGAGATGCGAACATGGTAGAACTCGCCGGACACATTGCCAAGGGTGCAATGGCCTTTTTAAGGGCAGAATGGAGGGTATTGACTTACTTTGTGATCATTGCTGGCATCATTCTGGGTTGGTCAGGTACTTTGATCGAAACTTCTAGCCCCGTAATTGCCGTATCTTTTGTTATCGGTGCTTTCTTTTCAGCCTTGGCAGGTTACATTGGGATGAACATTGCTACCAAGGCCAATGTAAGAACAACCCAAGCAGCAAAAACCAGTCTTAAAAATGCGTTGAATGTTTCCTTTACAGGAGGTTCTGTCATGGGGCTTGGAGTAGCAGGTCTTGCCGTACTGGGAATGGGTTCTCTTTTCATTCTATTCTATAATGTTTATGTGGTTTCCACCGGTGCTGATGTCAACGGTTTGGAGATGAGTAAAGCACTGGAAGTACTTGCAGGATTTTCCTTAGGCGCTGAGTCCATCGCGCTTTTCGCCCGTGTAGGGGGAGGTATTTATACCAAAGCGGCTGATGTGGGTGCTGATTTAGTGGGTAAAGTAGAAGCGGGAATACCAGAAGATGATGTAAGAAACCCAGCTACCATCGCAGATAACGTTGGGGATAATGTAGGTGATGTGGCCGGTATGGGGGCTGACCTTTTTGGATCTTATGTAGCAACCATTTTGGCTTCCATGGTTTTAGGCAGAGAGATAGTATCTGCTGATAACTTTGGGGGAATTGCTCCCGTCTTATTGCCATTGGTGATTGCAGGCTTAGGTCTTTTATTCTCCGTCGTAGGTACCCTGTTTGTTAAAATCAAAACTGATAATGACAGTGTTCAGGCTGCTTTGAATAAAGGCAACTGGTATTCCATCATATTAACTGTTATAGCTTCCTATTTCGTAATTGATTACATGTTTCCTGAGGGAGACTTGGTGATGATACGCGAAGGTTCTCCTTCATTCACGAAGATGGGCGTTTTTGGAGCTGTTTTCCTAGGTTTGATCGTTGGAGCCTTGATGAGCATCATTACCGAATATTACACGGCCATCGGGAAGAAACCTGTTAACTCTATTGTTCAACAGTCTTCTACAGGTCATGCGACCAATATTATTGCAGGTTTGGCAGTAGGGATGCAATCCACTGTACTGCCGATTATTGTATTGGCAGCGGGTATTTATGGCTCTTTCTTATTTGCAGGTTTATATGGTGTGGCGATTGCTGCTGCCGGTATGATGGCCACTACAGCCATGCAGTTGGCGATTGATGCTTTTGGACCGATTGCGGATAATGCAGGTGGTATTGCGGAGATGTCCGGTCTTCCTAAAGAGGTGCGTGAGCGGACAGATATCCTAGATGCGGTAGGAAACACTACTGCGGCAACAGGTAAGGGTTTTGCCATTGCTTCAGCTGCTTTAACGGCATTGGCCTTGTTTGCGGCTTATGTAGGTTTGGCAGGGATCAATACCATCGATATTTACAAAGCGGATGTATTGGCCGGTCTATTTATAGGGGCTATGATTCCATTTATTTTCTCTTCATTGGCTATTGCAGCTGTTGGTCGTGCCGCCATGGATATGGTGAATGAGGTAAGGAGACAGTTCAAAGAGATTCCTGGCATTATGGAGTACAAGGCCAAGCCTGAGTATGAAAAATGTGTGGAAATTTCTACGGCTGCTTCCATTAGGGAAATGATACCTCCAGGAGCCATTGCGTTAATTTCTCCGATTATTGTGGGTTTTGCATTTGGTCCAGAAGTATTGGGCGGTATGTTGGCCGGTATCACCGTATCCGGTGTTATGATGGGTATTTTCCAAAACAATGCCGGTGGTGCTTGGGACAACGCCAAGAAATCTTTTGAAAAAGGGGTAGAGATTAACGGTAAAATGGAGTATAAGGGTTCTGAAGCCCACAAAGCCTCTGTCACAGGAGATACCGTAGGTGATCCGTTTAAAGATACTTCAGGGCCTTCCATGAATATCCTGATCAAATTGACCTCTATTGTGGCATTGATCATTGCTCCGCATATTTCAGAAGGGGATGGCCATGGTCATGCAAAAGTAGAGCAAGAGATAATCAAAGAAATCAAAGTCGAGACCAACAAAGAGTTGGTGAGTATAGAAGAATTGAAAGTCGATTAATAAACCCAATTTCCAATGTTAAAGCCATCCGGTAGCGGGTGGCTTTTTTTGTTTTTAAAATCATATTTTGGGTTTGAGTAAATTTCCTTTTTTCATTTCTCCCTTTTTCTTATCTTTTTCCAAATATTCTTCTAAGATCATGAGAAAATTTCTTGCAATACTAATCCTCTTTTTTGTTCCATTTGGAGCGCTTTTGGCCCAAAATTTCACCATGGAGCAGGTGACATCTTTCCCGTTTCCATCCGAACTAACGGCCGCTGCCAATCAGGATAGAATTGCCTGGGCCATGAATGAAAAGGGCTTGCGTAATGTGTATGTTGCGGAGGCTTCTGATTTTAAACCCAGAAGAATCACTGATTTTACTCATGATGATGGTCAGGAAATTACCAGTCTCCAATTTACGCCTGACGGCAATATGCTCCTCTTTGTCAGGGGAGGGGAACATGGCAGCAATTGGGAGAGAAATGTTGGGATAAACCCTTCCCAAGAAATATTTATCCCAAAGGTGGAGATTTGGAAGGTCCCTTATAGTGGAGGAAAAGCCGAAAAAATTACTGAAGGAGATGATCCTGTTATTGGGACAGACAATCAAACGGTTGCTTATATTAAAAACAGACAGGTTTGGACCTTTAAATTAAACGATCCAAAGCCTGAGCAACTTTTTGAAACAAAAGGCTCGGTCAGCGAACTCAGTTGGTCACCGCAAGGGGATAAGTTATTGTTTACTATCAATAGAGGCACCCATGCTTTGGTGGCTGTATTTGATATTCAGGAAAAAAAGCTGAGTTATGTTTCCCCATCCTTTAGTAGGGATTACAGCCCTAGATGGTCCCCAGATGGGAAAATGGTAGCTTTTATCCGAAGACCAGGAGGAAAAGCGGAACCTCAGCCTATTTTGGAGCAGCGTCATAATCCTTGGGAAATTTGGACTGCAGACATACAGACAGGGGAAGGGAAAATGCGCTGGAAGGCTCCTGAGACTTTAAGGGGATCTATTTCCACCACGCATGGTGGGGCAAATCTTCATTGGGCTGCAGGTAATCAACTCGTGTATCTTTCCTATGAAGATGGTTGGCCCCATTTGTATGTCATGGACGCCGAAGGCGGTGCCTCCCGGCAGTTGACCAAAGGGGATTTTATGGTAGAGCATGTCCAATTAAGTCCCGATGGTAAATCCTTATTGTTTTCCGCCAATACAGGCCCTTTGGATGATGATATAGACAGAAGGCACATAGGCAGGGTGGCTATCGCAGATGGTAATTTTGAGATTTGGTCACAAGGGGAAAGTATTGAAACCAACCCTGTGATGCTTTCAAGTTCGCAATTAATTGCCTGTATTTCCTCTACTTATGAGAGACCCATGTTGCCCACACTTCTGCAATTGAGCACAGGTCAGATGCGGGTGATTGCAGAGGAACTCCTGCCCAAAGATTTTCCTTTGGCCGAAATGGTCAAGCCGAAGCAGGTGATATTTAAATCCCCGGATGGATTTGATGTGCATGGCCAGATTTTTGAAAAAGAAGGCGGAGCAGAGAAAAAAGCCGCCGTACTTTTTGTTCATGGTGGCCCGCAGAGACAAATGCTACTGGGATGGCATTATGGGGATTATTATTCAAATACCTATGCAATCAACCAATACTTGGCCAATATGGGCTTTGTTGTCTTGTCTGTGAATTTCAGGTTGGGTATAGGTTATGGGTATGAATTCCACAAGCCTGCAAGGACCTACTGGCAGGGGGCAGAGGAATACCTGGATGTAAAAGCTGCGGGGGAATACCTGGCAGGCTTACCCCAAGTGGATCCGGAGAGAATTGGGATTTATGGAGGTTCATATGGGGGCTATTTGACAGCTTTGGCATTGGCTAAAGATTCGGATCTATTTGCGGCAGGCGTGGACATTCATGGGGTTCATGAGCTTTCCAGTAGGTTGGAAATGCCTGATGGATTTGAAAAAGCTCCTGATTTTGAAAAAGCCCAAAGAACGGCATTCTATTCCTCTCCCTTGGCATATTTGGATACCTGGCGTTCTCCTGTACTTTTTATCCATGGTGATGACGATAGGAATGTACAGGTAAGTCAGACCACAGATTTGGTCAGAAGGTTTGAAGACAGGAAAATGCCATTTGAATCCCTGATCATCCCAGATGATACCCATCATTGGATGAAGTATGACAATTTGGTTAAAGTGAATCAGGCAACTGTGGACTTTTTGGGGAAACACCTACTGCTGAAATGAAAAATATCTGCTTGCTGCTGATCCTATTGGTGTCTTTTACGGACCATGTCTATGCGCAAAGATTGACCGACAGAAAGGTTAAAAAGCTCTTTTCGCAATCGGACATCATGAAGGACCATTTTGTAGGCTTTATGCTTCAGGACGAGGGAAGTAAAATAATGTATGCACAAGATCAGGCCAACCTATTAATCCCTATTAAAGTTTACTGAGTCAATCTGTATTTCAGCCCAGGTCCAGTCGCCTGTTTCTAACCTCCAGGTAGCGCTGCACCGGCTGGGAAGTAAAATACCATCAAATGCTTGGTGTTCCAATACCTCTACTATCCAATCCTTTTTTACTGCATCCGCACCACTTCCCATGTACCTTTGGGTAGAAAACCGGATCAATTTCCCCTCATCATCAAATTCAAAAATTCCGGATCCGGAAGAATTCCCTATCTGCATGGTGGCTTCTGCTGAATGACTATCCAGTTCTTTCCATTGAATATAGTCCATGATGGCAGCAGATGGATACCAGACTATTTCTCCAAGAAATCTTTGTAAGGTTGCTTCGTTGATCTGATTATTTTTCCCTTCATTGGCCACAGGAAATAAGGCCAGTAATTTGATCAACATTTCTCCCTCTCCATGATAAAATCTGTCCCTTCCGGTAGCAAACAAAAGGGGCATCATCTGTACATCCACAGACCAAATAAAGGAGGGGGGATTGACTGTGGAAAGCTGCTGTGCACTTGCAGCATACCAGTTTTTCTGTTCAGGTTTAAGCTTTAACCTGTAAGATTGCTCTGAATAAACAGATTTTAATGGAGGATTGCCTACTAGCCCTGATCTATTTAACCACTTTTGCACCGGAGCAGGGAGGTGCTGGATGGATGCTGCAGTCAAAGTTGGCACTTCTTCCATATTTTGAATATGCGCTTTGGTTTCCTTTTGGACCTTTTTCTCAAAATTGTATTGGAAGAAGGCAATGACTGCTACCAACAGAATGATCAAATTGGGGAAACTACCAAATTTAGCTTCTGACCATTGTGAAATAATCAAAGCCTGAGAAATCAGTAACCCAATAAAGGCAAATATCCACCAATCTTTGTTTTCCAAATAGTAAAAAATGGCTACTGTAAGGAGCATCATGGCAGCACCCAGCCAAAATAAACCGGCAGGCTTACTTACTTGAATGGGGAAATCCTTTAACTCTGCCAGTTGAAATGCCTTTACGAACCCTAATAGATGGATCAAAGCATGGACTAATGTCAAAAGAATAAAGGCAAATTTCATAACAATGAAAATGAGGTTGTTAGCACCTAATATTGACCGTCAATATAGCTGATTAAGCCAAATATTTTCATGACCTTTGTCAGGTAAAACCCTGATTTAACCTTTATCTTTTGGTTTTAAAAGCTTTACCTTTAACTTAAAATTAGGTCATCATGGTCAGATTTCTTTTACTGCTGTTATGCCTTGTATCCTGTATCTCCAATAATGAAATCCAGCAAATGAATCATCCCCAAAATATCTATTTGGAAGAGGAATCAATTCTTTATTTGCCCTTCCAATTTGAAATTGATCCCATGCAACGCTTACTGTTGGTCAATTTTGAAAAAGATCCTGATGGAGAGTATATCGGATTAGAACCTCAGTATTTTGATGATGAAGCTAATGGGCGGGGACTTTTGGTGATTGCCTGGAGGAAGGATATGCGGGTAGAGGTATACCATGAAGCTGGCTTGCAGCCTGACCCAAACAAATATGATATAGCGGGAAATGGGCTGGCTTCCATGCATCAGGTAGATTTTGACCAAAAAGAATTTGAAATTAATGGTGCTGGTGTATTGGTCAAAATTGAGTTTAGGGATAAAAATAATCGGAAGATCCGGATCCATATAGAAGAAAATCACCCTAAGAAAAGAGCACCCTTTGGACTATTGGCCCCCATGGGAGATGCCGCCAGTAATCCATCGGCCATGCCTTTGGTGCTTTTGCATGATTTTTACTTTGTCAGAAGAAACCACACCCTCATAGAAGTTACCATTGATGGGAAACATCATCAGGCAGATAAATTACCTTTACCATTAGATGGTACTTGGATGTATTTTGCAAGGTATTCCCCAGATCCGTTCATTGTTACTTTTAATCCTGCCACTTCAGCCGTATTGAAACCTGTAAGACTCGATAACCGGCATTTGACATGGGATTACAATGGAAAAGCCAAAGAAATCAAATCTTTGATAGCGGAGGGTGATGGACATCAGGTAAGCCTATCCTTTGATCCCGCATTTCCTCAATTCAATATGATCAAGCCAGGCTTGGAAGTAAAAGGATCTTTTGTGATCGCCGGGGAAAAAAGTACGGGAATCATAAAGGGTACCTATACAGTTTCCACCAAGGGAGAGGGGGTGCAGATTCTACTTCATCCTAATGGAGGATGGATTCCCAATGAAAAGAAGATATCGCTTAGGCTATTATACGCTATGGCAGGAATTTTCAGAAACTGGCCTAAAACTTACCTTTGGACAGCCACGCTGCACCAGGAAGAAAACCATTGGAGGTTAATTTCTTCCTGGGAGCGGTTAAAAAAATAAGTGGTTAATTATTTGGGTTATGCATTGACCAAAGCTCAGAAAAGGCTGTTAAACATCTCAGATGAGGAAACAGGATGCTGAGGCTTGATAGGGTGTAAGGGGTCATGAAATTTCTGTTTCAATTCTAGCTTGTTTTGAGCTAAGGTTTGTTCTACTCTTTGAGAAAAATCCTGTAAGACATTTCTGAAGTTGATGTAATGTTGGATGACCTGATTTTTCTCAGCATCCACACCATCTTCTAAGTTCAAATGATTGAATAACCATTGGTCTTGCAAGTAAAACCAAGTTTTTATGATTTTCTCATTGTTGCACGCATAGACTTTATCCTTTAATCCATCTAAAATCTTCAGGATTTCAATTTGTAAATCATTTGAAACATTGGATTCCAATTCTTGCCTTGTATCCAAGGTGATCAGGTTTTTCTTTATCTGTTTTTGACTTTTAGTATGAATTAACTCGGAAGGACTGGAAAAATTGATGTTTAAAGCAGCTGCCTTTGCCGGCAATTCTTCAATAAACTCCAAAATTTGTACATCCTGAGCACTTTGTGCGGCTAATTCCTGGTAGTCCAAAGCCAAACAAACAATTTCATTATCCTCTGGTAAAGAAAGTACCCACTGAAGAAAAGCATCTGTATCAATTTTTTTGGATGCTTTTATGAAAGGCAATAGTATTCTTTTGTTGCTATGGAGGATTTGAAAAGCTTCCGTATCAGCTACATAATGCTGACCAGTTGGCTGGGTTTCGGCTTTTGCTTGTATTTCTTGAAATTGTAGTACAACATCGAATCCCATCTGCGGCAATGTATTGGCAAGAAATTTTATAGGATAACCATAATTATTCATGAAGGCTTTAGGGATCTGACCAAATAGCTGAAGTACCTTATCCTTTTGTTTGATGGTCTGCTGCATGAATTCATGTTGGCATTTTTTGGAAAGGACCGAATGGGAATAGGTTTCAGACAAAAATTCAATAGGCCCGAATTCATTGAGTTTTTTCAGGTCACAAATGACCTCTGGTGCTGCATATTCCAATAAGTCCAAAGTTACTCCAGAAAACGAAAAGCTGACTTTGAATTTACTGCCATATTCCTCGAATATTTTGGTCAACACAGCATTCAGTGGCCTATATTTCTTTTTCACCAATTTCTCGATATTGGCGTAATTGTGCATTTCACTGAAATAAGTACTATTAGTCCCAATTTCATAAAAGCGATAATTTTTTAGAACTATTGGTTGGTGGGTATAAAACACCAGACAAATGGTTTTCATGGTCTTGATTGTTCAAGTCTATTTGATAAATGAGCAGATACAACTATCCAACAAGGAATTGTCGGAACCTTTCAGCCTATTTGTTGGTGGTTTGTTCGAAGTTAAAAGAATAGAGAAACTCTGAATAAGTAGCTAACTTATACGTGTAAAAGTACTTGATGAAAGGTTTGATTCATATGATTTTCATCATGATTTCAAAAAATAAATGTCCTGATACGAAGAATTTTTTAAATTTTTTCAACTACATTTTCTAGTTTTTTTCTTACAGCTGTAGCTAAAGGTTCTATGGCAGGATTACCTAAGCTGCTCATGGCTGCTATAGGGTCGATGGCTGATATTTCAATTTCTCCCGAGTCCAATTCTCTTATGCTTACATTGCATGGAAGTAAAGCGCTCATATTGGGATCTATACTCAGGACCTGATCGGCAAAAACAGGATTGCAGGCACCCAAAATTAAAAAGGGTTTATAGTCTTTGTCCAGTTTTTTCTTCATAGTGGACTGGATGTCAATCTCGGTCAATACGCCAAAGCCTTCTTCCTGTAGTGCAGCAATAACTTTTTGCTTTAATAGGGAAAAATCTTGTTTGCCAACGGATTTGGTAATATGGTAAGTCATAGCTATTCTTTGTTTATGGAAATCAAGTTATAAAAAATGCAAGAACTTTTAAGTGACCGGAGTTACTTAAAAAAAATAATGCAATTAAATTCTGACTTAGTGTTTTAGCTGTGTTATGGCTTTGTAAGCAATAAATCTTGCAGTTCTATAGGTTAAACCTTCATATTCCATTAGAAACTTGACTATTTTATCCCTGCTGTCTAGGTCCAAAATTTTGATCATAGTAATCCACTCTTCTAGCTGCATGCCAGAATTTTTAGATAGGATTTCCACTATGGATGATTCGTTTTCGTCCATAAAAAGAAAGGCTCAGAAATGAATAGTTCAATTTGTTGATTATCAGAAAATTATGGATATTTTCTTGGATATCATAATTGATAAAAAAAATTACAGCGAAGGTCAAAAAAAGGAATATAAGGTAAAAAAAGTTTATCTATGTTCCTTGATGGGTAATTAAGGATGGCTAAAAGCATTTTTTTGAAGTAAATTCTTTCCCAAAATTGGTTCTATCAAATCGCCATCGATTTGGTCAATATGGGCTAAAAGTAAGTCCCAAGGCTCCATTCTGGGTTCATCTGAAAGGTCAAATGTGCCAAAATGCATAGGGATGAAATATTTTCCTTCCATCAAATTAAATGCTTCAATGGCATCGGTGGGACTAATATGGGCTTGCGACATAAACCACTCTGGTTTGAAAGCACCTACACCCATCAAACAATAATCGGGCGCTCCGAGAGCACTGGTAATTTCCTGAAAATGAAGCCCATGACCTGAATCTCCCATAAAGTAGATGGAATAAGCGCCATTTTGTATGTAAAAACCTCCCCATAGGCTTTTATTTTGATCTAGAAGCCCTCTTCTAGACCAATGCCTGGAAGGAACATAGGTAATCTGAATGCCCTCTTCTTTTAAATTATACTGTTGATACCAACCAGCTTCCTGGATTTCAAGATTATCGCCCCAGTTTTTTATAATTTCAGCAATTCCTAAACCAGTCAATATTTTTACATTGGAATTTTTCTCATAGAGGAATTTTAAGGATTTGGCATCTAGATGATCTCTGTGATTATGGGAAATCAACAAGTAATCAATGGCTGGAAATTTTTCCAGTGGAAGGGGCATAGGGCTTTCTCTTTTTAGGAAGGTATTATCAAACAGGAGAGGATCTGTTAAATACACTTTTCCATTGATCTGTATGAGAAAGGAGGCATGTCCCAACCAGATCAGGTAGTCATCTTTGCCTTGAATGGCCAGGCTATCAAATGTTGAAATCAACCTCCGATCCTCTGACTTTTTTTCCCTTTTCTGTGGATTTTTGCTCAGCTGCCATTTGAGTAAATCTCCAAAACTGGATTCAAACGAATGATGTAAGTTAGTAAATCTACCTTTTTTGTCAATAGGTGTACCTTTCCATTCTGTTTTAGACAGAACAGTTTTTAACTCAGGATTATACACAAAATCAATAGTAGATTCTTTTTCGAGTACATTATAACCCATAAGGAATAAAAAGGTTACTGCAGCAAATAATGCAAAGGTATAAGACTTCTTCATCGTTCACCTCTACAACATGGGTGATTAAAGATTTGTTCTGAGAAAGAAAACAAGCTGTTAAAGTAATACTTAAATTAATTATCAATAAAGACCTGATTTATTGTCTATCAAGCATATAACAAAAGGCCTGAAAACTATTTAGGATCAGGTTATCCTTCTCATTTACATTCAAAAGATTGGACCTTTTACTAATTTTCAAAGAAACAAGACCATGCAATGCCGCCCAAATCATATATGTTGCCGCTTCTGCTGATTGTCCTCTAAAGCAGCCTTTCATTATACTTTCTCTGACCGGTCTTTTTATCAATTCAAAAATAAAATGGCCTTCATCCCAACTCACCCCATCTTCTTGGGCAATATATTCCATGGGTGCTTCTAAGGTAAACATTAACTCATATACTATAGGGTTTTCTATGGCAAATTGAATGTACTTCATACCTATAGCTTTCAGTCGACCAATAGGATCAGCAATGTTTACTATACTTTCAATTTCCAACTGAAGATTCTTAAACCCTTCTCTATGAAGTGCATGAAAAATTTCGTTTTTATCCTTAAAATAATGGTAAATAATACCCGGACTGTATTCTATATTGTCAGCAATATTCCTTATAGAGGTTTTTTCATAACCATACTTGAAGAATAATGTACGTGCAGCATCCAGAATAAGATTCCTTAGCTGTTCTTTTTCTCTCAGTTTTCTCTCTGCAACTCCCATAATTATATTTTAAACGGCCTAATATAAATAAACAATGTTCAATAAAACAAGAAAAATAATGGTGATTACTGAAATTAGCAGTGCTTTGATTAAATTGAATGCTTAACTTATTTAAGTATTCTCAAACCCAAAAAATATCACCTATGCAAACCAGAAGAGATTTCTTACAAAAATTAACCGCTACGGCTTTCAGTATTCCTATGCTTAGCAGTGCAGCCCCGGGGGTTTTTGCCCAAACCAAAGAGCTCATTCCTAATGATAAAGTGCTTCGCGTAGCCATCATGGGACTGGGCAGTTATGCCAACCGGGTGGCGGATGCTATGAAGGATTGTAAAAGAGCTAAAATTACCGGGGTGATCAGCGGTACGCCTTCCAAAATCACTGATTGGCAGGGTAGGTTCAATATTCCTGATAAAAACTGCTACAATTATGAGAATTTTGATGCGATTAAGGATAATCCGGATATTGATGCCGTTTATATCATTACCCCAAATGCCTTACACCACCCGCAGGCCCTTAGGGTAGCGGCTGCAGGTAAGCATGTGATTTGTGAAAAACCCATGTCTATCAATGCACAAGAAGGAAGGGAAATGATTGAGGCCTGTAAAAAAGCCGGTGTACATCTTTTGATTGGTTACCGCATGCACTTTGAGGCCAATACTTTGGAGATTGTTAGGATGAGGAGGGAAGGGGAATTAGGCACCATCAGGTTTTTTCAAGGATTAAGTGGCTTCAAAATCGGAGATCCCACCCAATGGAGATTAAATAGGGAATTGGCAGGAGGAGGTGCCATGATGGACATAGGGATCTATGCCATCAATGGCGCCCGGTACATGGTGGGAGAGGAACCTATTTGGGTGACTGCCCAGGAAGTCAAAACTGATCCGGTCAAGTTTAGAGAGGGAGTGGATGAGACGATTACTTTTCAATTAGGGTTTCCTTCAGGGGCGATTGCTTCCTGTCTCTCTACTTACAACATGAATTATTTGGATAAATTTTATCTGAATGGGGACAAAGGCTTTGCGGAGATGCAGCCTTCCACTGGGTATGGTCCGATAAGGTCCTGGACCCATAAAGGCAGATTAGACTTGCCTCATGTTACCCATCAGACTACTCAGATGGATGAAATGGCAGCGATGATATTGGATGGAAAGAAGGCCATTATTCCTGTAGATGGTGAAGAGGGCTGGAAGGATATGGTGATTATTGATGCCATTTTTGAGTCGATCAGGACAGGTCAGAAAGCGGAGATTAAGTACGTGTAATTAGGGAAAAAGTTAAAGAGCAAGAGGTTAGTGTAGAATGGAGAGTGAATGGTTTTTAGTAGTTGTAGTTGTTGTCAAGTTGTCATGGTTGGAACTTTGAAGGTAGAAGGGAACGTATAGGTAGCCGTTCCCAAAGACCTGTTGGAATGCCTTATGGTGTTCCAGCAGGTTTTATTGGTCTTCATTAAGCGATGTCCTTTAGGTGAGTAATCTGGTTATCCTTATTAAATTTGAAAATGGAAGTTCCATTTAATTGCAATTGGTCACCTTTTTTTAATCCATTTGGGAAATCCATGGCCAAAGTGGCTTGGTAGTCAATTTCAATAATGGTATTAAATCCATCATGTTTATAGGATAGGATTTCTTGTCTTCTGTAAGAGAAATAATCCAAAGCCAGTTCAGCTTGATGTTTAAAGGCATCAACTCCTTTAAGGCTTATGGTCATTTCCCCATTAGCAATGTTTTCAAATGTTAAGTTGGAAGACATATCCTTTACCATATTGTCAATATCAAAATTATTGTATGCCTGTATGTAATTAAAGATGATGCTTTCCCTTATTTTATTTATTTCCCTCATTTTTTTTAGAGTTTAGGAATCTTACCTGCTATTTTACTTTATTCCAGTTATTATAAAACCTCGCGATTTCCATTGGAGTACGGAATTCCTTGCTCCGGATTTTATCCATCAGTTCAGGGCAATCCTCAAAGTACTTTTCCAAAGCAGCGATTCTTAGACCAAGTAAGCCTTGGGTAACCCTGATAAAGTAATCCTCATTTTCTCTTTTGAAAAGATCCACGGCATCTACTGTAGAGGATTCCTGGTCCATAAATTCCCATTGGTAATAAGTCAAAAAGCCTTTCTCCCTTACATTTAGAAAATGGGGCTTGCCCAAATCCTTTCTACTCAGGTATTCAGTTTTGAACAAGCGGAATTTACAAAAAATGCGGAGATTCTTTTAAGTCTAGTTCAAGTCTTATGACTTAGACGCTCATAGCCAATGGCTTTATGCTGTATAGGGGCAGTTGGAATGCTGGGAGAAAAAGAACCAAGAAAAGTCTTGTCTTAATTCCTTTTGAGTTATTTTCGTGAAAATTTTATTGAGATTGATAAGAATTAATTTTTTAAATTGGAAAACAACTCAACCATAAGGCATGGAATCAATAGAAAAAATCCAGCAAGAATTGATCGGTAAAATTCTTACTATCAAAAATAAAGGTTTTTTGGAAGCCTTGAACAAATTAATCGCCTCCACAGAGGAGAAATCGTCAAAAACAGTTTTGACAGAATCACAAAGGGAAATGTTGGAACTCAGTGAAAAGGATATCAAAAATGGGGATTTGATATCACAAGAAGCTATGAACAAAAGAAACCTCGAATGGCTAAACGAGTTGTAATCTGGACTAAAACTGCCGATATGCAATTTGTTGGCGTCTTGGAATATTGGGTAATTAGGACGAAGTCAACTACATTTTCAAAAAAGCTAATTAAGTTGGTTGAACAAAAGACCCAACAGATTTCAAAGACTCCTTTTATTTATCCTACCAGTGGTTTCAAAGATCATAGAATTGCCATCGTTAAAGATTTTAGCATTTTTTACAAGGTTACAGAAGAAGATATTATTATTACTGCTTTTTGGGACAACCGTCAAAATCCTGATAAGCTACTTAAAATTTTAAGGTAAGTAAATACAGTTTTTCACAACCTAAACCTCAACAACTCTGCCTTTACCTGATGATATTCGTTTTCGGTCTGAAGGAAATTGGTATAGGCAGAGTAGAAATAGTTGGATTCGAGGAAATATTCTATGGTGGAAATATGGCCAAGCTCCAGCGCTTTGTCCAGATAGGCAATACCGCTGATATTATCCAGGACACTGCGGTAATCCTGTAGGGTCGCATAGAGTTTCTCGTATTTTTCATACAACTGTCTCATTTCATAGTACTGCTCATTCTGATAATCACCCCATTGTAGGGCTGCAAAATTTAGTTCAGCCTCCTTTTGTCGGACCTTGTATTTGTTTTCCCACAAAGGGATGGTGCCACCCACACGAAACCCTTGGAAGGTCTGCCCCAAAATTGTCTGGTACCGGTAACCGGCCTGAATTTTGGGTAAGGCCATGGCTTTCATATGTTCCAATTGGATTTTGGAGGTTTTATTTTCCAGTTCATAAAACTTCCACATGGGATCCAAGACTTTGAACTCTTCAAAAAGGAGTTCAAAATCAGTCAATACCTCCTCTTCTTCATAGTTTTGCACTACTACATCCTGCTCAATACCTCCATTCAAAGATTTAAGGTTTTGTAACAATTGGTTGATTCCTGCCAGGTTGGACTGGTAATCCTTATTGATTTCAATCAGTTGCAGTTTCGCTTTGTTGACATCCAGAATATTACCATCGCCTGTTTCAAGCTTTCTTTCAAAATCCTTCAGTAACCTTTCTGTGGCTGTTTTTCTACTTGAAATCTGCTGCTGAAGCTTGTTTCTAAATATAAGCTCCAGGTAGGATTGCTTTGCTTCCAACAGAATTTCCTGCCTCATGGCCATCATGGTAAGATCGGCCTGGTTGGTTAAGCCTTTGGCAAGCTCCCTTCTTTTTCCATAGGCAGTGGGAAAATCAAAACTCTGATTGATCCAAACATCGGTCAATACACCGGCTTCAGCGGGATATCCAAGCATATAATCGTATTCAAAATTGGGGTTATAAACCGGAAGATCTGCCTTGAATTCCAGTTTCTGGACTTCCAAGTTTTGCTTTTGGGCCTGAATGGTTTTGTTGTTCCTTTCAATTTCCCCCAAAACGCTGGATAGGTTTGTCTGGGCCTTCAGCATAAAAGGAAGCAAACAACTGATCAAAATACTGATTCCAAAGGTTTTCATGCTTTTTCATTTTTAGCGTTTGAAAGAAAATATACCATAGGGACAATGATGATATTGAGCAGGGTAGAGGTGGTAAGCCCCCCTAAGATGACCTTGGCCATAGGACTTTGGATCTCATTTCCAGGAAGATCTCCAGCCATGGCCAATGGAATCAAGGCCAGTGCTGCTGTAATCGCCGTCATCAAAATAGGGCTCAGTCTATCTTTTGAACCTTGAATTACCCTATCGAAAAGTGCCATGCCCTGATCTTTCAATACCTCATAATGGGAGACTAAAAGAATGCCGTTTCTGGTAGCGATACCAAACAAGGTGATAAAACCGATGATGGCAGGGATACTTAAAATGCCACTGGTAAGATAAATACTGAAAACCCCTCCAATCAGCGCCAAAGGCAAATTGATCAAAATGATAGAAGCCAATTTGACTTTTTTAAATTCCTGAAAGAGGAGCAGGAAGATCACCAATAAAGAAAACATGGAGGTTATCAATAGGGTAGTGGACGCTTCCTCTTCTGCCTCAAACTGACCGCCCAATTCTACGTGATACCCTTCCGGTAATTGAATTTTATTATTAATGATTTGCCTGATTTCATCGACTACGCTTTTTTGATCCCTGCCGCTGACATTGGCAGAGACCACAGTTTTTCGCTGCACATTCTCCCTGCTGATGGTATTTGGACCTGAACTGCTCACAATATCCGCCACATAATGGAGAGGGATTTTTTCACCAATCTCTGAGTCAATGAGAATCTGGTTCATGATATGGTCCATTTTGCTTCGGCTATCCTCGTCGAATCGGACCAATAAATCAAATGAGCGGTTTCCCTCATAAACCTCAGATACCTTTTCTCCTGCAATTCCCACATCGACTACTTGGTTGAACTGCCCCACAGTAATTCCATAATGGCTGAGCAGTTCCCTTTTAGCCTTGATCTGAATCTGTGGGATTTCGATCTGAGGTTCTACTTGCAAGTCCACCAAACCCTCAATGTTCTTGATCTCATTCTTGATTTGGTTGGACAGGTTGTACATGCGGTTCAGGTCTGTGCCAAAAATTTTGATGGCTATATTGGCCCTTGTACCGGATAGCATGTGGTCAATGCGATGGGAAATAGGTTGTCCGATAGCAATATTTGCTTCCTTGATATGGGAAAGCTTTTCCCTGACATCGGCCAAAAACTCAGCACGGCTTCTTTCTTCCAATAAAAAGGGCACTTCTATCTCGGAAGAGTTGACCCCTTGGGCATGTTCATCCAATTCGGCCCTTCCTGTTCTTCTGGTAGTGGAAATGACTTCGGGGACAGTCAGTAGTGCTTCTTCTACTCGTGTACCTATTTTGTTACTTTCTTCCAAAGAGAGACCTGGCAAAGCTACAGCTGCAAGGGTCAGTGAACCCTCATTGAACTCGGGCAGGAAACTTCTGCCCAGTTGGGTAAATGTCAGAATAGCCAGAAAAAGAACCGCTAAGGTACTGGCAATGAAGATCCTTTTCCAATTCATGGCTTTTTCCAGAAAATATCCATAGCCAAGCTGTAATTTTTCCACCAACCAGCTTTCCCTTTCTTCTTTCATGAGGCGTTTTTCATCGGTCAATAAAAAGCTACAAAGCACAGGGGTCAAAGTGATGGCTATCACCAAAGAAGCAAATAGTGCAACGATGAAGGCTATACCCAAAGGAGCCAGTAATTTTCCCTCCATTCCCGAAAGGAAAAACAAGGGTAGAAAAGCGACGATGATGATAAAAGTGGCATTGATGATGGAGTGCCTGATCTCAAAGGAAGCATCGAAGATAACCTCCAAGATGTCCCTTTTTTCGGCTAAGGGTAATTTTGCATTTTCCTTCAGCCTTTTGAATACATTTTCCACGTCAATGATGGCATCATCGACCAGGTCGCCAATGGCTATGGCCATACCCCCCAAACTCATGGTATTGATCGTAAAACCCATCCATTTTAAGGTCAAGATGGCTACCAATAAGGAAATGGGTATCGCTAAAAGGGAAATCATCGTTGCCCTCCAGTTCATCAGAAAAAGAAAAAGGACAATGACAACGAATGCGGAACCTTCCAGCAGTACTTTTTGGATATTGCCTATGGAGGCATTGATAAAATCTGCCTGTCGGAAAACTTTGGTGTTGATATGGATATCAGCAGGTAAAGTTTTTTTCAAGTCGTCCAAAGCATCATCTATTTGTTGGGTAAGTTCTAAGGTATTGACTTCCGGCTGCTTGGAAACTGACAATACGACTGCCGGCATGGCATTGGTAGAGGCATCGCCTATTTTGGGAGCTGCTCCTATTTTCACATCGGCCACATCTTCAATCCGGATGGTTTGACCATTTTTGTTTTTAATGACAGACCTCCCGATTTCTTCCACATTATTGGTCCTGCCTATGCCTTTGATGATGTATTCATTACCGTATTCATTCAAAAAACCACCGGAAGAATTGCTATTAGAAGCAGCAGCCGCAGCTATCAATTCATTCAGGCTTACTCCATGGAACATCATCAATTGTGGATTCGCCAAAATCTGATATTGTTTAAAATCACCTCCATAAACAATTACCTGAGCCACTCCTCCGGTAGCCAAAATGCGTGGACGGATGATCCAGTCCGCTATAGTCCTGAGATCCATCATGGAGGTACTGTCTGCACTTAAAGCAATAAACATAATTTCTCCCATGATGGAAGATTGTGGGGCCATGGTGGGTGTACCTACACCCAAGGGCATTTGATCACCGATGATGGCCAATTTTTCATTGACAATTTGCCTAGCCCTGTAAATATCCGTATCCCATTCAAATTCTATCCATACCACAGAAAAACCACCTGAGGAGGCTGAGCGGACCCTTCTGACGTGTGTGGCTCCATTGACTGCTGTTTCTATGGGAAAAGTAACTAGCCTTTCTACTTCTTCTGGGGCCATACCATGGGCTTCAGTCAGGACCACCACCGTAGGGGCAGTAAGGTCTGGCAGTACATCCACTTCCATATTAAAGGCCACATAGGTGCCTATCAAAGAAAGTAATCCAAAGCCAACCAGGATGATGAGGCGGTTGTGTAGGGAAAATTTTAATATATGGTTGAGCATGATTTGGAATCTTGATTTAACATGATTAAAACCTTAGCAGGTTTATAATCTTTTACTTAGCAGAAAATAGAAATTAATGCATATGCCCATGTTCAGGAATTGCGCCTGTTGCAGAGGCCAATTTGATTGCATAAGCCCCTTTGGTCACCACACGCTCCCCTTCTTTAAGCCCTGAGAGGATCCTTACCTTTTTGCCGTCATTTCCACCCAACTGAATTTCCCTTTTCTGAAAGCTTTCCCCATTGGTCTGCACAAATACATAGAAATTCCCCAGCTCTTCCATCAGGGCTTCTACCGGTATGGTCAATGCATTGGAAATATTTCCGGATTTGAGATACACCTCAGCTACCGCGCCAGGGATGATGTTTCCGATGTTGTCGATTTCAAAGATGATTGGGATAAAGGAAGCCTGTGCATTTGTGCTGCGTCCATAAGAAATTACCCTTCCATTCATTTGTTCAGTGGCATAGACTCTTGGATCCGAAACTATCCTGAAATTGGCCGATTGGATATTGGAGAGTAGGTGAAAGTGTTTTTGTGAAACTTGGGCCTGCAAAAGCAATTTCTTGTTTTTGCTGATCTGGGCGAGGGGTGTTCCCGCTTCTACAAATTGGCCCTCAGTCACGAGGACATTTTTAAGATAGCCAGAAATCGGAGAGGAAATGCTTTGTCCGGATGCAGAATAGTTTCTGGAAATTACCTCATACGAATTTTGAGCATTTTCAAAATTGGTTTTGGCTTCTAGAAAATCCCGTTGGGAAATGATCCTGTTTTCCACAAGTTTTTGAGCCCTTTCATACTCCGCTTTGGCTTGTTCAAATCGGTTTTTTGCTTCTTTAAAGACCAAATCCGGATTTCCGGAAGTTAATCCTGCACCACTGATAGTAAAAAGCCGGTCACCGGAATGGAGAGTTGAACCGATGATGGTTTTATTTCCTACAAATACCACTGTTCCACTGGATTTGGCTGTGATGATGGTTTCATCCCCTGGAGCTGGCAAAATTTGTCCACTGGTTTTAAAAATGTCCTTAAATTCTTCCCGAACCACTGGTGCATTGGCAAAATCAATCTTCCATGCCTGGTTTTTGAAATAGATAATTTCTTCTTCCACCTTATTTCGGCTTAGGTCTCTGACAGCAGTGGGCAGATTGGGATAGACAGTCAACTCATCAAATCGGATTTGTTCGGTAAACCTACCAGCTTGAATATTTACCATTAACTTACCTTTGCCTTCGGCTTCAGGAACAATATCCAATTCGAAAATCCCCGGGCTTGCTGCCTTAGAGGTACTTGCTTTTTGAATTTTCCCACCCAATTCAAATTGCAGATCAACTTTAGCTTCCTCAACAGCTTGGAAAGTATCACCCAACTGCGTTAAATGCACAAATAGAGTAGTGGACCTTCCGGAAACAAGAGGAGCGAAATCAATAAAGACTTCATGATTTTCTGTGTAAGCTAGCAGGCTAACGGATGGAGTTTCGGCCTGTTCTTCATGGTGATGGTCATGAGGAGAATGACAGGAAGCAAACCAGAACAGTAAGCCTGCTAAAAGGATAAACGCCCTTTTCATAGGAGTATGTGTTAAGTTGAATGATAAATGGGAAGGAGATTGATCAATTACCTGAAACTGATTATGTCTGGAACAGCTAGTTGTATTGAGCTTAGTTCAATATCAAATAAACCAGTCCATACTCTTGAGCAGCTGATTTGGCTTGAATAGGCAATCCCTTGGTAGAAAGTCAGTAGATCAAACAGTAAAAGGAGGACCACGTAGGCCAAATGAAAAGTGATCATCTCCTTTCGGACCATGCCATACAAATGGCGCAATATCCGTGATTTGAATCAGATAGCGTTTTTGAAGGAAAATTTCATTGTGAAGAAGATCTTGATAAGCTGGTAATTCTTTTGTGAAATGCTTTCCTGAATGGGTACAGAAATAAGGTTCCATTCCTTTTTCGGAATGGGGAACCAATGAAAACATATGCGCTAGAAGTCCTTGGACATCTGAATGCTCGTGATGGCTACAATGGTGTTCAGGATGCGAAAAAGTTTCAAATGGGTCATGGTGATGATGGGGAATAAAATTATGTCCCAGCATTATGATCTGGGCTAAAAACAAAAACCATATAGAAAGTTTCCGCTTCATACTTAGTGTATAAAGTTAAACTTTTTTGGATTTGAAAAAAGTGATTTTGATCATGAATGCGTGATACCTTAAAAAAATATCCTTTGATATGCTTACGCTCAGGAAATTCATGGTACTTAATACTTTGTACAAAGTACCATCCGCCAAGACGGAAAAGATGTACAACCATGAAATATCCTGTGAGGATTATTGGTATTGGAGCATGAGCAATTTGGAATTAAATATTTCAATCCTCCCATTCAACACCAAAAGGTGTCATCCTGAAAAACCGGCCTCTTACCTCAGCATTTTCTATTTTTAGGTATTTGCCATTTTCAGCTTTCAACAACGCGCTGAATCTAACAGTGGCGACGACAAAATCAGCATTATTTATTGACCTTTCTTCAATTTCAGAAAGGGTTACATTATTGATTGAATTAGGCACTCCAATACTGGAATACCTGATTCCGTCTTCAAAATACCCGATAACAAAATTCCCGAAATCTTCAAAATCAATGGCCAACCCATACTGCGCAGGCTTGAATAATTCGAAAAATGATTCCCGGGTACTAAAATCTATGCAGGCAAAAATCCCCATGACTTCCACAACTCTCTTATAATAATCGTCATTAGGGTCGTCTTCCCCCAAAACTATTGATGTTCCCAAAAACGGATTGTCAAACATCTCATAACCTAACCCACAGTTTCCTGTTCCCTGTCCTGAGATCTGAATTGGGGTTAAGTCTGACCAGCAAACTGCTTCTTGTCTGCTTGGGTTGCGGAAGGCAGATTGATTGGGGTTACCTTCATAAAACCTTAGGATAAAGCTACCAAAATGCGCTGTTTCAGGTTCGCAGGATAGAATTAAACTATCTTCATTATTTTCCAAACATGAACCAAGTGAGATAACAATCAAAGCTGCATAAATTAAAAGGGGCTTGTTTTTCATATAGAGGAAAAGGAGGTAAAAGATTTAAAGAACTAAAGACATCAATTTTACGCTTTTCATGACTAAAAAGTTCTTTAAAAAATTGTTTTTTTCAAGCATTAGGCATTTGATTTTGTTTTGTATTGAAGCATTATGGGTTTCTTTAAGATGGTTTTTAAATTTTAATTTCGGTTTATAATCCCTCATTTCTTATACTTGTCATTTAAGCCCTTACCTTCCAGAATCATAGGACGGATTTTTGCCAATCGCTCAATTTGTGTTTGTTCTCTTTTCGCACCGCCGATGTGTTCTGCATATTCCTTTTGCTTACCTGGAGTAAGTTGTTCAAACGAGGCTTTCAGGACTGCATCTGATTCCAGGGCTTTTGCCAGGAATTCAGGCATTTCAAATTGTCCAGGTTTGTTCTGTCAAGGATTTCAAAAGGGAGATTTCCTCTGTCCATGCTGAGTTATTCATAGAGATGCTGGTTTGGGTTTACCTTTAACAAAGTAAAACAATCCAATTACAGGTCCAATGCCAAGGACTAAAAAAAGGAAAGCAGGCTCCAAGATTTGATTCAGCATATTCAATAATTGTATGCTGAGAATGGAAATGCCAAAACCAATGGAATTGACAATGGTCAACGCGGTTCCTCTATTTTGTACAGGGGCACTTTGGGCTATCAAGGTTGAAAACATAGGAGAATCCGCAGTGATAGCTAAGCCCCAGACCATCAGAAACAGCATAAATACAACCAAGTTGGGTTGAAATAAGATAAAGGGCGAGAGGAAACAACAAATACCGGAACTTGTCAAAGCAAACTTTGCGATTTGGCTCGGATGAAATTTTTCGGAAAGATATCCACCCATAGCACAGGATAATCCCCCTAAGCCGATGATGGCAAAACTGGTAAAGGAAATGTTTAATTCTTCTCCGTGAAGTTTTCCATATTGTAGGATAAAAACCGGTAAAAAAGCCCAAAAGGCATACAGTTCCCACATATGTCCAAAGTAACCCAAGGCAGCAGACCGAAAAGGTTGAACCTGAAACACTTTAAAAAACACTGTGAAATCAAAGGCCTTACTGGGTCTGCGATGAGGTCCATTGGGTACCAAGACCCAAATCAATAATCCCCCAATCACAGCTAAAGTTGAGGTGGCATACAGTACAAATCTCCAGGGTAATGCATCTGTCATGCTCCTTACCAAATGGGGAAAGGCTGTTCCCAATACCAAAGCCCCGACCAATAAGCCTAAGGATTTGCCTAATCCTTTCTGAAAGTAATCCGAAGCGATTTTCATTCCGATAGGATAAATTCCTGCAAGGAAAAAGCCGGTACCAAACCTAAAAACCAATATCTGTACACCTGACAAACCTTTAACACTGACAGCCAGATTGAATAAGGAAGCAATGATGGCACTCCAAAGAAATACTTTTGATGGAGAAAATTTATCGGCAATGGTAAAAATTGCAAATACCAAGGTGCCGGAAATAAAACCCAACTGAACGGCAGAAGTGAGGTTACCCAAAAAAGCAGGCGCCAGTTCAAGTTCTGCTGCCATATCACCCAATACCGCATTTCCTGCGAACCATAGGGAGGTACTCAGAAATTGTGCGATGACAATGGTGGGTAAAATATGTTTCATTTTAGTCCGAAATCTAAATTCTCGCAAAACCTATTTCAAAGGACTGGGCACAAGGCCATGGTATCGGTATTGCTTTTGGTAAGCATTAGCTAGCATGATCAATTTATCTTCACCAAAATAATTGGCGACTAATGTGATGCTGGTGGGCCTTCCTTTATCATCAAAACCATTGGGCAGGCTTAATGCCGGATGGCCTGTAAGGTTGGTCTGAAGTAACTGATTGCCACCATAAGTTGGAGAGAGGATAAGGTCATATGCTTTGACCAGCTGATGAAAGGCTTCTATCAACAAGGTTCGGTGGCGGTTTGCCTGTAGGTATTCCACCGCTGGAATAAACCTAGATTGACGCAGAGAATTAGCCCGGGAACCTTCATGCTGTTCTACCAACTGGTCTACTCCTCCTGATCTTACCAATTCATCGAAAAATGCGCCCGATTCTGCCCTAAGGATAATGTCAAAAGCCTCAAAGGGGAAATTGCCCGGTAAGGTCACTGGTTCAGGTTGTATGCCCATTTGGGCCATTTCTTCTAAAGTTCTTTGGTTGTTTTGGCCAACAGAAGAACTGTCTTTTTCGAAAAGTTCCTTAAAGTAAGCAACCTTAAGTTGGCTTAAATCGGGATCTGACAAAGGTTTAAAACTAGCCTCTTTAGTGGTTCGGTCAAGTGGATCAATGCCACGGATATAATCAAAAACCAGGGCACAGTCCTCGGCAGAGCGACAGATGGGGCCAACCTTATCCATGCTCCAGGAAAGCACCATAAAGCCATACTTGCTGACCGCACCGTATGTTGGTCTCAATCCAGTACTTCCTGTTCTGGTACTGGGGGATATAATGGATCCTAAAGTTTCTGTACCAATGGAGAATGCCACCAATCCCGCGGCAGTGGCCGCCCCCGAGCCTGCGGAGGAGCCTGTAGCTCCTTGTTCCAGATCCCAGGGGTTTTTGGTTTTTCCCCCAAACCAGACATCTCCACGGGCCAAGCTCCCAGATACCAACTTCCCCAAAAGCACAGCACCTGCATTTTCCAGTTTCTGTACCACCGTGGCTTTTTGGTCAAGCACTTGTTCCTTGTAAGGAGCAGCTCCCCATGTAGTGGGATATCCTGGAACAGCCGCCAGATCTTTTACTCCATAAGGAATGCCATGCAGTGGGCCTCGGTAGATCCCTTTTGCTAATTCCTCGTCTGCCTTTTGGGCTTGATTAAGCGCCAATTCTTCAGTGACCGTAACAAATGCCTGCAGTTGCTCATCGTATTTTTTAATGCGTTCCAGGTATAATTTTGTCAAATTCACTGAACTGATCTGGCCTGATTTGATCAATCCTGCCAGGTCCAGAAGGGGATAAAAGGCGAGGTCTTCCCGGTTTTCAGGAAGTTCCGCGGCTTCATTGATTTTCCAGTTATTGAGGCCTTCGTTTTTTGGGAGCTGATAATCAACCGGAATGGGGTCAAAAATCAGGGCAGGACTGACAGCATTGTCCAGAGGAAAGTTACGCATGCTTTCGTAGCCTTTGCGGTTGCTGCTCAGGTAAGCCAACATGGTTTCTATTGCCTTTCCTTCAAAGTTGATTCCCAAGAGGTTTTGGGCTGCGATTACCTGTTTCTTGGTGATTCTCCCGGCGGAACTGGCCAAGGTGAATCCAAAAATGATTCCTATGAAAAGGATCAACCATCCATGTTTTTTCATGGTTTCAAAATAGAAAAAAAGATCGGTTATGTTGTCTGTTTTAAGATGTTCGCACAGGATTCTTTTTTGGAAGGGGATTGGGGGGTATGGGACTGGAGGAGGGTTTTGCGATGTACCAAGTACCAAGTACCAAGTACCAAGTACCATGTACCATGTACAATGTACCAAGTATCTTGCAGCAAGATGCAAGAGATAAGAGGCAAGAATCAAGACAGAATTTCGGAAGTGGAAAGGGTGATTTCGGAAGGTGGATTTCCATAACCAGCATATAGAAATTTTAATCTTGTGATAAGATACAGCAGATTTTTAATCTGCTATCCATGATAGATTGATGTAAAATTAAAAAAACCTTCGAGTACGCTGCGGCACACTCGAAGGTTATTACTTTTTCTTAATGAAATCCTTAAAACTGAATGGTTCAAAATCCCTGACCTAAACCAAGCGCCCTCCCTTTAACCTTTTACCTTTTTCCTTCTTATAAATACTTACTTTTCACTACCATCAACTTCTCCCTTGTCATTTCATGCATGGAGTAGGGGATACCTCCCAATCCTTCTCCAGAAGCATCACGTCCGCCAAAGGGCATCCAATCCACCCGGAAAGCGGTGTGGTCATTGACCATGACTGCCGTAGCATTAAGTTTCTGAACGGTATCTAAAGCGATGTCTAGGTCTTTCGTGAAAACAGCAGCTTGGAAATGATAGGGTAGGGCATTGGCCTGCTCAATGGCTTTTTTCCGGTCTGAATAAGGATAAATACAAACTACGGGTCCAAAAATCTCTTCTTGGGATACCTTGACATCTTGAGGGGGATTAAAGATGACTGTCGGCGCATAACAGGTATCTGAAAGCCGCTTGCCGCCGCAAAGGATTTCTCCTCCTTTTTCCTTGGCTTCATTGACCCAATCTTCCACACGGTCTACTTCCTTGGGCAAAATCAAAGGACCAACTTCCGTCTTTTCATCCAAGGGATCACCGACAATTAGCTTTTCGGCCATTTTTGCCATTTCTTTAGCCACTTCTTTAGCTAAACTTTCATGCACAAAAACCTTTTGTACGGAAACACAAACCTGCCCGGCATGATAAAAGCCACCTTTGACCAAAGCAGGCAACATGTCCTTCAGGTCTGCATCGGGGGCTACAATCACAGGCGCTGCCCCTCCGTGCTCCAGGGCACAGCGGGTACCCGGCGCCAATTTGGATTTCAGGTACCAACCGATTTTTGCTGATCCAATAAAAGAAAGATAATTGATGCGGGCATCTGTTACTAACTTTTCCGCGGATTCGTTGTCTGTAATAACAGCTTGCACCCATCCATCGGGCACACCTGCCTCATGGAGCAGGTCCACAAAAGCCAAACAGGAAAGTGGGGTAGTGGAAGCAGGTTTTACAATTACCGGACAACCTGCCGCAAAAGCAGTGACTGTCTGATGGACAATGAGGTTTAAGGGATGGTTAAATGCGGAAATGGAAGCCACTACGCCAATGGGTTCCCGTGTAGTAAATGCTATCCGGTTGACCGAAGCTTGGGTAATTCCCATCGGGATTTGTTCTCCTGTCAATCTTCCGATTTCTTCAGCCGCTATTTTCACCCCATTGATGGCCCGAAGTATTTCCACTTTGGAGTCCACATAAGGTTTACCCCCCTCTTCAGCCGCTGTTTTCGTCAGTTCTTCTACCCTTGATTTCATCAATTCCTGGACTTTTTCCAGAATTTCAATTCTTTTATAAGCAGGAATCCACTGACTCCTGTCAAGGAACAGGGCATAGGCTTTTTGAAGGGCATTTTCCACCTCTTTTTCACCCACCATGGGAATTTCTTTGATCAAACTTTCGTCATATGGGGAAAATACATTCAAGGTTTTATGGTTACTCATAGTTTTTTTGCTTTCTCTTTCAGTTTTACATTCAATATCGGATGGTTGAGGGAATAATCCACAGGCAGGTCTATCAATTTCACCCCCTGCGTATTCAGACAAGTTTCAAGAATATCCTGAAAATCCTTATCTGATTCTGGGCGGAAACCTTTTGCCCCATAGCTCTCGGCATACTTTACAAAGTCGGGATTGTTATAATCCAGGCCAAAATCATCAAAGCCCATATCCTCTTGCTTCCATTTGATCATTCCATAAGCATGGTCATTGAGAATGATCACCGTAAGGTCAAGGCCCAACCTGACGGCTGTCTCCAGTTCCTGTGAATTCATCATAAAGCCACCGTCCCCGCAAACAGCCACTACTTTTCTATCGGGGTAAAGCATATTGACCATCATGGCTGATGGCAGTCCTGCTCCCATGCTGGCCAAGGCATTGTCCAAGAGCAGGGTATTGGGTTTGTGGCAGGGATAATTCCTTGCAAACCAAAGTTTGTAAATACCATTGTCCAAAGTAATGATGTCCTCCGAGCCCAGTTTATTTCTAAGCAAGTTGACCAGTCGCTGGGGCAACATGGGGAATCTTTCATCTTCAAAATACTTCCCTAAGTGTTCCTCAACTTCCTTTTTTACTTTTTTATAGAATTCAAAATCCCAGTGGCTTTGTTTTTTTAACTGGGCGGTCAACTGTTTGATGGCATTGGTGATATCGCCCACTACATTCAGTTGGGGGAAATACACCTGGTCCACCTCTGCTGGGGAGAAATTAACATGAATGACTTTTTTGCCTCCTTTTTCCATAAAAAAGGGAGGTTTTTCGATCACATCATGTCCCACATTGATGATAAGATCAGCAGCATCAATACCGGCATGTACAAAGTCATTGCTGGACAGGGCAGCTGTACCCAAATACTGGGTATGCCTTTCATCGATTACTCCTTTTCCCATTTGGGTATTGAAAAAATAAATACCGGTATGGTCCACAAAATCCCTCAAGGCATCACAGGTGATTTTTCTGTTGGCACCGGCACCAATCAACAGTAATGGGTTTTTGGCTGCATGGATCATTTCAACCGCCTTTTTGATGGCTGTTTCATCAGGCTTTGGAATGATGTGGCCTACTGGCTCATAGAGTATTTCTTCGCAATTTTCTTGGGCAATATCCTCAGGAAACTCTAAATGTACAGCACCTGGTTTTTCCTCTATTGCCAATCTAAAGGCCTCCCTGATTTGGGCAGTCATGTTGTTGGAATTGACAATCTGTTTGGTGTACTTGGTGATAGGACGCATCATATCAACCATATCGATGATCTGAAAGCGGGCTTGTTTGCTTTTTTTGATAGGCTTTTGTCCTGTAATCATGAACATGGGCATTCCGCCCAACTGGGCATATGCGGCAGGGGTAACCAGATTGGTGGCTCCTGGTCCCAAAGTGGATAAGCATACGCCAGGTTTTCCTGTGAGCCTCCCATAAGTGGCTGCCATAAAACCGGCACCTTGTTCATGCCGGGTGACCACCAAGCGGATGGAGGAGTTTTTTAGGGACTGGAGAAAATCTAGGTTTTCTTCACCGGGAACGGCAAAAATATATTCCACGCCTTCGTTTTCCAAGGCTTTTACAAAAAGGTCTGAAGCTTTCATTAAATAGGGGTTATGATGATTAAAAAGAACTTTCCTAATACATTAAACACGAAAAAATCCTATGAAATGTTTGTTTCAGCTGAATTTTATCTAATAAAAATCCAGAAATAATCTGCCATTCAAGAGGATAATCCCACCTTATTGCTCAGCTTTCCAATGCCATCAATTTCAATGTGGACCCAATCTCCTTCTTCTAGGGTAAAGTGATCATCCGGTACCAGACAAGTTCCGGTCATCAGGTAAACCCCATTGGGAAAAGACATTTCTTTGGTCAAATAATCTACTAACTCGGTATGTTTTCTTTTCATTTGATTGATGGAAATTTCCCCTTCAAAAACCATTTTCCCGTTCCTTTCAATTTGCATAAATATTTTAGCGTCCGGATTGATAGGTTTTTCTGGGATCCAAAGACAAGGGCCAATAGCTGCGGAATAATCATAACATTTGGCTTGTGGGAGATAGAGGGGGTTTTCCCCTTCTATATCTCTGGAGCTCATATCGTTTCCAACCGTATAGCCTACAATTTCATTGGCTTTGTTTACAAATAATGTGAGCTCGGGCTCTGGTACATTCCATTTGGAATCCTTCCTGATATTCACCTGCCCTCCTGGCTGTGCTACTCGGTAGTGGGTAGATTTGAAGAACAGCTCTGGCCTTTCTGCTTCATAGACTTTGGAATAAAAAACTGCGGCGCCACTTTCTTTTGATTCTTCCATTCGTGCTTCCCTGCTCCTGTAATAGGTAACACCTGCTGCCCAGATTTCCTGGGTACCTATTGGGGCATTTAATTGGTCAGGTTGCCAATTGATTTCATTCCAGGGGTTTATTTCTTCCTGTAACTTTTTAAAAAGATTTTTTTGATTGACCAAGTGGTCCCAATCACGGGTTTGAGCCAAATAGTGCTTCCCATCCTGTTCAATAATAATGTCGTTAGCGGATTTATATAGTTTCATGAAAATAGGTTAAATAGGTTTGGGATTGAAAGTACTAAAAAATCAAAACATTTCAATCCAACAATTTATAATATAGATGAATCAAAGGCTAATTTCACTTGGTTCAGGACTGCCTTCCAATGACTTTTTCAGCTCAAAATAAAAAGTACTGCCTTTATCTTTTTCGGATTCAATCCATATTTTTCCCCCGTTCTGTTCTACATAAAGTTGACTCAGGTTTAATCCAAGTCCTGTCCCTTGTTCTCCAGAAGTCCCCCTCTTGCTTTGAGCCAAGTGCTTATTGAAAACTGCTTTTGTTTCGATTTCATCCATACCTATTCCATCATCTTTGACAGCAATAACTATCGTATCTTCATTTTCTTGAGAAGAGACAGTTATATTGCCTTGATTATGAGAATACTTGATGGCATTGCTCAATAAGTTTCTAAGAATCAGTTCCAAATGGTTGGGGTCAATCAGTACTTGAAGGTGATCGGGAACCTGGTTGGTCAAATTCAATTGTTTTTGTGCAATTAAAGTTGAGAAAAACTCCCTTAGCTCCTCAATTTTTTCATAAAGAAATGTCGGCCTAGGATCAGTTCTCACCATTTTCATTTCGCCCATGGACCATCTCAATAGATTGTTCAGGGTTTCCATGATGGCACCTACATTTTTGTACAATTCGGGAGCTAAACTTCTAAATTCTGAATCCTTCATTTGCTCTTTTCTGTAGAGTCCCAATAGCATATACAAACTGGCGATAGGTCCCCTCAGATCATGTCCGATAATACTGAACAACTTTGACTTCACCTGATTGGCCTGCTCCAGTTCTGCCGTCTTAATTTCTAATAGTTGCTTGGCTTTTTTCTGCTTTTTGTAATTGATGAAAATAACCCATGAAATCAACAGAATTCCCATAAAGGCCAGTAGCAACATTCTTTTTTGGAAGGTTTGCCTTTGGATTTCTTTTTCATTTTCAAGTTCCAAGGCCTTTTGTTCAGCCTGTAAAATGGATAATTTTTTATCGTATTCATATTCTGCTTCAATCCTAGCTGTTTTCCTTTCGATTTCCTGGTTAAAGACACTATCTGCGTAAGCTTGAGAAAGTTGGTTGTGTCTTAAGGCAGAGCGGAAATCACCCAAAGCCTCATAATTTTTGCTGATCAGGGCATTCAAATCCCGAAGTTCTGTTTTTGAATTCAGTTGTTCTGCCAGTTCAATTCCTTCTTTAGCATATAGCATAGAGATTTGGTTATTTCCCAAATTGAAATGGATGTTGGAAAGGCTGGTAATGCTGAGCAACATGCCTCTTTTATTGCCTATTTCTTCATCGATTTTCTGAGATTGTAAAAAAAGCTCAAGGGCTTTTTCTGATTGACCCATTTCTTCAATCACGGAGGCCATATTGTTCAGGACAGCAGATATGCTTTCTTTATCTCCGATTTTTTCTGAAATGTTAATGGCACGCTGTAGTATTTGCAGGGCCAGCGCATTATTTCCAATCTTCTGATAAAGACTGCCCATATTGTTGAGGGTGGTGGCCATACCTTGCTCATCTCCAGAAGCTTCTTTGATACTAAGCGATCTTTGGTAGTAATCCAGTGCTTCATTTAGCTTTTCTTGTTTTTCATAGATCAGAGCTATGTTGTTGTATACAAAGGAAATCCCCATAGAATCCCTTAATGATTCAGAAATCCTGAGTGCCTTGAAATTGATTTCCAAAGCGGCCACGTAATTATCCCTGAAATAATGAATGGAAGCTATATTTTTTAAACTGGAGGCTATCCCTTTTTGGTCATCCAATATTTCCTTTATCGCTATAGATTTCTCATAATAATCCAAAGCCTCGACATAGTTGCCCTGCCTGTTATACACATTGGCCAAGTTATTATAGCTGGTGGCCAGCCCTTTTGAGTCCTCAATTTTTTCTCTTTGGGCAATGGATTTGAAATAATAGTCAATGGCACTTTCAGTCTCACCCAGGAAATAGGAGATGTTTCCCATATTGTGTAAACACTCTCCATATTTTGCAAAGTTGTTGGTAGTCAAAAAATTATTCCCCGCTTCTTGATGATAATGGAGTGAAGATAAAAAGTCACGGGAATGATAGAAGGCCATCCCTATCTCAAATTGTAACTCGGCAATCTTTTCCAGGTTCTTTGGGCTTCGGATTTTCAAGTCATCCAATGTCCTTATCAATGAATCCGTCTTACCCATCACTAAGAGTTGGGGTAAAATCATGCATAGGAAAAACAAATGGAATGTTGTTTTTTGGGGCATCATAAAAACTTTACTACAATGATAAGCAAACAAAAATAATTAGGCCCGAAAAAATCGAATTCCTCAGGGAGATATTTTTAATCGTTGGCTGCGGAAAGTGAAACTGTTACCATTGCTCAATTCCAAAATAACATCAAATACAAGGTCAGAATTAGACCTGGGTTTTTGATTAAACCGTATATGAAATCTTACTTTTTCTTGAAAGCGGTGTCCTCTTTTCAAAAAATCTTCAATGCTAACCATTTGCTGAAAGTTGGTAGTAGCTACAAATTTATCTGTTATATCCTCTCCTTCTGCCAAAAAAATATCCTCAGTTATTTGAATGGCAGTTCTGTTGATCACCTTTAATCCGTTGAGCGTTTCTATTGATACAATTTCTCCCGAACTACAATTGGCCAAAGCTGAAGGAAAGAAGCCGGATCTATGGGCAATATTTTCCGTTTTTTCACTGACCTGCCTGAAATCAGAAGCCAAAATCCCAAGGTATAAGGTTTGATAAAAATAAAACATTTCTGGATTAAAGGGCTGGCTTTGTGCATGCCTAAAAACCGGTTCAATGGTCAATTGGGTTATAGAATGTTCTTCTGCTTCAAACACCGGAAAACATCCACATGGACCATCACATTGGTCCACGCAGGAAGTAATGGGTATAACACCCATAAATGTTAACATTAGAAAAAATGCTAATAATTTATATTTCATTTCAGAATTTTGAGACTTTGTAATTCCATATAGACCAAATAGTTAACTTCATTTTATAAGGAAAGTTTCAAAAGTTAAGCAATGAATCTTTAACTTATAACAAATTAGGAAGGATTGCATAAAGAAAACGCTTGCTAACCAAATTTATGCCTTCCAAATTTTCAAAAAATTTAGGTTATTAACCAATCAATTTTGCACTATGAAAAAATTCATCCTTTCAACACTGGCGATTACCATAATTTTATTTCTTTTCGGAGGATTGGCCCAGATGTTTCCTTGGGGAATACCCAGTACCCAAGTGATAACTGCCCAATCAGGTGAGCAAACGGAAGCTTTTCAGGCTCCTCAAGAGATAAAAATGGATCCTGGATCACTTACTACTGAAAAGTTTGATGAGGTCATGGTAGGTAAAATATCGACATTGACCACAGACAAATCTTTTTCATGGATCATCAGTGCACCGATTGCCAGGTATGATGCTGGGACTTATTTCGTGCTTGAGTTATTGACTCAATTTATGGTAGCTGTTTTTTTAACCGTACTGCTTTTCCTAAGCAGACAAATGCCGCTTTCAAAAAGAGTCTTAATCATGTTAATTGCAGCTATTGCCGTGGTCAGCAGCATAATTGGCCAGCAATTAAACTGGTGGGCAATGCCAGCGATTTATGGGCTTGGTGTAGGGATTAACCTGATGATCAGTTGGACGATAGCCTATTATATTTCGGCTAAATGGATTATTCGCCGAGAGCATTAATAAATTTTCAATTCCTAAAACCCGAAAGCTTCAATTTGCTTTCATGCTAATTTCATGTTTAGGGGATCCCATGAGATGGGTTTTTGGAGTTCAATGCTTAGGTTGCAAGCAAGCGATGGAGCTGCAGCCCTTAGGCCAAAGGATGCATCCTCAGGTATGGCACTGCCTGTCCTTATACCGTTGAAAAACACAATGAAATGATCCAATCGGTCATCATATTCTTGAGGGGCATTGAAGGCTATTTCTTTTCCAAACTCATATCCTGATTTTGCATTCCCATAGGTTGATGAATACCACTTTTTGAATTCCTCTTTTTGTTCCTTCGAAAAACTGGTAAAGGAATCATAGCCTCCAAATCCAGGAGCTTCACCTCTTTTAATAGTGGTTAATTTGAAATCATTCCAACCAATATCAATGAGACCATCTGTACCAAATATTTTAATCCCAAAGCCACTTTTACCTCCTCCATCACATAAATTCACTCGTGTATATACCTGGAAAGAATTATGTTGATCACATTTAGGATAACTCAATAGCCCGTTAATTATGTCAAATGGGTCTCTGCCATCTTTCCAATATTTAATTTCTCCTATACTGAAAATTTGATTAGGGCCATAGGAATTAGTAATGGTGTGGATCCCTGTTAGAAGGTGGACAATTAGGTCTCCAGCAGCTCCAGTTCCATAATCCTTGAAATTTCTCCAACGAAAAAAGCGTTTGGCATCAAATTCGACTTTTGGAGCATTGCCTAAAAAAGTATCGAAATCCACCGTTGAAGGTGATGCATCGGTAGGGATGGAGTAATTCCATGCACCTCTTGCATCGCTTCGATCACAATAGGCCTGTATATAGGTTAATTCTCCAATTGCACCACTTTGCAATAACTTTTTGGCTTCCAATATGGCCACCGAACTGGCTCTTTGACTTCCTACTTGGAATACTTTTCCAGTTTCTTTTTGGGCTTGGATGATGCCATGACCTTGATTGATATTTTGTATCATGGGCTTTTCGCAATACACATGCTTTCCTGCTTTCATCGCATCTATAGCCATTTTCTCATGCCAATGGTCAGGCGTGCATATGAGAACTGCATCAATATCAGTCCTTGAAAGCAGTTCGCGATAATCCCTTGTGGTATAAAAATCCTTTCCCCATTTCTCTTTTGCAAATTCTAATCGACCAGTATATAGGTCACATGCTCCTGCCAGTTCCACACCTTCCACTTTTAAGGCTGTGTCTGTATCATAATGCCCAATGATTCCCGCGCCGATCAATCCTATCCTGATCCTGTCATTTTTACTGACTTTTATAGATGAATTTAATTGGTAGGTATTTTCATAAGCCTTGCTTTCCATACTTGTTCCTAATCCCGCCAAAGCCAAACTTCCACCTACCTTTTTAAGAAATTTCCTTCTTTCATTCATCATTTTTAAATCAAAATTCATCACATCTTTAAACCTTAAACCATTAATCCTTTAATCTCCCTCAGTCCACCCTTTTCTCTATTATTTCTCCGGTGGTCTTATGTCTGATAATAACCTTTTTATCTTTATTAGGAAGAATTTCTTCTTTGATAAACCAATGGTCTCTGTCGTATTCCGTATACACGGAGGGTTTTGTCAAACCTCTTTTTCCTCTCCAAACCGGCAATTCAACAGGTTCCCACAATTTTGTTTTGGCAGATTTATAAGCCGCATCAATGATGGCATTCACTACATAACCATCATAGAAGGTTTCGCGGGGTTGTGTCCCATTTTCGAAAGATTCAAACATGTCAATAAACATGTTGGGGTAACCCAGTTCATGTGCCTCATCTCCTACAGGAAAGAGCCATCCAGCCGTAGTTTCTGCTTTTTCGGCCACATAGTCTGTGCCTTCACCACTACTGAACATTTCAAAACCTGTCCTTAAAAAAGAATTGATCCAAATTGTACCTTCAGTACCCATCACTTCATCCCTTAAGTCCATACCTCCTCGGAAGGTCCAAGAAACTTCAAACTGTCCAATAGCGCCATTTTCATATTTGACCAGGCCTATGGCATGGTCTTCCGCCTCGATAGGTTTTACTTGGGTATCAGCCCAGCACATAACCTCCACGGGAAGCACATCCTTGCCAATGAAATTCCTGGCAATTTCAATACAATGACATCCCATATCTACTATGGCACCGCCTCCTGCTTTTTCTAAATCCCAGAACCAATCTGAGTGGGGACCGGGATGTGTTTCTCTGGACTTGGCCCATAATACCCGACCTATAGCACCTGATTCCACACTTTTGACGGACTTTAGAAATTTGGGGGTATAACACAGGTCTTCTAAGTAACCGGCAAAAACACCAGCTTCTTCAACTGCCAAGGTCATTCGAAGGGCTTCTTTTGCATTTCTGCCCAGAGGCTTTGTACATAAGACTGCCTTTTTATGCTTTACACAAAGCATAACCGCTTCTTCATGCACATAATTCGGCAAAGCAATTACTACAAGATCTGTCTCGGGGTGGGTAATGGCGGCTTCCATATCGGTGGTGTAATGAGCTACTTTGTAATCAGCAGCAAACCTTTTGGCCGTTTCTTCTCTTCTGGCATAAATTACTTTAACAGGATCTTTACCGCGTCTTCCGATTAAGGATTCCGCATAAAACCTTCCAATGAAACCTCCTCCTAGAATACATATTTTGACCATAATTTATTTAATGTTCAGGGTGATTTCTGCATCTTTTTTCAGGAAGTCCGCTTGGCTAACTTCTTTTTTACCACTTTTCAAAATGGCTTCGTCGGGAACCATTTCCACAGGAGTGATGCAGGATGTATGCTTTTCTCTAAATGGAACATTGTAAGACAAATTGTAGGCGGAGATCACAGACCATCTGGGAAAGTCTGATAAGTTGGCCTCAGATCGGTGCAGTAAGTTGGGATGGAAGAAAAGCACATCTCCAGCTTTTAATTCACAATAAACCAATGCTGAAATCTTTTCAGCTTCTTTAACAAAATCAAGGTCTGCACCTTGCTGTTCTCCAACAAAAGTATGCTCAAAACGCTGCATTTTATGGGTTCCTTTTAAAACCTGCAAACAGCCATTTTCTTTGTTGGCATCAGTTAAGGCCACCATGACCGATATCATTGCTTCAGGAAATAAGAATCCGTTTTTATACCAATAGCCATAGTCTTGGTGCCATTCCCAGGCACCACCCACCTTGGGCTGTTTTTGCATGACTTTGGAATGGAAGTGACATACTTCTCCGGGACCCAATAAATCCTGAACGGACGATACCATCCTTCTACATTTGGACATCAGTCCAAAAGAATCATCGCCTGCGGTAAACCATAAGGTGAGTTTGGTTTTCTTCCCATCTTGGTCATTCAGATCAAATGAATTACCCGTTACAGAATCATCGGTGGCCACACTGAATAAAAGTGAAATCTCTTCCGGGCTGAACATTTGTCTGACTATTAAATAGCCATCATTTTTATAGGCTTCAATTTGTTCTTTTTTCATAAGGAATGATTTAGGGTTTATTGGGAAAGCAAAAGCCCTACATATGACTTCGGGCAAAAGACTAGTGGTATTGCCCTATAAGTTATTCAATTCAAATGAATTTATAAAGAATTTTACGATGGTTGAGTAGATTTTGTGAAGGTGTTTATTCACAGAAAATTACCTAATTTAGACCTATCTTATCCAACTTCTAGGGGCTACAATGAAAGCAGTCGTGCGGTATCAATATGGTACACCGGAAAACATCAGGGTTGTCAATATGCCCAAACCTTTACCAAATCCTACCGAGGTTTTAATTAGGATTAAGGCAACAACTATTAACAGGACTGATTGCGGGGTGCTTACCGGTGCTCCTTATATTTTCCGATTTTTTGTGGGATGGCCTAAACCCAGAACGCCGATTTTGGGAACTGACTTTGCGGGCATAGTGGAAGCAGTGGGAGAAAAGGTTACCAAGTTTAAAGTAGGAGATAAAGTTTGGGGTTTTGATGATAACGGTTTACCTTCCCAGGCAGAGTATTTGGTTTATCAGGAGGACAAAAACATATTGCCGATTCCAGATGCGCTTTCCTTTAAGGAGGCTGCAGCATGTGCTGAAGGGGCCCATTATGCAGTGAATTTCCTAAAATATGTCAAATTAAATCCTGAATCCAAGGTGTTGGTTAATGGTGCTACAGGCGGAATAGGATCTGCTTTGGTGCAACTGTTAAAGAGTCAAGGAGTGCATGTGACTGCAACAGCCAATTCAAAGAATATGGACCTGATCAGGTCTTTGGGATTGGAAAAGGTAATTGACTATGAAAAAGAGGATTTTACCAAGCTAAGTGAGGCATTTGATGTTATTTTTGATGCCGTTGGCAAGAGTACTTTTGGAAAATGTAAATCCATGTTGAATAAAAATGGATGTTACTTATCATCAGAATTGGGAGATGGAATTGAAAACCTGTATTTGCCTTTGATCACGAAACTCAAAGGCGGGAAAAGGGTGTTATTTCCCTTGCCTACTGATATCAAAGGAAGTATGATGGTCATTCAAAAAATGGTGATAGAGGGGAAATTCCGGCCCATTATCGAAAAAAGTTTTTCGATTGACCAAGCAAGGGAAGCTTATCAATATGTTGTTTCTGGGCAAAAAACAGCAAATGTAGTGTTTGAAATTAGTTAGGCTAAATCTATTTAAATAATTGAATTTCAATGGGTAATAAATTGAAAACGGTGTTTTTTTTAAGCTTTTTTTCTTGGGTCCTTTCCGATATCAAAGCACAGGATACCTTGGCCACTTTTGCCGACTTGGTTCCATTTGTCACTACGCCATGGGAAGTTATTGAGGAGATGCTGGATATGGCAGAAGTGACCTCAAATGATTATATCATTGATTTGGGTTCAGGAGATAGAAGAATCCCGATTTTGGCAGCTAAAAAATTTGGAACCAAAGGGCTGGGTATTGAGATTGATAAGGACTTGGTTCAGGAAGCTTTTGATTTGGCAAACAAGGAAGGAGTAGGGCATTTGGTGGACTTTAAGCAAGGGGATTTGTTTGAACTGGATTTCAGTAAAGCCACCGTGCTGACCTTGTACCTTTTTCCGGATATCAACTTAAAATTGAGACCTAGAATTTGGGAAATGCCTTCAGGAACAAGGGTGATTTCACATCGCTTTGATATGGGGGATTGGGAGCCGCATGAGACAAGAACCATTGAATTGGTAGATGGGAAAAAGCACAAGATTTTTTTGTGGCTTGTTCCTTGATACTTTTGGATTACCTATTTTTTTAATGTGACGAATTTTTGATAAATGGAAAACAGATTGTTTTTAAAATCATTATATTTCAATAATTAAATTCTTAAAATAATATCATTACAGGAATTATCCATATGTAATTGGCTAATCTATGAGATTTTGTCCAGAAGTTGTTTTCTTATTTCTTAAAAGAGGATTTTACTTTTTGGGATTTTGTCTGTGTGTTACTTTTCTTTTTTCCTGTGATACAAAACAAAAACTTCCGCCAGGTGACGTAGGAAATGGAGGTCTCTTTTTGCCTGATGGATTTGAGGCATTGGTAGTAGTAGACAGCATTGGAAGAGCAAGACATTTAACCCTGAATGAGAATGGAGATATTTATGTTAAACTACGGGTTCCTGATAAAGAGGGAAGAGGATTAGTGGCCATTAGGGACACTACCAATGATGGAAAAGCAGATATAATTGAATATTTTGGAGGATATGAAGATACTGGGAATTACGGGACAGGTATAGATATTTACAATGGCTACCTTTATTTCAGTACTGCAGGTGAGGTTTACAGGTACAAAATGGAGTCTGGAGCATTAATTCCGAAAGGTAAACCGGAATTGATCTTGGTTGATGATTACAAGAATGCCAGATTTGGATACGAACACATCGCCAAACCCCTGGCTTTTGATCAAAAAGGGAACATGTATGTTCCGTTTGGTTCTCCCGGAGATGTTTGTCAGGAGTTTAACCGGAGACCTGGCGCTCCTGGAATGAACCCTTGTCCCCAGTTGGAATGGCATGGAGGAATTTGGAAATTTGATGCCAATAAATTGAATCAAACACAGGAAATGGGACAGCGGTATGCAACTGGAATCAGGTCAGTAGTGGCAATGGACTGGAATGAGGAGGAGAATGAACTTTATGTCGTCCAACACGGAAGGGATGATTTGAATAAATCCTGGCCCCAATACTTCTCGCCCTGGGAAAGTGCAATATTGCCTTCAGAGGAATTTTTCAGGGTGGAAGAAGGAACCGATGGAGGTTGGCCTTATTATTACTATGACCATATTGAAGATAAAAAAAAGCTGAATCCTGAATATGGGGGTGATGGAAAATTACAGGGTGATGCCCATTCGGTAGAGCAGCCATTGCTTGGATTTCCCGGCCATTTTGCCCCCAACGATCTTCATTTTTACAGAGGTGAGCAGTTTCCTGAAAGGTATAAAAATGGAGCATTTGTAGCTTTCCATGGATCAACCATAAGGGGGCCTTATCCACAGGGAGGTTATTTTGTTGCCTTCGTGCCATTTGAAAAAGGCAAGCCTTCTGGTCCCTGGGAAGTTTTTGCAGATGGCTTTGCGGGGCTGGATACTATTGTAAACACAGGAGATGCATTGGCCCGACCGATGGGCATAGCCATGGGCCCTGATGGTTCACTTTATATATCAGAAAGTGTGAAAGGCAAAATTTGGAGGATCATGTACAAAGGCCAAAAGTCAGCATTTGGGGATGCAGCCCTAGCAAAGCTTGAGGAAAGAAAAAGGACCAGGACCAACATAAAAGATCCGGACGAATTCTTGGATAATGTGGAAAGCGGATTGGTTGAAGCTGGGGAGAAAGTGTATAATTTATATTGCAGTACCTGCCATCAAAGAGATGGTAGAGGAGATGGAAACCGTTTCCCACCTATTAATGAATCCAAAATGGTCAATGGTAGAAATAAGGCCTTAATCGAATTGATCTTAAAGGGGATGGAAGGACCTGTTATCATTCAAGGTTTGGCTTATAACGGGGTAATGCCGGCCCATGATTTTTTGAGTAATACAGAAGTTGCTGCTTTACTTACGTTTGTAAGGAAGAATTTTGGAAACAATTCTCAGAGTATATCAGCCAATGAAGTGGAAAAAGTGAGGAAGGACTTAAGCACAAACTAACAGATGGTAGGGACACTGATTAAAACCTTTATGTTTTTATTTGTGGGGCTCATATTCCTATCCTTGATTTATTCTGTTAAATCTCCATTGATTTTGAAGGAAGTAAGTAGTGAGTCTGTTTATAAAGTTAAGAAATCAGCTGTTGAATTCGTAATTGATGGAAATTGGGAAAAACCGGAATGGCAGGGTACTGAAGCCATACAAATAGTCAATCAAATGGGAAAGGAAGCCCATTTTTTCCCTAAGACAAATGCCAAATTACAATATGATGACCATTATTTGTATGGGATATTTAAGGTGGAAGATAGGTATGTACAATGTATGGTAGAAGAAATCAATGGACCGGTATATACTGATTCTTGTGTAGAGTTCTTTTTTTCACCTGATGAAAAAAATCCGCATTACTATTTCAACCTGGAAATCAATTGTATAGGAGTAGCCCTGATGCAATATTCTAAAGAACCTCCTTACAAGTATAACTTTCTTTCATCCAGCGATATAGAGCAAATTGAAATTGCCCATTCTTTTCCAAAAAAAGCATTCCCTGAGATAGAATCCGAAGTAACCTGGACTATAGAATTTAAAATCCCTTTCAGTATATTAGAAAAATATTCATACATCAGCTCACCTAAACCAGGTGTAATTTGGAAAGCCAATTTTTTTAAAACTGCTAGCAAAACTAGTAATCCACATTACATCACCTGGTCATTCATTAACCGACCGAAGCCGAATTTCCATTTGCCTCAATACTTCGGCTCCTTGATTTTTCAATGATGTATAAGTGGTGCACAATAATTCTTGAATTGAAAAGCTGAGGACAGTTATGAAGAAATCGTAAAGAATATAATTATGTAATTATAGATATTATTGTGTAAATGGATTTATAAAGTTGACAGTGGTTTGCTGAATATTTTAAAAAAATTTAGATTTATAAAATATAATTTCTTCCATTTTCTCCTGGTTCCAATCTTGTTAGATATCTGGTGCCATTAAATGCTTGATACATGATCAACAGAAGAACGCTACTCAAAAGGCTGTCCGCCTTACCTTTGGTTGGGGCATTTGTCGGAACAGGGCTTCCAATTTCATCTGGACAATCCCAACCGCTAAACCTTCCCAAAAGGGACTTGATCAAGGAACTTGGATTGAGGACTTTTATCAATGCAGCGGGGACTTATACTGCCATGACAGCTTCATTGATGCCTGAGGAGGTCATGGAAACCATACAGGCTTCTTCCAGAGAATACATCATGTTGGATGAGGTTCAGGATAAAGTTGGGGAAAGGATAGCAGCTTTATGCCATGCTGAGGCGGCCACGGTCACTTCAGGTTGTTGGTCTGCTATGGTATTGGGACTTGCAGGTGTATTGACAGGTACAGATAAAGAAAAAATAGCCCAAATACCTAATTTGAAAGGAATGAAATCCCAGGTGATTGTGCAAAAAACCCATAATGTGTCTTATGTGCATGCCCTAACCAATACCGGCGTACAGTTGGTGGAAGTAGAAACTGCAGAGGACCTTGAGCAAGCCATTAATGAAGACACTGCTATGCTCTGGTTTTTAAATTACACTGCTCCTGAAGGAAAAATCCAACATGAGGAGTGGGTGGCATTGGGAAAAAAGCATAACATTCCAACCATGATCGATATTGCGGCAGATGTGCCTCCTGTAGAGAACCTTTGGAAGTACAATGATATGGGTTTTGACTTGGTCTGTATTTCAGGAGGAAAGGCCATGAAAGGACCACAAAGTGCAGGGATATTAATGGGGAGGAAACATCTCATCGAGGCTGCCCGATTGAGTGCACCTCCCAGAGGAAATACAATTGGAAGGGGCATGAAAGTGAATAAAGAGGAAATCCTTGGAATGTATGTAGCCCTTGAAAAGTATATCAATACAGACCATGAAAAAGAATGGGAATCATGGGAAAATAAGGTGGCCTATATAGCAGAAAGCGTAAAAAAAGTGGATTCTGTAAGCACTTCTGTATCAGTTCCTCCAGTGGCAAACCATACGCCCTTTTTGAAAATATCTTGGGATCCAAGTGTGATTGGTCTTACCAGAACTCAATTACAAGAGAAACTCAGATTTGGTAATCCTTCTATAGAAGTTATAGGAAATGGGGATCATGAAATTAGTCTCACTGTATTTATGCTGAGACCCGAAGAAGAAAAAATAGTGGCAAAGAGAATCCAGGAGGAATTGAAAGCTGCAAAAATCTAAAATTTAACCAGTTACCATGATGAGATGCTTATCAAAAATATTATTGTTGTTTTTAGTTATTGGGAGTGTTCATGCCCAAAACTATCAGTTGGTCATCAAGGGAGGACATCTTATTGACCCCAAGAATAATATTGACGAACTGATGGATGTTGCCATTGAAGATGGGAAAGTGGTTAAAGTAGCCAAAATGATTGATGCATCAAACGCTAGACAAGTGGTTAAAGCGGATGGATTATTGGTTGTGCCTGGCTTGATAGATATTCATGGGCATAATTTTTTTGGAACCCGGCCCAATAGCTATTTGAGTGACGGGCTTGTGGCAGTGGATCCTGATGGTTTTACGTTTAGGGTAGGGGTGACTACCATCGTGGATTGTGGCGGTCCAGGTTGGAAAAACTTCCATATTTTCAAACAGAATATCATTGACCACTCAAAGACAAGGGTTTTGGCATTTATGAATATTGTGGGAGAAGGTATGCGTGGTGGGGCTTATGAACAGGATACTTCCGATATGAATGCAGCGCTTACTGCCCAGACCGCGCTTAATTTCAAGGAGCATGTGGTAGGGTTCAAAGTAGCCCATTATGCCAAAAGAGACTGGATACCAGTCGATCGGGCAGTAGAAGCCGGAAACATTGCCAATATGCCGGTGATAATTGATTTTGGAGGTTCTATGGCTTTTGCTCCATTGAGGTTGAGAGAATTGTTTTTTGACCACTTAAGGCCAGGGGATATTTACACGCATGTATTTGCAGAGTTGGGCGGAGCAAGGGAACCAGTAGTGGACTACGAGACAAGACAGTTTAAGCCATTTGTGAGGGAAGCACAGGAGAGGGGGATTATCTTTGATGTAGGCTATGGGGGTGCGAGTTTTGATTTCAGACAGGCCATCCCTGCATTGGAAGCAGGTTTTTATCCCAATACCATAAGCACAGATTTACATAAAGGCAGTATGAATGCTGCTATGAAAGATATGCTCAATGTAATGAGCACCTTTATGGCGATGGGTATGGAGATACCCCATATCATCCAAGCCAGTACCTGGACTCCTGCCCAGGTGATAAAAAGAGAGGAATTAGGGCACCTTTCAGAAGGTGCCATTGCAGATATTGCTTTAATTCATGTGAGGGAGGGTAACTTTGGAGTTTGGGACAAAAATGGCTATAAACTTGAAACCGATAAACGCTTTGAATGTGAAATGACCATCAAAGATGGTGTAATTGTATACAGCGTCAATGGTTTGAGCGAGCCGGTAGTTGTCAGATGATCCTGACAATAACCTAAATATAGGCGATGCAATCCATTTCCACCAAAGAATCCCCAGGGACTCCGCCATAAGTAGCAACTGTGGTCCTTACTGGTGGTTTTTTACCAAATCTTCCTTTATAGACTTCGTTCATCCCTTTATAATCGTTCAAATCATGAAGGTAAACGTTGACCTTCAATACCTTCTCCATAGATGAACCCGCTTTGATCAGTTCTTTTTCAAGTTCTTTTAACACATGATCTGTATGGGCTTTGATATCTCCATCAAAATGAGCGCCTTTTCCTGCCACAAATACCATATTTCCCAATTTGGTAGATCCTGAAAACAAGGGAATATCTTGGTCTTGAACTATGTTAAACACTTCTTTTTCAGGCGTATTGTCAGGTTCAGCTTTGGCTACCAATCCAATTCCTGCAAATCCTGCAATGGAGGCTATCATTTTTTTTAAAGTGATTCTTCTTTCTAGTTTTTCCATAATCATGTGCTGAATTAATGTTTAGATAATAACTATCAATATATGGTTTTGGACGAATTACTGCAAATAATACAGTGGTGTTCAACTAGTTTTCAAATGGTATTTCTCATTTTTTCCATGTTCGGAAAATTTCTAGCTTTTTGAGGTTAAAGGATCAATTGAAAAAATCACTTTTACAAAAAATACTTATATTATAAAGTATATGCAATCCTAAAACTATTTCTTCACCATGACCAGCAAAATCCTTGGCTTTGTCATTTTCATTCACTTTTTATCCTGCTCAACAGGATATAAGCAACAAGAATACTCTGAAAAAGAAATTCTTGATTCAGAGAAATTGTATCTATCAAAGCCATTTACCCAAAATAGTGAGTTTACCACTGGAATAGAAGGACCTGCTTTTGGTTCTGATGGGATATTGTATGCGGTCAATTATGAAAGAGCCGGAACAATAGGAAAGGTTAGCCCTGAGGGGGTTGTTTCCTTATTTATTGACCTGCCGGAAGGTAGCACTGGAAATGGTATCCGGTTCGATCGCAAAGGGAACATGTTGATTGCGGATTATACCGGCCATAATATTCTTAAGGTGAATATGAAAAGTAAAGCTATTTCAGTGCATGCACATAATGATCAAATGAACCAACCGAATGATATTGCCATTATGGATAATGATATCATTTTTGCCAGTGATCCTAACTGGAAAAACAATACAGGAAAACTATGGAGGATTGATGTAGATGGAAGTACCCACCTTTTAGAATATGAAATGGGAACTACCAATGGGATTGAAGTAAGTCCTGACAATAGTAGGTTATATGTCAATGAATCTGTACAAAGGAAAGTATGGGTTTATGATTTATCAGAGGTTGGTGAAATCAGCAATAAAAGACTTTTGATCGAATTCAATGATTTTGGAATGGATGGCATGAGAGCAGATATCAATGGTAATTTATACATTACAAGACACGGTAAAGGGACAGTTGTGAAAATTTCTCCTGAGGGAGAAATGCTTCAAGAAATAGCTGTTTCAGGAAAAAAGCCTTCCAATATTGCTTTTGGAGGCATTGATGGAAAAACAGCCTTTGTTACCCTTCAGGACAACGGAAATATCGATTGTTTCCGCGTAGAATTTCCTGGAAGAGCGTTTATTTCCAGCTTACAGATAGGAAATATTCTTATGGATGATTAAGGTTTTTGGATTAGGTTCTTATTTTCTTTCCAGTTTATTAGTTCCTTCCCAGCTACTTCTGGTCAACACTTACACAGAACATCCAACCTCTCCGAATTACCGGTTTTTGACAAATTCAAAACCTAATTTTTAAGACCGAACCTAAACGCAATTTTTTAACCCTTCCTCAATAGGGGTTGCTTTTAATCCAAACGTTGATTCAATTTTGCTGGAATCAAAGCAATAATCCTGATCCAGTTGGTACCTGAGTTCTGTTATTTCTTTCAATATGGGGATAAATAATCCCAAAACAGCAACCATAAAGCCTGGCAAAACAGCTATTTTATTGCTGCTTTTTAAGTGTTTCGCTAAAATATCCACCACTTCCTGACCACTGGGATAGGCTTTGGAAGTGGGGAGATGCCAAACCTGATTCCAAGCCGATTCCTTTTGGGCCAGAAAGGCAGTAGCAAATGCAGCGTCCGGGATGTAAGTAAATGAATGTTTTTTGTCCTTGTTGTAAAGCCACTGCGCTTTTTTACCAGCTTTCATGCGGTTGATAACCGATTCATTTAGAAAACTTTGTCTTGCATGAGGGCCATAAAAATCAGCTGCCCTCACTATCATTCTGGTAAGTTGGTCATTATTTATTTCCTCCATCAGCATATGGGCGATTTCTGCCCTGACTTTTCCTTTTCTACTCTTTGGATTAATAGGACTCTCTTCCGTTAAGTGACCCACATGAGTTGGGTCATAGCAATACATATTATCAAAAAACACCAATTTGGCTTTTTCAGCTTGGCAGGCCTTGATGACATTTTTCATGATAATAGGCCATTGCTCTTCCCAAAGGGCTGTTTTATACGTGATGCCCACTACCAAGTATACAATTTCCGAACCTTTAACAGCAGCCAATACCTCTTCTGCTTTGAGCAAGTCTGCTTTAAAGAGTTGGTCTGTTGTATTGACTATTTTAGGGTTTCGGCTTACCAATCTGATATTGGAGGTGTAGGATGTCAATTCTTTGGCCAAGGCAGTTCCAATGTTGCCTGTCGAACCAAGAATCGTATGTAGGGAATTGGATATCATAGGAATTGTCTTTTTCCTAAATTTACAAAAAAATCCCAAGCTTAATGCTTTGATAGATTTGGCCTAATAATTGATTTGTTGTTTTTATTCTTTAATATTCAAGACCGAAAAATTATTTTATGGGCCATCGATTGTATTTTTATTTTCTTCTCAGCTTGAGCTTTACAGTTTTTTCCTGTCAGGAAAAAGAGAATCCATCAGTATTTAAAGGATTGGATTTTTCAGAGACTAATGTTGTAAATGATCAACAAGGCAACCAGTATAGGACAGGTTTTGATCAGGTCACTTCCATAAACCAAGACCCTTTTATTCATAAAAAAGATGCTTCCGGAAACACTGTTTGGCGGTTTCGCTATGAAGAGACGCCCGTGGATGGAAGGGGCCTTTTATTGGGTTGGTTTGAAGGCAGATTGTTTGCCGTTTTTTCTGTGGATGGGGGAAGTACCTCCCAAAGCTATATCAATGCGCATCAGGTGAAGACAGGGGCATTCAGTAATGTTTTCCAGTCCGGTTATGAAAGGGGAGGAGGGCCCAAAGTCAGTGTTGTTTGTGAAATCGATCCCAACAATGGACAAATTATTAAGGGGACATTTTTAACAGCCCGCTTGAATAATGGAAATACCAATTCGCTTCAAGTCAGGAAACTTGCCTATAAGAATGGTTTTTTATATCTAAAAGCCACTTCTGCCGCCTGGCCTCCAGGTGTAGGGACCCGCTATGTCAGGATGCCTGATATCGATGACAGTGATAGGATTGATAATGCTTTCTGGTTGTATTATGAATTGAAAGATGATTTTTCAGAAATCGTCAGGGCGGAGTTGTTGAGGGAAAGGTTTTGAAGGGAATCAAGAAAGGAACAATGGTATAGCAACCCTTTTTCTTTTCTTAATTTTTGCATCCAATACCACTGGAAAAGTATTTTTTGATGATCCCTCGTTAAAAGTAAAGTAGATGAAAAAAGCCTGATGGTTCATTCCCACATCAGGCCTTTTACTATTTATCAATCGGCTTTATATACGATTTTTCCGCCTACTACCGTCATGGTTACTTTTGTATTGAGCAATTGATTGTCGGGAACACGCATGATGTCCTGATCAAAGACAGTAAAATCAGCGGCTTTTCCCACTTCAATTGAACCTTTGAAATCTTCCTCAAATTCTGCATAGGCGCCATCAAGGGTATAAGACTTAAGTGCTTGCTCTCTGGTCATCTTTTGATCAGGTTCAAAGCCCCCTTCAGGCGTCATTTTAAGTGTTTTTCTGGTAACTGAAGCGAAGAAAGACGGTATAGGGTCTAAAGGCTCCACAGGAGCATCGGTACCATTGGAAATGATCGCACCGGATTGCAGTAACTTTTGCCAAACATAGGCGCCGTCTTTGATCCTTTTGGCACCTAATCTACCAATGGCCCAAGGCCTGTCCGAACTCAGGTGTATGGCCTGAATGGCAGCGATGACACCCAATTCTCCAAACCTGCTGATGTCATCCGGATGTAAATGTTGGGCATGTTCCACTCTAAACCGGTGATCTGTGACCTCCGGAAATTTAGCAAATGCAGCTTCATACCTGTCCAGAACTTCCCGGTTGGTCCGGTCTCCAATGGCATGGGAACATACCTGAAAACCTAACTCCAATCCTTTTTCAGAAACTTCTGTTACCAAAGATATAGGCATCGTCTCATGACCTCTATGTCCTGGCTTATCTTCATAATCTTCCAACAACCAAGCGCCCCAAGGCCCCAAAGCACCATCCATGTTCAGTTTTATAGATCTGACGGTTACCATATGGTCAGGATCTATATGAGGGCCTTTTTTGTACCAGTCTTGCAATAGATCAGGCTGTCTGCTACTGAGCATGACGTAGATGCGGGAAGTGAGGCGCCCTTCTGCTTTAAATTGTTCTAAAAGATCAATGAAATCCTGACCGCTTCCTGCATCATGGAAAGAGGTAATGCCTTTTTCTGCCAATTCCTGCAGTGCCAGTTCCAAAGCTTTTTCCCTTCTCTCCGGGGTGTCTTCTGGTATCAGTTTACTTACAAGTCCCGAAGCCCTTTCCACCAATACTCCTGTGGGATTGCCCAGCTCATCTCTTAAAACTTCACCCCCTTCTACCTCTTGCCTTGGGTTTTCACTGCCTAAAGGTGTAATTCCTGCGATTTCCATCGCCTTTTGATTAACAAAGGAAGCATGACCTGAAGCATGAGCTAAGTATACTGGATTATCAGGAGTAACTGCACTCAATTGCTCATGGGTCTGAAATCCTTTAACGGTATTATCCGGCATTTTTATCCATTTGTCCTGATGCCAACCTCTTCCGGTAATCCATTCCCCAGGGGCTGCATTGGCTGCTGCCTCTGCTACTTTTTCTATCAGTTCATCGTAGGTCTGTACATACATCAGATCGATATCCAGTTTATTATATCCTATACCCATTAAATGGGCATGGGATTCTATAAAGCCGGGCGTCATGGTTTTACCTTGCAGGTCAATGACTTCCGTCTTACTACCGATTAATTTTTCAATATCGGCTTTGTTTCCTGCTGCCAGGATAAGCCCATCTTTTACCGCAACAGCCTCTACTTGTGGATTGGCCTCATCTACTGTGTAGATAATTCCATTGAGATAGACCTGATCGGCATGCTTATCTGCTCCGCATGCCAACAGGAGCCATGCCATCAGACCGAATAAGAAAGTATACTTCATGAATTTTGGATTTTTCTGAAATTAGGGATTTGTAAGCCAAAAGAACAAAATATCTTACATCAAACCTTATAATATTCCACGAACTGTCCATCAAAGTCTGCCACCTTTTCTACCAATTCCAATCTTTTGGCTTCATCCAAGGCTTTGAATCTCTTGGCCAGGTCGATTTTTTCACGTAGCATTTGTGCATCATCAGCACCGGTTACCAAAACCGAAACGGGAAGTGACCAAGAAAAATAGAGCGCTTCTTCTACAGTCAGTACATTGGGGACAATCTTAGGTTTGTTGCCATGCATAAAATGGGAAGTGCCTCCAAAGAAGCCTCCATTGGCCAAAGTTTTCATAGCAATTGGAGCTATATTCTTTTCGATCAGTTGGGGCATTACATTATTGATGAAACTTTTGTAGTTAGGGTCAAAGGCATTTACAGGCATTTGACAAGCCTGCATGGTATCACTCTTTTCCAACATCCGGAGATGAGCTTTATAATCGGAATGTCCTGAAAAGCCTATGTATTTAACTTTTCCACTTTGCTGGGCTTCCAAAAAAACATCCAAAACCCCATTATTTATTCTATAATCTACATCTCCCGGGCTGCTAACTGCATGGATAAACCATAAGTCCAAAAAGTCTGTATTCATGCGTTTTAAGCTTCCTTCCAAGTGGGCTTTGGCAGTTTTGGCATCCCTTGCAGTGGTTTTACTTTGTATAAAGGCTACATCACGGTATTTGGGCGTCAGGAACATGCCATACCGTCTTTCTGCCAGTCCATTGCCATAGGATTCTGCATTATCAAAAAAACGGATTCCGCCCTCCAAAGCAGTTTCTATGGTTCTTTCTGCTTCTTTTTCACTCATTCTGGCTATGTGGGCACCGCCAAGTCCAAGCATGGTCATTTCAATGCCTGTATTACCGAATTTTCTCTTGGGCAATAAATCCCCGAACCTGTCCCTGTTTGGATCTTTTGAAAACCTATTTTGTTGGTCCATATCAGCAACTGCTTTACCTCCGAAAGGAAGCATCATGCCTGCTGTAATTCCTGCCAGGGATTTCAAAAATTTTCTTCTTTCACTGTTTTGATGTGATTCTTCTTCCTTAACAGCTTTCCAAGGCCATGCCACACAGGTTTTGATTTCAGGGAAAAGCACATGGTCTGCTTTACCTTTAAATACAAATGTCTGAACTTGATAATCAGATAGCTTTGACTTTACCAATCCCAAAGTTTTACCTGTTACAGCGACATCGTCTACCAATAAAATTGAAGCCCCTTTTTGGAAGTTTAAAGAGAAGGGTTCAAGAAACTCAGGGCTTGTTCTATGAGGTTGATTTTCCTCGTCCCTAAAATTCACCTTAACGGTGATTAAGGGCTTACCCAATAACCCGGCAACCATTTGAGCAGGAATCCTACCGCCTTCCGCTATGCCTACCACCAAATCCACTTCCGGTAAGGGATAAGCCAGCAACCTTTGCTTGATTTGGTCCAGTGATAGAGGAGTTTTGCTTTCGCTCATGTTATTGCTGATGGCCTATATTGAAATTTTTTTTATGCACGGAATTGTTAGGAGTAAAATACTTAAGCATCAAATAATTGATCAAAAGAAGTAACACGATTCCTGGAATCGCCCTAAGCGTAGAAGAAATAAAGAAATCAAAAGGAACTGCTTTTACCAAAGGAATAAACAAAAGAAGGATCGATGAACTGATTTTTGCTCCAATATATGACAATGGTGCAGCAAATAATTTGACTTTATCACTTTGTATCAAGAGATAGGCAATACAAGAAAAAATAGTCAATTCTAAGGTTAGTATCACTAAAAATTCCCAGTTTGGGTTTCCAGTAATCATGGCGTTTAAAAATGGGGCTAATAATGCAATGGGTAAAGCTAATCTCCAACCATAAGCAAATAAGGCTATGAAAGGGATATAAAACATAGGTAACAAATAGGCGCCCACAGGAAATCCATTATAGGGTGGGAGCAAGTGAATGAAAAAAGGAAAGATGATTGCAGCAACAAGTACTAAAGTCAATTGCTTTATATATCCATAACTTAATGTTTTGGTCGCGTTTTTCATGATGTAGGAGGTGATAAGTAGCCCCTGAATTTAATAAAATCCTGTTAAAAGTCATGAAAATCAGCAAAATACCTCTAGATTTTTTTAATTTTATCAAATTGTATTGAATAAAGGTTAATGAAGTGTCTTTGGAAATAAAAATTAATTAATAGGCTCCACTGTGTAGCCTGCTTCCCTGAGCAGATGGATCAGGCCAATTTCTGAAGCCAAATGTCCCGAACCAACTGCAATAAATGTGGGTTGCTCCCTGATAAGTGCTTCAATGATAGGGATCCAGTTTCTGTTTCTCTCTTCGAGTAAAATATCACCAAACTCTTGAAATATATCCGCTTGACTGATCAATGTGTAAAGCCTGTCAATGTCTTCCTCTAAATAAGCTTGCACCAGTTCTTCGAATTCTTTCAAACTTTCCGGGTCAGTGACCATTTTCCCCAAATCATCCAACTGTTGTTGCAGGGGTATTTTGTCAAAAAGTCCAGCTTGAAATTCTCCACTCTCCAAGCCCATCATGGGCATGGATTTTTCATTTGCTTTTTCTACAAAAAACATTTCGTAGCTGCCTACTTCTTCACAGGGCAATATTTTTACTAAAATCAAGCTGGAAAGTGCAAATGGTTTGAAGACGCCAAACTGTTGAAGCCCCACCCCGTAATGTTCTACTAAAAAAGCATCGATGGCCTCTCGCTGGTTTTCCTCAAATGCATCCTGAATATTGGCGAAATTTTCGTTCATAGAAATTCTTTGCATGGCCATGAGCTCATTTGGGTCTGACAGGTTGATTTCGAGGACAATTTTTTCACTGGATTCCAAAGCCCCTAAAATTCTTTCATCCATTTTGAATTGATCCTGGCAGATGATATGTATGGTTCCAAAAAGATAAGAGTCTTCGCTCAGTTCATTTCCGGATATTTTCCAAAGCAAGGAGTTGTCCGCAGCGCTTTGGCTCCATGCCGTTAAGCTGTAAGCTTGAAAAAACACTAAAATCAATGCGCTAATTAGTTTTTTATTCATTGTGTTATACTTTCGTCCTGTTGAAATTACAAAAATTATGCTTTTAACCGTTTGAGTGCCGGGAAAATGTCACCTGTAATAAAAGTCACAAAGTTTCCTTTACAAATATTTCATCTTTGAAATCAGGTATAGATTGCCATAATCTATTCCCTTCAAAAATCAACCTGGTATTAAGGTGCTTAATACGATTATCAAAACAAAAAAGCTTTATTCCCTAATGAGTTACCCAAAGGAAACCAAGACCAAGATGAATCCATCAAAAAGAGAATTCTTAAAGAAATTAGGTGCTTTAGGCGCTGGAACAGGATTATTTGCTGCCGCTCCCTTAGCGTCATGCAGTACCCCCAAATCTAATTCTTATACCGCTGATGGAGAACCTAGAGAAAAATTCAAAGTAACCTTTCTGCAAACAACAGATGTCCACTGCCAAATCCATCCACATGATGAACTGTATTGGGAGGATGGACAAGCTGTATTCCGAAAAGCGGGGGGCTATGCCAATTTGCAAACCTTTATTCAGGAAGAAAGGGCTAATGCTGAGTATTCTTTGTTGATGGATACCGGGGATATGTTTCAGGGTTCTATGCTTTCTGTAAAGACAGAGGGGAAAGCGATTGTTCCAATATTAAACGCCATGTCTTATGATTTATATCTTCCTGGCAACTGGGAAGTAGTATACAATAAAGGCCCAATGCAACAGCTGATGGGTGCCCTGCATGGCAATAAAGTTTGTGCCAATATGTACCATGACTTAGGGGATGGCAAGAGGGGAGAGTTGATTTTTCCTCCTTATTACATTTGGCAGGTCAATGGGGTGAAATTTGGATTCATTGGATACAATGACCATTTGGTACCTAAAAGACAATCCCCTGGATATAGCGAAGGTATCATCTTTACTAAGCCTGAGGAGAATTTGGCCCATTATGTAGATGTACTTAGGAATCAGGAACAATGTGCTTTTGTGGGAATTCTTTCCCATACCGGATTATCCCAGGAAATAGCCCTGTCAAACCACCCTTCCTGTGAGGGTGTGGATTATATTTTTGGGGCTGACACCCATGAAAGGGTAAGAAGGCCAATCCAAGGAAAATATGCCAAAGTGGTTCAGCCAGGAGCCTTTGGTTCATTCTTGGGTAAATTGGTCCTTTCAGTGGAAAAGGGTAAAATTGTTGGCGATGAATACGCCTTATTGGATATTCCAGCTGATGAGATCAGAGGTTCACAAAGAATAAAAAGAATAATTGAGGAAGTGGAAGCGCCTTTCAAGGAAGATATCAATACCACCGTGGGATACAGTACCATACCTTTGTACAGGTATTTTGTAATCGAAAACCCCATAGATACCATGGTGACAGATGCGCTCAGGTGGAATATGCCCGATATTGATATTGTGCTTTCCAATGGATTCCGCTTTTGTCCACCTAACGTAACCCCTGATGAAACCGGTAATATCCCCATTACCAGAGGTTTTATCTATGACATGCTACCGGTAGATAGTATAGTAAGAAAAGGGGAGGTTACCGGTCAACAGTTATGGAACTGGATGGAAAATGAACTTAATAATGTATTTGCAGAAGATGCTTCCAAAAGATTTGGAGGTTGGGTGACCAAATTCAATGGCATGGAGGTACGTTTTCATGCATTTGGAGAAGAAGGTAAACGCATTGAATCCATCACCGTTAAAGACCAACCTTTGGAGATGGATAAAATATACAGTATTTCAGCATGTGAAAGGGAAGGAGATCCTGCAGACGTGATATGTAGGATGAGTAATGTGAAAAATGTGCTTAACCTTGATTTGACATTGCATGATGTAATGCTGAAGTATTTAAAAGAAAATTCACCGGTTACCCCTACACCAAGAGGAGCGGCTGTTGCCTTAGATGCTCCAGCTACCTTATTGACCCAGGTGTCCGGTGTAGATTATGAGTTTAGATAAATAATTGTAATAGAGAATCAGGGATTAAATCCGATAATAAAAAAGGGGATCGACATGTAACTTACAAAGCCGATCCCCTTTTAAATACAACTCTTCTAATTGACTATTTGATGATCAATAATGGAACATGGGTATGATAGGCCATTTTTAGGCTCTCACTTTTATTGAAAAGGTATTCAAAAAATGACTTCCCTTTATAAAACATTACCATCATCGCATCTTCATTTTCATCTAAGTAAAGCTTGAGCCCTTTCTCGGTCTCTTCATTGGATAGTAGTTTAAATTCAAACTTAAGGTGAGGATAGTTCTCTTTGAGATAGCCTTGAATTCCTTTAAATTCGACTGATTTTTCAAAATTGTTCTCTTTTTGAATATGAAAAAACTCATAAGGAAGACCCAATTTTTCAGTCAAATTGAATAAAGATTTGAAATATTTTTCTTCCTCTTTTTGCAACTCGAGTCCAATGGAAATCTTTTTGACTTTATCCAATTTGGCAGCTTCCGGGATTGCCAAAACTGCTGTTTTACTTTCTTTGATCACGTGTCCGGTATTGGAGCCTAAAAGGGCCTTTTTGATCCCGCTTGCTCCTTGTGTACCCATGACTACCAAATCATAATCCTCACGATAAGCAATAGAGGTCACAGCTGATGCCACGGTACCTTGAACAATTCTGTAATCCATATCCAATCCTTCTGCTATTCCTTCTTTAACCGCCTTCTTCAGTTCTCTTTTGGCTTCTTCCTCTATTTGTCCAAGGATTTCAGTGGCCTGTGCGGCAAAGTCATAAACGGCATAAAAAGCATAGAACAAGGTAATGGTAGCTTTTTCCTGAAGCGCTATTTTCTTAGCAAATTCAAAGGCATTTTTAGCATTTTCAGAAAAGTCTGTAGGGACAAGTATTTTCATGGCTATTTGGTTATCTTAGTGAATATCGTTTTGCCTTCAATATATTACAGAATTTGTAAAAAATTGCTGATTTTTATCAGTTAGCAGCTTAATTTTTCATCCCAGAAAATTGCGTTCATGGTTAATTATATTTTTATCTTGACTTGTCTGATAATCTCTTGGTAAAATTGCAACATTTCTCAGCAGGATCAGTAGAACTATTGTCACTTAAGACCCATATCATGCGTTTTTTTTCAGTAATATTTTTCTTTTTTCTCAGCCACCTGACTTATGCACAGTTCAATTCCCGATTGAATCTGGAGACTTCCTATGGGTTTATAATTCCTCATTCTAATTCATTGAAGCCTTTTGCGGAAAATAGACCTTATGGAATCTCACTTCATTACCAAATGATGGGATTATCCGAAAAAAAATGGTCTGCTTGCAATTGCTTTCATTATCTGGGGATACAACTGAGCCATTATAATTTTGCCGACAGAGAAGTATTAGGTACAGCGAGTAGTCTTTCAGGAACGTTTGAGCCGATTATCTGGAAGAATTCCAGTTGGACATTCAGTGTGCTTTCTGGTATGGGATTCACTTACCTTAACCGGGTTTTTGATGAAGATAATAATCCGGATAATGTTTTTTTTAGCTCAAATTTGAGTTTTCTGCTTTTTCTTACCCCAAGATTGGAGTATATGATACAGGAAAATTTCGGAGTCAATCTTTTATTTTCCTACAACCATATTTCCAATGGAGGACAAAAACAGCCCAATAAAGGGATTAACTTTCCCATGGTGGGAATAGGCATGTCTTATTACTTGAACAAATCCAAATTACCGGTTTATTCAGCTGGAAGGATCTCCAACGAACTTTTCTTTTTTATAGAAGGAGGTTTTACCACAAGAAAAACCTTAGGACAGGAGGGAAGAAGTCCCAGTTTATCCCTTGTTTTTGGTGCTGTAAAGCCCGTTTCTGCCATCAATGGCATAGGAGCAGGCTTGGAATTGAATAAGGATTATTCCTTAACAGTAGAAAATACTCGATTAGAAGCATTGATGCCTTCACCTTACATTGCCCATCATTTCCTGTTCGGAAGATTTGATTTCAGCCAAAGAATGGCTGTGTATACCCAAAAACCTTTTGGTTACGTGGACCATTTATTTTTTCAGCGTTACCTGCTCAAATATAAAATTCATCAAAATCTATCATTGGGCATATCATTAAAAGCCCATGGCCATGTGGCAGAAAACCTGGATTTTAGGATGAGCTGGGAATTTTGAGCTAGAGAAAATAGCCATTATTTTCTTATGGCTATTGGGGCGTAAATGCAAGCTTCAGGAATGTCAAAAGCATCTGTCAAAGCCACCGCATCTTTTCTTAACTCCCAACATAATTGATTGACCATTTTGCGGATGGCTTTTGTTTTTACGCCTTCCATGTAACCTTGCTCCAGGTACCATCCTCTGTTTTTTTCAATGGAATGGAGTGCAAACAATTGGCAAAGTTGGGTCAAAGTGTCTTGACAAGGTTTATCGGTGGTTTGCTTGACTGCCTCTTGAAAGCTTTCCAAAATTATTCTTTCTATATATGCTTGACCAACATTCACCAAATGGTGTTGGACTACATTAAATGCGTCAAAGGAATCCATTCCACCATCGATATGCCTTTTGATTCTCCTTGCGGCACTGACCAAAATAGCCCGCTCCCTATACCTGAAGGCATTGAGGTGAAAATCCATATCCAGAAGATGTGACTCGTCCGTACTTCTGGTAATTACCGGGTTTTTTTCGGTAAGGCTTATTTTTGTTTGGTTGGCAAGGTAATTCAAAACCGTGAACATGTTCATGTCGCTGAATTCCTGTTTAAATTCAGTTAACCTGTTTTTAGCTACCAATTGCATCAATACCACATTATCCCCTTCAAAAGTGGTGTAGACATCTGTATCGTTTTTCAGATCATCTATCCTGTTTTCTGATAGGTACCCTTTTCCCCCACAGGCTTCTCTGCATTCTTGAAGCGTTTTGGTGGTATACCAGGTCGTGTATGCCTTTAGTCCTGCAGCCAAAGCTTCAATTTCCTGAGCCTCTTCTTCTGTGTGTTCCAGAAATCTTTTGGTCAAGTACCTCAAGCCAAAATGTAGGGCAAAAGCACTGGCCAAGGGCGGAATCAACCTTCTTTGGTGCATGCGGTAATTAAGAATGGGGACTTCCTCTCCTCCCGGAGGGCCAAACTGTTTTCTGCTGTCTCCATATCGTATAGCAATGGTCAGGCCAGTTTTGCTGGCCGATAAAGCAGACCTTGGAATCCCAATCCTTCCACCAACCAAGGTGCCCAGCATGGTAAAAAACCTTTTATTATCTGAACTTATGGGGCTTTCAAATTCACCATTTTCGTTTACTAAAGAGAACCTGTCCAGCATATTTTCCTTGGGAATAACCACTTGATCAAAGTAAATCACACCATTATCCACCCCATTGAGCCCCATTTTTCTACCGCAATCTTCAATACGAACACCTTTGATCAATTGGCCCTGTTCATCCCTGAGCGGCACCACAAAGGCGCTTACCCCATAATCTTCCCCATTGATGATCAATTTCGCAAATACAGTGGCCATTCTTCCATGCAGGGCAGCATTGCCGATATACTCTTTTCTGGCTGATTCATTCGGCGTATGGATGACAAAAGTTTTGGATTGGTGGTCATAAGTTGCTGTGGTTTCCAGCCCCCTGACATTGGAGCCATGACCTGTTTCAGTCATGGCAAAGCAACCGGGCAATTGCAAGCTACCAATGTCTTTCAGATATTTCTGATGATGTTTTTCTGTTCCAAGAAAATAAACACTCATGCCCCAAAGTCCAAACTGCACCCCAAATTTGATAACTGTGCTGAGATCATGGTAGGAGAGGGTTTCCATGATGGTAAAATAGCCCTCCATATCATTTTTTCCTCCTACTGATTCCGGGTAAGCCCAAGCGCCAAAACCCTGTGCTGCCAGGGCTTGACACCATTGAAGTACCTGTTCCCTTTGATCACCCAAACTTTCATATTCCCTCAATGAAAAAGTCGGGTCAGAAATGATGGTTTTTACTTTTTTGATTATTCCCGCTTGACTGCCATTCAGAACTTCCGTCATTTTTGGAATATCAAAACGGCTATCGGAATGATACGCTGTTGTAATCGTAATATGCCCTTCCTTGAAAATGTATTTTGCCTCTTTGCCCACTATACCGAGGGCCAGTTCGGCAGCACGAAAGGATTGAATGTTTTTTTCAGAAATACTGGCATGGGCATCATGATTTTTAACCAAAGCAAGACCAATATCTGTTAGGGACTCGGTGGTTTCCAAATCCAACGTTTGAATCTCCTTTTTCCATGCTTTGAGTTCCTTTGGGCTTGGTGTATTTTGGGGATTCAAATATTCCATCAATAATTCCCTTTCCTCTATACCGACCCAATCCAACTCCCGAAGCAATTGGTGTACCACTTTAATCTCGGAAGGAGTAAGGACACTATCTGCCCATAAAGTATAATAAAAAGGCAAAAAAACGCGTAATTGAGGCATTTGTAAGAATAATTCGGAACGAAGCATATCAATATATTTCCTAAAAAGATAGTGAAAAAATAAGGATTAACAAAAAAATGATCCAAGGAAAATTCCGGAAATTGAACCCGGAATTTACTCTTCTTCCTCTTCCATTTCTCGGTAGGCCAAAATACCACCCAGCAGATTTCTTACCTTGCTGAAGCCTCTGGTCTCCATAAATTTTTTGGCATTGCCACTTCTAGCGCCAGATCGGCACTGCAAAACAATTTCCTTGTCTTTGTAGGCTTCCAATTCATCCAGTTCATAAGGCAATTGCCCCAAAGGGATGTTTTTGGCGCCTAAATTATCCTCTTCATATTCCCATTCCTCACGGACATCTATGAATACAAAGTCTTCATTGTTTTGTAATTTTTCTCTCAATTCTGATACTGTAATGTCTTCCATTGTTATTTTACTAAAATTCTGAATGATTTTTGTTCTCCCCTTTGGATAACCTGAACCAGGTAAATGCCTTTTTGCAATCCTGCAAAATTAATCATTTTACCTTTTGGATCAGGATTTTCTTCCGGAAGGTCTAAACTTCTGCCAAAATTATCGAATATCTGATAACTTTCAATTTCACCTTCTATGGTCAGCCAGTCTGTAACCGGGTTAGGGAAAATTCTTATACTGCTTTCAGGCTGCTCTTCTTCACCAATCAAGGGTTCCTGACTCAAATGTACCCTGATCATTAAAGAGCCTTCCACGATGGTGTTTTGCTGCCAGCTGCCAGTTACATTAAAAAAAATCTCGCTTCCATTGTCGAAGGTTTTATCCAGACCTACATAAACGAAGTCATTCGTAAACTGGGTGAATCCTACAAAAAAGTTTCCCTCAACCCTGACATTTTCTTCTAGTTCAAAGTAAGCGAATTCTTCTAAGGCATCTTTTTCCGGAATAAATACTTCTTTGACAAAAAGCGGTTCATTGGTCAAATTGTTCCAAACCATCAGATCGATAAAGGTATTTGACTGGAGAAAATTGGTGAAATTAATGCTGATGCCTTTCACATAGGCAGGGTTTTCCAGCTCAAATCTATTGGCCAACATGCCGTTTCTTTGATTGATTCCTGCAGAATAGTCAACTTTTCCATCATCATAGGCATAAAAATCACGGATGGGTATGATGGTCCTGACGGTGTCATTGACCCTTAAATCCACCTGATCAAAAATGACGCTGTCCCCATCAATGAGTTGATAAAGGAATCTGTCCCCAGAGCTTATATAGGTAAGTAGTTCAAGGTCTGTTTCCTCATCGGGCAGGTCAATGGTTCCAAAATTATTACTTGCAAAATTCCTTCTTTCATTGGCAAGAGGCACAGGGTTAAAAGGAGTATTGTCATTGATCCGCTTGATCAGTGAATTATCAGCGCTATTTCTCAGCTCAATGGAATACTCCATGGCTCTAAATCTGTTTTCCAGATTTTTGAACTCATTGGAAGTATTGGTCCAGATGGAGCTGTTCTTGTTTTTAAGTTCAAAAAGTGGTACCGCTCCAAATTTCCCCAGAGGACGGGTGTTGGTTTGTGTCAATGCCCTGTCCGGGAAAAATAGGTTGTTGACATTTCTATTTTTATTTAGGTACACATAATCCAATAGCCAGGCATCGAAAGGCCCTGAAGCCCTGCCGTTGATCTGAAATCTAAATTGAAAGTTTTCATGCAGGAATTCATCCGTGACGGGTACGATTTCAGGTGTGAAAAA
>Ga0213835_100101_pt1 | contig 110047 bp, 72 predicted proteins | sample SWPATP01_FD_160576 | JGI IMG/M metagenome (GOLD analysis project Ga0213835, IMG submission 160576) | Coastal seawater microbial communities from Marineland, Florida, United States - SWPA TP0 #1 | ecosystem: Environmental > Aquatic > Marine > Coastal | place: USA: Florida | collected 2016-08-05 | reverse complement strand
TACAATGAAGGAGCTACCCACATCAGGTGTGAGTGCTCCTTCGGAATCTGGCTTATGCCGATTTAATTAACCATTTAAAGGTAACAAAAAGAATTTATAATTTGACTTTTAACACAGAATCTTCGTGCCTTCGAGACCTTGTGATTATTAATTAACTTTTCGGAGCAAGCTCAAATATTGAAACTAAGGACTAATTTTAAAATATCAATTATTTCAGGCAGTAATGCTTTAGCAAATCAAAAAAAGTTGAGACCATCCACTTCAAAGAAGCATGAACAATCTCAACTTTATAAATTAAAGCAATTCTTATTCCAGCATACTGCGGAGCATCCACGCTGTTTTTGAATGGACTTGCAAGCGCTGGGTGAGCAAGTCTAAAGAAGCCTCATCATTACCCTCTTCACATGCCGGAAGTGCCTCGCGCGCAGTTCTGAGAATTTGTTCATTAGCTTCAACCAAATTTTCAACCATTTCTAAAGCAGAAGGAATATCATCTTCTTCCTGAATGTTACTGAGCTTTGAAAATGCTTTAAAAGAGCCTGGCGCAAAAAAGCCGAGTGCTCTGATTCGCTCGGCAATTTCATCAATGGCCGGTGCCAATTCGGTGTATTGCTCTTCAAACATGGCATGTAACGAGTGGAAATGAGGTCCGGTTACATTCCAATGATAATTATGCGCCTTAACATATAGCATGTATGAATCGGCCAATAATCGTGAAAGTCCTTCGGAAATAGCTTTTCTGTCTTCTTCTTTAATTCCAATATCAATTGACTTTTTAGGGGTACTTTTTGAAATCTTCATGAAAACCTCCTTAGGTTAATTCGTTTTTTAAATAATATTTATCTGATAATCATCCTTTAAAATAATAGTAATTGCCTGGATGATTATTTTCCTACTAAATACAATTAAATCAACGTACAAGCAAGCAGAATCGTTTGATTTTGGCAGAAAAAAGCGAACATTTCACGTGAATTGACAAACGTAAAGGTTGTTTTTAATTCCTGAAAATTTCATGTATCATCAAATCATCTTTTATAATCTCATTTCTCGAACCCTACTTCTTTAACTGATAGTGTATGTTGAAACGTAGTTCTCTTTTCGTTGCTGTATTGTTGTTTTTCTTTGTGGTAAGTTGTGCGAATAACGCTCAAAAGCTACATCACTTATTTGAAGATTATCATGCGTATCGTACGAGCTCAGATCCCTTTTTAGCAGCAAGCTCAGGCGATCGTACCGCAAATCGCAAATTACCTGATGCAAGCATTAACGCCCTCTCGCAAAATCGTGAAACACTGCTGGGATTTTTACAACGTCTCGAACGCATCCCCTACAGCTCATTAGAGCAACAAGATAAGGTAAGCTATCGTCTATTTCAGCGGATGCTCTCTGATCGGATTGAAGCATTTGACCTGGGCGAATATCTCCTACCGTTAAATGGATGGTGGGATTACCACGCTACATTCGCCGAGCAACCCAACCGAATGCCTTTCCAAACGGTCGAAGATTATGAGAACTACATCGAGCGGATGATGGCGTTTCGCGTGTGGAACGATCAGTATTTAGATCGCTTGAGAAGGGGGATGGATCGAGGTTGGGTGCGCCCAAAGATTGTATTGGAAAACTATATTCCAACAGTTGAAGCGCTTATTTCTGAACAGGAAGAAAGTCGCTTCATGAATCCCTTCAATGATTTTCCGACATCGTTTTCTGAGGCCGATAAAAGAGAACTTCGCACTCGCGGATTACAGGTAGTATCTGAAATCGTGATGCCTGAGTATGTCCGCTTGGCTGAGTTCCTTCGTAATGAATACCTCGAAGCTGCTCCACATGAACCTGGAATCTCAGCCGTTCCGGGCGGTGATGCTTACTATGCATACCTCGTCCGACATTTTACCACGCTCGATATCACCCCTGATGAAATTCACGAAATTGGTTTGGGGGAAGTCGCCCGAATCCGCGCAGAAATGCTTCAGTTGATTGATGATATCGGTTTCGAAGGTACATTCGATGATTTTGTGCATTTTTTAAGAACCGATCCTCAGTTTTATGCAGAGACCGCCGAAGAGCTTATGCGCTACACCGCTTGGGTAATGAAACGTATGGATGGGGAGTTACCTCGTTACTTCGGGAAGTTGCCTCGTATGCCGTATGGATTGAGAGAAATACCCGATTACATGGCGCCTCGTATGACCACGGCTTTCTACAGCGCGCCTCCCCGCGATGGCTCCCGAGCCGGATTTTATTATGTGAACACCTACAATCTTCCAAGCCGACCGTTGTATGAAGTGGAAGCGTTGTCGTTTCACGAAGCGGTACCCGGTCATCATTTGCAATTAGCTCTTCAACAGGAATTGGAAGGATTGCCGGAGTTCAGACTCACCGGAGGATTTACGGTTTTTGTTGAGGGATGGGCGCTCTATTCCGAATGGCTTGCCCTTGAAATGGGCTTCTATCAAGACCCATACAGTAATTTTGGAAGACTCAGCTATGAAATGTGGAGAGCACTCCGCTTAGTGGTCGATACCGGAATTCATGCAAAGGGATGGAGTCGTCAGCAGGCGATTGATTACATGGCAGAAAACTCGGCGCTAACGTTACTGAATATCCGAAACGAAGTCGATCGCTATATTTTCTGGCCGGGACAAGCCTTGGCCTACAAAACCGGTGAAATCAAAATTCGCGAATTGCGGAGTCTTGCCGAGGAAAAATTAGGTGATCGATTTGACATCAGAGCGTTCCATGATGCCGTCTTAGAAAACGGAAGTATTACGCTCGAGGTGCTCGAAGAACATATCCTGAACTGGATTGATAGCTTTTAATCGCGAACAAACGCTGCTTTAAAATCGCTCCATGTGAACGATGAGCCGGAGGCATCATCCGTCCAAAAAAGGATTGCCCAAAGCCCGTCTTCGCCTTGTTGTAAATCCATGATGAAAGCCCCTTGCGCAACCGAAGGCAACACCGCCGGTGGACGATTATGGTTTACGGTCATGGTGTAAGTTGCCGTAATCCGCTCAATGCCATCCGGTAAGGATGTGCGTTGTTGATTTTGAATTTGAAGGGAGTGTCCTGATAAGTTTTGAGTAGCCGCCCTCATGTTGTTGAAATACAGCTCTTCGTTTTCGCTTCCCCAATTCGCCCATAAATCCGGGTTACTGTCATTTGCAAGAGATGAGGGAAAGAATCGAAACTCATCAGGTACAATGCTACGCATATAGTTAAGCGTATTCATAAACTGAATGGCATTTTGCACATTGGTAATCACCAACTCCGGTCGATCAGGCTGAATGAAGACAGCTCCCCCACCTTGATCAGGCGGTTCAGCGGTTCTTGTTTCAAAAATGCCACAAGAACTCAGTGCAAAAAAGAAGATTGGAAGCAACAGTTTCAGTTTCATTCCTCAAGATAAGGCATTCAATCGATATTCGGCAGTAGTTTCCGGTCTTCTTGGGGAAGGGAAAGTTGTATCGAAAGGGATGGAATTTCCAAAGCGGTATGACGAAGTGCAATAGCGCGATTTTGGATGGGATTTTTTTCGGGGGATGGTCCATATACAGGATCATCAACAATCGGGAAACCGGAAGCTAGCAAATGCAGGCGAATTTGATGTGTTCTTCCGGTAATCGGGTAACAGGCAATCAATGAAGTCTTTTCATACCGTTCTAAAACCTCGAATCGTGTAAGAGCCTCTTTTGCACCCGGAAAGTTTCCCCCTTTAAACACAAATCCCTTGTCTCTGATAATGGGCAAGCTGCATTCAAACGTATCGACTTTAGGTATCCCCTCAACTAAAGCGATGTATGTTTTTTGAACTTCGCCTGAGGTAAAAGCATCCTGACACGCGCGAGCTGAGGGTAATGTTCTGGCAAAAAGCATGATACCAGAGGTAACGGCATCGAGGCGGTGCACGATATGCAGAGAGGGGTAACCCGATTCACTTAATATGGCAGAAAGTGTGTTTTTGAAATAGCGTCCCCCTGCATGTACCGGCATGGGAGCCGGTTTATAGACGGCAAGGAAGTCATCCGTTTCAGAAAGAATGCGAACCTGATCCGGTACAGAAGGCTCGGTAACACGTGGATTAAAATGCGAAACGATCATCCCTTCCTTTAAAAAAAAATCGGCAGAAACAGCTTCATCATTCACCTTGACCCATCCGGCCTCTAATTTTGCAAGCCAAAGCGCACGTGCTCTGAAAGGGAACCGCATCACCAAAAAATCTAAGATAGATAAACCGCCTTCATCCCGTTTCACACGAAACGAATACGTAAACGGAAACGGCTCAACAATACGAACAGCTGATGATGGATAAAGACTCAAAGAGGGTTGTTTTTTGGGAATGGATTTAAAAGTTAAAGATAATGATATCGAATAAAATCTCAGGCCGATTTCACAGTTCTTTTTGTGCTCGAATATTCATGTTACTAAACTTTCAAAATAAATTGAAAATTCATTTTTTATTGAAAATTGAAATTTCTAACTTTTGTATGCGATTCTAAATACAAGTAATGCAACCATAATCGGGATAAGAACCATGATGGATTTAGACTTAGTTGACTATAAAGAAGAAATTGGGATTGTACTTGAACGTGCTTCAAAAGCAGCAAAAGTACTTGAAACATTTAATCAGGTGCAGGTAGATCAGATTGTTCGGGAATTAGCAAAAGCCGTACACGATAATGCCGTTGTTCTTGCTGAGGAAGCGGTTTTAGAGACCAGAATGGGAAATGTAAATGATAAAATCATCAAAAACAGGACCAAGTCTGAGCTTATTTATAATGATCTCCTGAAGGAAAAAACGGTTGGGATTATTGATGATAGTCCAGAGAATGGCATGATTGAAATTGCAGAACCTGTGGGTATTGTTGCAGCGATTGTTCCTTGTACTAACCCGAGCGTTACAGCCATGAGTAATGCGATGTTCTGTATTAAGACCAGAAATCCAATTATCATTGCACCGCATCCTCGTGCGCAGAAAGTGACCGTTCATACTGTTAAACTAATGACAGAAGCAGCAAGAAAAGTAGGATTGCCATCCGGTGCCATTCAGGTTTTAGTCGGTGCGGATAAAGAAGCTATTCAAGAATTGATGCATAATTCTAACTACATTTTGGCTACAGGGGGAGCCGGAATGGTAAAGGCAGCGTATAGTAGCGGGAAACCATCCTTAGGTGTTGGTGCCGGAAATGTACCGGCAGTCATTCACTCAAGTGCCAATATCGAAAAATCGGTGAGTGATATCATTGCAAGTAAAACGTTTGATAATGGATTGATTTGCGCCAGTGAGCAGGCAGTAATCGTAAGCAGAGATATTTCAGCTCAGGTTTGGGATGAGTTCAAAAAGCAAGGTGGTTTTGTAACTTCCATCCCCGAAAAACTCATGCTTCAACATGCAGTATTTGATGAAAATGGCCATGTTTTACCTAATGTAATCGGTCAATCTGCAAAGACAATCGCAAATTTGGCTGGACTAACGCTTCCTGAAACACCTGAAATCAAACTGTTTGTAGTTCCATCAGAAGGTGTTGGACCGGAATATCCGTTCTCTTCAGAGAAAATGAGCCCGATTTTAGCGTTTTTCATCACTCCAAATTTTGATAAGTCTATTGAGTTTGCACAGAAAATCTTGAGCTATCAAGGTGCGGGACATACGGCGAGTATTCACACAAATGATAAGGAATCGGCTTTAAAATTTGCGATGAGCGTTAAAGCGAGTCGCGTTTTGGTAAATCAACCGGCAGCAACGAGTAGTGGAGGGGCGCGCCATAACAAGCTTACGCCAACTACAACGCTTGGGTGCGGAAGCTGGGGTGGAAACATCACATCAGATAACATCACAGCGCATCACTTAATCAACAAAAAAAGAGTAGCGTTTCGATTAAAAACACCACTCGATACCACCGGAATTTTTGAAAATGAACCCTTGCAAGCAGAGGTAGTGTCATGAGACTTTATCCCATCCCTGAGATAATAGAAGGTGAAGGAAGTATAGCCGAGCTACCGTCGCTCTTACAAGCGTATAATCCAGAACATGTACTTCTCATAAGTGATGCCGGTGTGGCAGCATGTGGTATTTTAGATGTTGTCTATAAGTCCATAAAAGGAAATTCTTGGCGAATTTCGATTGAATCTCAAACTCGCAATGAACCGACAACAGGGGAAATTTCAACGTTGCAATTGCGACTGCGCCATGATCGTCCGGATGTAATTCTTGCGGTTGGGGGAGGTACTCCACTCGATATTGCGAAAGTGCTCTCGGTTTTAGTGGATTCAGGCACACGTGTAGAAGACATACTCGGAACCGGCTTGGTTAAAGAACCCGGAGTTCCGGTGATTGCAGTTCCTACCACGGCAGGTACTGGTAGTGAAGTAACCCCAATTTCTGTTATGAAAGATGAGCGCGATGGAATTAAAAAAGCGGTAGTCTCTCGATATATCATCCCACAAACAGCTGTGCTTGACGCTAATTTGTTACTTCGACTTCCGCAACATGTGTCGGCATTTACCGGAATGGATGCCTTAACCCATGCCATTGAAGCCTACACTTCAACTAAAGCAACTGAGTTGACGGATATGTATGCCTTAAAAGCCATAGAAATTATTGGAAGCAATCTCAGGGGAGCTGTTCTTGATTCGGATAATGTTAAGGCGCGACAAAATATGCTCATTGCAAGTTTATATGCCGGAATTGCCTTTACGAATGCAGGAGTCGCAGCGGTTCATGCTTTGGCATATCCTCCAGGCGGACTGTATGGAGTTCCACATGGATTAGCAAATAGTTTATTGCTTCCGCATGTTGTAAAGTTTAACCTACCGGCATCCACGGAGCGATATAAAATAGTTGCTGAACTTCTACAGCCAAGATTTAACGGAAAGACAAACGCTGACCAATTAGTTGAAATTTTACTTAATCTTTGTTCTGACTTGAATCTGCCTAAAGGGTTAGCATCGGTTGGAGTCCCGGAAGATGCCATAGCTGCCATGGCTTTTGAAGCAGCTCAGATAAAACGCTTAATGAATAACAATCCAAGACCCGTAACCGCACATGATGCCGCAGCATTGTACAGGGCAGCGTTGTAGGGAATAAGCATCAGATCAAGGCGCAGAAATCAATACAATATCTTGAGCAACCAAGCCTTTTTCGTTTTTGACCAAATCGAATTCAAAAATGAGATCTCGGCTGGGCAGGTAGCGAGTATCGAAATCGGCTTCAAACTGAGACACATGTGCAAAAACGGTTTTGTATGGGGATTCAGGTGAGCGGGAATCGGTAATCCAGAGATTTCCATCTATTCTGTACAGGTAGCGCAGAAATCCATAGCCATCATTTTGGGAAAAATCATAACAGACCCCTCGCACACGTGATCCTACCGTACCCCATTCGTAAGGGGATTTAACCGGAAGAAGCCCGGGTATGGTATATCCCGAAACAAAAAGATCGGCAACTTTCTTCAAATGTTGAGGAACGTGATCAAAACCGACCACTTCAACGCGCGTGCCATGATTTTGAAGGGCGTTAATCACATAAATATAGTTTTCCTGATTTGTGAGCAATATTACCCGATCCATTTCCGGTCCTTGGGTAATTATATCGGCAGCCATTTCCATTTCAATAAGGCTTTTGCGCACTTTTTCTTTGTTTTCCGAGTCCATATAATTTTCGATAGGACGCTCGATTACTTTGAACTCAAAATCGCGCAAGACCTCACAAAAACGGTTTGTTTTTTGAAGATAAGTCTCATCGGTTAGCGCACGCTCTTTGTCGTAGGCTAAATAAACATTCATGCGACTTGGAAGGCATCCATCTCGTGTGGCAAATTTTCTTAGAATGTCATACCGCAGTCCATATCCACCATTTAATGTTACATCAACGGCATCGATATAGATGCCAACACGATTACTCCTGCTCATAATACTTTCCTGAAATACTTATTTAATACTTTAATCTAACGTTATCGGCTTAGTTTTTTCTATCAGGAGCTGCGAAAAACCAGAGCACTAATAGTACAGCCAAACCAATAAAAAATAAAACTATGCGTGTAATGACTTCACTAACAACTATAAAGGGTAGTGCGAATCCGATCCAGACAATTAACGAACCGAAAACCATCATTAATATAACACTTAGAAGCGGATATTTAACAGGGAAAACCTGATTTGCGTAATACAAGGTTAATATACTCATGGCAGCATAACAAGCAAGGGTAGCTATGGCAGAACCTGTCATTCCCAAAATAGGGACAAGTAGAATATTGCCTATGATCGTGAATAGTGCTCCGAAAAAAGTTATAAGAGGGAAACGAATGGTCTTTTCACGAATGAATATCCCTGAAGAGAAATTAATGAACCATCCCTGAAACCAATACGCCATGAGTAAAATGGGAACAATAGATAGCCCTGACCAAAACCGGGAGTCGATAATAGTTCCATCAAGAAAAGGAACAGGGATGGCGACAATGTGTTCAACAAAAATTCCTACTCCCATGAACACAGCTGCACTAACTAAGTTAAAGTAGAAAAAAACCTGAGCGAAGAGTTTTGGGGATGCATCGTCTTTAGCATATCGCATGAAAAAAGGCTGCCACGCAAGTCGGAACATTTGCACAAGCAATAGCATAAATATGGCCAACTTGTAACATGCATTGTATATCCCTGTGATTTCCTCAGGAGTGTAGGGTGTGCCGTAAATTGCCAGAATCGTATCCGGATTCATTTGATTCAGGAAGAAACGGTCTAACACTTCATTGATGGCAAATCCGATGCCATTTGGGACATACGGGAGTCCGAAAACGAGCGCTGTTTTCAGGATGGCGAGCTCGGGTGCGGCTTTGTACATCGGTAGCGTAACCACAATAAGCATGAGCAACGAAACGCCAGAAGCTATGATATTGCTAATGAGGATGGCTTCGAGTCCCCAACCCAAGCCGATTACCAAATACAGATTTAAAGCGACATTAATAATCACATTCACCAACTTGATAATGGCATAAAGCCATGCCTTTCGCACTATGCGGAGGTGTGCGTAAGGCACAATAGACAGGGCATCTAGCCAAAGAATAGCGAGCATCATCACAAAAAGCTGCTGTCCGGCAGAGCCCTCCAAGCTCATAAGTGGCATGATTAACGAGCCGGCACCAAAGTAAAGAAAAGCCCCTAAAGCCGTAGCGACACCAAAAAGGGCAAGTTGCAGGGTGACAAACACCTTTTCTTTTTTCCATTTATTATCAGAGGCATAGCGGATGTAGGCGGACTCCATCCCGAAGGTGTAAATTACATTCAAAAAAACTATAGCAGCATAAATCAATCCAACGACACCATACTCTGCCGGATCAAAAAACTTGGTATAAAAAGGAACTAGCAAATAGTTGATAAAGCGGGCAACAACGCTACTCAGTCCATAGACCACACTATCCGAAAAAAGTTCTTTGAGTTTATTCATAAACTGCCGCAGATGGCAAAGCGATAATTAAAAGGGAATGAAGAAGGTATTGAAAAGGGGAAATAGAGAACGCGTTATTTTACTTTCGAGCTTAAAAGTAAAATAAAAGAAATCTTATTTTACTTTCAGGGCTAAAAGTAAAATATAAAATTTCTTATTTTACTTTCGTAGCTAAAAGTAAAATATAAATCTGATCGTTATACTTTCATGGATTCGTTGAATTTGATTCATTTAGAAGAGTTTAAATCCGGTTACTCAGAAAGAGGTACCGGCTACACTTATTTTGTACCCTCAAAGATAAATAAACAAATAGTATGGAAAGACCCCATAATTAATAAATTGTTGGAAAGAGCAGCCGTAAAATTAGGTGAATTAAATTCTTATGCCCGTTTTGTACCCAATATAGATTTATTTATACAGCTACATGTCACTAAAGAAGCTGTAATCTCTAGTAAAATAGAGGGTACTCAAACAAATATGGATGAGGCGTTATTGCCAGAGTACGAAATAAAACCTGAAAAAAGGAATGATTGGCGTGAAGTAAGGAACTATTCAATAGCTATGAAAAATGCTATTTCTGAGTTGAGTAGTCTTCCATTGTCAACAAGGTTGCTATGTAAAGCTCATAAAACGTTACTTGCAGAAGTAAGAGGCGAGCATAAAATGCCCGGTGAGTTTAGAACTAGTCAAAACTGGATTGGTGGAATTGGTATTGATGATGCTTCATTTATACCACCACATTATAAGTATGTGCATGAGTTAATGGGTGATCTTGAAAACTTTCTGCACAATGATGAACTAGATGTACCTGAGTTGATAAGAATTGGCATAGCTCATTACCAATTTGAAACAATACACCCTTTTTTAGACGGTAACGGAAGAATAGGAAGATTGCTAATTACCTTGTATTTGGTAAGCGAAGGGATTTTAGAGAAACCGTTACTTTACTTGTCCGTTTTTTTTGAAAAAAATAAAACGCTGTATTACGATAATCTAACGTTTGTTCGCACAAGAAATGATATGATTGGTTGGCTTAAATATTTTTTAGTAGGAATTGAACAAACGGCTTCTGAAGCTATTGAAACACTAACAAAAATTCTTGATTTAAAACGGAGCATTGAAAACGAAATTCAATTGAGTTTTGGTAGAAGAGCCACATCGGCATTAATCCTTTTGGAGTACCTTTTTCAAAATCCTTATGTCACAAATGAAAGCGTATCTGAAATTTGTAGCCTAAGTTTTAAAGCAAGTAGTGGGCTTATTAAAATCTTTGTCGAGAAAAAGTTCTTAACGGAGGTCACGGGTCAAACTCGAAACAGAATGTTCGTTTTTGAACCGTATCTAAGCATCTTCAGATCTTAAAATCCGACGATAATTCTATTTCTGCATCCCCTCAATCGCTTTTACCGCTAAGTGATAACTCTGAAATCCGAATCCTGCAATGACTCCATTACACGCTCCGGCGGTTATTGAAGTATGGCGAAATTCTTCCCGGGCATGAATGTTTGATAAGTGCACTTCAATTTTTGGGATATGTAGCAGTGCAAGGGCATCTCGGATGGAAACGGAACTGTGGGTTAATCCACCGAAATTTGCAATAAGGGCATCAATATCGGTATCGACAGCACGTTTTTGGATAAAATCAACCAATTCCCCTTCGTGGTTGCTTTGAAAGAACAGAAATTCGTGTGTAGAATGCGTGCTTTTCAACTCTTCCATCAACTCAGCAAGTGTACCCGTTCCGTAATGACCGGCTTCGCGTTTTCCAAGCATATTTAAATTAGGACCATTTATTACTGCAATTTTCATCCGAGTGCCTCTCTGATGCGAGTAGCTAACGCTTCCATTTCATCTTTGCTGAGTTCTACTTTTTTCCCCAATGAAAAAGCTTGTCGCGGATTGTAAATCGGGATTAGATGAATATGTGCATGGGGCACTTCCATCCCCTCAACAACTACTCCGGTTCGGATGCTTCCTAACGCTTTATCGAGCGCAAGTGCAATAGGCTTGGCAAATACCATCAGGCTTTGGAGTCGTTCATCGGATAGATCGAAGAGATAGTCTGTTTCCTCCTTAGGAATTACCAAAGTGTGTCCTTTACTTGCAGGGTTTATATCTAAAAAGGCAAAATGATGCTCATCTTCAGCAATTTTGTAGCAGGGAAGTTCTCCACGGATGATTCTTGTAAATATCGAAGCCATAGATCCAATTTTTGTGATATGTTAATTAATAATTAAAATACTGTTTTGATGATGCTTTAGAAATACTCAAATTTATATATCTCCGACGTTTTGAAAACATTTTCGATGGTTTTGAAGTTGATTAATTGATCCCACTCCGAAAAGTCAATTTTTGAACCACAAAGCCACAATGACACGAAGATTCACAAAGGTAAGTTATTGTTTTTTGTTTCAACATATTAAGCTTGCTTAACCAATTTTATAAAAGAGATTAATCGGAGTGGACTCTTAATTAAAAAATAATACCTTGATTCAAATTTAGATGAAATTCTCAATTATAGTACTTCTTGTCTTTTTGATTTCTCAACTTGAAGATTCGACTAAGATTCAAAAAATTGTAGTGGGAAATTTTTCAGAAGAGCAATCGGAGTTGAACCTCATTCCTGATGGATGGATGCTCATGAATTTCACAGGACTGAAGCGAACAGATTACATGTTAGTTGTAAAAGACAATAAAACAGTAGTAAAGGCGGAAAGCAATAATTCCGCTTCGGGTCTTGTAAAAGAACAATCTATAGATTTGAAGGAGTTTCCTATTGCAAGATGGACATGGAGAGTGGATTCTATGCCTATGAATGGCAATGTATTTGAACGTTCAGGAGATGATTACCCAGCCAGATTTTATGTCCTTTTTGATTACGGTATTGAACATTTGTCATGGGGAATGCGTCAACGAATCCGGCTTCTGAGAACGTTTTACGGAAGAATTCCAACTCGTGCCATTAATTATGTTTGGGATGCTCAAGCTCCGGTTGGAACCATCACTCCTAATGCCTACACCCAATTAGTTACGATGGTTGTGGTTGAATCTGGTACTGATCATCTTGGCAAATGGATTACCTACGAGCGGAATGTATATGAAGATTATCTCACCATTTTTAAAGAAGAGCCTCCGCTCCTCGAAGGTGTAGCCATAATGGCAGATTCAGATGATACAAAAGAATCAGCTCGTTCTTATTTCGGAAACATTTCATTTCACAGGTTAAAGTGAACAAAAGGGTTATTTCTTAATCTATTGGTAATACAAGATTAGTATCATTAAGCTTTCAAATGACAAACTAATCAAAGATTTACGCACTAATGAAAACTCTTCGCCTCTTACCTTTAGTATTAGTAATCCTTTTAATGATTTCCGGTTGTGCCGAGAAAGTGGCTTCTGTTCAGGATAATAATGATACCACGCCACCACCTGACAATGAACAACCCGGTATTGTTCTTCCCGGAGATGATTTGATTTATTTTTGGATCTTTGATGGAAGAGTACCCAATAATAGAGAATTAACAAGATTAGACGCTACATTTGAAGCTCAAAACGAGGCCTTTTTCGAGTTTTTTTCTGGGTTACCGGGCTATCCAAACACAAATAGAAAAGGTTCAATGGAGCGTAGAAATATGCCAACGGAAATCAACTATAAACCGGCAGGAAATGATAACAAGCCTTTTGAAACGTCTGATATGCGTGGCATCCAATTCAGACAACCTTTTGAAGGCCAAGCCGGAGATCATACGGTAATTTTTTCCGTACCAACTACAGGCTTTAGTGCAATTCAGTTCTCTCTTGCCGGGATGGATGAAGGCGCAGCAAGTGCCTTGCGTTTCGATTACTCCGTAACAAGTGGCGAGCCGAATTGGATTACAACAGGACTTCCCCAAACAGCAATAATTCAATCTCTTACAACCGGAGATTTCAAGCTTTTCAAAGTTGATTTTGCTAATATAAGTGCTGTTGACAATAACCCGGATTTCAAAATAAGAATGCGTTTCCTCGTTCCGGATGGAGATGTTGATAATGGTGACCGCGTAACCATAAACAACGTTGCGCTAGAAGGTAGTGTGATTGAGTAGGGAGAGGTAAAGTCAAGATTTAGTTTAGAGAAACAAAATGCCGTTCTAAAGCGAAAAAAAATTATACCTTTCTTTAAAGCAACAAAGATTAATAAAGCGCAATGAAATATTCGCATAACATCTTACATTGGCGTGTAAAGCGCATGTTTATTGCGTATATAAATAAGTTACAAGCAAGCCTAAAAGACCTACACTGCAACCATCAACGAGACAACCAAACAAACGACCTTTGAAATCTTGACCAAGCCTTTCAGACGACCTAATCTTGGTAGACAATTCCACTTTAGTAGCGACACAGACTAGCAGACCAACTTAGCGACAAACAAACCGACCCAAGAAAAAATAAAACACCTCACCGCAAAAAAATTGAATTTACCAGCTGCACAAGTGGCACATTTGGCTTTGCCCAACCCACAGGCCGATCCTTCTGCAAAACCAAAAAGCCTTTCCCGATTTTTCAGGAAGCCACTTTTTCCCTACGCACCAAATAGAGTACAGACAAGACAACTTCGATTTGTAGAACTCCTACTTAAAAATATTTTCACAAAAAGTTTGATAGTTTGAAATTTTTGGCTACTTTTGTAGCGTCATTACAAAGGAATAAATTTGAAAACGCTAATAAAAGATATCACAAACATCCAAACCGGACTCTTTGCAAAGCCTGCTGGCATTGGCGAATTGGTGTATCTACAGTCCAAGCATTTTGACGAATACGGACAATTGCACTCGGTACTTCACCCTGATTTGCTGGCTGAAGGAATTTCTGAAAAGCACTTGCTAAAAAACGGTGATGTGCTGTTTGCTGCAAAGGGAACAAAAAACTTTGCAGCCGTTTTTGAAAACCACAACGAACCATCTGTGGCCTCCACTTCATTTTTTGTTATTAGACCAACAGACAACAAAGTGTTGCCTCAGTTTCTGGCTTGGTTTCTAAATAACCATACCACACAAACCCTTTTAAAAGGACAAGCCATTGGCACTTCGATTCCTTCTATTTCAAAACAGGTTTTGGAAAATCTGGAAATAACAGTACCGAACATTGAAATACAAAAAGCGATTCTACATATCACTAAACTCCGCAACAAGGAAAAATCGTTGAAGCAGAAAATTGAAACGCTAAGAGAAAAACAAATTCAACAACAAATAATCAACGCAATAAAATAAATATCATGGCTAAAATAACTCAGAAAGACATCAACGATGCAGTTTGGAAAGCTTGCGACACCTTTAGAGGCAGCATTGACCCAAGCGTTTACAAAGACTATGTGCTTACCATGTTATTCTTGAAATACCTCAGTGATGTGCATGATGATAAAATGGAAGGCTATCTGAAAAAGTACAACGGTGATGTGGGACGTGCCAAACGTGCCATGCAACACGAACGCTTTATTGTGCCGGAGCATAGCCATTTTAAATATCTATACGACCACCGTAATGAAGCAAATATTGGAGAGCTCATCAATATTGCCTTGACTGATTTAGAAGAAGCCAACCGTGAAAAACTATACAGCGAAGACGGTGCAGGAATATTCCAAAACATTGACTTTAACACCAGCAAGCTTGGGGAACCAAAGGACAAGAACACCCGCCTGAAAAACTTATTGCTTGATTTCAATAAGGAGGCTTTGGATTTACGACCATCACATTTGGAGGGAAGTGACATCATTGGTGGTGCATACGAATACTTGATATCTAACTTTGCAAGCGATGCAGGCAAAAAAGCAGGTGAATTCTACACGCCAAGCGAAGTTTCGACTTTATTGGCCAAACTCACACAATCAAAACCAGGTTCCCGGATTTGCGATCCCACCTGTGGTTCGGGCTCATTGCTTATCAAAGCAGGACAGGAAGTAGGCTCTGATAATTTTTCACTTTACGGGCAAGAAGCCAACGGCAGCACTTGGGCATTGGCGGTAATGAATATGTTTCTGCATGGCTTTGACAATGCCACTATCCGTTGGGGCGATACCATCCGCAATCCCAAACTGAAAGAAGGCGACACGTTGATGAAGTTTGATACCGTAGTGGCAAACCCGCCATTCTCTTTAGACAAATGGGGAAAAGTAGAAGACAAAGATGGCGAAAAAACCACCGTGAGCTACGACCCTGAAAGCGATAAATACAACCGATTCTGGAGAGGCGTACCACCTAAGAGCAAAGGCGATTGGGCATTTATCAGCCACATGATTGAAACACTGAACGAACACGGAAAAGCAGGGGTGGTGGTGCCGCATGGTGTATTGTTTCGTGGCAGCAGCGAAGGAAAAATAAGGCAGAAAACCATTGAAGAAAATTTATTGGAAGCAGTAATTGGTTTACCTGCCAATCTGTTTTTTGGTACGGGCATACCGGCTGCCATCTTGGTGTTTAACAAGCAAAAAAGCAGCAAAAATGTGTTGTTTATTGATGCCAGCAAACACTACGAAAGTGCCAAAAACCAAAATAAGCTGCGTGAAAGCGATATTGAACATATTGTAACTACATACCGTGATTTTACTGCCGGCAAATTGCAACCTGGTGTGGTGGAAGATAAGTACAGCTACGTAGCCACTCCTGAAGAAATACAGGAAAACGACTATAACCTGAACATACCCCGCTATGTGGACACCTTTGAAGAAGAAGCCGAAGTGGACATTGCTGCAGTGCAAAAAGAGATTGAGCAACTAGAAGGTGAATTGGTGCAAGTGCAAGGTGAGATTGAGGATTATCTAAAACAATTAATGAACTAACTATGGCAAACGAATTATCAAAGAAGCATACTACACTATTTGAATCTATTAAAGATTTAGATGAAAATGGGAATGAATATTGGGGAGCAAGAAAACTCTCCAAAGTGTTAGAATATTCTGAGTTTCGACACTTTTTACCTGTTATAGAACGTGCCAAAGAAGCCTGTATCAATAGTGGACACGCGGTATCTGATCACTTCGAGGATTACCTCGAGGAGATCGTACACGGTAAAGGAGCAAAGCAAGACTATGAAAGTGTAAAACTCTCTCGCTACGCTTGTTATCTGATAGTGCAAAATGCTGACCCAAGCAAGGAAGTGGTAGCACAAGGACAAACCTATTTTGCCGTACAAACCCGTTTGCAGGAAATCAGGCAAATGGAAGAATACAACCGCTTAGCATCAGAGGATGAAAAGCGATTGTTTTTAAGAGAAGAGATGAAACGCCACAACATTCAATTGGCCGATGCTGCCAAAGGTGCGGGAGTAATTGAACCTTTAGATTACGCCATCTTTCAAAACCACGGCTACATGGGTTTATATGGCGGACTGGATGCCAAAGGAATCCACAAAAACAAAGGCTTGAAAAAGAGCCAAAACATACTCGACCACATGGGCAGTACCGAGTTGGCGGCCAACCTGTTCCGTGCTACTCAAACCGAAGAAAAACTTAGGCGAGACAATATCAAAGGCAAGCAACAAGCCAATAAAACCCACTACGAAATCGGCAAAAAAGTACGCAAAACCATAGAAGAAATTGGTGGCACCATGCCCGAAAATCTGCCCGTAGCTGACAGCATTAAAAAGCTGGAAAAAGCCCAAGCCCCCAAGCCATTAAAAACCCCTAAAAAGAAAAAATGATGGCAGAAACAAAAAATACCAAAGCGTTTTACAATACTGAAATTCCAAGTGATTGGGAAGTGAAGAAGTTTGAAAAGATTGCTAAGTTCTTTTCAGGAGGCACTCCATTAACTTCAAAACCGGAATATTATACAGGCAATATTCCATTCATTAAATCAGGTGAAATCTATTTTGACAAAACCGAACAATTCATTTCAGATGAAGGATTAAATAATTCTTCCGCTAAAATGGTTGAAAAGGGTGATTTGCTCTATGCTTTATATGGTGCCAATAGTGGAGAAGTCGCAATATCAAAAATTAAGGGAGCAATAAATCAGGCTATATTATGTATCAGGCATAATGGAGATTGTGAAACAGTATTTATATACAACTACTTGATACAACAAAAAGAAAACATAATTAGAACATATTTACAGGGAGGACAGGGAAATCTTTCAGCAGAAATCGTAAAGACTTTACCAATCCCCCTCCCTCCACTCCCCGAGCAAAAAGCCATAGCCCAAGTGCTCAGCACGGCAGATGCCGCCATCCACACCACCGAAAAACTCATCGCCCAAAAAGAACTCCGTAAAAAATGGCTCATGCAACAATTGCTTACGGGGAAGAAACGGTTGAAGGGGTTTAGTGGGGAGTGGAAAAAATTAGGTGCAGGTGACGTTTTTAAAAGTGTGACAAAAAAAGGGTTTGCCAATGAAGAATTGCTTTCTGCTACACAAGACAGAGGAATGATTCCAAGAACTATGCTGGAAGGAAGGGTTACTATGCCAACAACAGGAACGGAGGGATTCAAATTGGTTGAGGTTGGAGATTTTGTAATCAGTTTACGTTCATTTCAAGGCGGTTTGGAATATTCATTTTACAGAGGTTTGGTAAGTCCCGCATATACAGTTCTAAAACCGAAGAAACTTATCAAAGAGGAATTCTACAAACAATATTTCAAGAGTTACGATTTTATTGGGCATTTGGCTATTGCTGTAATTGGAATTAGAGATGGCAAGCAAGTCAGCTACGATGATTTTTGCACTGTGAAAATTCCATATCCAACCATTGAAGAACAAACTGCCATTGCCCAAGTACTGCAAACGGCAGATAAAGAAATCAGCCTGCTCAAAGCCAAAGCAGAGAAGTTAAGGGAGCAGAAAAAGGGGTTGATGCAACAATTACTAACCGGAAAAGTGAGACTTAAAATAAACTAAAACCGATGCAGCTAAATTACTTTCCCATACATTTTGATTTTGAAAGGTATCAGATAAACACAGAGCCTTATACACAAGAACGCCTTGCCGAATTGCGAGAAAAGTACAATTCAACACACTCCTTTTTTAAAAACTATAACACAATATACATTTCCAACAAAGATGGTGATGAAAGCCTTGTGTTAGGAAAGTTAGCCGAACGTAATACTTTTGGTGATAATGAAGTTACAGCTTCTCTAATAAAACATATCTTTTTCAGAACATTCAAAGACCGTTTTAAACAATATACTCCTGTAGATTTTTATCCATTCCGTTTCTTCTCGGGCAAAGATGATATTATAAAGAACGCCTTGCCTGATAAACTGAAAGATAAAATCTGTTATAAAAAGCTAATTGAAGTTCAGTTGCGTTTGACTGAAATCAATGGAATTAAACGTTTCGGATTCTTAATCAATATTCGCAGAAACTGGATTTTCAATATCAGTTGTGCAGAATCGCATGCCGAAGGTTTTGACCTAAAAGGTTTGGATGTTTTACATGCGGAAACACTTCCCGGATTGACCAATATACTTGCACCGAATGAAGAATTTGTTGGTGTATTAAAAGAGGTAACAGGCACCAAAGCAAAAGTTGAAACCAACGAAGGGTTGAAAGAATTTGAGTTGAAAGAGTTGTTTATCAGAAAAACTAAATTCAACATTGGGAACTATCTGAGCTTTGTTACTTCGCAACAAAAAAGCGATGAAATTCTGAACATCATTGAAAGCAAACGTTCTGAAATTTATAACCCCAAAAGCCTGTATGCTGAAATAACCAAAATAGCTGAACATCTATTTACCGAAAACGGCCAACCTGTTTTATTTCAAAACAAGGATAGCTTCTGTTTTACGGTTGATAGCAAACCTTTAGCTGCTTCTAATACTATACATCTAAAGACACCCACATTTATATTCGATCATGCGGCTACCAAAACCAACAATTTCAATCCAGATGCAGGGCTAACCAATTTTGGTCCTTATGATAGCATTACATTCGATATAAAGACACCGAACATACTTTGTATTTGTAACAAAAGTAACCGTGGCGTTTTTACCAACTTTCTTTCCAGTTTAAAAGATGGACTTCCGCAATCCAGATACTTCCAAAAAGGGCTTCAAAGAAAATATGACTTGCAGGATGTGTTATTTAACATTAGGGAAATTCAGGACTTTACGGTTGATGAATATCTTAATGCAATAAGAAGCGAGGATGAAAACAAACCACATTTAGCCATCATAGAAATTCCGGCAGCTTTCAAACGATACGATGATATGAACAATCCATATTATACTATCAAAGCAAAATTGCTTTCTCTTGAAATTCCGGTGCAGTTTGTTACGTCTGAAATAATCAAGAGTCATAATGAGTTCATCTTAAATTCATTGTCATTACAAATGTATGCCAAAATGGGTGGCATTCCTTGGGTTTTGCCTTCACAGCGTTCGGTTGACCGTGAAATAGTAATTGGCATAGGCCACAGCTGGCTTAGAAAAAATCAATATGCAGGGGCAGAACAAAATAGAGTTGTGGGCATAACAACTTTCCTTTCAAGTGATGGACAATATCTTTTGGCTGATAAGGTAAAGGATGTAGCATTTGAAAACTACTTTTCTGAGTTGCTCAAAAGCTTAAAAAACTCCATTCAACGACTTTCAACCGAGCAAGGCTGGTCAGAAGGTGAAACCGTACGGTTGATATTTCACATTTTCAAACCTATAAAAAACACAGAGTTTGATGTTATCAGCCAATTAGTAAGAGAAATCAATCAATTCAATATAAAGTTTGCTTTTGTAACCATTAGCCAACGCCATCCCAATATTCTGTTCGACATTAACCAGCCGGGAGTGCAGAAATATGGAAACAGCAACACAATTGGAGCATATATTCCTAATAGAGGTAGCAATATTTTTCTGGATTCGGAAACCTGTATAGTTCAAATGTTAGGAGCAAGCGAACTGAAAACAGCAAAGCAGGGAATGAGCAAACCCATTCAGATAAAAATACGAACCCCACAAGGCAACAACGACAACAACGGATTGAATGATTTGATTTTCCACGATTTAAGCTACATCACGCAGCAAATATTCTCATTCACTTATTTGTCATGGCGTAGCTTCTTACCGGGTGAAGAACCAGTAACGATGAAGTATTCAAATTTAATTTCAAGATTACTCGGTAAAATGAGAAGCGTTCCGGGTTGGGATGCTGATAAACTGAATTATGGATTAAAAAGAAAAAAATGGTTCCTATAGAAGATAAATTAAATTACCTGAATAGGATTAGTGAAAATCCCAAGCTATCTGCATTCAATAATTTGCTGATAGGCAAAGCTATTTCTCTGCCGTTTGTTAGTGATTTAAGTGAAACCGATGAAATCTACTTTGGTATTATCTCAGCTATTCAGTCCAACGACAAATCAGCATTTGAAAAACATTTTGATAAGAAGAGCAAAAGCAATCCCAGTAAAGAATCTCCAGCCCCATTTGTAAATGATGATTTTCTAATATTCTCTATCATTCTGGGTGTTGCAAAATTCAACATTGACAAAGCTTGGATTAAATACATCGTTTCGATTAGAAGCAAAAATCCCATCACAACCACATTAGATAATCTTTTAGCAGAGAACTATTACAGCACCAGCAACTTGCCAGAAATTGTATTGATGTTTTTGCAGAATATCAATCAGAGCCTTATTACCAATGCCTTTCTGAACTCAACTTTTAAAAAGATAAACGAAAACACTGCATTGCTTGAAAGTAAAAGTGATTTTCAAATCTTGTGTGCAATCCACGCCTATAATTCAATTGTACTACTAAAAGAAGCACCCGAAGGAAGCGAGATACAGTTGCTTAAATCTTTTGATTCGAGATTTTCAAAAAGGATGAAGGTATTGTCTTGGGTAATGCAATTGTTGATACTGGCGGGTATTATTTATGGACTTCTTAAACTTCCAAAATACTCACCTGAAACCGTTGACCTAATTGACGATTACGGCTTTGCATTTACAATTTTAGGTGCATTGGGCTTCACATTTTTTGGGAACCAATTAGGCTTCATCAGGAGAAAAACAAATGAATTTACAATGCGATTGTTTGGATATCCGAATGGGTTAATTAAAAAAGAAACCAATGCCAATTAAACTCCAATACGCTTCCGACCTTCATTTAGAATTCCCTGCCAACAAGGAATTCCTAAAGCAGCATCCTTTGCAGCCGGTGGGTGATGTATTGGTATTGGCAGGTGATATTGTACCTTTTGCGGTGTTGGATAAGCACAAAGATTTTTTCAGTTATGTGTCAGATAACTTTGAAACCACCTATTGGCTGCCAGGCAATCATGAATACTACCATTTTGATATTGTCGGAAAAAGCGGTGTGCTGCACGAGCCAATCCGCAGTAATGTGTTTTTGGTCAACAATACTTCGGTGGTGTATGACCATGTGAAACTTATTTTCTCTACCCTGTGGAGCCGCATTAGTCCCGGTTATCAATGGCAAATTGAATGCAGCCTAAATGACTTTCATGTAATCAAACACAAAGGCTATCGCTTTTCAGCAGAGCAATACAACCAACTGCATACAGATAGCTTGGCATTTATTCAAAATGAGCTAAACAAGAAGGAGGAAAAGTTGGCCGTTTTCACCCATCACTGCCCTACCTTTCTCAACTATCCCGAGCAATACAAAGGAGATATTCTCAATGAAGCTTTTGCGGTGGAATTGCATGACCTGATTGAAGGGTCCGAAATTGCCTCTTGGGTGTATGGACATCATCATACCAATACCCCCGAGTTTATGATTGGCAATACCAAACTCATAACCAATCAGTTGGGTTATGTGCAACGAAACGAACATCGGATATTTGAACCAAATAAAGTGATTGAGATATGAAAATCAGAATGATAAATCAAAATCTGCACAATAAAGTGGCTCGCTTTATTGTGCAAAAACGAATAATACAATGCCTATGACCATAGCAGAACTAAAAAATACACTCGATTCACTCCGCAATCTCACAGCAGAGAATGAAATTGTGGAGTTTAAGGAAGCCAAAACCGGCTATGACTTTACAAAATTAGGGAAGTATTTTTCTGCCCTGAGCAACGAGGCCAACCTAAAAGGTAAACCTTATGCCTGGCTAGTGTTTGGTGTAGAAAATAAAAAGCACAACATTGTGGGCAGTCAGTTTCGTCCGCAACGAAAAGATCTGGATAGCCTAAAAAGCGAAATTGCCAACAAAACCACCAACCGAATTACGTTTATTGAAATCTATGAATTGAACGAGCCAGGAGGTCGTGTAGTGATGTTTCAAATACCGGCTGCTCCCAAAGGCTTTCCTATTGCTTTTGATGGGCATTATTATGGCAGAGATGATGAAGAACTTTCGCCTTTAAATTTAGAGGAGATTGAACGCATCCGTGCTCAGGCTACTACAGAAGACTGGAGTGCGGCTATTGTACCCGATGCTACTATTGATGATTTAGACGAGGAAGCCATTGCCTTAGCCAGGAAAAACTTTAAGAATAAATTTCCTGAAAAAGCCATCGAGGTTGACGAGTGGGGCAACATTACTTTTTTAAACAAGGCGAAAATCACCATTAAAGGGAAAATTACTCGTACTGCTATTATTTTATTAGGTAAAGAAGAATCGGAACATTTTATCAATCCTGCTGAAGCAAAAGTGAGGTGGCTGTTGAAAGACGCACAGGGCAATGATAAAGATTATGCCATTTTTGGTTGTCCACTTATTTTGGCGGTAGATAAAGTATATGCTAAAATTCGAAACCTGAAGTATCGCTATATCAAAGAAGGAACGCTGTTTCCTGACGAAATAAATCAATATGAGCCTTACTCCATTCGAGAGGCATTAAATAACTGCATTGCCCATCAGGATTATACTAAACATGGTAGAATCAATGTGGTGGAAATGGACGACCAGTTGATTTTTACCAACCTTGGTTCCTTTATCCCCGGAAGTGTAGAGAAAGTGGTGAAAGAAGATGCCCCTGAAGAGTATTACCGCAATCGTTTTTTGGCTTCAGCTATGTTCAACCTCAAAATGGTTGACACCGCCGGAGGTGGAATTAAGAAGATTTTCAATTACCAACGTGAACGCTTTTTCCCAATGCCCGATTACGATCTTTCCGGTGGCAAGGTTAAGGTGACCATTTCGGGCAAAATCCTTGACATGGAATATGCCCGTTTACTAGCTAGAAACAAAGACCTGACTTTGGAAGAAATCATCATGTTAGACAAAGTGCAGAAAAAACAGATTTTAACTGAATTTGAAGAAAAGCACCTAAAGAGCAAAAAGCTTATTGAAGGCAGAAAGCCTAATTATTATATCGGATTAAAAGTAGTTGAAAAAACAGGACAAAAAGCTGCTTACTCTAAGAACAAGGCTTTTGATAAGAGCTATTACCTTGATTTAATAGAAAAAGCAATTAGAGAACATTCAAGTTTGGACAGAAGTGATGTAGATGAATTGCTATGGAATAAGCTGCCGGATTGGATGGATGAAAAGCAGAAGAAAAATAAGATAGGGAACTTACTGTCAGAGTTGCGAATGAAAGAAAAGATTGAAAACACAGGAAGTTTTAGTAAGCCAAAATGGTCTCTTAAAAAGTGACATAGTAATGGTTTAAGAGAAGATTTAAGAGAGAATTTAAGAGAAAGTTGAGTTAAGAAACGAGATTATGAAATTTAAAAATAATGGACACACCAAGTTTTAAAGAAGACCATATCAGCCAGATTCCGGCACTGCAAATGCTGGTGAATTTGGGTTATACTTATTTGAGTCCGGCAGAAGCAGACAGACAAAGAGGGGGTAAAACCACCAATGTGTTACTGGAAGATGTATTGCGGAAACAACTGAAGGAAATAAATGCTGAAAAAACGATAAGTTCTACAAAATCAACATACATAAGCGATTCAAACATAGAAAATGGGATACAGATTTTAAAAAACCTGCCCATGAATGAAGGCTACATTGCAGCCAGTGAAAGAGCTTACAACCTGCTTACCTTAGGGCAGGCATTGGAGCAAAGTGTAGATGGTGATAAAAAGAGTTTTACCCTGCAATATATCGACTGGAAAAACATTGGTAATAATGTGTTTCATGTAACCGAAGAATTCAGCGTAATGCGAAGCACTAGCAAAGAGCATTACCGCCCAGATTTGGTCTTGTTTGTAAATGGTATTCCGCTTTGCATTATCGAGTGCAAACGACCTGATATGAAAGAGCCGTTAAAACAGGCTATCAGTCAGCATTTGCGTAATCAACAGGAAGATGGAATCAGAAGTTTGTATGTGTATTCACAACTTACTTTAAGCATTGCCACACAAGAAGCTGCTTATGCTACCAACGCCACTCCGGAAAAGTTTTGGGCAAAGTGGCAGGAAAAATTCAACAACGATGAAGAAGAACGTAACTTCAAAAGCAAACTACAAGAACTCAAAAACAAACCACTGGCAGTTTCAATAAAAGAACAATTGTTCTCTGACCGTTTCAAATACGTTCGCCAATACTTTGATGCACTGGAACAAGAAGAAATTCTGCCAACCGAGCAAGACAACTATTTATTCGGCTTGTGCCGCCCGGAACGATTAATCGATATTGTTTTCAATTACGTCTTATTTGATAATGGTGAAAAGAAAGTAGCCCGATATCAGCAGTTTTTTGCCATCAAAAAATCCATGCAACGTATCAGAAATGTAGAGAATGGAAAACGAAAAGGAGGCGTAATCTGGCATACTCAAGGAAGCGGAAAATCTTTGACAATGGTGATGTTGGCACAAGCCATTGCAATGGAACCAAGTATTCGCAATCCCAAAATTGTGTTGGTAACAGATAGAACCGATTTAGACAATCAAATTACAAGTACATTCAGAAAATGTGGCAAGTTTGTAGAAAACGCCACCACAGGTCAACGATTGGTAGAATTATTAGAAAGCAAAAGCGATGCAGTGGTTACCACCATCATCAACAAATTTGTCGCAGCAGTAAAGAAAATCAATCAGCCCTTGGAAAGCCACGACATCTTTGTTCTGGTAGATGAAGGTCACCGAACACAACACGGAACTTTCAATGTGGACATGCAGAAAACATTGCCCAATGCATGTTTCATTGCCATGACCGGAACGCCACTTTTCAAGAAAGACAAAAGCACCGCAGCAAAGTTTGGGGGTGTTATTGATGCTTACACCGTTGACCAAGCAGTGAAAGACAAAGCAGTTGTTCCGTTGCTTTATGAAGGTCGTTTGGCATTGCAAGATGTAAATGCCAGCCCGATTGATACTTTTTTCGGAATGGTTTCAGAACCATTAACCGAATACCAAAAAGCAGACATCAAGAAAAAGTTTGCACGTACTGACCACTTAAATTCAGCCGAGCAAAAAATGAGAATGATTGCCTGGGACATCAGCTATCATTTTCGAGATAATTGGCAAGGTAAAACACCATTTAAAGGTCAGTTGGTTTGCGATAAAAAAGTAAATGCCATCAAGTACAAAGAGTATTTGGATGAAATTGGCATTGTAAGCAGCGAAGTGTTGATTTCCTCTATTGATGAACGAGAGGGTGAAGAAAGTGCTTATGAGAAGTCAACCGAAAAGGAAAATCAGTTTTGGAAAAAGATGATGGACGAACATGGCAATTCAAAAAGCTATGAAAAAAACATAATCAGTCGTTTCAAAAACCAAAAAGACCCTGAAATTATTATTGTAGTTGACAAATTGCTTACAGGCTTTGACGAACCTAAAAACACAGTTTTATATCTCACAAGAAATTTACAAAGTCATAAACTCTTACAAGCCATTGCAAGGGTAAACCGAATTTATCCTGCCAAGGAATTCGGCTACATTATTGACTATTATGGTGTGATTGAAAATTTGGATGATGCTTTGCAGATGTACTCTTCATTTGAAGATTTTGATGAAGAAGATTTGGCAGGTACACTCACCAATATCTCGGAAGAAATAAAAAAACTACCGCAAAAACATTCAGACCTATGGGATATTTTCAAAACCATAGCCAACAAACGAGATGCAGAAGCCTATCAGCAATTATTGAAAGATGAAGCAATAAGAGTTTTGTTTTACGATAAACTGGCAGCATTTGCCAGGGGTTTAAAGGTCGCACTATCCTCAATTCAATTTCATAAGGAAGTTGAAGAAAAAGTGATCAATCGTTACAAAGAAGATTTGACCATGTTTTTGAAACTCCGTTTAGCAGTAGTGGAAAGATACAGCGATGAAATTGACTACAAACAATATGAAGGTCAAATTCAAAAATTGATCGACACACACATTACCACAGAGAAAATTGAAACCATTACAGAACTGGTAAACATTTTCGATAAGGACAAATTTCAGCAAGAAGTAGAAAACACAACGGGAAAAGTAGCAAAAGCGGACAAGATTGCCAGCAGAACAGCGAAACACATCACGGAGAAAATGGATGAGGATCCGGCTTTTTATAAGAAATTTTCACAAATGCTGAAAGAAACCATTGCAGACTATGAAGCAAAACGAATCAGTGAAGCACAATACCTGAGCAGAGTTCAAGACATCATGAACAATGTTTTGACTCATACCGACAACGATATTCCAGAACAATTGAAAGACAGAGATGTTGCCAAAGCCTTTTATGGTTTGACAGTTGAGGCTTTATCTGAAAAGATTCAAGACAATGTTATACGTAATGAGATTTCAACCCAAACAGCTTTACAAATTGACGATTTGATAAAAGAATCTGTTTTAGACAATGGCAAATCCATTATTGACTGGCAATACAAAACAAACATCACCGGAAAGTTACTGATTGAAATTGGCGACTATCTAATTGATGAAGTACGTGACAAATACAATGTGGACTTGTCATTTAAAGACATGGACAAGATTGCCGAAGATTGTATTGAAGTAGCTAAAATTCGTTACAAGTAATGACAGCAGCTATACAATTCGGCAGCAGAACAATAGATTTTCGTTTGGAGTATTCAGACAGAAAATCGCTTGGCATTACAGTTACACCCGAAATGGAAGTATTGGTAAAAGCACCGACAGACACAACCATAGAAAAAGTGAAAGAGAAAATTAGAAAAAAAGCACCTTGGATAATTAAACAACAAAGCTTCTTTCTTTCCTTTCAACCAAAGACACCAAAACGAAAATACATTAGCGGTGAAACACATTTGTATTTAGGCAGACAATACCGCTTACAAATTCAAATTGGTAAAGAAGAATCAGTAAAATTAAAAGGGAAATTTATTTTAGTTACAGCAAGCGAAAAATCAAGAGCTAAAGATTTATTGCATGACTGGTACTTACAACATGCAAGGGTAAAGTTTCATGCCATCGCAACACCACTTATTGAAAAATTCAAGAAGCATAAAGTAGAACCAAGTTCTATTGTGTTACGTGACATGCCTACTCGTTGGGGCAGTTGCACACCAAAAGGAAAAATCATTTTAAATCCGGAATTGATCAAAGCACCTAAAGGTTGCATTGAATATGTGATTATACACGAACTTTGCCATTTAATACATCACGACCATACCCAGAAATTTATAGATTTACAGACTAAGGAAATGAAAGACTGGGAAAAGTGGAAAATGAAATTAGAGAAACTATTAGCATGAGAAGCCTACACACAAAAGCATACACATTTGTAAGCCGCACAAGCCTGAGCACAGACCAAAGCTTGCAAAAGAGTGTGCTTTTCGCCAGCCTAAAAAGAAATTCATTTTTTTCTTCCCTCCTTCGGTGTTTTATTTTTTCGCCACCCACAGTCGTCAAAAGAACCGTTGGACAAAGACTGCGAAAACCCAAGCAAACAGCGACTTGACAATAACGAAGGACAGGAGGCCAGCTTATATACAGCGTGTATGTGGCAATAGCGGGTGAAGTGGTAAATCGAAGGTCTGTGCTTTTAAAAAACTTTGTGCTACACGGAAATGTAAGTGCTTCTAATCCGCTACTGCACATACACGCAAAACGTTCCCGGTGAAGTTTCCTAATCCCCAAAAACTAACACTACCTCATACTCGCCTTCGCTTAAATGTATATTGGCGACCGCTTTGTTGGAAAATGGATTTACACGAGTAGGAAGTCGTTCCCCATTCAGTGAAATAACCATAGTGCGTTGATTTCCTGTAGCTTGTGCCTCGGGATACCAATTTGCTTTTCCATCCGGGGCGATGTCATTGCGATAGAATAGGGAGATTTCGCCTTCTAATGTTCCTTCCTCAATGGTTATAGTCCATCTTTGTTGGATGCCTTGCTCGATTTCAACATCTTCTGAGCGTATATGAGCGAGAGTGTGATCGGATTCGGACTCAATCCAGGCCAAAGTCCAGCCGGTGCCGTCGGTGAAGAAGTATTTTCCGGGTGACTCTATACGTTGGGTTGCAACATAAGGCTGCATTTCTTCAGGTGCATGGATTTGTCTGCGAAGGAAGGCATAGCGCAGATGCACGAAATCCATCAGGTTTTCGAGATGCTCATCGAGGCGACCTTGTTCGCCGTGATGCTGCCGCTCGTTAAACCTGAATGCCGGCTCAAAACGATGATTAATAAAGGGCTCCGTAACCGCATGTAGTTTGGAGATTCTTTCCTGAAACCAAGTTGGGGTAAAGACCTCATCCATCAAATAAAGCATTCTTGTGTGGAGAAATGCTTCCAGTTGAGGAGTGGCAAGGAATTTGGTAATGAGTGCATTGTCCCATCCCCCGTCATCAATAGGATATTCGTAGGCGAAGAAATCGCTTAGTTGCACTAAACCTCGTCCATATTGCCCTAAAGCTCGATTTTCTGTGAGTCCATCGCGCTCATTTTTCCCGAAACTTAAATCATGATCCCAGGGAATGGGCATCCATTTGCTGTCAGAGGATCGACCACGATAGAGCCAATAATCATCTCCGAAAGCATCCACATCCCCAAACAAATAATGGATGGCAAGCCAATCCGTAAATACGTCTAAATCAAATCGTGAGGTGAATCCATCATAAAACACATCCCCGGCGGGCGTGTCATAGACCCATTGGATAAGCTCGGCTAATGCCACATAATCAGGAGTCGAGCGATTATCGAACACGCGAGATAAGAAGTCGGCCGGATGTTGTTGAAGGCTTAGGTTATATCCAAAGATGGATTGGCGCTGAATGCCAAGCTGTTGATTATTTCGGCGGGTCATATCACGGACAAGGGTTCCATTGGCATCGAGGCCATTTTGCCGAAGGAGTAACTCATCTACTCGTTGGATATGTAGCCCCAATCCTTCATACGAGTTATTGATGAACAAAGCAACATATCGTGTTTTTGAAGCCGGGCGATTCACTTCATGGAACATATCCCAAGCCAATCGTTCGCGCAGGGCAGAGGGATCCGTGTAAAGCGCATTCAAATTCAAATGCCTTCCATTAAACAGAAATCGCTGATTATTTGCGAATCGAATATTAAAGGACTTTTTTGGATGATATCGCGACGTATTTCCCCGAAAACGAAATCCACCATCTAATGCCTGAACGCGTCCCCGAGGCTCAAGACGGACAAACCCACTGACTCTTGCATCAGATCTTGGATTGCGAGAAAATAGCCTTCTTAAATCAGACTCTTCTGCAAAAAGATAAACATGTTGCACAGGAGTTGATGGCTCAGGCTGTTGATCAATGCCCTGTTTTGCATCAACCGTTGATGTCATGAAGCAGAAAAGAAAGACGAATAAAACAATGTTCAAGTATCTCATAAAATCAAAAGTGTAAACTGTAGATGTCATTCATAATGTGTAATAATTCGCCTTGGTGCAACTTCGAGTTTTCGTGTCTCCGTGATTCATGTAAGCCTATTTATTAAGCTAGCTTTCCACACAAAAAAATTTTGACTCAAAGAAACAACGACTCTAAGGTGCACTAAGGTAAATAGTTGTTTTATAGTCAAATACTAAGAATCTATATGATTCAAAGCAGGATGAGCTTTAAAACTCAAACATCACCCGCATCGCTACAACACTTCCTTTGGAGCGTTTGCCGTTTTGGCGTTCCGCATCCAAATAAATGTAGTTAAGCATAAGGCGCGTTTCGCGGTTTAGATACCAATTCAGCGCAACGGTGTAATGATCCATCATTCCGCCATCGTAATCATCATCGATGGAATCCACTCTGGAGTATCGCACGGCGAGTTCAATGGCACCGGGGCCAAAACCGGGTCTGAAATCGCGCACCGGGGTAACCGCACCAAAGTTTCCACGATGTGGGCGGTAGTTGCGTGACTCACCCGTTAAAAAGTAGCTTGCTTGAACGTAATATCCCCCAAGGGTGATGTCGTTTCGGAAGAAATCGCGTCTGATATCTACTTGGGTCAATTCACCTTGGACAGAGAAAGAACCAAACCCGAAAGCGGCTTCGGCATGGTAACGGGTGATGTCAACGGCATCTAAAACATCATCAGCCCCAATAAAACGACCATCAATTGCGCGAGTTCCTAATCGGGTTCTGAGTCTGATGTCAGAATATTGCCTGTTGAAAAGTCCATCAATCCGCTCGGCATAAGAGTTTACTCTGTATGAGGCATTCAAGCCAAGGTGAGTGAAATTTTGTCCACTTACATAGGGTGCAAATGTCGCACGACCGGCAAATGCATATCCTCCGGTAACCGTCCGCTCGCGGGTTAATCCGCCACCACTCATAAGGGCGGTCATGAGGTTGTATCGGGAACCTCTGAGCTCGAGTCTCGCCCCTAAATCCCAATCCGGTTTGTAAGCGTCGAGGGATGGACCTCGCTCCAGGAACGTTGCACGATTTCGGGAACTCATCCACTCAAGTCCCATAGGTTCTTTGATATTACCCACCATAATACGGAAGGGATTTAAACGAATATATTCCAAATACGCTCCACGAAGTCTGACTTCTTCTCCTCGAAAATCAACTTCAAGTCTCCAAAGGAAATCCTCATACATTACCCCTTCAGCGCCTATGCGTGCACTACGCACAATTGTTCCGTAACGAGCCAGGTTTCCACGATTTGGACGGCTATCATCAACGGTGTTTTTGTTGTCATCGAGGAAAAGAGCAGCACCATCCATATAAAATCTTCCACGGAGACGAAATAAATCTCTGCCATCTTCTGAGCGAACTCTGAATCTTCTGGTCCTGACTTCAGTGCTTGAGTAGCCGTAATCGTTATCTTCATCTAAAAGGTCAATTCCGCGGGATTGCTTTTGCTGTGTGAGCGTTAGAAATTGCTCTCGAGTAATTACCCCATTTTGAAGTAAAATTTGAAGTAATTCTTGCTGACTTCCGGCAGACAAGGTATCGGCAAGCGCCTTGTTATACGCCGATGATGAGTCGAGTGAGCTAAGCAGAAAAAGAACAGAAAAGCTAAAAAACAGGCAAAGGCGTTTCATAAAAAAAATTGATATGGAGTGTTGGGTTCAAAAAAAAACCCCAATCGAATATTCGGATGGGGCTTTTATATCATTTAGGATGAAATAGAATTACTTTACAAGTAACATTTTGCGAGTAAGAGCAATGTCGCCCGCTTGTAAGCGATAGAGATACACACCGCTTGTAAGATGTGCAGCATTAAAAGAGGCGGTATGTGTTCCTGCCTGAAACGCGCCATTTACTACTGTAGCCACGCGCTGTCCGAGTGAGTTGAAAACTTCAATACGCACATCAGTAGCTTGATGTAAATCAAAACGAATTTGAGTGGTTGGGTTAAATGGGTTCGGATAGTTTTGATGCAGAGTTACAAAAGCCGGCAGGTCTGACTGAGGCTCAAGATGTGTATCAGGAAGCTCTTCCCCGAAGAATGCAACATTCAAAAGTCTCCAATTTCCTTCCCCGCTATAGTCATTTCCACCGCCGCTACCTTCGGTTCTTGCACGGTGGTAAGCGGTATTTGCAGCAAAGACTTCGTCAGGTTCTTCCGGGTTAAACTCAACCGGCGAGAAAATGGAAACGATACGAATTCCGAAATCTTCATTGTTTGATACGCCTTCAACTCCGGTAAAATCGAGCTCGAAATCAAATACAGTATCGTGTGGGGTTAGTCCGCCGTTGTTGTTCCCAAAAACATTCCAGTTTGTACCACCATCGATGGTGTAATGGAATTCAGCCCAACGACTCATCGTACCGGAAGAGCGATGACCAAACGTAACTTTAATATCTTCATATCCCAAGGTGCTTACCATAAACTCAGCACCGGCTGTGCCTGAACCGACAAACTGATCAGGGAAATCTGTGATTCTCCAACCATTCCCAAGTGTAGTAGAGTGAGTTGTTGTTCCACCAAGTAAAGAGGCTGTACCTGAACCAACTTCAGGATCAAGGGTTTCATCGAATGTCCATAGCGTGAATGGCTCCGGATCTTCAACTTCATCCGCTCCACTTTGAACGGTTACGTTGAGGAGTCTCCAGTTTCCTTCGCCACTGTATTCGCCTCCACCGGTTCCTTGAGTTCTTGCACGGTGATAAGCGGTATTTGCAGCAAAGACTTCATCCGGTACTTCAGGGTTAAACTCAACCGGTGAGAAAATGGAAACTACTCTGAATCCGAAATTTGGATTGTTATTTGCCGCAGGAATAGATGATAAATCAAAAGAGAAATCAAAGACGGTATCGTGTGGGGAAAGTCCGCCCTCATTATTTCCGAGGACATTCCACGTGGTGCCGCCATCAGTGGTGTAGTGGATTTCTGCCCAACGGCTCATGGTACCGGATGAACGGTGACCAAATGTAACCGATATTGTATTATAACCGACCGTGCTAACCATAAACTCAGCACCGGCTGTGCCAGAACCTTCGAATTGATTTGGGAAATCAGTGATTCTCCAGCCATTGCTTAATGTGGTTGAGTGTGTGGATGTTCCACCTAATAAGGTAGCCGTACCCGTACCAACGGCAGGTTCGAGGGTTTCATCGAAAGTCCACTGTGTGATTACAACAGGGTCGTTAGCAAGAACTATAGTTGTAGTTAGAATGAATGTGAAAAGAGTGATAAACAATCTAGTAATTTTCATGGGTAAGATATTGGTTAACATTTCCATTGAAATTAGTTGGTATAATATTAACTGTATGTTAACTCAAGATTAAGAATTACTGTTAAATTGGTTTCACTTGTTGTAACTTGATAGGCAAATTGATTCGGCACAACTCAACGGTATCAAAATTAAATGAATTATCAGCAAGTAATAAATCAAATAGCCGGAGAAATACTATCAGAAAAAGTGGAAGGAAATGTTGCAACGTACATTCCCGAATTGGGAAAGATAGACCCAAATAAATTTGGGGTTTATCTACGAACCTTAAGTGGAGAATCCGTTGCTTTTGGTGAAAGCGAAGAGCTATTCTCTGTACAAAGTATTTCAAAGGTGCTCGCCTTAACCATGGCCTTCAACCTGTTGGGTGAAAAACTGTGGGAGCGTGTAGGCGTGGAGCCATCAGGAACGCCGTTTAACTCACTCATTCAGCTAGAATATGAACGTGGAATCCCAAGAAATCCACTCATCAATTCCGGAGCAATGGTAATTTGTGATGTCTTGATGGATTTCTATGATGATCCACTTAAAGCATTTATCGATTTTGTGAGGGATGTTTCGGGGGATGCATCCATCCATTACAATGAAGCTGTTGCACAGTCAGAAAAGGCTCACGGATTCAGAAATGCAGCACTCATCAACTTGATGAAATCTTTTGGAAACATTCGTAATCCGCTTGATGAGGTCTTGAAGTTTTATTTCTATCAATGTGCTTTGGAGATGAGTTGCAAGCAATTGGCTCAAACATTTTTACTGTATGCGGGCCATGGAAAGCATCCTGTTACACATCAAGAAATTATTTCTGTGAGTAAAATAAAACGCATTAACGCCATAATGCAGACCTGTGGGTTTTATGATGAATCAGGTGATTTTACTTTCAAGGTAGGGCTTCCGGGTAAAAGTGGAGTTGGTGGAGGAATCGTAGCAGTGCACCCGGGGCATTTTAGTGTTGCCGTTTGGAGTCCATGCCTGAATGAGAAAGGAAATTCAATTAGGGGAATAAAGTTTTTGGAAGAATTAACTACAGAGACAAAGTCTTCGATTTTTTGAGTACTGTGATTGCATCATTGAGTCCACTCCGATTATTCTCTTTTACGAAATTAGTTATGCCAACTTTTTATGTTTTATCGTAAGAACACCAACTTACCTTAGTACACCGAGCGATAGCGATTCCCGCGAAGCGAAACTTTGAGTCTCTCGATGTGTCGGGACAGCTTTTGTACTTCCACGATAAATCGGAACTTTCGTTTGTGGTTCATAAATAATTATTCGATGCGAACTCATCGTTAGTTAACAAATATAATTCTTACAAAACGTTTCTTAAATCAATAAGATATTTTAATATTATTTTTTATTTTTATTACAGGAAGTATATTTTTCATGTAATTAATGCTAGAAATGCATATTTTTAGATTAATATAATTTAAAACATAATCAAGTAATAGGGGAAGAGTTGCTTTTTAATCTTTCAAAAAAATGATGGAAATATTTGGGTCAGCTTCAGTATATGCAAACGCAAAATCGGGTTTCTTGCTTTTGAAACTAACGGAAGAAGATGTTTCAGTTCACGACTTTACGATTTTACATACAAATAATTCATTTAACCAATTAATAGGCTATCCAAGCGAAGAATTAAGAAATAAATCCATTAATAGTTGGGATGAAGAAGCATCCCTTAAACAACTATTTCTTCAAAAAGATATTTACCAAATAGCTCTTGATGGTGGCTCAAAGATCTGTGATTATCAAAACTTGCGCACTAGAAAACGGTATCGTGTTGAAATATTTTCGGCAGAGCACAAAATGATAGCGGCTCTTTTCTCAGAAGTTGAATGTATTAACCATCAGATGCAGAAGTTATTACTTGCTGTAGAACAAAGTCCTAATGCCGTAATCATAACCGATACTCAAGCGAATATTGAGTATATCAATAAAGCATTTACTCTGGTAACCGGCTATACCTCTGAAGAAGTAATTGGAAGGAATCCCAGATTTCTAAAATCTGGAGAACACTCGGAGTTGTTTTACTCTGAGATTTGGAAAAATCTTAGGAGTGGCAAAAAGTGGCAAGGCGAAATCAAGAACAAAAAGAAAAATGGTTCAACATATTGGGATTTTAGTAGAATCACACCAATTTTTAACGAGCATGAAGAGATAACCCATTACTTAGCAATTTATCAAGACGTAACAGAACAGAAAGAGGCCCAAAAACGGATTAGGGAAAATGAAACGCGCTACAAATCTATTATACAACTTACGCAAACAGGGGCATGGGAATTTCATGCATCTTCAGAATATTTGTGGTGTAGTGAAGAATATTTCACAATGTTAGGATATGAATCGTCTGAATTCCGAATAGATGGCTCTCTAAATCTTCGGGATGTTTGGCAAATGTTGATGCATCCTGATGATGTTCTTGAAGCGAGTAGAAAGTTTAGTGAATATCTTTCCGGTAACAGAAAGGAAATGTATGAAAATTATTTCCGGATGAAACATAAAAACGGAAGTGATATTTGGATATGGTCGCGTGGCAAGGCCATGAAAGATGATACAGGCAATCCAACAGATTTAATTATTGGTACCCACATTGATATCACTGCAATTAAGGAAGCGCAAGCAACCATTGAAAAAAGTGAACTCTATCATCGTTCTTTGCTAAAGGCATTGCCTGATTTAATCTTTGTGATGGATAGAAACGGTAATTTTTTAGACTATAAAACTTCAAACGAAGATTATTTGATACTCGATCCTAATCACTTTTTACAAAAAAATATTTCTAATTTGTTACCGCAAGAGATTGCCAACAAGCAAATAAATGCGATAAAAAAATGTTTTGAAAACAATGAAGCTGTCAGTTATGATTACAGTTTGCCTGTTCTTGGCAAAGAGACGTTTTTCAATGCCGTAACCGTTACATTTGGCAGTGATAAGGTTTTGGTGGCTATTCGTAATATTACTGGTTTTCAAAATAATCTTTCAAAAATAAAGCAACTATTATCGACAGAGGAAAAGCTTAATAAGACCCTAAGATCATTCACACATATTGTATCGCATAACCTTAGAGTTCACATTGCAAATATGTTAGGAATACTCATGTTTCTGGAAAAAGAGAATCCTGACTTGTATGACAATGAGTATGTTCAGATGATAAAAAGCGCAGCCGATAATCTGGATGAAACAGTTTATGATCTAAATGAAGCACTTAGTTTTAGAAATAAAATATCAGATCAAGTTGAAAAATTATCATTAACTGAATTGTTTAATGAAATAATTCTCGAGTTTAAAGAGGAAATCACTAATTCTAAAATTAACCTAAGTTTAGAAATATCAGATGATTTGCATTTGGTGTCATCTCCTCACATGCTAAAGAGAATTATATCCAATCTCGTAGCTAATGCTATACAATTTAGATCAAAAGAACGCGATTCAATTGTATCTGTATTTGCAAAAGAAAAAGATAAGGCCATTATTATTCAAGTTGAGGATAATGGTATAGGAATAGATTTATCAAGAAATAGGGACAGAATATTTGATATGTACAAAAAATTCCATGAGGGATATCAAACAAAGGGTTTGGGTTTATTTATCGTTAAAAATTTAGTTGAAGCATTGGGTGGAACGATTGAAGTAGAAAGTGAAGTCAATAAAGGATCCATTTTTACGATTATGCTGCCAAATGAATAAATTAAGGGAAATATGTCTTATCGAAGATGACAAGATACAGGTTTTCCTAGCATCTAAGTTCATTACGAAAACCAATTTGGTAGAGTACATTTCAAGCTTTAAGAATGGGAAAGAAGCTTATGATGAAATGTTGGAACGGTTAGAAAGCAATAAACTCTTCCCCGATATCATTTTTCTTGATATAAACATGCCTGTTTGGGATGGATGGAGTTTTTACGAGGCATTTACTCAGCTTAAAAACGCAGATAAAGTCAGTATTTTTATTTTAACAAGCTCGGTAAGCGATTATGATGTAAACAAAGCTGAGCAATTTGGTTTAAAAGACAAGTATCTCGCAAAGCCATTGAGCTTTTCTACGATAGAGAAAATTGTAACAGAGTTGAGTGGAAAAGCTTAAAAGTCTTCAGTTTATATAAGTATTTGCAATACAAATGAATCTAAAAGTTGGGTACTTATGAATTTTGAATCGAATGAATACAAGTCAGGTATATCCGGTAATTATTAGTAAATCCGCTAGCAGCTCGTCTGTGTGTTGGCTACCGTTCATTGGGTTTAGAATGGTATTGCTCAAGACTTCAGTAGGTTTTACGTTGTTCTTCATGCTGTTGTCCTATCGGTTTTTGAGGTTATCAGTTGCATGACAACCAAATCTAACCTTTAGGCAGCAGCTTTTCTAATTTTACCAAAATATGGGGACATTACCCCACATATAATGAAAAAAAATATTGTATATTAAAAATTACATAGGAATAGGTGCTTTTTCATTTAAGATGATAGAAATCATAAAACAGTTTACCAATGAAGAAATTATATGGGGCTTGATTTACGAAAGGGCACCTCATGGGTTTTGGATATGTAATCTAGAGGATATACAAGAAAACTGGGTGAGCCCTCTCTTTTTAAATGTGTTGGGTTATAACAAAGAAATAGAGTTGGAATCGAAATCTGTATTTAATGATTTCATTAACCAGGATGATTTCAAAAAACTAATTGAAGCACAAATTTTGGGAGAGATTTCCCAAATTAGAGTTAGATATACAACAGTTAATCGAAGCGAGATAAGTTTGAACTGTCATGCAACAGTACTGCGAAAAGAAGAAAAAAAATGGTTAATTGCCGCACATAGATTCGATGATTATTTCCATCCTATTCGACACCAAGAGACCTTGTTATCAGATGTAATTTCGAATATTCAAGACATTCTCTACACATTAGATACTCAACAACAACACACGGCTGTTTTTGGGAAATGGATGGAGAAAATGAATATTGGACCAGACTATTTCATTGGAAAGACAGCAAGGGATCTTTTTGGGGATGAATATGCTAAACCCCATATCGAAGCAAATAGCAGGGCTTTAAAGGGAGAGTATGTTGAGTATGTGTGGGAAATAGAATCACCGGATGGGAAGAAAGTATTCAATACAAGCCTTTCGCCTATATTTGATGAATATGGAAATGTAAACGGCATTGTAGGCATAGGGAAAGACATAACCAAATTGTTTGAGAGTGACGATAAAATCGCACGAAGTTCGGAAATGTTGACAAAACTAACCAATCAAATGCCTGGGGTTGTTTATCAGTTTCAGCTTTATGATGATGGTCGGATGTGCTTTCCTTTCGCAAGTTCGGGTATGAAAGAAATTTTTGGATACACCCCTGAAGATGTGAAAAATAATGCGAAACTAGTTTTCGACTTAGTGCACCCTGATGATATTGAAGAAGTATATAAGGAAACTTATGCATCGGCTAAAAACTTAACTCAATTTAATTGTGAATTCCGAGTTGTTTTACCTGATTTGGGAGTAAAATGGTGTCTTTCTGATGCATCACCCGAAAAAATGGAAGATGGTAGTGTGCTATGGTATGGAATCATTACTGATATAACGAAGAGAAAAGAAGCGGAAGAAAAACTTCTTGAAAACAAAAAAAGGTTAGAAGCTTTCCTTGAAATCAGTCAAAAAATTACAACAGCTGATCTCAGCCATGATGTGATGCAACTCATTGTTGATAGCGCCATGGAAGTTAGCAAAGTGGGTACGGGGGCTATTTATTTACTTGATAAGGGTAACCAAAAAGTTAATTTGATTGCAACTTCTCCATCCTTGCCAGATCATTTTCCTGAACATCTTAGAAGAGCAAACTTTAATGAGCATCCCCGTCTAGCAGAAGTTTTTAGAACAGAGAAATATGTCATTATACCGGATACAAGAGCGGTTGAGTTGACAGAAGCAGAGAGGTTAATTGTAGATATCAGGAATTTACGTTCAAACCTCTACCTACCTATCAAACATAGAGAAAAGGTTTTTGGGGTCTTAATTCTTTGTAGTATAGAACATTTGTATGAGTTCACTTTTGAAGAAATAAGGCTTCTTCAGGGGTTTGCAGACCAAGCTGCTCAATTAATCCATATTTCAAATAACCACCAAGAGTTATTGGCATACGCTGAAAAGCTTGAAAATGAAATTCGTGAGAAGAATATAGCACGGGAAAAGCTTTTCGAAAGTGAACAATTACTTACTGAAGCTCAACGTGTATCTAAAATCGGAAACTGGAATTTTGATTTTAGAAACGACAGGCTCACATGGTCAGAAGGGTTGTATGACGTTTTTGATATTGATAGAGAGACGTTCAAAGAAACCCATGGTTCATTTTTGAGTCTAATAGATGATGAATACAAAGATTTGGTAATCCAAACGAGTAAAAAAACACAAGAAACTGGAGAGCCTTTCAATATTGTATATAAAATTACAACTCTAAAAGGTGAAAAACGCTATATAGAGGAGTATGGATTTGCTGAAAAAGATACATCAGGAAAAATCATCAGACTCTATGGAACCTCACAAGATGTTACAAAGCAAAAACTCTTTGAACTCGAATTAAGAAGATTATCAACCGCCGTAGAACAAAGTCCGGTGAGTATTGTAATTACGGATGTGCGAGGAAACATTCGGTATGTTAATCCATATTTCTCCGAATTAACAGGCTATAGTTTCCTAGAGGCAATAGGAGAAAACCCACGCATTCTTCGTTCAGGATATCAATCAGATGAATACTATGAGGTACTTTGGAAAACAATAACAGCCGGAAAGGTTTGGAGAGGAGAACTTCAAAACATTAAAAAAAATGGGGAAACGTATTGGGAATCAGCAAGTATCACTCCAATTTTTGATGATCGTGGAAATATCACCAACTTCTTAGCGGTAAAAGAAGATATTACAGAAAGAAAACAAGCAGAAGAAGAGATAAGTCGAAACCTTCAGGAAAAGAGCGTTCTCTTGGCCGAAGTGCATCACCGAGTTAAAAATAACATGGCAATTATGTATAGTCTTCTCGGTCTGCAAACAGAGTTTTCAACGTTTAGTAATGAGACAACAAGTGTAATTAAAGAGTTACAATCCAGGATTCGTTCGATGGGTATTGTGCATGAATTAGTCTATCAAAATGATGTATTTTCAGAAATATGTCTTAAATCCATTGTAGAAAAAATTTCCCTGCATCTGGAATCTATCTACAAAACAACAGATAGTGACATACATACCGTAGTGCATGTTGAAGATATTCCACTTGATTTAAATTTGACTGTACCCTTTAGCTTATTGATTAACGAGATACTTACGAATAAATGGAAACACTCTTTTGAAGGTAGAACATCGGGATTAATTGAAATAAAAATAACTAAAGTGAATCAGTCACTTGAATTAATTATTCAGGATGATGGTCTGCCGGTACCGGATTTGATGAAACTAAGAAATCCGGAAAGTTATGGTTATACGATTATACATGGGTTAGTAAGTCAGCTTGATGGAAATATAGACTTCGAAAATATTGATAAGGGAGGACTGAGTGTCAAAATTCAACTACCTGTATTTTCGAGGGGAGAGTAAAGCAAGATCTGTCGTAAGTTATGAATTAACATGGGTTACTATTGAGTTAACTTAATAGCAGAATCTGAAAAAAGGATCTCTAATACGATTGATAAACTATTATATTCTTTTGTGGATTACAGTAAATATGTAATAAGAGGGTGTAATAACCATCAACTAACTAGTTAGGTTTTTTTAAAAAACAGATGTTGCTTTTTTTTTCAAAAAAATGATTACATTAAATATCATATTTTTGATTGGCAACATACATAAAAGTGAAGATATTTTAACACTAATAAGTTTATAAGCTTTCTCCATTTCTTTCTTATTAAAAATAAAAGGGCTTGTAAGAAGGTATAGTCAAAATAATCAGATACTCAGAAAATCATTAACTTTGAAGCTTAGAACCCGATTTTTCCTTTTACTTGTGTTTCTTTTCTTTGGGATTGCAAGTACTATTTGGTTCGGAATTAAACCGGCTTACGAATCTTCCATAATTAATGAAAGAATCTCCTTAGTTTCTGAATATCATCGAGAAAAAGTGGATCATTTTAATGATACATTTAGCTTATGGTTACGTGCAGTAACCCAAATTGAAAGAGACTTAAAAGAAACAGGCTCTATTCAAAATGTAAAGGTCTTGTTTTTAGGCTACCATGCAATTATACCAAATTTTGTTGCTCTAAAGATAACAGAAGAGGCCACCGGTAAATATTTGAATATTCGCTCAGAAAAAATGAGTGTTGATTTACCAAAAGAAGAAATTGTAGCATTTCATTCAAGTATAATACATCAAGAAAACAAGTATGTCTATTGGGATGAAATGCTTGATGTGTTAAGCATCATTTCAATGTTCAACATCAACAATGAGGTCTTTAGAGTTACGGCTTTTTTTGATGTGACATCTCTACAAAATGTGCTATTTAATCATGACTTAGGTATAGAAAATCAGGCCGTATTATGGCTAAACAAGCAAAAACCAATTTCTACAGGACACATCCCAAATCATACCCCAGAGTTTCAAACGATCCCTCAGATATCCCAAGAGTCTATTGATGGTGCACAAACCATTGTTATTTCTTCCGGATTATCATATTTGCCGGCTTCCTATAAATTATACTTAAATCACCAAGCATTACAAGCGCCTGTCGAAAAGTTGTTTGTGCAGAGTATTTGGATCCTCGGGTTTGCATTTTTTGTTTTAATAATAGGCTCTACACTATTTTTCAGTCAGATATCTAAACCCATTAATCAATTCGTAAACGAATTACAACCTTTCACTTCATTTGACTTCAGTGTTCCAATAAAACCCACAAGTTTACCGGAATTTCATGCTGTTTCGGTTAAAATGGAAGACATACGTTTAAAGCTTAGTCATTACCAAAAAATTAATGTCGAGAAGATTATTTCTAGTGAACAGAAATATAAACTCTTAATGGAACATGCCACTGACCCAATTGCGGTGTTTGACGGTTATGGTACCTTTACATCGGTCAATGTTCGATTTAAACAGTTATTTGAAGACTTAAATCTTGACGTTCCGGAATCTATTACATCTTTTGAGCAAATACTGGAACTAACAATTATTCATGAAAGATCGAAAAAAACGTATAAACAAGACCCCCTTTTAATTCATACTAAAAGTGCAGAGATAAAATTAAGTAATGAGAAAACCCAACAATACTTCTTTCACTATCATGTAGTGGAGTTGAAAAATGATGATAATGTGCTATTAGGTGGTCAGCTTTCCCTTTATGATTTAACACATGAGCGTGAGTTAGAACGTACAAAAAATGACATGATTCACTTTATCATCCACGAATTTAAAAATCCACTATCCGGAATTCAGGGCTTAATTTCTTTACTAAAAGAAGGGCTCATTGAGGAGAATGAAATAAAAGAATATTACGATTTGATAAATGACAGCGTCGCTAAACTTTTCAATTTTGTGAATCGTTTTTTAGATGTTTCCAAAATCGAGGCCTCCTCAAATATTCCTATAGATGTATATCATATCTATTCTGAAGTACCTAAATTGATTGACGAGGTTAGTGTTTTAGCCAATGAAAACCGAATACGTTTCAATCTTCAAAATTCGATAAATGAGCCAATAATGGCCTCAACTGTATTTATGAATGATGTAATAACTAACTTGATTACGAATGCAATAAAGTATGGAGAGCCTGATAGGACTATTGATATCGAAATCAAACTAGATAAAAGGGTATCAACTGAGAAAGTAATTTTTGAAATCACAGATTATGGGTTTGGCATAGAAGAAGAGGATAGAGATTTGATATTCAAGAAATTTCAAAGGGTTAAAAAGCATACTTATATTCAAGGTACCGGTTTAGGGCTTGCTTATGTTAAAGAAATAGTATCTAAACATGGTGGTGATATCATTTTAGAATCGAATGAAAAGATTGGTTGTCGATTTACCATGTGGATACCATACATAGCAGTTGAGAATCATGCGAATTAAGATTTTAACTACTTTTTTGATTTGGTTTATTAGTTGTACACTAACTCTATCTGTTTTAGTTCAAGCAAAATCAACAGAACCAATTCATTTTCATGCCTCTGAATTGAGTAAAGTTTCCGAACAGTATGCGGGATCAGCAATTAATTGGCCAATTATAAATAAACTGGCGCTGTATGATGCTTCTACCAATCGTTTTAGACTAGAAACTTCACATATAGCGACTTTGAATCGGTTTAAACAAAGTTGGTTAAAACTAGAACAAGCTAAAGTCTCACTTCAAAATGCACGTTTAGGCGGTGCTCAGGTTTTTGCTTCAGAAGAAGTTTTACAGGTTCAATCACTGCTTAGTCAACATAGAGAGCTTGTTTTAACAGCAAATGTAGAAGAAGCAATTCAATTAGTGGATGTAATTGAATCAGAGATTATTGAGTTAGCAGAGTTAACAGCAAGTCGGAGAATAGCTGATATAGAAGCAAAATTACTAAATAAATCCGGAAAGGTTGATCAAAGATCGGGTTTACTTGGAACTTGGTTTGAAGCGACTATAGGTGCATTATTTAAACGAAATGATGCAGTTAGAACCGGCAAGGATTCATTTGCACAGATATTATTTATAGAAGGTAGTGACGTACTTTTATCTGAAAATACCACGGCAATTATAAGAACATCTCGCCTTGATAAACTTACGAACAGATCAGACATTCAAATTGAGTTAACTGACGGTGGCTTATTAACTCGTTTGTCTCAACAGGTTAGGGATGAATCTGATGTTACACTAATTGCAGGAGCATCAACCTCTTTTGTCCATTCCTCTAATTTTTGGCTAGAAGCTGATCAAAACGATCGGGTAAGTATGTCAAATTATGATGGAATGGTAATTGTAGATGCTGAAAATGAACAAGTCAATCTCGATGAAAATCAAGGAACGTTTGTAATAAGAGGACAAAGACCTGCACCTGCTGTTCAATTACTCGCTGCACCGGAAATTTTAAAACCGAAAGTTGAGGCGTTAATTCATGGCGAACAACTCGAGCTTGGTTGGTCAGAAATCAAGGGTGCTGCCTTTTACGAGATTGAAACATCCGCTTCTCGCGAATTTAATTCTAATGTACGTGCTTTTCGAGTTATGAAGACGCACCATCTGCTCACTACTTTAGCCGAGGGTATAACGTATGCGAGAGTCAGGGCATTTGATGAAAACGGACTTAGAGGTTTAAATAGTGAGTCGATAACCATAGTAAGATTACCAGGAAATGTAGCCCCACCTATTATTCTTGATAATCATTCTGGTTCGATTATATATACGTTTGAAAAAGAACTCATTTTAACGGGTACTACTGATCCTTTGGCACGCTTAACCATAAATAACCAACCACTGCCTCTAAATTCAGATGGCCGTTTTTCAACGCAAGTTTATGTTGATTCAGAAAAAGAGATTTTGATTCAGGCTGAAAATACTTCAGGGAATGCAAGAACTTTACCCGTAACAGTTCAGTGGGTTAATCTGGAAAGACTTGCTGACCTAACTTGGTCAATACCGGTTTCCGGAAATACTATAGAATGTGGTTCTAAAGCATTAATTACAGGCGTTGCTTATAGTTTCATTGAAGTTGTTATTGAAACAGGAACAAAAAAATACAGAGTACCAACCGGGACTAACGGTCGCTGGAGTCGAGAAATAGATCTATCTACATGTAATCCTATAACCATTTCTTTTTTTGAGAAGAATAGCAAAAGTCTTTTGAAAGAATTGTTTTTTACCGCAAAAAACTAAATACAAAACATTTTAAAAAGCGTCATATTTTGATACAAAGATGCTTATTTACCATTATTTTTTTTCTGATGTTCGCTTTGATGAATGAAATGCGAGCACAGGAGATTTATTTTTCAATATCAGGCAAATATGTAAATGTTAATTCCGGTGACTCCATTCATGAATATGATTTTTGGTTTAAACCGGTTGACGGTGTAACAAGTCCACGAAATGCTACAGTAGAAATTTTTGATGCAGCTATCGGAAGCCGTGCAGATGTTGTAGATCATTTTCGGAACACTAGAACAGCTTTCCAATGGTTTAAATTTGATGATCTCTATGTCTTAAACCACCGCTCATTAAGAAAAAAAGACAGTGAGTTAGCTCCTATCAAAGAAAAAATCGTATTTACGGAATCCGAATATATTAACACATGGATGCCTTTTTTTACGCTTGAATCTTTTCAAAGTCCGGCTGCGAATGGTTTCTTAATGCGTGTGAAGACAATTTTGGGGAATGATGTTAACAATTTCAAAATAAGAATTACCGGAGAAGGTGCAAGCGACTGGGAACTTGTAACGTTAAATCTCTCCATTGGGATGGTGGACACCTCGCCGGCAAACAGTTTTAGAATTATGCCGCTATGGCCGGATACACCTCCACCCGTGTTCACACTTTCGGGTGAAGAAGATTCAATTGTTACTTTAATGGATGCTTTTGGTGAAATTCATCCGGTAGATCAAAGATGGACAAATTATAAAAGAACAGTCAAAGGAATTCCTAATTCTTGGGGAGTTGTAATGAGTGGTTCAGCTCTTAGAGTAAATAACAGAGTTCTAACCGGTAGAAACGAAATTATCCCCTTTCGATTTACTTCAAAAATATACCACACAGAACCGGATCTCCGTCTATCTGTACTTCGTAATGAATCTCAATCCTGTAAAGGTGCTTCTTTAAAAGCTGAAGGTAACTCTCGTTTCTTTAACCTCGATAAATCTGTTTGGTTTGTTGAAAACGAGAAGTATGAAGGTAAAATGATAGAACATGAATTCAGCCAATTCGGTTTTTTAAATTATGATTTAGTTGTTCCTACTACTGAAATTACGCTGCCTCTATATCAATTAGAAACGCGGTCAATACACATTAATCCACCTCCTGTTCTTCGCTACAGAGGATATCGTGAACGCATCGCCCCCGGAGAAGAACTTATAATCGATGCCGGTCAATCGTTTCACCCTAATGGACATGATCTAAAGTTTAGTTGGTATGTGAACGACGATTTGAAATCAACCCGCCCTATTTATCGATTCACTTCTTTTACTCCGGGTACACACACTATACGTTTAGTCATTGAGGATACTCAACAACCTTCTGCGTGCGGTAGAGTTGAAAAAGATTTAGTTGTTACTATAAACACAGCACCGTTTGCAGAAATTAATTTCAGAAATGTTATTGCCCCAAATACGAGAGTGCAAGCTTCTGTTTATAATGAGCGTAATGCCACATCACATGATTTTATCTACACATGGTCAGGTTCCGGTATTGTAGGTGGAAGAAGTGGTAAAACAGTTGAGATTCTGCATACTGAACCTGGAGCATATTCGCTAACTCTCTCAATAGATGATGGCTTCGGCACATTAAATTCTGTTTTTACGACAACCTTTGATTATCGTGTAAATGCCGGACCACAACCATTTTTCACCACTCCTGAAATTGTGGCACCATTTCAAAACATTGTACTTAGTGCACAAAATACACCTGAAGCACAACGCTTGATGTTTACTTGGCAACTTTCAGATGGGAGGTCTTTATCCGGAGAAAATAACACCGTCATATTTGAATCGCCTGGAAGTTACACGATTGAGCTAATTGCGGATGATCAAGAGGAGTTGCCTAATTCAAAGTCAAGCCTCACACGTACAATACTTGTTAACAGTCCCCCGAACGCTGTAATTAGGGCACCGGAAATTACGAATAACCCGATTGTGCAATTTGATGGATCAAGTAGCCACGATTATGATCAGAGTATAGTGTCTTATTTGTGGGATTTTGGGGATGGTTCGCTTGGTCGTGGTGCTGAGGTTGCACATACGTATGCATCTCATGGCACATTTATGGTTACACTCACGGTTGATGATGGTACAAATGTAGCTAATTCAAAAAATACATCGCAGCATACGGTGCGAATAAATAAAAATCCTATCGCTATTATTGAAGCACCGGAGCGAGCAGCATTAGGAGTTGATGTTGTTTTTGACGGTAGAAAAAGTAACGATATAGATGGTGAAATCACCGCTTTCGAATGGTATCATAATGGATCACTTATTGGAGTGGAGCCGGTTTTAGTTAAAAAATTTGATCAACCGGGCGTGCATTACATCACGTTGAATGTGCGTGATAATAGTCCTTTCGAGAATGCCATTGGTTCTACTTTTACCAAAATTGAGATTAACCCAACGATGGCAATTGACTTATCCAAAGTACCCCAAACTACGGCACCCAATGAGCTTACAGTATTTGATATTTCCAACTCATTTGATTTAAAAAATAATGCGGCTCAAGTTATATGGAGTTTTTCAGATGGTACAGTACTCCATGGAACAACTGTGGAGCGGTCATTTCCTAACGAAGGCTCAATTTCTTATAACGTTCAGGTGAATGATGGTAAAGCTCTGGAAAACTCAATAACGGTGAAGGAAAGTTCTATACGGGTAAATGCTCCACCTATATTAGTAACGGATTCGGAAATTAGATCAAATACAAGGCTTGTAAGGTTAGATGCTTCTCAAAGCTACGATCCGGAAGGAAATCAACTTCAATTTAAATGGATTCTACCTGATGGAAATATCCGTTCTGAAGCTAGCTTTAATTGGGTTGCGCCAGAATATGGAGTTCATATCGTAGTACTTGAAATAAATGATGGTGAGGGGCTGTCTAATTCAGTGGTTTCAACAAGAGTTCCTGTTATGATAAATCGCCCTCCAGTTGCTGTTTTGCAAGACCAAATTAATTCGTGTACCGGACAAATCGTTCTTTTTTCGAGTTCAGAAAGTTATGATCCGGATGGTGACGGCTTTACAACATTTTGGAAATTTGGTGATGGAAACACAAGTAATTTGGCAAATCCAATTCATCGGTTTGAAAAACCCGGAATCTATACAGCACAACTTTTTTTGAATGATGGATTTTCAGAACATCCTACAGTTGGTGAAGTTCCGGTTATTATTGAAGGTGCCCCTCAGGCTCGAATCAGAGAAAAAACTTATTCGGTCTGCGCAAATACTCAGATTGTTTTTGATGGAAGTGATAGTACAGATCCAAATAACAGAATGGGATCCTATTCATGGGATTTTGGGGATGGAAACAGTGGGGTTGGTGCAATAACACCCCATATATTTACAGAGCCGGGGGAGTATAGAGTAACACTTACGATAACCGGATCAGGAACGGGAACATGCCCAAATACAAGTCAGGATACGGCAATTGTTACCGTAGTGAAGGCACCTACGGCATCATTTAGTATTCCCGAAGTGGTGAGTCCGGGAACAGAGATATATTTAAACAATACTGAATCAGTATCGGATGACCCTATTATAGAAACAAGGTGGATGATTAAGAAAAACGATGAAACGTTCCTTGAATTAACGGGTCATTATCTATCCTTTAAGCCTGATGTACCCGCTCAGTATAATATTACTATGTATATCACAACAGCGAATCAAGCCGGTTGTTCGCAGTCATCATCAACACAAACGCTGAAGGTAAACAAAGCTCCTGTAATTGTGTGGAATGTGCCAAACGAATGGTATCAGTATGAACCCTTTATGCTAAATGCGTTGGGTTCTTATGATGAGGATGGTTTTATAGACGAATACATTTGGCGAGTTGACGGTAAAGAAATTTCTCGGGGTATAGCTGCAATACTACCTGTTACTGAAGCTCGCAATATCGAGATAGAATTAGAGATTAGAGATAATTCGGGTATTGATAATAGCGTGAGGCATAAAAGAAAAACGGTGAGCATAGCTCCTGCCCTAATTCCCGATTTCGAATTGCCTGACTATGTTTATAAACATTCTGAGGTTTCTCTTTCGCCAAAATGGTATCATTCATTTGACGGCAAAAGCATTTCAACCACGTGGTTAGTGAATGGGGAAACGTTAACCAACCCACAATTTACAGCAAAAGCAACATCCTACACCGTAACCTTAATTCAGGATTATTCATCTGCCACCGGTAATCAATCTCGTGAAAAAACAAAAGTGTTACAGGTTATACAACCCAAAACACTAAACCTTTCCATCCCCGAACGTATGATTTCTGGGATTAGGTTAGATGGATCTGAAATACATCTGCCGGATGATTACTCATTTATTATAAACGGTTCTATTTCAAATACGTGGTATGCAGCTACTCCCGGGAAACAAACAATAGAAATAGGCTGGGTTCCTGATGGCCGAGTTAGAGAAACACATACTTTTGAGATTCAAATCTTAGAACCTCTAAAGGCAGATTTAAACGAACTGTACCAAGAGGCTATTTTTAATCCATTAAACAGTATAGTTAAAATTACTGCGCCAAGTATCAATCGCCCACATAATTCAGAGATAATCTATCGTTGGGTTGATGAAAATGGAGCTATTGTCGCAACGTCAAAAACGGCTTTTATCCCCGTAAAAAAAGGGCGAAATATTTTTGAGTTACATATATCGGATGCCTCTGGGACTTTTGGTAGCCAATCATTGCAGATCCCTGTTGTGATTCGAGTGAATGATTGAATTTATTCAAGCCAATGTTTTCATCTTTAAGAATAGACTATTCGTCTGATTTTACAATAATCTAATTCCAAATTTTGTACTTTGTTTTGGAATTGGAATTTATAGCGCGTAAGATTTTTTTACTTTGTAATGAGGGTTGATAAGGAATTTTTAACCCTTGCAGATTCAATTAGACATGTCATATAAAATATTTATTGTTGAAGATGACCCTTGGTACGGTCAAATCCTCATGCACCACCTTTCGTTGAACCCGGATTATGAGGTTCAATTATTCGAGAAAGGTCGTGAATTACTTTCTAACTTGTACAAAAAGCCCAATCTTGTCTGTATGGATTTTGGGTTGCCCGATATTAAGGGAGAAACATTACTCAAAGAGATAAAAACAAGAAACAGTGAAATCCCTGTAATCATCATTAGTGGACAGGAAGAGATATCGGTTGCGGTTCAGCTTTTGAAGGCCGGTGCAAAAGATTATATCATTAAAGATGAGCACACCAAAGATATGCTTTGGCGTTCGGTAATCAACATTAAGGAAAACCAAAGCTTACGTGAAGAGGTAAATACTTTACGGGAAGAACTTCAGACGAAATACAGTTTTGAGAAAAGTATTATAGGTACAAGTCAGGCTATAAAGAAGACTTTCACCTTGGTTGAAAAAGCCATAAAAACGAACATTAATGTATCGTTAACCGGGGAAACCGGTACCGGAAAGGAAGTTTTTGCTAAAGCCATCCACTATAACAGTGATAGAAAGAGAAAGCCATTTATAGCGGTAAATATGGCGGCAATCCCGAAAGATATCGCAGAAAGTGAGCTATTCGGTCATGAAAAAGGAGCTTTTACGGGTGCAGACCAACTTAAAAAGGGAAAATTTGAAGAAGCAAATGGAGGGACAATTTTCCTTGATGAAATTGGGGAAATGGAGTTGAGTTTACAGGTTAAACTACTACGTGTATTGCAAGAACGCGAGGTCGTTCGTGTCGGAGGTAATAAACCGATTCCTTTTGATGTACGCATTATCTCAGCTACCCATAAAAATTTAGCTCAAGAAGTAAAAAAAGGAAATTTCAGGGAAGATTTGTATTTCAGGATGATTGGTTTACCTATAGAGCTTCCACCATTGCGGGATAGAGGTAATGATTTGTTTTTGTTGGCAAAACACTTTGTTGAACAAACAGCAAAAGAAAATGGAATGAAATCTCCCTCCATTTCGAATGAGGCGCGAGACAAACTATTAAGCTATCCATTTCCGGGTAATGTGCGTGAGTTAAAAGCAGTGATTGAATTAGCTGTTGTGATGTGCGAGGGTTCGGAAATTAGCCTGAATGACATAACATTTCATAATGCAACCCGCTCTGATATGATGCTAAGAGAAAACAAATCACTAAAAGAGCATACAAACGATATCATTCGATATTACCTGACTAAAAACGATAACAATGTGCTAAAAACCGCTGAGATTTTAGAAATAGGGAAATCTACTATTTATAATCTCATCAAAAGCGGAGATATCATCATTGAATAGAGGATAAATTTATGTTTTGTACTTCACTTGATTCCTTAAAAATTACTTTAGAAGAACTTCAACGACATCCTAAAGTTGAATCCTTATTGCTTTTTATAGCAGATAAAAATCAGGTTTCACCTGAGGCGCTTAAAGAGGTATTAGAAATCAATACGTTGCCGATTATTGGCGGCATTTTCCCGGAGCTCATTGCAGATGGAGAAAGGAAGGAAAATGGTTTTTTAGTCATCCCTTTATGTTATAAACTGCATACATGTTTGCTTGACCTAAGTAAACAAAGGGAGGATGTACAACAACAAATTCGATCATTTGCCCTAGAATCTGAATTGGAAAACCCGGGAATCTTCTGCTTTACGGACGCCCTTTCACCCGAAAAAACAGATATGATTGATATGCTGTATGATACCTGGGGGCCTCATGCTAAATATATTGGCGGTGGTGCCGGTTCTTTATCGTTTATATCCTTTCCGTGTATTATTCATAATCAACAAGTATGCGAAAGGGCTGCTGTTATTGGGTTGATGGAAGCCGAGATAAGTGTAGGCGTGGCCCACGGTTGGACACCCATCAGCGATCCGATCAAAGTTACTGAAACGAATGGTAATACCATTATAAGTTTAGATTGGGAACCCGCTTTTGAGGTCTATAAGAAATTGATTTTTAAACATTCCAATACGCTAATTTCTAAAGATAATTTTTTTGATGTAGCAAAATCATATCCGTTAGGCCTTGTTAGATTAGATTCGGAAATGATTATCCGTGACCCTTATGCTACCGAGAATAATCAACTACATATTGTAGATAATGTACCCGAAGGCGAATACATTCGTATTATGAATGGAGACATGGAGTCGCTTTTAAAGGGTGCTAAAACAGCTGTAAGTAATGCATCCGTTAACGCTGACGTTGAACATACGGAACAGTTTTGTGTGGATTGCATTTCACGTGTGCTGTATATGCAAGAAGAATTCTCTCAGGAATTAGCCCTGTTAAATCAAGAGAAATTAATGAACGGAATTTTAACTATCGGAGAGATTGCAAACCCCGGAGACTCTGTCCTTGAATTATTCAATAAAACAATTGTTGCTGCAAAATGGATAAGGAAACACTAAATACTCAACTTCTTTTAGAGCTGGCCATTAATCAAAACTATGAAGGGTCAGCCACCGAAATTCTTTCCGGGGCTTTACCTCTCTATTTGAAAAAGCTTAGTTGCATAGCTGTTGCAGTAAGAAAAGGGGGGGCTATTATGATGATGAGTCCGCAGGCCTTTAAGAATAATCAAGCATGGATTGGATTTACGGAATCGCTAACAAAACAACCGCTCAAAAGGAATGGTGAGTTAAACGAGCTAACCATAGACGATAATCATTATTATGTGTATCCATTAGCAACTTTTGGAGAACTTATTTTAGTAAAAAAGCAACCCTTAAATAAGCAGTTTAAATTTGAGCTAAAAAAAATAATACATCAACTAGGCAAGCATCTTGAACAGGCAACACAGGAATTAGAGGTTAGACAAACAAGACAAAAACTGGAAAGCATTTTAAATGAAATGTCTGATGTTATATGGTCGGTAAGCTTACCTGACTATAAAATAATTTTTGTAACTCCGTCGGTGGAACAACTTTATGAAATCTCAATAGACTCGTGGAAACAAGACAGTTCTTGGTGGGAAAAAGCAATTTACCATAAAGACCGTGATATCATACCCACTATTTATAAAAAACTGAAAGAAACGGGTAAGTTTAATGAAAAATACAGGATTCTAACTCCATCAGGTAAAATCAAATGGGTAAGAAATAAAGCAAAAATTATCTATGATGAGCAAAATATCCCGATACGAATGGATGGCATCATTACAGATAGAACAACGCAATATGAAGCCCAAGATAATCTTGATCAGGAACTAAAGCTACAAGAAGTACTTATTGATATCGCCTCAACCTATATAAATCTCGACTTAAAAGATGTCGAAAACACCATCAATCAATCATTGGAAAAAATGGGTCGCTTTGTTCAGGCCGACCGATCCTATATTTTTGATTATGATAATGAACAGAAAACAACTTCTAATACGTATGAATGGTGTAATGAAGGGATTGAACCGGAAATTGATAATCTTCAGGATATGCCCATGGAGCTATTCCCTCAATGGGTTCAGGCGCATCAAAAAGGAGAAGCATTTTACGTACCTGATGTGTTTGCACTTGAAGACGATGGTGATGAAGGCTTGCGAAGCATCTTAGAACCTCAGGGAATCAAAAGTCTGATTGCCATTCCAATGAAGGATAGAAATGAGCTTGTTGGTTTCGTAGGTTTTGATTCTGTACAGATGCATCACAATTACTCTGAAAAAGAACAAAAACTCCTTCATTTGTTCGGTCAGATGCTGATTAACATTCGAAACCGTCAAAAATGGGAAAAGCAGCTCCGTGTTCAGGAAGAGAAGTACCGTAATATCATAGCAAATATGAATTTAGGTCTGTTAGAAGTAAACAACGAAGACACGATTCTTTTTGCAAATCAAACGTTCTGTGAAATGTCAGGGCTATCATTAAAAGAGTTGAAAGGTCAAAAAGCTTCCTCGCTCTTTGAACCTCTCGAGAAAAAAGAACTTATTAAAGAGAAACCGGTTTTTGGCGAGTTCAATATTACAGACAGTTATGAACTAAGGATAAAAAACAAAAAAGGTTCCGAGCGTTGGTGGTATAGCAGTGGTGCCCCAAACTTTAATGACAAGGGACAACACATTGGTCGTATTGGGATTTATTTAGATATATCAGAGCAAAAAAATCTTGAAATAGAGTTAGCTAAGGCGAAATCGGTTGCGGAGGATGCAGCAAAATCTAAAGAATTGTTTTTGGCAAATATGAGCCACGAAATCAGAACCCCTCTGAATGTTATTATTGGTATGATTCGTGAGTTGGGCAAACAAAACTTAGGGGCTGATCAACGGTTCTATGTTGCCCAATCTGATTCAGCAGCGAAACATTTGCTAACCATTCTGAATCATATCTTGGATATGGCAAAAATAGATTCAGGCGAACTCATGCTTGAAAAACATGATTTTAGTATATCGGCAGTTGCAACAAATGCCTATAGCATCCTTCATAGTCAGGCAAAAGAAAAAAATCTCGCCATAAGTATTCATATAGATAAATCAATACATGCAGCACATATAGGCGACGAAGGACGTTTAAGACAAATACTAATTAATATCTTGGGGAATGCCATTAAGTTCACGGAGTCGGGTTTTGTTGATTTTAGAGTAGAGTTGGTACAAGAATTTGATACGGAACAAAAAATTCGCTTTAAAGTAAGAGATACCGGTATTGGAATGAGTGAAGAATTCTTGAAGAAAATTTTCAATAAGTTTTCTCAGGAACAAAGTGATTCAAACAGAAAATATGAAGGAACAGGGCTTGGCATGACGATAGCCCGTGAAATGGTTCTTTTAATGGGAAGTGATATTATTATTGATAGTAAAAAAGGAGATGGTACCACCGTATCATTTGAATTAACACTTCCTAAAGGCAATCCGACCAATCTGAGGTTTGCCGGTGCAAAAATTGAACAAAATGCATTCTCCGGAAAAAAAATCCTCATTGTTGAAGACAACGATATGAATCGTTTTATTGCCATCCAATCGTTGCATTATTTTGGTTGTAATGTTGATGAAGCTACGAATGGATTTGAAGCCATTAAAAAAGTAAAACAAAATAGATATGATCTGATATTAATGGATATTCAAATGCCCGAGATGGACGGACTTGAAGCTACATTGCATATTAGAAATCAATTAAAATTAGAGACGCCCATCATTGCATTAACAGCCAATGCGTTCAGACATGATATTGATAAATATTTAAGAGCCGGAATGGATAATTTTGTAACCAAACCTTTTAGTGAAGAAGAATTGTTTTCTAAAATGGCCTCTTTGATAATGTATGGTGAAATAGAACAATCTGATATGGACAAAGAACAACCTCTTTTTGATCTAACAAGCTTAAGAGAAATTAGCCGAGGTGATAATGACTTTGTTCAAAAAATGATTGAAATGTTTCATCAGGTTGTCGAAAAAGCAAATGAGGAATTTGATGAGGCGCTAATAGCAAAAAACTTTAGTCAAATCAACAAAACAGCTCATAGAATAAAACCCACCATAGATAATATGGGGATCGTAACCCTCAAAGAAGATATACGAGAGCTAGAAAAATTTCCGCTAGATGGAGATGAAGAAAAAAGAAAAGCCCTCATAGAAAAAGTGAAAAATATTCTAAAAAAAGTTTCTCAAGCATTGAATTAAAAGAGCTCAAAAACAGAAAAATCCAAAAATTGGAATTTAATTACCCAAATTTTGGATTCAAGCCTTTTAACGGTATAAGTAACTTAAATAAAATAATATAGTTAGGGAAAGGTTGTTTTTTTTGGCATGATATCTGCTTATAGATATTCGTATAGCTTATGAATAAATTTTTTAGTTTTTAATGTTACATAAATTGAAAAGCTTCTTATAGTTATTCGTAGCTGTTTTATTTTCGAATAAGTAGTTAAATTAAAAGATATACTAATCAGCAGATCAAATGATTCAACTGAGAATGCTCATTAAAGCTCAAGCCAAGGCTCCTTATGGTTCTGTAATTTTTTCGTTTAATGAGCAAAAAGTAAATAACTATCAGGATTTTACCATTCTGGCTTCAAACGCATCTTTTGATCAGCTATCCGGCAAAACACATTCACTTTCGAACCATACTATGGTATCTGAAGCCGGTTTTAGGGAGAGTTTTTTGTTTTTTTTGAAGGAGATTGATTTTTCAGTACTACAAAAACAAGGAAGTACAAAGCATACAACCTACTATTCAGAAGCTACTCATACTCTGTATAACGCATATTTCTATTCGCTGGAAGATCATTTAGTAATGACAACCTTCACAGCGGTTCCTAAACAAGAAAAGAATCAGGAAAAAGAAGAAAGAGAGGAAAATTTCTGCGAAAGTATTTTAGAGTCCCAAGATGATTTAGTTAGTCAAGCAAATAAATTAACCACCATTATTGAAGCCATGCCGGACATGATTATAATCATGCGACGCGATGGCACAGTTCTTGAAATTCTTGGAGCCATTGAAGAGAATCTAACAGGTCAGGTTAATGACTTGATTGGCTGTAACATAAAAAATGTCTTTACTACAGAAGAATTCAACAGGCATTTAAGTATCTATGAAGAATGTTTTGAGAGTGGTGAAATGCGTTCTATCCGATTTTCACTTGAAATAAATGGAACGGATAAAGAGTTTGAATCTCGTTTAAAACCGTTAGATAATAGCAGGCTACTAACAATTGTTCGGGATATTTCTCTCGAAACTCAACTTCTTAAAGAACAGGAATACCGTAGCTTTTTATTCGAAAATGATAGTAATGCGTTAGTGTTGTTTAACGCTAACCATAAAGTTATTGATGTAAATTCTAAATTTTGCGAATTAATAGGGTATAGTTCGAATGAGTTAAAAGGAATGCGTACTTGGGAAATAGATGCTCAGTATTCTGAGGAATATATCCGCGAAAACTTTATTGACCGTGCTGATGTAAACCTTGTTTTCGAATCTGTACACAGAAGAAAAGATGGTTCAATCTACGATGTTGAGATAAGTGTCATTTCCTTCGACAAATATGGAGAGAGGATGTTTTTCTGCTATTGTAAAGACATCACTGAGAAGAATAAAGTAGTGTCCAAACTCAAGCAGACTCAGATACAATTAAAGACGATCGGCGACAATCTGCCAAATGGTGCCGTTTATCAGATACAAAGTGATAGAGCAAACACAAAAAGAGATTGCACCTATATTAGTGAAGGGATTGAAAAAATTTGTGGTATCTCTGCGTCGCAAATTATAGATGATATAAGCAAATTTTATAATCTAATACTAAAGGAGGATGTACCTAGAATAGCTGAAAAAGAAGCTGAATCGCATAAAGAATTGTCCGTTTTTAACGAAGAAATAAGAATTCGGGATGCTAAAGGAAAATTAAAATGGCTAAAGGTTGCCTCGGCCCCTCGCTTAATCGGTAAGGATGAGATCTTATGGGATGGAATAATGATTGATATTACCGATAAAAAGTTTGCAGAAGAAGAGGCAAAAAACTTCAAAACCATCATTGACAAAGCGGTTTATGGATTGGCAATTAGTGATTTAAAAGGAAACGTATTATACATAAACGACTTCTTTGCCGCTATTCATGGGTATCAACCTCACGACTTAATTGGTGAGCATCTCTCAATATTCCATTCTGAAACTCAAATGCCTAATGTTCATAAACACCTGCAAAAACTCTTCGAAGAGGGTAGTTTTGAAGCTTCCGAAATATGGCACGTCCACAAAAATGGAACAGAATTCCCGATGCTTATGAGTGGAGTCGTTATACATGACAACGAGGGCAATCCCCAGTTTATAGTTGCTTCTGCCATCGACTTAACAGATTATAATAAAGCAAAAGAAAAGTTACAGGAAAGTGACAACCGCTTTGCGCAAATTGCAGCACATAATCAGACCATTATATGGGAAGTAGATATAAAAGGTCTCTATACCTATGTTAGTCCTAAGTCTGAGCATATATGGGGTTATAAACCAGAGGAGCTAGTGGGTAAAAAACATTACTACGATCTCCATCCCGATATAAATAGAGAAGAGTATCGCGCTATGACGCTTGAAATGTTAAATAAAGGAATCGCCTTTAAGGATTTTGAAAATCGTATTGAACGAAAAGATGGCACAATGATTTGGGTAACAACAAATGGAGTGCCTGTTTTTAATAAAAACAATGAACTTATTGGATATCGAGGTTCTGATAATGATATCACCCAACGTAAAGCTGCCGAATTTGAAACCAAACGTTTCAAAGTAATTGCTGAAAGTGGAAATTACGGTATGGCAATCACAAACGATGTAGGTATCATTGAATATGTGAATCCATTTATTGCTGAAATTCATGGCTACAAAGTGGATGAAGTTATAGGTAAGCCATTATCAATATTCCATACTGAACAGCAGCTAATTGACACATTATATTTGTTTGAATCTCTAAAAGAAAATGGGGCACACGACCCTGCTATTGTATGGCATTGCCATAAAAACGGGACTGAGTTTCCGATGTTAATGAGTGGCACGGTTATTAATGATGTTGAAAATAATGTGCAGTATATAGCTACATCTGCGCTGGATATGACGGATTATTTTAAAGCGGAAAAGCAAATTAAGGAACAAGAAACTAGGTACTCCTCAATTATAGAGCTTTCTAATACCGGTGCATGGGAATATGATATCGAAAGAAATAGTGTTTGGTGTAGTAAGGGATATTTTTCAATGTTGGGATATGATGTTTCAGAATTTGATTTAGATACTACTAATAATATTGATCAAGTATGGGTAAAGCTGATAAACGCTTCTGATCGAATTAAAGCGCAGGAAAGCTTTAGTGCATATTTGAAAAATGAAAAGCCTGGGTTGTATGAAAATACGTTCCGAATGAAACATAAAGACGGACATGATATATGGATTTGGTCGAGAGGGCAGCGCCTTAAAAATGAAGATGGAAGCTTTTCAAATCGAGTCCTTGGAACACATATTGATATTTCTGATCAAAAAAAATATCTGGAAAAAATTGAAAAACTGTTGAAAGTTGAAGAAAAGCAGAACCAAAGCCTCCAATCATTCACCCATATAGTATCGCACAATCTAAGAGTACATACTGCTAATATGCTCGGAGTATTGATGCTTCTCGAGTCTGAAAATCCAAAGCTTTATGATGACGAGTATATTAACATGATAAAAAAGTCAGCTGATAAACTCGAAGAAACAATAACGGACTTGAACGAGACGCTCAGCTTCCGACACACCACTCTAGATCAGTACAAAACAATACGTCTCTATGATTTTATTGATGATGAAATAGAACAAATTCGAGCCGATGAAATTTATAAAGATATTGAGTTTATTATTAGAGTGGATAGAAAGGAGCGAATACATACTATACCTGCTTTCTTAAAAAGAATTTTAAGTAACTTAATCGAAAATGCAGCTCAATTTAGATCTCCTTCAAGAGAAGCATTCATTAAAATAGTGTCAGAAAAGAAAGGCGATTTTATCGCATTATCAATAGAAGATAATGGTGTTGGAATTGATCTAAGCCGGCATGGTGAAAAACTTTTTGATATGTATAAAAGATTCCATGAAGACTCAACCAAAAAAGGGTTAGGATTATATATTGTGAAAAATCAAGTTGAAGCGCTTGGAGGATATATTGAAGTGCAAAGCGAATTAAATAAGGGTTCAAAATTCACCATCTTTCTGCCAAATGAAAAAATTTAACGAAGTTCTCCTAGTCGAAGATGATATGATTCAGGTTTTTCTGACATCAAAATTCATTGAACGCACCGGACTTGTAAACAAAGTAACTACGTTCGGTAATGGCAAAGAAGCATTTGAAGCCATGAAGGATCGATCTGAAAATGGACAGCCGTTTCCTGATATTATCTTATTAGATATCAACATGCCGATATGGGATGGATGGGAGTTTTATGATGCATTTATTCAATTGCCGGATTCAAAAAAAGTCCTTATTTACATATTAACGAGTTCAGTCAGCGAATTTGATTTAAACAAAGCTAAGGATGCCGGTTTAGCGGAAAAGTACCTATCAAAACCAATGAGCTATGATACTCTCAACGCGTTACTGACGGATTTGTAAGATTTTATTACTTAAAGTTTTTAGCATTTGTAATATTTTCAGTTGATTATTTTTGTCTCAACGACTAATCAACATAAAATCAAGGATTTAAAGCTTGAATCACGAGCCAAATTATTGGTAAATCTTAGCAGTAATTTATTTGTTTGTAACCGCAGCTTTTTTCAATTGTAACATTTTCATCTTTTTGTTAAGTTAACTTAAGTTTGTGCCTTGATATTAAAAAAATCAAACACATATACTATCGTTCAAACTAATACATTGGAGAGAACTTAGAAGCGTAATATTTGCACTACCTTTGAAAGAAAGTTTTTCATCCAATTGTTATAAGTTGTAAGTATAGATATTATTACTATAAAAACAACAGAAAGTAGCGGTGAATTCGGGTGACTCAAACAATTGAAACTCATTTACTGTACGAAATAGCTTTAAATCAATTTGCTGATAACTCAGTTGATTTAACACTTTCTCATGCCCTTCCATTGTATCAAAAAAAGCTAAACTGTTTTGTAGCTGCTGTTATTTCAAATAATAACATCACACACGTAAAGCCAGAGGTGTTAACGTCTGATGTAAAATGGAAATCCCTTCAGGATGTTTTTTTTCAGATGTTAGTTGAAACGGAAAAAGAAGTAATAGAAATGACAGATGAAAATAATTTCTATTATATATATCCACTTGCAACGTATGGTCATTTAATTCTTGGCAGAAAAAAGCCGTTTAATGAAAAATTTAAGTTTGAACTTAAAAAACTAGTACATCAGTTAGGTCTAAACCTTATTCAGGCCGAAGAACGAGAGGAAAGTCAGGAGTTAAAGAAACAATTAATGACTTCTGATGCTCATCTAAAAGCTGTTTTAGATAATACACTTTATAGTATTTGGTCTTTAGACAGGAATTACTTCATCACCTATATCAATGATGTGTTTTATAATGCTTTTTTAGCTGCTTTTGGAGTAAAGTTATCCATAGGTTCGAGCATTCTTGAAGCTTTGCCCGATGACTTGAAACTAATATGGAAGCAACGGTATGACCGAATTTTTAATGGAGAACGTGTTTCGTTAGAAGATATAGTTCAAATATATAATCATACCATTTATATTGAAATAACAGGAAGCCCCATTAAAAAGGGTGATGAAATTATAGGGGCTTCTTTCTTTGGGGCAGATATAACAAATCGGAAACTAATAGAGGTTACGAGAGATGAGTTATTAAATCGTTTCGAAGAAATCGGGTCAACTGTACCCGGATTGATTTTCCAATACTGTGCTAAACCTGATGGTACGGCCTATTTTCCTTATGTAAGTAATAGTCTAAAAAGACTATTCGGAATAAGTCCTGAAGAAGTTAAAGAATCTGCGGCCTTAGTTTTAGCGAATATCCACAAAGAAGACTTCCCAAAGGTTGAGGCATCCATCATAGAATCTGCCCGCACAATGAAGAATTGGGAGTTAGATTTCAGGATTAAACTCAAAAATGGCGAATTTTTGTGGGTGCAAGGAACGGCAAAACCCAGGAAAGATAAAGAGGGTAACTACTTGTGGTCCGGTTATTTGAATGATATCACTATCAGGAAAAAAGCAGAAGAGACATTGCTAAAATTTTCAAGAGCTATTGAGCAAAACCCTGTCAGTGTTGTAATTACAGACACCAAGGGGGTAATTGAGTATGTGAATCCTAAGTTCACTCAGATTACAGGCTACTCATTAGAAGAATGTATTGGTGAAAATCCCAATATTTTAAAATCGGGTCATCAATCTGATGATATCTATGAAGAACTATGGAGTGCTATATCAAAAGGCAATACATGGAGGGGCGAACTCTATAACAAAAAGAAAAATGGCGAATTATTTTGGGAAATGGCCAGTATATCACCCATTATCAATAAAGAGGGGAAAATAACTAATTATCTTGCCATTAAAGAAGACATAACCGAGTTAAAAAAAGCAGAGACTGTTATCCTAAAAAATCTCGAAGAAAAAAATATTCTCCTTTCAGAAGTGCACCATCGGGTTAAAAATAATATGGCTATAATCTATAGCTTACTAGGATTACAAACCGAATTTTCTGAATTAAATGATGAGACCAAAATAGTCATTAGAGATCTGCAATCCAGAGTTAAATCAATGGGGATAGTTCATGAATTGGTATATGAAAATGACAATGTCTCGAAGATTAGTATCATCCAACTTATTGAAAAAGTATTAGGTAACCTAAAATCAATCTATCAACAGAACGACACTGAAATTGACATTGAATTAAAAGCGGATCATTTTTTACTGGATTTAAACAGATCCGTTCCATTTAGCCTGCTCATAAATGAAATTCTCACAAATAAATGGAAACATGCTTTTAAAGGGAAAACAAAAGGCTTGATTTATGTAGATATCGGAAAAATGGATAATGAGCTAAGTGTTATTATAAAAGATAATGGCAATGGCGTTTCTGATATATCCAAATTAGATTATCCGGTAAGCTACGGATACACCATTATACATGGGTTAGTAAATCAACTTGATGGCACCATAACATTTCAAAATATTCCGGATGGCGGACTGGAAGTTAGTATGAAATTTCCTTTTTAGGGGATGGGCTTTGTTTAAGCATCTATGATTATTTTATTTCCAGCAATTTAAAATATTTATTGAGCTGATGCACCGAGGTATTTCATATTGATTACTCAAAATCAGGTAATGATCGTGTTCTTAGTATCCTGCTTTAACGGCTTTCTTTCCTATCTCAAATTATTCACGAAAGGCTGAAAATTTTTGGGTGAATAAATGTTACCCAAGTTAACAGGTCTCTTCTTGATCGTGACGTTCTTTAATTGGATTGTTATCAAACTTGAATTCATCCTATTAATCCCCTCTTAATACAGCTCCCACACTATCCTATCCTGCAAAAAAAACGGAAAAATGTAGGCATAAGGCGTTTCCATTATTTGGAAATTATGTTCATAAAATGGAAAGTTGTAATACGTTACAAGTGCTAAGGTATTGTTTTTAAATACGCACAAAAAGTTGGCATAGCAATTGATTAGTTAAGAGTAACCTTAAAATCTAAATATCATACCTATGACAACCGAACAAACATTCAATATTTTTCTTGTTGACGATGACCCTTTTTATTTAGCCCTTTTAAAACAAAAACTAGTTTCAAGAGGCTTCGAAAACATAAGCTCATTTACTAGTGGCGTAGATTGCCTGGAACATCTAAGCAACAAGCCGGATGTAATTTTCCTCGATCACAACATGGATACCTTTACCGGTTATGAAGTCCTGAAAAAGATAAAAAGACAAGACCCCAATATCTTTGTTGTAATGATTTCAGGGCAAGAAGACATCAAAACCGCAGTCGATTCTCTTAAACATGGTGCATTTGATTATATCTTAAAAGCAAATGATGATGACCATAAAATCGCCGAAGTACTTAATAAAATTCAACAAGTAAAAGAATTACAACGGCGTAAAAAGAGAAGCTTTCTAAAATCAATATTTAGCCTCGTATAAGGTCATGAAGCATATTCATTTATTTTTGTTACTAATTGCAGGTTTTTCGCTTCAGGCATGTTCCGTTACTAACATGCTTATGGAGCCTGGTGCTAAGCCGGATACCTCAATTGCTGCATTAGATAGCATTTTCTATGATAATCCTGACTATCAATACCATATTCAGATTAATGATAAAGTAAACATCAGTGTATGGCAACATGATGAGCTTAGTATCGGTTCTGTGTATGGTATCTACAACTCGAATGAAGTGTATGGCAAATGGTTGCTTGTTGACAGAAATGGAAATATAGAGGTTCCCCGGCTGGGTACCATGCATGTTGAACACATGACCGTTATTGCACTGAAAGATTCACTGGCCAATCGATTTGGCAAATGGATTTTGAATCCTATTGTAGATGTTAAAATCATGAACAAAGAGATAAGCATTCTGGGTGAAGTAAGGAATCCGCAAGTTGTCACTTTAGATACCGACCAAACCCGATTATTAGATGTTGTTGCCCGTGCAAATGGATTTGAATTCTATGCAGACATAAAGCGTATAAAAGTATTGCGCCAAATAGGGCAAGATGTTCATGTTGCTAATATTGATCTTAGTCTTGCTGATTCATACTTGAAAAGAAATATTGTGCTTTACCCGGGTGATGTGGTGGTAGTTCCGGCCAGAAACGCCAAACGATTCGACAGACAACTCTCAAATATTATTCCATTTACTTCAGTAGCAACAGCTGTTGCCATATTATTTAACGCCTTTTAGAAAACTACCATGGAAGAAAGTTTACGCATATTAAAACCATACTTACGAGGTCTGCCTCTCATTGTATTTGCAATGATTATTGGCTATCTCGTAATGGCTCAATACTTAAAATATGTTACTCCAAAATACGAAAGTGTAACCCGCCTTAGACTTGCAGATATAGGGGAAGGCGTTCCTAATAGTAACTTATTTAAGGATTTTGATGTATTCGTAACTTCAAACAAAATTGCAGCTGAAATTGAAGTGTTAAAATCGCAAGTCCTTTTAGATCAGACATTAAACCATCTAGATTTCGATATTGAACTTTTCAGAGTTGGAAAAATGCGTACAACCGAATTGTACCATGATTCGCCTTTCAAGGTAGAGTTTATTTCCCTTGAGAACAGATTACTCGATCGGTTATTTAACCTTCAATTACACTCCGATTTAAGCTACTCATTAATCCATCCGGATGGTTTAGAGTACCAAGCTGTACTTGGCGACACACTTCAAACGCAAGGAGCAACGCTACTCATTTCTTTAAACGAGCCATTCATTAACTCACGTAAAAAAGTAGATATTGCAGACGAATATCAATTTAAAAAACTCAGTAGAAGTGAATTAATAAGCCAAATAAAAGCAGACTTATCGATCATGCCGGTAGATAAAGATGTTGCTGTTATTCGTTTGATTTTTGCTTCGCCGCATCCGGTAAAAGCAGCACGTTTCCCGGATGTTTTGGCTCGCACCTACATAGAAGATTACATCAGAACAAAATCTGAAGCAGCTCGGGTTACAAAAGATTTCTTAGATGATCAGGTTCGGGAGGTAAGTAATAAACTCTCTCAAATTGAGCGTGATATTGAAGCATACCGAAATCAAGAAAACATCACTAATCTTCGTCAGCAATCAGAAACGATTTTGCGTGAGGTCTCTCAAATGAAAATTCAGCAAACCAATTTATTAATGAGTTTAGAGGCCATTAACGAACTGAACCGGTATATGCAGGAAGGCGCCGAGGACTTTGAACGTCTTGCACCAAATTTTGAGGCCTTTACGGATTTGTTATCTACAGAACTTATCAAGAAAATTAAAGACTTGAGAGCTGAAAAGAGAGATTTGTTGCTCGTTTTTACTCCGCAAGAAGAAAGAGTTAAAGTCATAGACTACAAACTCAATGATATCTATTCATACCTTTTAGAGAGTATTTCAAACACAAGAAGAAATCTTGAAATTAAATATGAAAACCTTTCCAGAGATATAACTATCGCTGAATTGCAACTGATTGATTTTCCCGAAAAAGAACGTCTTCTTACCATTCTTCAGCGCGAATTCGAAATATATCAGGCATCCTATAATTTCCTGAATGAGAAAAAGATTGAAGCAGAAATTGCACACGCTGCATCGATTTCTTTTCATCGCATTATTGAGTATGCAAAAGTTCCGAAAAACCCATTTTCTCCCAATTATACTATACTTAAAATCGTTGCGGCTTTAATGGCGGGTGCCGGTGTTTTGGTTTTGATTTTTTTGGTTCACACCATCAAAGCGCGTGTAAATGATCAGCTAACGATTGAGACGACTTCTGCAATTCCTGTGGTTGCTTCTACCCCGAGGCTCAGAAACATTCAAAATCTCCAGGTTCACTTTCTGCATCAGGTAAACAAACTTGAAGTCAAAGCATTGTTGAAACCGGGCAACATCATTTCATTGAACAGTTATTCATTACATGAAGGAAGTTTTTTCCATGCGTTACACTTGGCTGAGGCGTTATCAAAACAAAAAAGAAAAGTGCTGCTTATTGATATTGAAAATAAGTCAACGTTAAGCACAGTTGAAGCGGGCGAAACGGTTGCTCTAACAGAAACGCTACATGTTGCACATCTTAATAATCCAAACTATCTCTTTTATACAAATGACGAAATAACAAATCTTATTAAATCAATCGGTTCAGGGTTTGATGTTGTCATTATTTCAAATGCCGGTATGGGAACACAATTGGCTCTTCAGGTAATGAAAAGCTCAGATGTAAACTTTGTTGTGGTAGATTCAAGGCTGACACCCGCAAAACAAATTCCACAAGTTGATTTGCTAAAAGAAGAATTCGGTTTTGAAAACATGTATTTCATACTCAATCGTATAGCATACAATCCGAATGTAGTTACTGAAGTGATAGGTTGGATCCTGAAAAAAACCGGTCTTAAAAAAGACATATTTAATACTCTGACCTATGCTTAGGATGAGCCCAAAATTTAAAAGCGCACTTCTATTTTTAGATCAGGGTGTCTTTAGCGGAAGCAGTTTTTTGATTACTATTTTACTGGCTCGCTTGCTTTTTGTTGAAGATTTCGGAGTGTATGCAGGGGTAGTTTTGGTGTTATACTTGCTAGTAAGTTTAATTAACGCTTTCGTATCTCAACCCATGCAGGTACGATTGTCGCACGAAAACGATAAACATACTTATCTAAGCTTTACATTTTGGTTCCAACTAGCAAGTAGCATAGTTGTTGTGGCTATCGTTTTCTTACTTTTCATGGCTCCGATAGACTTATTGGCACAATACAGCACCCTTACTCTACCTATTGTGCTATTTTCATTGGGTTTTATACTGCACGATTATTTTCGTAAACGGTTCTTGGCAGAAGACCGGATTCCGGAAACACTACTTATAGATATATTATTGATGGCAGGACATTTTTTTGCTATCGGTTACAGTTTTTACACCTCTACTAGTTCTCTTTCGCAAATAATACTTCTACTCGGTTTTGGATATGTGCCAGCATTTTTAACCGGTGCATTTCTGTCAAATCCATCCTTTAAAAATGCGCAACAATGGCTTGGTTTTCTCAAAGTCCATATAAATGAAGGAAAATGGCTGTTTTATTCTGCATTAATTCAATGGTGGGCAGGAAATCTATTTGTGGTTGCATCAGGATTTTTCCTTGGTCCTGTTGCTTTAGGAGCTCTTCGTTTGGTGCAATCCGTATTTGGCTTGCTCAATGTGCTTTTTCAAACCTTTGAAAATTACGTGCTTCCGCAAACGGCCATTCGTTTACACCAATCATCTGATGATGCACGTGCATTCCTGAGAAAAGTCGGAGCAAAATCTCTTTTAGGAGTTAGCACACTTTTGTTAATCCTCTTCTTATTCTCAGATTTTTTCATCGTAATGGCGGGTGGCGAGCAGTTCAGAGAATATGGATTTTTAATTAAAGGGATGTCAATTTTATATGCACTCATATTTGTGGGTTATCCCATCCGCATTGCCATAAGAGTGCTTGTTCTAAATAAAATTTTCTTTAAAGGATATGTACTCACATTCGTATTCGGGTTGCTTAGTTCATACTTATTGCTATCCCTATTTCATCTTGCCGGTGCTATTGCCGGCTTAATCACCTCTCAATTAATTTTAATTATTTACTGGCAGTACCAGTTACAAAAGAAAGAATTTATACTATGGAAGTAATTCATCTTATTCTCGGGAAAGCAAATCCTGAGCGCATGAATGGGGTTAATAAGGTTGTTTATCAATTGGCTACACATCAGCACAAGCAAGGTAGAGTAGTAAGTGTTTGGGGGATAACAAAAGACTTGACCAAAAACTATAAGGACAGAAATTTTGATACTAAGCTTTTCCCGGCCTCAGTTAACCCGTTTGAAGTATCAATCCCTTTAAAAATAGCCATTCAGCGACAGGTCGGTAAAAATGTTGTTTTCCATCTTCATGGTGGCTGGGTTCCGGTTTATTCAAGTATTTCCAAACTCTTTTATCGTAACAATATAAAGTTTGTTCTCACAGGTCATGGTGCATATAACACCATAGCCATGCAGCGTAGTAAATGGATGAAGAAAATCTATTTTCACCTGTTCGAGAAAAACCTTTTAGAAAGAACGCACAAAATCCACAGTATTGGCAAAAGTGAAGTTCAGGGATTACAGCAGATATTCCCGAATCAAAAATCATTCTTATTGCCTTACGGGTTTGAGCTACAGACGAATCAACACACAGCTCAACCTAACAAAGATGGCTTCACCATCGGTTTTGTAGGCAGACTTGATACCTGGACTAAGGGGTTGGATCTGTTAATCAAGAGTTTTTTGGAATTCCACAAAATGGAAAATGATTCCATATTATGGATTGTGGGGGATGGTCCCGGCAGAGCTGATTTGGAAAAATTTATCACCGAAAACAATGTCGAAAACGTGGTGCTATGGGGAAGTAAATTTGGTGATGAGAAAGATAAATTAATCTCGCAAATGCATGTTTTTGTTCATCCTTCGAGAAACGAGGGTTTGCCTGCATCGGTATTGGAAGCCGCTGCTATGGGGGTTCCGGCAGTAGTTTCAAATGAAACAAATGTAGCCGAGGCAGTAACCGATTATAAAGCTGGCATAGCACTTGCAGAGAATACAGCAGAGGCTTTAACAGAAGCCTTTACTCAACTAAAACGTAACGATGAACGCTCAATGAAACTACTATCTGATAACGCAAAAAAAATGGTTGCAGAACGGTATGCATGGGAGCGTCTTGTTTCAGAATTTGACCTGCTGTATAGTTAATTAACGTGTCATTCAATACACAAAATAGAACAGATCATACTCAATTTTTAAACACCATAAACTGGCTTTTACTGGCTGTAATGTTTATGATGATTGCCGCTTTCTTTTCATGGAGTGAGAATGTAACGATCACTCGTGTAATTAAAGTGATTGGGCGGATGGGTATGTTAGTTGCTTCTTGGCTTGTGTATATGAAGATCAGAAACTATGGTGCTGTTGACTCCTTGAAGCCCCAAAACGTTCTGGCAATTGGCCTGTACCTTGCCTACTTAGGGCTTGGACTTGCATCATTTTTGTGGACTTCAAACCTGGGAGTTAGCGCTCTACAATGGTTTATGACCTCACAGACGCTCATTTTTTGCTTTTTCTTTATCAAAAGTCTGTACTTGCTCGATGAATACTTCCCCGGTCATCATATCAGATTATATAATGTCATTGGGAATGCCGTTTTTATCATCATCGTGATTTTTTTGGTTGGCATGTGGGTAAATCCTGATGATTTCATCCGATACACACATGGAGGCACGGAGGCACGACTCGGAGGTTTTATTATGAATCCGAATGAACTTGGGATGCTTGCCGGGGTTGGTGTGGCCGGTTTGTTGTTCGATATTAAACGGAATCACAAAAAATGGCAGACGGGCATTAAAATACTTTTGATGTTCTACGCACTGTATCTCACAGGTTCTCGCTCATCACTGATTGGCGCAGTCTTAATTGTATTGTTCCATGTGCATCAAACAAACAATACGCGTTTGAAATTAGCCATTGTAGCAGGTATGATTATGGTACTACCGGTTTTGGTTCACACGGTTATACTTAAAGATGGGGATGCAGAACGTGTTGAAGAAGTCTTGAGCATGACCGGACGCTTACCTTTCTGGCAAGGACTAATCAATGAAGGGCTTCCACGAGAGCCGTGGCTTGGCTTTGGTTTTATGCGTATTGATTACAAAGATTATTTTCAATCGCGAAACAGCTATCCCGGCATGATGACCCACAATACGTTTATTCAGGTGCTAATGAATCTGGGATTTGTTGGCCTTGTGATCGTCACTTTTCAAATGATATTCACTTTTATCGGGATAGCTCGAGAAGAGCCCGAAAAGAAATTGATGCTGCTAAGCATCATGATTCCCATTATGATCAACTCTTTTACGGAGTTTGGTGTATTCGGGGAATCAAACTTTGGTATCCTTTTTTATCAGCTCATTATTCTGTACATCGCTTTTAAAAGAAACCCAATTATTACACCAGCACAACGACTCCACCTTAAAATCAAACGTCCAGACTTACAACTTAATTGAAATGAAGCCATTTTTAAACGCTCTTAATATTATTATTTCATCACCTGAAGCGGGGAAAAAACTCGAATATTATATAATTCCAAATCCGGATGGCTCGCCCAGATGGTTAATTCCTTCACACGCAAAAAAACCGCATTATCTGAAATTCTATCATGTTGAAGGGTTGCGCTCTACCCTTTTTGCGCTATTAACAAAAGTGATTTTCCTTTTTCGCTTACAAGGTTGGATTTACAACAAAGAAGAGGTTTTTGTGGATGTCACACCAAATCAAATTATTGCCGATCTAAACCTTTTAGAAGATCAATGGGCTTTATTTACCGGTACTCCAGGACCAAACAATAAAATGGTGCTTTATGCAGAACATTCAGGTGAGTCAACTTTTTATAAAATACCGGTGGGCGATGGCGCACATGAAATTGTGCAAAGAGAATATAAAGGGACGAAAAAAGTAGAAGCAATTCAACCGGCATCATTTCAAATACCACAACTTAATTTACTTGAAAGTAATATTCTTCAAGTAGAAGATATCGCCACCAAAGGACTCCGCTCGAACACGATCTCGGATTTACACAGGAAAATGTTGACGGAAATAGCGCAAAAAACGGCTAAAAAAACTACTACACAAGAAAGTGAATGCTTCATCAATGGATTAGAGTCCCTAAAAAAAGCATCCGATATCGCAGATCCGCGTATTCCGGCTTCCTTCCGTAAAAGACTTGGTCAACTAGCCGAAGAGCTGAAAAATACTACTATGGTAACGACACTCAGTCATGGAGATTTCACTCCGTGGAATATGTTCTTAAAAGAAGACAAGCTTGCCGTGTATGATTGGGAACTTGCACATGATGCTTATCCTTTAGGGTTTGATGCAATCCACTTCATTATTCAAAAGGGAGTTTTAATTGAAAGAAAATCATGGACTGAGATTCGAAAAGAAATAAACGAATCTACCGAACACTGGGGAAAACAGCTTGCAGAGACCTTTCAAACCAACTGGGAGCTGTATTTAAAATTATACCTTTTTATAAACATTGGCACATACCTTGAACTCTACAGCAGACAAGAAAAGTGGCATGAACAAATCAACTGGCTACTGGAAACATGGAGTGAAGCCCTATCTGATATGCTGGCAAATAACGAAAATGCAAGAGCATATTTGATTGATGATCTTTTTGTAGCACTCAATAATGTAGCATACGCCACCATTAAATTCCCTGAAATTGAGCCATCAACATTAGATGTTTACTCTGATATTGATATGTGTATGCGAAAAAAAGATGCTCAAAGATTGATTCAACATATAAAAACGCATCCCCTTGTTAATGCTGTGCTTATACGCGAAACATCATACATGGCTTCAATTCAGATTATACTTCAAAATAAAGATGTACTCAATCTGGATTTAATATGGCAGCTTAAATGGAAGCAATTGCAAATGATGTCAATAGAAACGGTACTTGAACGCGCTCAAGTGAATCGATTTGGAATTAAGCAAATGCACCCCTTCGATTTAGTACAATATTTAGGGTTATTTTATGGATTAAACAATGCACTTATTCCATCAAAATATTCACATCATCTGGAAGCGGAAACTGAATTAATAGGATATCTGAATACCGTTATTTCTGTTTCAGCATACAAAAACGAGATTCCTAAAGATTTGCTTTTGGAAGAATTGAAAGAAATGAGATCGAATACAGGAAAAAACTATTTTACTAACACAATACGATATTTAATGGATACACTGAAAAGCCTTTTAAAGCCCAAAGGAATGATCATTACCTTTAGTGGGGTTGATGGCGCCGGGAAATCTACTGTTATTGAGCATGTACGCAAAGAATTCGACAAAAAATTGCGTAGAAAAGTGATTGTTTTACGTCACAGACCCTCAGTGTTGCCTATTCTTAGTGCTTGGACAAAAGGCAAAGACAAGGCAGAACAAGATGCTGCATCCAATTTGCCGCGCCAAGGTACAAATCAGAGTAGGTTGAGTTCACTTTTTCGCTTTTTGTATTACTATACCGATTATCTTGCAGGTCAGTTTATAGTTTATTTCCGTCACGTTCTCAGAGGCGATGTTGTACTCTATGATCGCTATTATTTCGATTTCATCAACGATAGTGTACGAAGCAACATACGTTTACCGGAGAAGTTCTTGCGCATGGGTTATTTCTTTCTTTTAAAACCCGACTTCAACTTTTTCCTGTATGCCGATGCAGATACGATTCTCTCAAGAAAGCAAGAACTTTCAAAAGAAACGATCACCGAATTAACCTCAAAATACCTGACTCTATTTACTTCGCTTGATTCCTCAAAACATTCCAACGGAAAATATATTCCCATTGAGAACAAAGACCTCGATGTTACCATATCACAAATAATGCACACCACATCAGGAAAGGCAGCCTAAACGTGAAGTCGCTTATTCAAAAAATGATTCGCTTAAGAAATCCAAAATTCAGTTTTGATGACAACTTGAATTCGGGTGCTTTACTCAGTTTTGCATGGATTCAAGTATGGAGTTTGATTAGGGGATGGAAATTATGGTTGCGTTTCAGAAATCCGAAAATGGCATTGTTTGGCAAAGGAGCTAAATTTTTCAACCTCAACAAAATTCATTTTGGAAAGTTTCTTAAACTCGGAGACCATGTTTATATCAGTGCACTTGGCAAAGATGGGGTAACATTAGGTGATAATGTTGGTTTGGGTTCTTTTAGCAGGGTTGTTGCATCAACTTCTCTCAACCAAATAGGTTCCGGCATTAAGATTGGAAATAATGTTGGGATCGGAGAATTTGCCTATTTAGGTGGTGCCGGCGGACTTGAAATTGGGGATGATTGCATTGTTGGGCAGTATTTTAGCTGTCATCCTGAAAATCACAATTATGAGAACACCGAAATACCTATTCGCTTACAGGGCGTAAACCGAAAAGGGATTTTCGTTGGAAAAAACTGTTGGATTGGCAGTAAAGTAACTATTTTGGATGGAGTTACCATCGGCGATGGTTGTGTTATTGCGGCCGGGGCTGTTGTAACTCAGTCTTTCCCCGAAAACAGTATTATCGGTGGTGTGCCGGCCAAAATTTTAAAGAGTAGAGGGTAGTAAACATGAAAACCATTTTAGCCACAGCCTATGCCATCAATCCTTACAAAGGTTCAGAAGATGGTATGGGATGGAATTTTGTAATGCAAATTGCGCGATTCAACAAGGTGGTGGCCATTACTCGGGAAAATAATCAACAGCATATTGAAAAATATATGCTGGAGAATCCATCAGAGTTATATCAACGAATTACATTTCTTTATTTTGATACTCCCTATTGGATGCGCTTTTGGAAAAAAGGCGGGCGGGGAGCGATGTTGTATTATTTACTGTGGCAAAAAATGGTGGTTTCTTTCATCAAAAAAAGTAACGTTGAATTTGATGTGGTTCACAATTTGAATTTTCATAATGACTGGACTCCCAGCTTTTTATGGAAATTGGATAAACCCTTTGTTTGGGGACCTATTGGGCATCATCCCCTTATTCCCGAACAGTATCTAAAGCCATTCTCATTTAAGTATTATGCAAAAGATCGGTTAACGTGGGCAGTGAAACAATTTTTCTGGGAATACTCCCCATCGTTACGGAAAACCGTCCGCAAGGCGGATGTTATACTATCAATGAATTCATCGGTAAATCATATTCTGAGCTTACAAAACAAAACAGAATATGTCATTCCTTCGGCAGCCACCCAGGACTATGGCTGGGAGGAAAACATGCAATCGGATTCCTTTTCATTGATTTCCGTGGGCAGATTAGTTCCTCTTAAAGGATTTGATCTGACCATCCGGTCTTTTGCCTCCTTTTATAATAACCTTACGGATAAGCAAAAAAAGAACGTTACGCTTACCATTGTCGGTAGCGGTCCGGAAGAAGATCTCCTGAAAAAAATGGCTGAAGAAGAACGTGTTTCTGAACAAGTACATTTTATCAGTTGGATTGATCGTGCTGATGTGATGGAGCTATTTCGCAAGGCTTCTCTATTTGTGTTTCCATCGCACGAGGGAGCAGGCATGGTGGTTCCCGAAGCCCTCTCTTTTGGGGTACCGGTAGTTGCGTTAGATAATGAAGGACCCGGCGAGTTCATTACACCGGAATGCGGAGTCGCCGTACCAATTGGAAGCTATGAAGCAACGGTTAACAACATTTCAGCTGCTATAGAATCTCTGTATCATGATAAAGATACCTTGATGTCAATGCGAAAAGCCGCCCGAGAACATTTCATTGGGAAATTCCATTGGGATAGAAGGGGCGAGCAACTTAACGGAATCTATTCTAATCTCTAACCCTATGAAAGTACGCGCATTTCATTTATTGAATGATTTCAGTGGTAGCCCGAAAGTATTAAGTCAGTTGGTGAAAGGCTGGGATGAGCAAGGAATTGATGTTGAAGTTTACACAAGCTTTGGGAATAAAGGGTTTTTATCAACGGTTCCATTTTGGATTACCCGGGAAAATGTGTGGTACACTTTTTATGAGAATAAGTTATTGCGTTTATTGGCATTGGTGTGGAGTCAATGCTTACTGTTTTTTAAATTTTTCCTGAAAGTAAAGAAAACAGACATTATTTATGTGAACACAGTACTTCCGTTTGGGGCGGGTTTATTGGGAAAAGTAAAAGGTTGCAGAGTAATCTATCATATCCATGAGTCAACAATGTCGCCACCGATATTAAAGGCGTTTTTATTTGGTGTGGTGAAGTTTACTGCAACAGATGTAGTTTATGTCTCAAAATATGTGGCATCAGCAGAGCCCATGCAAGGGAAGAACGTTCATATTCTGTATAACGCAATCCCCGAAACGTTCCTGGAGCGAGCCAATGCAACCCCTAGAGACATTACGATGCCACAAAATGTTTTAATGGTTTGTTCTCTTAAAAAATACAAAGGTGTTGTAGAATTTGTAGAAGTTGCCAAACGACTGAAACAATACCGGTTTCGGATGGTCTTAAACGCAACCATCAAAGACATAGATACTTTTTTTCAGGGAATTAGCCTTCCTGCAAATCTCGAGCTTTTCCCGATGCAGCGCGATGTGATTCCACATTATGCTTGGGCAGATTTAATCGTAAATTTTTCGCATCCCGAAAGTTGGGTAGAAACCTTTGGTCTAACGATAATTGAAGGGATGGCCTTTGGAAAACCGGCTATAGTACCTCCGGTAGGAGGAATAACCGAAGTTGTAGATGATGGATTCAACGGCTACCATCTTAACCCACATGATGTGGAAAAAACAAGCAAAACCATTTTGGATCTTTTTCTAAATGCGAAAGAATATGCCCGCTTCAGCAAAAACGCCGAAACAAAGTTACAAGCGTTCCGCGAAAAAGCATTCATTGAAGGAAGCTTGAGGATTTTAGAAGGCGGGTTAGTATGAAATGATTATGGGGTATGTAAGCTAAACTCTGTCCGGTTCTGAATCATCTGGGGTTATCCATTTTGGTTTACCCAATTAACTGTCCTACTTTGTTCACTATTTTATACTCTAAATCTTCAAATTCGTTGAAATGTGCCTTACCGCATTTGATTTTCATTTGCTCGTCACCACTTAATTTTGACAAATCAACTTGTGGGGTTCCTGTGTCTTTGGTTTCGGCTACAAAATAAATTTTCATGTCGTCTTCAAAAACCAAAGCCCAATCAGGATTGTAGTTTCCTATCGGTGTTGGTATTTTAAACCAATTCGGTAGTTTGAAATAGAATTTTATTTGTTCACTGGTTTCACAGTCTTGAGCAAACTTGCTTTCAACTCCCGAATCTAATGGAACAAACTCTTCATAAATAGTTTTTGAAGGGTCTGATACTTTAAATGAAAAATCATTCAGATAAACTTCCAGTTCCTGAGCTTCAAATAACGCCATTTCATATTCAGAACCACCGATTTTTTGATATCTAATGCCGTCAATCATTAAATCGTACAAAGTTCGTTTTATGGCTATGGTTGCCAAGTCAAGAAACAATTGCGGATTAATAATTATGTCCTCAATTCTTCCTGACTTACTTAATATTTCTTCAATCGTTGAACGAGTTAATTCTGTTTTACTTTGAATGTAGCCCAAAACATCGGGAATTTTCCAAGCGTACCCTCCATAAGATTCCACTTTTTCACCTACATAAGTTGTTCCTATACCTTCACCAGTCATTGTAATACCAATTTTTGTAGAACGAATGGAAGGGGATTTGATTTCTGGCAAATCTCTTATAGCTTTTGCAGCCAAAGTAATTAACTCATCTGTTTTGTAATCTACTCGGTACGTTGTTTTCTTTTTCAGTTTTTCCCATATCTCCAAGAATTTCGGGTCGGCTTCAAAACCTTTACGATACTTAATAGCTGTTCTTGTTTGCTTGTTTTTTATTCTGCCTGTAAATGCAACTCCGCAATCTTCTTCAATTTCTTTTTGTAGTGCCTTTGCAAAATCATCATACGCTTCATTGGCAATAACCGTCAAACGGTTTATATTTTGGTCATAGGTTCGTTTTCCTGTTTGGTCAACTGCTAAACGTAAACCTCTACCAATTTCCTGACGTTTTTTTATGTCTGACTTGGTTTCGTTTAAGGTACAAATCTGAAACACATTCGGATTGTCCCAACCCTCACGAAGGGCGGAATGTGAAAAAATGAAACGCAAAGAATTGTCTAAACCCAATAATTTTTCCTTGTCTTTCATTATCAAACTGTATGTATCGTCATCTGCTTTGGTTTCTCCTGAAGTATCTTTGTAAACCCCCTTTTTATCTTGTGAAAAATAACCGTTATGCGTTTCCTCGACTGGAAATTTATCTAACTCCTTAAAGGCTGGTTTTGAAACGTACTCGTTATAAATTTCTTCAAACCAATCTGCAAATTTTCCTTTTATAGGATTTCCAGCTGCATCATAGGTTCTGTAATTCGCAACTTTGTCAATGAAAAACAAGGATAGAACTTTAATGCCTAATTTGTTGAGCCGCTTTTCTTTCTTTAAATGTTCTTCAATGGTCTTGCGAATTTGATACTTCATTACTTCATCTGTCAATCCGCCTTGGCTGTCGCCTTTATAAAGTAAATTCCCGTTTGAAATAGAAATACACTGGTTTACTGCATCAATTTCCTCAATGATATAGCCATCTGCATAGATTTCTCTTTCGTTGGATAATTTATATAAATCATCTCCTACTTTTACTGTGATGGTTTTCTTTTTTACGCCTCCGTTTTCGTTGCTGTTTATGGAAACTTTGGCAGTTACTTTGGTTTTAGTGGCTGTGATTGATTCTACCGAAACAAAAGCATCATTATAGGCATTTTCTTCAATGATAGAGTCAACTTCAATTTGTTTTACCAACCCTAAATCATAGGCTTTTACAGGGTTTAGACTATAAGTAAGGTTGTATTGATTTCTGTGTGTTGCAGAATAGCGAAGCGTACAAAGTGCTTTCAGGTTTTCAATAGCTGCCATACGCTTTTCGGTTTCCATATTCTGTGGCTCGTCCACAATTACAATAGGGTGGGTAGCCTGAATAAATTCAACCGGTTTTTGTCCGTTTAGCTTATCATTCGGTTTATTGATAATGTTTTCGTCTTTGGCAAATGAATCAATGTTGATTACCAAAACTTCTATATTGTTTGTGGTTGCAAATCCTCTCAAAGTGGAAACTTTAGTACTATCATAGACCTGAAAATTTACAGGGACATTGTCGTAAAGCGTTTGAAAATGCTCGTGTGTGATTTCTAAGTTTTTCAAAACTCCTTCACGAATAGCCACCGAAGGCACTACAATCACAAACTTTTTGAACCCGTAGAGTTTATTCAGTTCATAAATGGAACGCAGATACACATAGGTTTTGCCTGTGCCTGTTTCCATTTCTACCGAAAAGTGCATCCCGTCTAATTTGTCCGAAATTTTTATTTCGTTATTGGCTTGAATGGCTTGTAGATTGAAAAGAATTTGTTCTTCAGAAATAATTAATCTATTGCCATAACTATAAATATGGTTGAAGGTATCAATTTCAGATATCTCGCTACGAATGTCAGAATCCTCCAAAGGTTGCCCTTCAAATAAATCTGTGATAGATTTTATGGCTTCCTGCTGATAAACCAGATTTGATTCAAAAGTTAACTTCATTTCTTTTCTGGTCTCGGAATAATGACTTTGAATTGTTCGCCTTCAATGTCATTTATTAATTCAATATTTGGCTGTTCGGCATAAGCTCTGCTTATACCCGTTCCATATCCTCGAAATAACATCGAATCTTTAGCATATGCGATTAAAAGGTTGTTTCGAGGAATGGGGTTGCTGTACTTTAATTCTTCTACCGTTAAGCTATTTGGAAGTTTTCCAGGGCTAACAATTTCAATCCTATTATCAAACACCATCAATCGAATTGGTGCATTTTTGAAATAGTCTCTGTGCAATAAGGCATTTTGCAATAATTCTTCTATGGCAATTTGCGAAATTTCAAGTTTTCCGATGGAATTAAAATTTTGACCTTGCTGAGTATGCAATAAATTAGATTGAAAAAATTTTAGTCCCCGATCAAACATCTCTGGAATAGTTCCTTCAATATCAATACTCTCTCTATAGTCTAAGCCACTTAAATCATTTCCAAAAAATGAAATAGCTTTAATACAAAAAGATGTTTTAAAAAATTGCGGTTGATTGCCAAAAAACAATAGACCACCCAAAGAGATTTTTCCTTTTAACAATACCCGTTTTGCTTGTAAAGCCTTTTCATAAGTTAAACCTTCTTCCTCAATTGTTCTGTTTCGAAGCTTTTTAAAATATTCCCTAAAAACTTTTTCATTAATATCATAAATTGTAGCATTATGAACAGGCATTTCGTCAGCAAATAAGTTTCCGCTATTCTGAAACAATCGCATGATTTCAGCATTGTCTGTTAATAGTCTTTTATTAGAAAGTTGTTTGACATATACTTCACCTTTAGCGGTCTTATAGGGTGTATTTATTCCTTTCTCGATATGTATTATTAGTACGTTTTTGAAGTTTTCTTCGTCTTCAATTTTAACAACCTCGGTAGTTGGATAAATGGGTGGTTTGATTGATTCAGCAAATTCTGAAATTTTTCGATCAGCATATTCAATTTGATCGGCTGTAAGCCCGGTAACTGAACCAACTTTATCTTTTACGCCAAGTAATATCATGCCACCAAGAGAATTAGACATAGCTACCATTTCTCGTGTCATTTTTTCAGGGTCTGGTAAGTGTTCTTTAAACTGAACCTTACTTGTTTCTCCTGTGCTGATTATATCTAGTAGTTCTATTGCGTTCATTATGATTTCAATTTTTCAATGTTCCAAATGCTGTAAATGTTTTTCCTGCGGTTAAATGCCTCATCTCCACCTTCCATTATGTCTACAATAAACCGTTGTGTTTGATGATTATCAATAGTGCCTGAATGTACTGTAATTTTCTTCTCGTCATAGCTACACGAAACAACTTTTTCACTGTCACCAAGTACTGGAATATTGGCATTATGCGTAGCAAAGATGAATTGCATATTACCTTTTATTTTCTTTAGCTCCTTTATGACCTCATCATAGATAGTTTGATTATCTAAATCATCTTCGGGTTGGTCTATAATCAATACGTCATTTTCTTTTTGAGCCAACAAGAAAAGAATCAATGCCGATGCTCTTTGCCCTAAAGAATGTTTGTCTAATGATTTCCCATTATATTGAATGATAATCTCATTATCTACTTTGAATGTCAATAGTTCGTTTAGGTTTTCAAAAAATCTTCTCTTAAAATCAACAACATGATTTTCATTCAATATGTCATTCAACTTACTGTTGTCTCTGTAAATCTGGATGAAGTCTTTGTAGACCGCTTCAATCTCCTGATAAGCTGTTTCCCGAATACCTGACCCTCTGAAAACCTGTTTCATCTTGTCAGTTAGTTTATCTCTCCTGCCTTTGAAATCAACTTCAATTGAGATTTTACTTTCAGCTTCATTAATCCTTTTAACCTCGTTATTTAAAATATTATATTCTTCTAGCCAAAGATTGTCCAATTCAGTTAGTCGCTCCAATAAATTGGTCTGCAAATCGCTTCTTCGTTTTTCTGATTTTTCGATTTCCTTTAATTTCAATAAGGCTGTTTCGATTTGCCTGTTCAGGTTCAGAAAATTATCGGGATTGATGGTGTCTGTATTTATTTCCCGTTTAATCTTGGCAAACTCTTCTTTTAAACCCTCTTTCGTGGTATTAATTTTTGCTATAACGACTTTCAATTTTTGTTGACTCAGGACAGAACTCTTTTGAACCGATTTAAGTTTTTCAAATTCAGTTTTTAGCTCCTGAATAATTGCTTTTACTTCTTCAAATAGCTCTTTATTGATTTCTGAAGCGTTAATTTCTTGTTGAAAGAAATAATCATGATTAGAAATTAAGGTCGCTAGTTCAGTTAAATAACTGCTGACCGTTGATTCAGTTTGCGCCAGTTTAGATATATCAGAATCAAAAAGCGTTTGTTGTTTCAGTTTATCTTCAATACCCTTTTCCTTATAAAAAGCAAGCTGGTGCTTCCAGTTTTCAAGTTGCGTGTTTGTGTCTTTTTTTAAATCCTTTAAATTTTGGAGCTTCTTTATTTCGGTGATAATATGTTCAACTTCTTTTTTCTTTTGTTCGATTTTGGCTTGAACTGCTTTCAATCGTGTTCCAATTAAGCGTTGGATCAAATCCCCTTCAAAATCTTTTCCTTTATTCGAAAGGTCTTTTTGTCCAAAGTAAATAGGGGAATGAAATCCTGTAGCATCTATAGAAATTCCTGGTTGTAGAACATTGTTCTTATAGATGTCTTCCTTTTGACCATACAATTTTTCAATCCTGTATTCTTCATTTTGTTTGTTGACTATAGTAACTATGGCTTTCCCTCCGCTACCCATTGAGCGTGTCACTAATGAATTTTTATAATCTGGGTCAGCAGCATTAAATGGAAGAGAAATCCCAAGAACATAGCGTAAAACTTCCATTAAGGATGATTTTCCGCTTCCCCTAATTCCGATTAGGTTGTTTAATTCGGGAGAAAAATCAATTTTAGTTCCTTCTAATAATCCTCCTTCAAAAGAAATAGATTTGATGTAGGAGTTTTTAATTTCAGGCTTGGTATTCAGTGAAATTCTATAATTAAAGTCAGTAAGGGTATATTTCAATGCTTCGAAATTGAATTCTCCAATTTTGATATACGTTCTTTTTTCCTCATTTCTTTGTTGGTGTGGTCTTCCTATATCTTCCAATGATTTACAGTCTGAACCTTCAATAAATGCAGGTAATTTATCGTCAAACCAGTTTTTCCAAGTGGCTACTTTATCGTAAGTTCTTACTTTCTGAAACCCTAACACAAAATGTCTGAACAGGTCATTTGATATAAGCTGTTGAATTCGTCCTCCGTCTAATTCGTTAAAAAAACCGCTGTTTTGCTCCACATGAGCAAGAATAATGAAAGAATCTCTGCCATTATTTTTATGATCGTTTAATTTCTGTAATACGGTTTCAAAGTTATATCTGCACCTTGTGTTTTCATTTTCTCTATTCGCTATCCCTTCAAATGCAGCCGTAAGAAATTGGTTAATGAAATCTTCACCGTTGACACACCATTTTTCAAAATCGAAAATTAGTAAACAATGAATTCCATTTGCCCCATCATTTACTGAAAGTTCAACTCCTGCAAATAGACCAATGCCTTCTTTTAATGCCTTTTTCCTCAAGGCTACAAACTCGGATTTATCAAACTTATTATGATTGGTGATAACTCCAATATTAATGTTTTGCTCTGTAAGTTTCTCAACATAATGACGGCAAAAGTCATTTTCATTTCCTGTGTATGAAAATTCTTTGTCTGCTTTAGTGTGCAAATGGAAATCACACCGAAGCCAGGTTGCTCCATTTTCAAAAATATTTTTGGTTTCGTTTTCCATTTTGTTTGTCCTTATATCGTTTTAAATTCAATGCCTGCATCGCGCATTTGCAGTACCGTATTTGTTTTCAACTGGTCATTACCTTTGAAAAGTTTGTCTAAAGCAATCACTTTGCTTGGCTTTTCAACGATTACAGCATCTAAAATTTCTTGGCTTGCCTTTTCCAAAAGCAAAACCAATTCAGTTTCGTTAATTTTAAAAAAACCATCTTTCTTTTCAATCTGGCTGTTCAGATCTTTGCCACTTTTCAATAATAGTTCATACACCATATTCTCTATGGTGGCATTTTCAGAAACAGGGTCAACAAACAATTTCATTTGCTCGGCAAGTGCTTTTGCATCTTTGCCTTCAATTTGTTGCCATTGTTTGAAGTTGCTATCTTCTAATTTTAAAACCTTGAAACCTAAATCTTGAACATTTAACTGCTCTATTTTGGTTTTCAGGCTTTCAATTTCTGTTTTGTTTTCGTCTGTGGGTAGTTCGCCTTGCAGTTTGGTGATTTCAGCTTTTATCTTTTTGATTTCAGAATCGAACTCTTTTTTAATGGATTTAGACGCTCTACGAATACGCTCTTTTGTAATTTCTGTAATTAGTTTATATCCTTTAGAATAAGATTCAGATTTTTCATCACTTAACTCAGGCAATTGAATCAAAATGTATTTTCTTTTGCCATTATCTTCATTATTGAGTTTCATTACAGCATGGGCAGTAGAACCTGAACCCGCAAAAAAATCAAGAATAATGTCATTTTCATCACATGCAAAAGAAATTAATTCTTCAAGTAGCTTAATGGTTTTTGGATTAGTGAACACCTTTTTCATTTCAGGGAATAAAGCTTTTAATTCATTTGCTCCAGTTCTTCCATCAATTTTAAGTATTGAACTAAGTTTTTGTAGGTAGTCCTTTGCATATACTTTTATCTCCACAAGCTTGTCTTCATCCTCACCAAAAATGATTCTACCCTCATCAATCATTTTATTCATTGTATCCTGAGGAAATCTATAACCCATCAAAGGCTGCTTACATGGTTTATTTGTGACTGGATGAATGATGTCGTATCGGTAACCTTCTTTACCAGGGTTATGTACACCTCTTTCTCCTGAATAAACACCATTTTCATCTATAAATTTATAATTTTCCAATGGCCAGAGCTGATTTTTATTTTCACGAAACCATTTCGAATATTGCGACTGTAGTTCTGCTTGGTCTTTAATTCGAGAGGTTAAATCAGCACCAATCTCAATCAGTAGTTCTTTTACATCTGATATTCTTGACTTCCATACAGGTTCAATATTTGTCTTGTCTTTCGAAAAACAAATTATGTACTCATGTTCTATTGCAATATTGGTAGGATTATTGTCGGTTACGTTGTTCCAAATAATATTCCCAACAAAATTCTCCTCCCCAAAAACTTCATTCATCAATAGCCGAAGATTATGTACTTCGTTATCATCAATTGACACAAATATTACCCCATCTTGTCGCAGAAGATTTTTAGCTAAATACAATCTTGGCATCATCATATTTAGCCAATTACTATGGTATTGTCCGTTTTCTTTGCTGTTCTTTTTGAACATACCATCTTTGGTCATATAGCCTTCTTCGTCTTTGTCACCTACACGTTTTTCATAGTCGGCTTTGGTTTCAGAAAACTTATCGGGATAAATAAAGGAGTCATTTCCTGTGTTGTAAGGTGGGTCTATGTAAATCATTTTCACCTTTCCGAAGTAGCTTTTTTGGAGCACTTTCAGTACTTCCAAATTTTCGCCTTCAATAAAAATGTTTTCGGTTTCGTCAAAGTTTACGCTTTCCTCTTTAGCCGGAACAAGGGTTTTAGTGGTAGGCATTTGCAACACTTTAAAAGCATCGCTTTTTCCTGCCCAATTCAATACATAGCGTTCGTTGGCGAAGTTTATGTTTTCTCCAAGCGTAGCTTTTAGTTTTTCCCAATCAATTTTTCCTTCACTAAAAGCTTCAGGCAGTACCTGTCGCAATGCGATTAATTTTTCTTGTTCTGGTGTCAGACTTGTTCCGTCCATATTTTATTGTGCTTTTCTTTCGATTAGTAATTCTTTGACTTCAACACCAAGGATTTCGGCTATCTTGTATAAATCCTCTAAACTTGGTTGACGTCTATTTTGGGCATATGAGTTTACCATGTTGTAACTTTTGCCCAATTGCTCAGCCAGCCATTTCTGTTTGATTCCCTTTTGTTCTAAAACGGTTTTTATTCTGTTCATTTTTTAGATTGTTTGATATCACCCAAAGTAAGGATAAAAATTTAATATCTCATATAATGAGTATTTAATACATCATTTTGTAAGGGTTAGATGGTTTAGCTAAACTAATCTGAATTTATTCATAGTTCTTCAAATTCAGCAAGCCTAATGACTCTTTAGGTGCGCTTAACGTTTTTGATGCATCAAATAATCTAAAGATGTATGCAAATAAGCCCATTTTTTAAAAAGGATAGAATTATTTCATCAAGAGTTGGCGAATCCCAAATTCAGGAAAAGTATTCCATTTTTTGGAATTAGCAAAGAGTATAAATTATGTAAGTTATTGATTTTTATAGTTCGCCACTTTTTGGCATCAAGATTGTTTCATTAACATCAAACTATAATTTATAATCAATTTCAAACATGGATAAAAAATCAGTCGCAATTATTGGAACCGTAGGTGTTCCGGCAAATTATGGAGGTTTTGAGACACTTGCAGAGCATTTAGTAGAACATTTAGGAAACAGATATGATCTGCATATTTATTGTTCCGGAAAAAAATATGCAAAAGCTGAGCGTAAGAAAACCTACAAAAATGCCAAATTGCACTACATCCCATTAGATGCAAATGGAGTACAAAGCATCCCTTACGATACATGGTCTATTCTTCATGCGTTATTTTTTGCAGATGTATTGCTCATTCTTGGAGTTTCCGGTGCATGGTTATTGCCTTTTGTGAAACTATTCACCAATAAAAAAATTATTATTTCCATTGATGGAATAGAATGGAAGCGCAACAAATGGAATTTATTTGCCAAACTCTATCTTTTCTGGGCTGAGAGTCTGGCAGTAAAGTATTCCCACATCGATATTTCTGATAACGAAGCCATTCAGGATTATACCGCACAACGATACGGTACATTAAGTCGGATTATTGAATACGGCGCTGACCATACCATTCAAAAAAGTAATGCAGCACCGGCACCCGATTATCCATTTATGTCGCATCCTTATGCGTTCAAAGTGTGCCGTATTGAACCGGAGAATAATGTGCATGTAGTACTCAAGGCTTTTTCCGAAATGCCAAACTACCGACTCGTAATGGTCGGAAACTGGAATAACAGTGACTATGGACGGGATTTAAAATCCACATACCAAAATCACGCAAACATCACCATTCTTGATCCTATTTATGATCAGGAAAAGCTTGATTTAATTCGGTCAAATGCGGTGATATACATTCATGGTCACTCAGCCGGCGGAACAAACCCTTCATTAGTTGAAGCAATGTACCTGGGGCTTCCAATAGTTACTTTTGGAGTGTCGTATAACAAAGTAACTACCGAAAACAAAGCGCTCTATTTTGAAACAGCAGAGGAGTTAAAGCAAATTATTCAAACCTCTAAGCTAAGCGAAATTAAAAAGCTTGGAAAAGTTATGGGTGAAATTGCAAAACGCCGATATACATGGAAGTCTATTGCGCTTAAATATGATAATCTTGTTTATGAAGCCCTTCAGATTAAAAAGAAATCTTCGATTAATGCCTTGGCAGAAGATATTTCTTACGATGATTTACTTAAACTTGGCTTGGCCCATGTTAAGCATACAGAAGCATTTTATTCAAAACGATAATAATTAATTCGATGTCTAATATTAGTCTAATACTAACCCCGATTATTTCTCTTGCAATTGTTTTTGCAATCATGCCAATACTACGAAGTATGGCTAAGTATGTTAACTTGGTGGATAAACCTAACGCACGAAAAGAACATAAAGGACAGGTGCCTTTAGTGGGAGGTCTCGCCATTTGGATTGCAACGATTACCACGTTGCTTATAAGCAGCCCCTCATGGGGATCAATAGCCGGTATTTCTTATATGCTCATAGCAGCGAGCACCTTACTCATGATTGGTGTTATTGATGATAAAACGGATTTGCGAGCTTCCATCAAACTAACATTACAAATTGGGCTAGCCTATTATGCTTTTGCGAATGGCGTAAGGATAGAATCCTTTCATGGGATTTTAGGAATGTATGAGCTGCCAATTATCCTTCAATATATTATAACACTTACGGTGATTACAGGCGTAGTAAATGCATTTAATTTAATGGATGGTATTGATGGTCTTGCCGCTGGCTTGGCATTAATTGCATTCATTTTATTCGCCATAATGGCTTACTTAACCCAACAAACCATCCTCTTATACCTGTATTTGGCTTTATTGGGTGCGTTAGTCGGTTTTATGCGCTTCAATTTCAGCTCTAAATTGAAGGTGTTTATGGGAGATGCCGGCTCACTTTTCATTGGATTCATTTTGGTTCTTTCTGCTATCTCATTAATTCAGGCTGCACAAGGTACATCCCAAATAAGTATCGTGATTCCGGTTGTTGTTGGAGTTTTAGCTCTTCCGGTGCTGGATTCGCTAAGAGTATATAGACGAAGAGCAAAAAACGGGTATAGTCCTTTTAGGGCAGATCGCACGCATTTTCATCATCTTGTACTCAAACTTGGTATTAAACCTCGCATGGCTACACTTTTGATCATATTCGTATCTGCACTCCTTATTCTGCTAAGCATTGCAATAGGAACGTTAACAAGCTTTACACTGATGCTAATCACATTAATGACGGCTTTTATTTCAATTTCCTGGGTTTTGAGCCTAAACAGTAAGGTAGTGTATTGGAAAGAAAAAGTTCTGGAAATGGAAAGAAAGTAACGGACACTATCTTTTCATATTTGAATGCCTGTCTAAAAGAAAAGTTAGATAGGCATTTTTTTTAAATTCGGCTCCACTATGCAAATCAAAAATGGAAGACCTATTACTTCTGAAAATTGGGGAAACTCAATTGAACTCATGATAAGTGAGTAGCCATGCTTAGATGGCTTTGCGAAGTGTATTTAATGGGTCTGCCATACTCCTAACCTGATCACTACTTCGGAAAAGGTTTTTCATCACATTAACACCTCCTAAAAAAACGAAAAATTCCAATATTTTTCCAAATATTGGAATTACAGATGGTTATTTGGAAAAACGGGGCAAGATCAATAAATATTCAAGTAATTAATTTTATTGTATTTATAGTACGTATTTAAAGTTTGGCACGCTAATTGTTAATTCCTTATCACATACATTTAAACAAAATCTTATTTAGACTCAGATGAAACGTTTTTTACTTTTACTGTTTTTCCTTTTTGCAAGTGTTGCAACACTTTTTGGACAAAGCGAGCCTTCTACATATTTCAATGTGTTCGTTCCACCAAATAATGAGCCATTAAAACGTAACGTGGCATTGGTTGTAACCGCAATTGCTGATAGTACCAACTTTCAGATCATTGATGACGATATGGATGGCGACAGCGACGATTCCGTATCAGGTATGTTAATGGCGGGTCAGTCGCAAATCGTTTATATCGCTGAAGGTGGTATTAATGATGATGCCCGATACGCTTCAGGTGGTGTTCTTGCAAGCAACGGCGATTATTTCTTTATCCATGCCGATAAACTTGTAAAAGCGAAGATGTCAACCGATAGCGATTGGCAGCACGATTTTGTGCCATCAGTAAATAAAAAATCGGTTGGTCAAAAATTCTTCATTTACTCACCTAAAGGCTCCTCAAACGGACGGGATATCAACGTATTTGCGTATGAAGAAAATACAACCGTAACTATTTCTCGGATTTCTCTATCTCCAACACTGCGCTCCGGTCATACCCACGTAGATGTGAATCAGCGCACAATTGTGGCGCAACGCACCCTGAACCCCGGACAAGACTTAATTTATTACTATCAGGAAGGACGCAAATTACTTGAATCAGGCCATACCTACATGGTTGAAACAAATAAGGATGTCAGTGTTCAATACGGTTCGCTTATGCAAAATTCGCGCGATGGTGGTGCGTATGTACCCTCTTCAAATGGAAGTGGATCGGGAGACTTATTCTATTTTGCTGTACCCTATCAGGCGCAAGGCGAGCAAGAGATTCGTATCATTTCATGGGATGACAACAATCAGGTAAAACTTGAGCGTTACAGCAACGGCTCATGGATTCAAATGCAAAACTGGAACCTTAATGCAATGGAGCCGGCTGATTGGGTTGGAAAACAACATGGGAATGTGTCGTACCCAACTGTATTCAGAGTTACAGCAACACCCGGCAAGCGTGTTTCAGTGATGGAAGCGAATTGGATGGAAACGGGCTCAAATACGACTTCCGATATGGCAACGATGGTTGCATCGGCTAATGGTACCTCTTCAGGGACAGAGTTTTTGGCCTACATGCTACCACCAAGTCGTCAGAATAATGTGGTAAATCCATTTACAGGTGAGCGTTTTGTGGGTAACATTACACATTTCTATCTGTTTGCCGGGAATAAAAACACAACAGTAACCATCAAAGACGCAAAAACAAACGGTCAGGTACTCCATCGCACTTATACTATTGAGGCTAATCGTTATGCTGATGCATATTTCAATATGGATGAATGGAGAAGTATTTACAATGGGAATGGAACCCCAAACGGCCCCGAGCGTCCGTATGTAATTATTGAAGCAACAGAAAATATAGCCGTTCTCTCTACCAATTTTAATGATAACTGGATGACCTATTTTGGTTCATCGCTTCCACAAGGTTTCACCCAACAGACCGAAGTTTCAAAGCCTGATGCAAGTCCCGGAGAGAGTGTGGTACTAAAAACAAATATCATCAATAATTCAAACTCACAAATTAATAACCCCTCTATTGAAGTAAATGTTGGTTCAGGTCTAATTCCAACTGAAAGTACATTGAAAAACAATACCACCTCACAGCAATGGAACGGTGATATTAAAATAAATGAGAATGGCTCAACCATTACATTTGATAGTGTATCGAACATCAGCGGCACAGATAATCTCGAAATTGAAACCGTAGTGGTTGTTCAGCCGACTTTCAATGATGGCACTCCCGTACCTGATGGAACAGTAATTTCAGTTGATACAGTGGTTTCGGGTGAGATTGATGGCACGTTTCAGCAATCGGTTACTTCTCAGGGAATCCAGAACAATTCGAATGATAATAGCAACCTATTGTTTGCTGTATGCGGAGCGAGTCCGATAGTTACAGGAACAAACGATAGCTGGAATGGTGCGTGGATTGATTTCAATCGTGATGGATACGATGATTTATTCGTAACAAATAAAAATCCGAATGAGCCTAACGAACTATTCAGAAATAACGGAAATGGCACCTATACACGTATCACAAACGGCCCTCTTGTAAACGAAAAAGCAAGTACAGTAGCTGCTGTTTGGGCAGATGTGAATAATAACGGTTGGCCGGATGTCTTTATCGTAAATGCCACCGGGACTCGCAGCATGCTTTACCTGAATAATGGAAATGGAAACTTTACACCACAACCAAACTCAGGTATAGAGATTCACCCCCAATACTTCCATGGTGCCGTATTCGCAGATTTTGATAATGATGGCTATGTTGATCTGTTGGTGACCAACTTCTTCCCAACGCGCTTTCATCATCTGTATAAAAACAATGGTGATAACACCTTTACAAGAGTTGAAAACACACCTGTTACAATGGTAAGCGAACGTGCAATGGCTCCCATTTTAGTTGATTTCGATAATGATGGATTGGTTGATATTTTCATCCCTAATGGAGATAATCGTCCAAATTCATTATTCAGAAATGTGGGCGGTTTTCAGTTTGAACAAGTAACGGATGGCGATATTGTTACCGATACATATAATTCTGTTGGTGCAGCTTGGGGCGATTATACCGGAAATGGATACCCTGACTTGTATGTGGTAAATGCATCAGGCCAGGACAATAACCTCTATCAAAATAACGGCGATGGCACTTTTACTAAGATTTATGATAGTATTGTTGTACAACAAGGTGGTCATAACCATGCCGCATTATGGTTTGATGCAAACAATAACGGACATCTTGATTTATTTGTCACAAACGATCAGGGTTCAAATGCACTTTATTTGAATGATGGAAACGGAGGCTTTGAACGCAAACCGGGCGAGATGATAGGCGGAAATACAGGGCGCTCTTATGGTGCTGCCATAAGTGATGTTAACCGTGATGGTCGCTTGGATGTGATGATTTTCAATCAGGCAAATCAGTCTAACAGATTGTTCTGTAACAACAATTCAAACGGTAATAATTGGATCGGTTTCACCCTTACCGGACGCTCAAGTAACCGCTCTGCTATTGGTGCACGCGTATCCATAAAAGCAAACGATACCTGGCAAACACGTTCGTTGCTTCCTGTAACCGGATTTGGTAGTCAAAGCACTTCACGCATACACTTTGGCCTAGATAATGCCGCACGCGTAGATAGTGTCATCATTCATTGGCCATCGGGTTATCGTCAGGTGATTACAAACAATCCAAATATTAACCAATATCATAACATTTTAGAAGAAGATGCAACTGTATTACACGGAATCAGCTTCCATGATGAAAACAATAATGGAGTATGGGATGAAGATGAACCGCTTATTGGTAATATTAACTTGAGGATTCAGCAAAGTGGTCAGTCTTTACGCAGTAACAGCAACGGAGAGTTTACAACCCGTGTAAACAGTGGTAGTTACACAATTGAGCCGATAGATCTCAAAAACTGGTTTGTCAACAATAACACGAGTGTAAATGTCAGTTCAAGCGCCGATAGTGTGTTTGCTCTCATCCCGTTACGAGCGCTCTCCAATGGGTATGACCTTGGTGTAACCTTCGCCACAACAGCTTGGCGTCGTGGGTTCACAAACGAAACTATTGTTCAAGTCAGTAATACCGGAACTTCAACAGCACTCAATGGAGTATTAACTTTAAACTATCCTAAAGAAGGTTATGTAGTGAGTTCAAAGCATTCATATACTTCTAATGGAAAGTCCTTTAAGTGGAATCTGCCTGAAATTAAGCCGGGTGAGGTCTATTCAATAGCTCTTACAGATAGTATCGGGCTTGATGCATATACGGGACAGGTGCTTAATTTTTCAGCAGAAGTAATAGCGCCGGGCGAAGACCTTGATTTAAGCAACAATTTCCATAGTGAAGAAATTGTAGTGGTAGGAGCAATTGACCCGAACGACATTATTGTGAGTCCTATGGGTGACGGCCCCGAAGGATTTATCGAAAAAGATCAGGTACTTACATATACCATCCGATTTGAAAATATGGGAACCTGGGAAGCCACTTATGTTTTCATCGATAACCAAATTTCTCGGAATCTGGATTTGAACTCATTCAATATGATATCCACCAGCCATCCGGTGAGTTATACTTTGCATCCCGATGGTCTCCTTGAAATCTCATATTTGAATATTGGTTTGCCACCGGCAGAAGTCGATTCAATTGGTGCCCACGGATATTTCAAGTACAGCATTCGTCCACATGCAGATATTCAGCCGGGTGAGCGAATTCATAACACAGCAGAAATTGTATTCGATTTCGAAGCGCCTATTATCACGAATACGACTCAACACACAATTTTCAGAACCAGAGATCAGATACAACCACCAACCGCCTATCCAAATCCGTTCAACCCGACCACTCAAATACAATTCGACGTATTACGCAGGTCAAATGTAACGATACAAGTCTTTGATATAACCGGTCGCTTGGTTGAAACATTGGTGAATGGTGAGCAATCTGCCGGAACGCACAGAGTAAGTTGGAATGCCTCCCGTTATGCCAGTGGAATATATTTAGTGCGCATGTCAACCGATGTTGGCGTTGCAACTCGGAAAATAACTTTAGTTAAATAGGAATTTCATTTACCCATAAGCCGAATAAAAGGTCAAGAGAGCAACCCCCGGTACATCCATTGCCGGGGTTTTTTATATGTATAAATTTAAAAAGTTGAGCCTGATCCGATTAATCTCAATTATGAAATTAGTAAAGCAGTCTTAATATGTTTAAACATAAAAAACAATAACTTACATTTGTGAATCTTCGTGTCATTGGGGCTCCACGGTAAACCGGGACTCTGGTTTGTGGTTCAAAACTGACTTTTCGGAGTGGACTCAAAGTAAAGGTTTCAACAATCCGTAAAAGGTAAAGTGAAATATTCCGATCTATGCATGTTCACCAAAGCGGTCGATTAATTCGTTCAATTCTTTTGCTAATATGATTCGCCTCATCTGCATATCGACCACCAAGAGCTGCAGACTGTTTAAATGCGGATGCTGCCTGAGTTACACCATCACTTTTTGCAATAAAATGTCCTCGATAAAAAAGAATATCTGATACATGTGAAGGATGACTGCTGTAACGTCCTTGTAAGCTTAAAGCAAGTGAGGCCCCTTCGTTCCATGCACTTCTAAGATACATAGACCGAAGCAAATACAGATGGAGTTCAAAAATAACCTTTCCATCTAGTTCCTCTTCTCGTTCACTGAGCAACTCTCTTGTTTTACGCTCAAAAAGGTGAAGATCGCCAGAAACCCAAGAAGTACCTAGCTGATGATAAACCTTTTGAGTGTTATGTGGAAAATCAGACTGCGTCAGGTTAAAGTTGGTTTTTTCAATTCGTGGTCTGATCTCAGGTTGTATAATAAATTCAATCAAGAAAGCCGTGCCACCGAGTACAAGCAGGGTTACTGCAAGAGTAAATACAAGGGTACGCCGATCAACAAAGGGTTCCTCCGGTGTAGTTCGCTTTTTGTATGCTCTGTTCATACCGGATGAATAATAAATGTTTAAAAGTTATCAGCCTTAAGAAACGGTAGCTTTTGTATTATTAACCAAACTAAGAAGATTCTCCGGCACCTCAAGTTTCATCCGTAACACTTGAGCAGCGTGGGTTTTGCCTTGAGCATCTAATTTTAGAGAAACTGTCCCTCCGCCGCCAAGACTATCATTCAGTAAGAAATTTAGCGCTCCGATATTCGGAAGTTCAAAGCGTTCAACATCTCCCTTACACACATATTTCATGTGTTCTTTTACGCGGTCTGCGGTTAATTCTTTAACCAAAAAAGGATAAATGTCAGGATGCCGAGCGATAATACCGACATTGCTGCCGTTGCCTTTATCGCCACTGCGTCCGTGTGCTATTTCGAGAAGATGAATGGTTGGCATGTGAATGGCTTTAGATAATGTTTGAGTTAATTTTATTTACGCTCTTACTTGTTATTGTGATAATCGAGTTAATTTAATGATTATTTTATTTGAACAAGTTTGTGGGTGAGTTGGGTCTAATATCAAATGCATGATTTTTAAACTCGAGTAGTCCAGTATTCAGGTTTACGTTTTAAGTTCATAATGGCATAAATGATAATAAGATTATTTTCAACTGAGTAAATGATTCCATAAGGAAAGCGAGAGACTAAAAACCGGCGTTCCCCATCTGAAATTTTCTTGCCTGCAAAGGGTTGCTGTGATATAACTTTTATGGTGTTTTCGATTTCATCAATGAAATTATTTCCTAATCCGATTTCCTGATTTTCATAATATTTAGCTGTTTCAATTAATTCTATCCGAGCCTCCGAATGGAATTTGATATTCATTTTTTTATATGCTTTCTTGCATCTGTAATAACTTCATTAGCTTCGAACAGTGAAGCTTCACCATTGGCTAGAGATTTTTTTCTTTTTTGAACTTCATCAAGCCAAGCTTGCTCTACTATTGGATCAACCTCACCGTGGATACTTTGTAATAAGCTGTCTGCAAGGCGAGCTTTATCAATCTGCTCGAGATTCAGAGCAAAACTTTCTATTTCTTTAAAATCGGTGTTCATAGATTATAAGACTTAATGGAGTTATTGAATTTATATTTAAGGAATATACAAAAAAGGTATTTGATCAGTTAGATCTCTTAAACCGAAACTACTTTACCGATTTCGTGCCACGCTTCTTTCAAATCATCCAAAACAGATGTAACAGCTTGTTTGGCATCCGGTGAAACTACAGCAATAAGCCCGATTCCCAAATTGAAAGCCTGCCTCATATCGACATCACTAACAGAACCGGTTTCCTGTATAAGCTTGAAGATGGGTGGCAGTTTCCATGAATTCCAGTCGATATCAAGCAGGAGTCCGTCAGGCAGAATACGTTTGGTGTTTCCCACAATGCCCCCACCGGTGATGTGAGAAAACCCTTGTACGCCATCAATGGTTTTAAGGGTTTTTATGACGGGCAGATACGAACGGTGGACGGCAAGCAGGGCTTCGCCAACGGTGCACCCCAATTCATCCAGAAAATCATGGACATCAAATGCTGAAAACAGAACCTTTCTGGCAAGGGAGTATCCATTGGTATGTAAACCCGTGCTTTCCAATCCAATTAATACGTCGCCTTCTTTAATGTTTATGCCGGAAATGATCTTTGATTTTTCTACAACCCCAACAATGGTGCCTGCCAAATCAAACTCACCCTCTTTATAAATATCAGGCATCTCAGCTGTTTCGCCACCAATTAAGGAACACCCATTTTCTTTACACGCAATGGTAAATCCCTTAATAACTTCATAAGCAACCGCCTCATCTAACTTACCGGTCGAAAAGTAATCAAGGAAAAAAAGAGGATCAGCACCACAAACGGCAATATCATTCACACAATGATTTACTAAGTCCTGACCAACGGTATCATAGCGTTCAGCCATAAAAGCTACAATAAGTTTTGTGCCAACTCCATCTACACTACTCACAAGAACGGGATGCGAGTAACCGGTAAAATCAGCCGCAAAGAGCCCCCCGAAACCGCCGATATTAGATAATACACGGTCGGTATGTGTTGAAGATACCATTGATTTTATTGAATTTACTAAGCGCTCGCCGGCTTCAACATCAACGCCGGCATCTTTGTAGGAAAAAGGTTTTTTATTCATGTCAGTAAATTACAAAGAAGCGATTGCCCAAGCTAATCAAATTGAATATAGTGCCCTGAAAAATCTGTTTTTAAAATTTTATTGCGTATAAATTATTTGTAAATAAGTGCCTGAGCCACCCATCTGATAAAAATTAAAATTCAACTCTATTTACTTTAAATATTATTTATTATTATCAACCTATCCAAGATGTAATAAGTATGTTCTGTATCAACTACAAAATATTTGCATATACTTATATTAAACAATAACTAAACTAAAATAACTATGTCACATATTCACAAATATGTTAATATACGTTTTGCGTTTTTAGTTGTACTGATGGCCTCAATGGCATGGTCAGGCACAATTCAGGCACAAAACGTAGCTGAACTTGAGCGTTTTAAATCAACGCTGAATGCTCAACAGCTTGAGCAATTAAATATAATTGAAACGAATACACCTGAAGTATTATCTGAGTTTAATCAGAATGAACTCAGAGTAATTGCTTCCTACATGGCTGGCGAGCGTATTGATCGTAGTGCCAATAATGTAGAAATAATTGATCGTTTATTTGCATTAATGCCTTCCACAGGTAATCCATCTGCCAGTATCTTGGGAGATGATGCTTTATTAAGCGAAGACTTTAATGATGAAACATTCCCCCCTACAGGCTGGAATGTTTTTAAATTAGAAGGTGATGGGACTACTGATTGGATGAGAGTTACAGCTCAATCGAATTCTGCTCCTGCTTCCGCAAGAAGACTTTTTGGTGGACAGAATGATGGTTTTCAAGAAAGCTGGCTTGTTTCACCACAGATTGCAATAAACAGTGATTCCTATGTACTGGAATTTTTTGATCGTACGCAATGGCCTGGTGATTATGGTTTTTCCGGTGTATTTGTTTCTACCGGAAGCGGTGATCCGGCTGAAGGTGATTTCACATTAATTTTCGAAATAGATCCTCTTCCCGCAAATATCTGGAGATCAAATACTTTGGATTTGTCTGATTTTGACGGTGAAACTGTTTATTTAGGATTTAGATATGCAGGTGATTTTGCACACACATGGTGGATTGATGATGTGTTAGTTTACGAGCCTGCAGCACAACCAAATCCGGTAACGTTAAACAGTCCTTCTAATGAGGCAACAAATGTATCAGTAAACACAACCCTTACATGGTCAGCCGGTTCAGGTTCTACACCAACGGAATACGATGTGTATTTCGGAACAGATCCTGATCCTGCTTTTGCCGGTACAGTTACCGAAACAAGCTGGGCAACTCCTGTTCTTGATTTTGAAACAACTTATTATTGGAACGTTGTAGCAAAAAACGAAGCCGGTTCTGCCGATGCAAGTGGAACCTGGAGCTTTACAACGCAGGCTGACCCCACCCTATCACCACCTTTCACTGTAGATTTTAGCTCATTCCCTCCGTTAAACTGGGAGCGTCCTTATGGTTTACTCACTGAAAATACAGAGTTTACAGAACCAGCTGCTTCAAATTGGTTGGGTGGTACTTTTAATAATCAAACAGGTAATGACCTGGCGACCAGAATTAACCTTTGGATAAACTCTACCGGAACTGCACCTATTGCTCGTTGGTTTATGAGTCCGGTTATTGACATGGGTGATGGTTCTGTTGACTATGAACTATTGTTTGATGTTGCTGTTACCGTATGGGCTAGTGGTCCGCAAGCTAACCCAACCCCTGCACAACTCGGTCCTGACGATTATTTTGCTGTAGTTGCTTCTTTAGATGGTGGAGCAACATGGTCATCAGATAACGTTCTTTTTGAATTATCAGGCGCTGAAGGTGATGAGGTGGCCGCCGGTGGACAAACTGTAACCGTTTCATTAGCCGGTGTAACCGGGGAAGCAAAAATTGCCTTTTATGCTCAACGTGATTTAGGTCCAACACAAACCACCCCGGACATTCACTTGCATGTTGGTAATGTTCGTATGCGCGTAGCGTCAGAATCACCGGTGCTTGTTGTTGATACCGAAGAACTCGATTTCGGAACCATCTTTGCAGGAGATACGACTGATTTAACGGTATTGGTATCTAACGAGGGTGGCGCCCCAATGATTGTTACTGCCGATAGTGATTCTCCTGATTTCCTTGTAGATGACTCTCCGGTTGAAATTGCTCCGAATAGTAGCTACATGTACACCATTACCTTTGCTCCGGGCATGGCTGGTGAACTTAGTGGTGCAATCACTTTCACGGCTGGTGTTGCAGGTACATTAGTTGCACCTGGCATTGAAGGCTCTCCGGCTACGGTAAGTGTAGAAGGTATTGCTGTTGATCCACCTGTTGCAGGTGTAGCTCCTGAGAGTTTTAATGTTTCAACAGTAACAGGTAATCCAAATGTTACCCGTACGCTTACCATTAGCAATACCGGTGGTGCTGATTTAGAATTTGCTCTTGGTATTTCTTATGCCGGAATGGATAATAAACTTGATAGAGTGGTTCAGACCTTCACTACTGAAAAGCATGGTATAACCAGAGTTGAAAGTACAGCTGCTATCAAAGCTCCTATGGTTTCTGGCGCTAAAGCGTTTAACGATGAAGGAGTTATCTCATTTGAGGCTTCTGAAGGATATGCTCCGGGATTCATTGGCGGACAAAATGGCTGGAGCACCTATTCAACTAACACTACTAAGCCAATCGTAAGTGCAGCGAATGCTTCTGATGGAGAGTGGTCATTAGAACTTTCCAAACACGATGGTTTAAATACTGGAGTATTTGTTGGTGGCTTTAGCCCATTATTCTCAATTGACGAAGATGTAATGAGCATCTCTTACGATGTGTTTATTGAATCAACCGGTGGTGCTGACTATGACGTAATTGTTCAAGCTCCTTCTCAGGGTTTCTTAACGGCTCGTGTTAAGTTCTTCTGGCAAGGCGGTATTCGATTAGTTGATTTCAATAATGAAGGTACAGTGGTTATGCTTGCTACTGGTGTTCCTTATCCTGTCAATGAGTGGTTTGATCTAACTATAGAGGTTGACCGTGGAGCTGATGTTATCAATTACTACTTGAACGGAGACCTGTTCTGGACAGGAGCAATCTTCGGCGGAACCGTTATGGAGCAAGTTGTTGTATTACATGACAACTGGAATGATGGCGAAGCAGGATTCATTGATAATATCCGCGTTTCAAGTGAAGCTCAATGGTTAACAGCTGATGTTACAAGTGGTACCGTTGCTGCCGGAGAAAGTGTAGATGTTACCCTATCATTCAACGCTGTTGACTTCGAAGCAGGCGAATACTTCGCAAACCTTATGGTGTTCACCAATGATCCATCGAATGAAGTAGTAGATGTTCCGGTATCATTCACATTGGTTGATCCTGTATCAGTTTCATCAATCGGAGAACTTTTTGAAGTTGCTGAGCCGGGTGATGGAGTTGTGTATCGTATTGATGGGGAAGTATATCTAACCTTTAATTCTACCTTCCGTAATCGCAAAGTAGTCGTTGATGCAACCCGTGGTATGGTATTGGATGATAATTCCAGAAACCTATCACAAAACTTCAACCGCTATGATGGTATAACCGGATTAACAGGTACAGTTAGCGCATTCAATGGTTTGGTTCAGTTTACTCCATCATTTGATCTAGAAGCCTCTTCTTCAAATAATTTAATTCTACCTGAGAGAGTGGTTATCCCGGATCTATCAAATGCTAAACAGGGTAGTTTGGTTGTTATAGAAAATGTTACCTTCTCACAAACAGGTGAATTTGCGAATCAGCAGAACTACACCATTACTGATCAGGATGGTAATACCTTTACTGTAAGAACTGACCGTGTTGTAGAATCTATACTTGATGAGGGCGAGACCTCTTACATTGGCACAACCATCCCAACCGGTCCGGTAACGGTAGTTGGGTACATCACTGTATTCAACAATCCACAATTGGTAATCAGAACATTAGAGGATTTCTTTGACGCAAATGCTGTAGGAGGATTCAGTCTGGTTTCTCCTCCGAACAATGCTACTGTAGCATTAGTACCGGATTCAGATGATGAAGTAACCATAAGTTGGGGCGCTGCAAGCGGAGATGATGTAGAATACATTTGGTTTGCAAATGCTACAGGACTTCCATTAATGGTTCCAGCTCATGCTGTAATTACAGAAGAAACTGGTTTTACTGTATCACAAGGTGGTTTAGTTGATTTACTTGAATCACTCTTTGGTGAAGTTGAACTCGGCGATACATTCACACTTGATTGGGCTGTTTTCGCTTACAACGGTGAAGGTGTGCGCCATTCAGATCAAGTATGGACCGTTACTTTTGAAATTGCAGCTCCTCCGGTTGGCGAGAATGTAACCTTCTCGGTTAACATGAGTTATCAAGAAGGATTAGGCGTATTCCAGCCTGAAGCAGGTGACCAAGTCTTCGTTCGTGGTTCATTCAACGATTGGAGTACCGTTGCCGGTCAGGAAATGGTAGAGACTACACCCGGAATCTTTGAAGTAACCCTTTTCGTTGCAGGTGAAGAAGGTGCCAACCATGCCTACAAGTATTACATTATGGCAGGAGATGGCCGTGATCTACCTAACACAGGTTGGGAAATAAATGGAGTTGGTCCTGTTGGTGGTAACGGAGACCGTCTGCTTGTTCTTGTTGGAGACGATCAGGTACTTGATACCGTTTGGTTCAACAACGAAGAAGGTACAAGCACAGGTGACGATGTGGATCTACCGCTTGAGTTTGCTCTAAAGCAAAACTATCCAAACCCATTTAACCCGACTACACAAATTCAATTTGCATTGCCACAGGCAACAGAAGTTAGAATTGATGTATTCAACGTGATGGGTCAGCGTGTAGCTACATTGGTTAATGGTGCGCAAAACGCCGGATACCATACCGTAACATTTGATGCTAATCGCTTGGCTTCAGGGGTTTACATCTACCGTATGCAAGCCGGAAGCTTTGTACAGACACAAAAAATGCTTCTCGTGAAGTAAGCGTCTGAGCAAAACCTTTGCTAAAAAGAAAAGCCCGATTCCTTATGGAGTCGGGCTTTTTTTATGGAAATAAGAAATGATTTTATGCTTTTCCCTTTAGCATTAAATTCCAGTACATCCAAGGCAGACCAAATTTTTTAAGAACGTACATGTCGTAGCGCTCCTCACTTTGATCAAACGGGAAGGTAGGATCAGGTTGGTTTTGATAATCAAATTCTGCAAGAACCATTTTCCCATAACCGGTTACCAACGGACAGCTACTGTACCCGTTATAACTGTTGTTTAATGCCTCGACTTCAATTTCTTCAAGAGCTGCTTCCCTAAGTTTTAGCAAATTTTCTACTACCACCGGAGCTTGCTTGCGAATAGCTGAACCCGTTTTTGCGGTCGGAATTCCAGCTGCATCCCCAACAGCAAACACATTATCAAAACGGTTGTGTTGTAAGGTATGATGATCTACATCTATCCATCCTTTTAGTGGACCATCTTGTATGGCTAACGGACTTTCTCTTACGAAATCAGGTGCACTCATTGGGGGAACCACATGAAACATGCTGAAGGAAATTTCTTTCTTAGTTATACTTCCATCAGATTGAGTAACATCAAATATAGCGATTCCTTTTTCAGCATCTATTTCAATCAGGTTATGCCCTAAATGAAAATTGATGTCTTTTTCTTTAATGACTTTCTTAAGAGTTTTTGCAAATACTTCTACGCCAAAAACAACTGTACCGGGTGAGAAGAAGTGAATATCAACATCTTTACGGACACCCTTATTCCGTAAAGCTTCATCCGTCAAATACATGATTTTCTGAGGAGCGCCCCCACATTTGATAGGCGTATTGGGTTGAGAAAAAAGTACATTTCCCCCTTTAACCTTCGAAACGATTTTCCAGGTTTCCGGTGCCAGTTTGTAATCATACACACTACAAACGCCATTCTTATTCAGCGCTTCAGGTAATCCTTTAACAGCTCCCCAATTAATCTGAATACCCGGTGAAAGCACAAGATATTTGTAGGTAATCGTAGTTTCTTTTTCAGTTATAAGACTGTTTTGATCCGGATTGAAAGATTTGACGGCATCTTTGATCCATTTAACCCGCGGAGGCATGCAATCGGCCATTGGTCGTGCCGTTTCTTTGATATCAAATGTACCGGCACCAACCAAAGTCCATGCAGGTTGATAATAATGCGTATCAGCCGGCTCAATTATAGCGATATCCAAATCACGATTTTTGCGCAGCAATTGAGCTGCAATCATGATTCCACCGGTTCCGCCCCCAATAATTACAATTTCGTGTTCTTTGAATGATTTCATTGTTTTAAGCTCCTCTTTTATGTTTTATTTCAAATTCTTTTGCTTTATCGTTATCTAAATAGTCGAGTTGACCTCCAATTTCGTGAGATAGGAGGGAAATGAGTCCCAATGTTTTTTGAGTATTTTTGTCGTAAATCATTTTAAGTAATCCAAGTGGACCAACTTTTGGTACTTCGTCTTTATCATATTCCATTGCGGCTGACATCCCCTTAATAATTACTTCCATTTTTGGGGATAGCAGGATGCGGTTTACTTCAGCAAGAATACTAATTCCACCTCGTGCGGTTTCAAGAATGGTAGCTTCCTCATCTTTCATAGACTTCGTTAATAGCTCAAACAATTCATTGATATTCCGTATAGTGGTACTGTTAGGCTCCTTTAATTCCGGATTATTTCTAACCACTTCATCCAAAATGTTTAATACCGCATCAAGATTTTCGATTTTATCGATAAGGTGATTCAGGTTTGATATCACTCTATCATCACTAAATTTTTGCGCTAATTCCATGTACTGTTGTATGGTTCTTCCGAGACCGCTTTCCGTATGCATGGATGAAATCAACTCCGGTAGCTTCCGCTCTGCTTCACCAATGGCACTGGTTAAGGTGGCAATCGTATCAAGATTCTCAAGGATTTGCCCTGTATTCCGTATAACCTCAGGCTGACTTACTTTATCTAACAGCTTCATAACCTCACTGATTCGGTTATCACCCGATTCATGTTGTGCCGACTCAATCAGCTCAGGTGCTTTTGAAGCGAACATATCAAGAGCAGAAACAACGGTTTCAATTGTTTCGGCTTTATCCAAAATACCTGAGAGAGCACGCAAAACTTCGGGTTCAGCCATTTTTTGTATGAGTCGTGTAGCCTCATTGATTTGTTGCGCTTTTTGAGATTCACGTTGCAGAGAATCTATGAGTTGGGGAAGCTTATTCATCATTTCCTCGAGACCGCTAAGTGCCGTTTCAACGGTATCTAATCTATCAATGAGATTGAGTAAAGACTTTGCAGTCTCCGGTTCAGCAAGTTTCTTTGTAAGCAGTTGCTGATAATCAGGTAAATCGTGGGTTACTTCCATTTATATCCTCCAATAGTTCAAAACTCTTTATAACTGTTTAGTTATATGATCTCTCTTTTTTTAATTATCTGCAAGTCATAAATATAACACAAGGGTTAGATTTACATATTATAACATTCAATAGAATACTTGATTGTATTGAGAAAAAGTCGTATCATTACATCTATGGAAATAAAGCAACCTTCAATTATCGAACTTAAAGACTCTGTTTATACAGAACTCGCAGGGATGACCAAGGCCCTTTCTCATAAGAATCGGCTTGAAATTCTTGACTTACTCGCTCAAGGTCCTGTGCCGGTTGAGTACATTTCGGAGCATACCGGGCTTAGTATTGCGAATACATCTCAGCATTTGCAGATTTTGAAGAATGCGCGGTTGGTACATGTAGAGAAAAAAGGCAAGTATGTCTATTACACACTTGCCGGCGATGATGTTTTCCAGGTGTGGTGCGCTTTAAGAAGATTAGGGTTTGCCAGAAATGCAGAGATTAAACGATTATTGGATGATTTTAGAAATGGAACGGCATCCACCGAACAAATGAGTACTGAGTCATTGGTGAAACTGATGGAGTCTGAGGATGTTTTTCTGATCGATGTACGCCCGGAAGACGAATTTACCCTTGGGCATATTACAAACGCCCGTTCTTTCCCCCTTGAAACGATAAAACAACGCATTCAAGAATTTCCAAAGGATAAAAAAGTCGTTGCTTATTGCAGAGGGCCATTATGTCTGATGGCAGATGAGGCTGTAAAAATCCTTTTAGATTCCGGTTTGAATGCAATGCGCCTGGAAAAAGGATTTCCCGATTGGGAACAAGCGGGCTTGCCGGTGGTAAGCGAGTAAATTTTTTTCAATAATATATAACTGATTAACTATATAATGAACAATATCAAGATCAATACATTCACAGTATTCAATATGCTTCTCTCGGGGATGCTATTTTTGATGTTTGGCAATAATCTGTATGCACAAGCATCAAACGAATACAGCTTAACATTAGAGCAAGCCATTGAATATGCGATGACCAATAATACAGATGTTCGTACGTCTGAACTTCATCATTCTATTCAACAAGCGAAATTCAGAGGAGCTTCTGCGGTTTTTTTACCACAGATTGGCGTGGAGTACAATGCTTTGCGTACCAACGACCCTCTAAATGTATTCGGTTTTAAGTTGAAGCAACAATCGGTAACCATGCAGGATTTTGATCCTACGCTTCTAAACAATCCGGATGGTTATGAAAATTACAGCGCTCGAATTGAGGTGCGTCAGCCTGTATTTAATGCTGATATGATTTCGCAGCGCAATGCCGCGCGGACAATGACTCGCTCTTCGAGGGAACAAATTGGGGCAACAAAAAGCATGACCCGATTTGAAGTCTCTAAACTGTATTATCAGTTGTTGCTACAGCAAGAGCAAATCAAGGTTTTGGAATCCGGTTTAAAAACGGCCGAAGCATATCACAAACAGGCGAAGTCAGCCTTTGCAGAGGGAATCATTAGCAGATCAGATGTCATGGCATCCTCTGTTTTTGAGATGGATTTACGCAGTCGCCTCCTTCAAACCCAAAACGAGTATGCGAATCTGGCAGAACAGTTTTTGTTAGTTGTGGGACTTCCCGAAAATACTTCTCTGACTTTAACAGATGATTTAACTGGCAGACAGGAAAAGCACATCAACGTACCATTCGATGGCGCTCTCAATAATGCCTATTTAAGAGCCATTGAATATCAGGTTGAAGCGGCTGATTATATGCAAGCTGCGGCGCGTAATGCGTGGTTGCCTCGCGTGAATGTCTTCGCTTCTTATGAGTTTAATGATCCTAAAGTGGCGGGGTTTGGATCTGATGCATACATGATTGGCGCACAGGTTAGCTGGACCATTTTCTCAGGTTTACAGCGCTCAGGTGCCCTAAGAGAGGCTCAGGCTCAGCGTAAAACCGCTGAAATTATGCTTGCTCACACTCAAAGAGAATTTACCGTACAGTTAGAGCAGGCCTACCGAAATCTGGAACATGCGCAACTCCAAATTGAATTAACCCAGGCAATGATTGAGCAAGCGCAGGAAGATGCAAGAATCCGTGAGAATCGATTTAATGAGGGCATGGAGCAGACCACAAACCTGCTTCAGGCAGAAACACGCTTGTTAGAAGCAAAACTAAACCATTCTTTTGCTCTTTTTCAGCAAAAAATGAGTCTCGCCGCCATCCAAATGATTTTAGAATAACACATAATCCATTACTTAATACCATGAATATCATGTTTAAAACCCATTCATTCATTCTTGTGCTTTTCCTTACAATGAGCATTTTGGTTTCCTCTTGTGGAAGCGGAACCGTGCAAGAACCACAAGCACAGCCCATTCCGGTAAAGGTGAATATAGCGGAGTACAATCCCCAAGCCATTTCTCATATTCTTCCTGCCGTTGTAAGTAGCGAGCGAGAAGCAAATCTAAGCACCATTGTTATGGGGACGCTTTCTCAAGTTAATGTTGAAGTGGGGGATGAAGTCAGAAGAGGCACGCTAATGGCAACTATCCGCGACGAACAAATTCGTGCACAAAAGATGCAGTTAGAAGCGAATTTGGTTCAGGCAAACGCCCAATTAGCGAATGCCAACAGAAATTTTGAGCGTATCACCAATCTTTTTAATGATGACAGTGCCACTCAGAAAGAGCTCGATGATATTACAACGATGGTTGAGTCAGCGAAGGCGTCCGTTGCCGCTTTAGAAGCCGGGTTGAAAGAAGTGAATGAAATGCTGGAATACACCCGCATCACCGCTCCGTTTGATGGCGTAGTGACACAACGATATTTACGCGCCGGAGATATGGCTGCACCGGGACATCCCATTTTAGTTCTTGCAGATCCATCCACCCTGAAACTCAGCTTCTCGATACCGGAAACGTTGATTCGGTTCATGAATGTCGGCAAAGAAGTTCTTGTGAGCATTCCATCCGCTGGAATTACTCCATTTGAGGCAGTTATCACCCGCGTGAGTGCTTCGGCAAATCCAATGAACAGACAGTTTAGCGCTGAAATTGTTCTGAAAAACACTCCAGATTCCGTTAAGCCTGGGATGCATGCCGATATAAAAATTGCAACCGAAGGCTCAAGTTCCATCATGGTTCCGCAGGAAGCACTCGTGCACAGAGGTCAACTTACCGGAATGTACACCATCAGTGGTGATAATACGGCTGTTTTACGCTGGATTCGCACAGGTAGTGTTATGGGGGAATTTGTGGAAGTCGTTTCAGGACTTTCAGCAGGCGAGCAGTATGTGGCCGTTGTGAGCAATGATCTTCTGCATGGCAGCAAAGTGAGCAAAAACTAAGATTCTAAGTAAAGGTTATATAGCATGAAAACAGGATTAGCAGGCTCAATTGCCCGTGCATTTATAGATTCAAAACTTACACTCTTGTTGATGGTCGCATTTTTGGCCATTGGCGTATATGGAGTATGGTTAACACCGAGCGAAGAAGAGCCACAGATTGATGTCCCCATGGCAGATATCTTCGTGGGCTATCCGGGTGCAAGTCCCGAAGAAGTGGAGCGGAGAATATCCATCCCCCTTGAAAAAATTCTATCCAATTATTCCGGCGTTGAATATGTCTATTCGACTTCAATGCCCGAAATGGCCATGGTTTCCGCTCGATTTTATGTAGGTCAGGATGTAGAGAGAAGTTTGGTAAGACTCTACAATGAAATCATGAAATTCATGGATACCAAACCTGATCAGGTAACTTTGCCATTAATTAAAACGCGTTCAATCAATGATGTGCCTATCGTAACGCTGACCCTTTGGAGTGATGCGTTATCAGATTTCGAGTTGCGCCGAATCGCGCAGATGCTTGATGATGAAATCACAGCCATCCCCGATGTTGCAGAGACACGCATTCATGGTGGAAGAAGTCGTGAGGTGGCGGTTATCCTTGATCCGGCTAAAATGGCCTCTGCCGGAATCGATCCGCTTCAGGTGGCACAAATGATTCAGGCGTTCAATCAAGAGTTTACTTCTGGTACGTTTAGCAGGAATGACGCCGAATTTTTAGTACGCACAGGCAATTTCTTTACTTCCGCAGACGATTTGGGGATGCTTGTTGTGGGCGCATCAGGCAATGCTCCGATTTTTCTGAGAGATGTTGCGCAGATTGTGGATGGTCCCGGAGATCCATCAAATTATGTGAGCTATAACATCGGCCACGCATTAGCGCAGGAAAGTGGGTTGAGTGCAGGAGGAATGTATCCTGCTGTAACTCTGTCAGTTGCCAAGCGTCAGGGTGCCGATGCCATGACCATTGCTACTCGAATTGAGCGAATTGTCCAACAATTGCAAGGTACTGTAATCACACCTGATGTTTCGGTTACCTTCACCCGAAATTATGGGGAAACCGCAACGGAAAAAGTTTCTACCCTGCTAATCCATCTACTCGTTGCCGTACTTGCCGTAACATTTGTGGTGTTTTTAGCGATGGGATGGAGGGGCGCCTTAGTCGTATTTATTTCCGTGCCTATCACGTTTGCGCTCACGTTGTTTTTCTATTACATGTATGATTACACCCTGAACAGAATTACGCTTTTTGCGCTGGTTTTTGTGACGGGTATAGTGGTTGATAACTCCATTATTGTGGCTGAAAATATGCATCGCCACTTCAAAATGCGAAAAATGCCTTTTCGCCAAGCGGCCATTTATGCCATTAATGAAGTGGGAAATCCAACCATTTTGGCAACGTTCACCGTTATCGCTGCTGTAATTCCAATGGCGTTTGTATCGGGATTGATGGGGCCATATATGAGCCCGATTGCGATCGGCGCTACCGTTGCAATGATTCTATCTCTGATTGTTTCCTTAATTGCAACTCCGTGGCTTGGGTACAGACTCTTGCTATCAAAATCAGATAAGGAGAAGAAAGCTACCGACGAAAAACCGTACAAACTCGAAGAAACCTTTATCTATCGTTTTTATGATAAAACGATGCGTCCTTTGCTCGAAAGTCCATGGAAGCGCTGGACATTCCTATTAAGCACAACGGTCGTTTTGCTTGCTTCGATGGTTCTGTTCTACGTGCGTTGGGTTGAAGTAAAAATGCTTCCATTCGATAACAAAAACGAAGTCCAAATCATCATTGATATGCCGGAGGGAACAACACTTGAGCGCACACATGCCGTAGCTCAGGAGGTGGGTCTTGTGCTTGCTCAGATTCCGGAAGTGTATGATTATCAGATTTATGCCGGAACAAATGCACCCATCAATTTCAATGGATTAGTGAGAAGCTATGATTTGCGTCAGCGCTCAAATGTGGCGGATATTCAGGTGAATTTAGTGGATAAAAGCTTTCGTTCTGATCAAAGCCATGATATTGCAAAACGCATACGTCCGTTAGTTCAGGCTGCCGGAGCGCCGTTTGGAGCTAATGTCAAAGTGGTTGAAGTACCCCCGGGACCGCCTGTTTTATCTACGCTTGTTGCGGAAGTCTATGCGCCAACTCCCGAACTGCAACGCGAAATTGCCACTCAGGTCTATGCCATTTTTGAAGAAATTCCGGGTATTGTAGATGTTGACTGGATGATTGAAGCCGATCAGGAAGAATATCACTTTAGAGTGAATACCATGCGTGCCGGATTGGCCGGGGTTCCGCCTCAGCAAATTGCGCATACATTGGGGATGGTGCTTGGGGAGCGTCCGGTTACGAATATTCATGACGGACGCGAAGCTTCTACCCTTCCCGTAGTACTCAAGCTTGATGCAGCCGGGAAGTCAGGCGTGGGTAAATTGGCCGGCGTGCATGTTCAATCAGCAAGCGGAAGTATGATTCCAATCACAGACTTGATTGATGTGGAAATCACCACACCGGGAAAAAGTATTTTCAGGAAGAATCAACGCCGTGTAGTGTATGTTTTGGCTGAAGTTGCCGGTGAAATTGAGAGTCCGGTGTACGCCATTTTGGATGCACGTAGCAGAATAGATGAAATTGTACTTCCTCATGGCGCAGAATTGCAACAACTTTATGCCGCCATGCCCGAAACCTCAGATCAAATTGCAGTAAAATGGGATGGAGAATGGCAAATCACCCTTGAGGTTTTCCGTGATTTGGGTATTGCATTTGCTGTGGTACTGATCATCATTTATATCTTGATTGTGGGATGGTTCCAGGACTTCGGCGTACCGATTGTAATGATGATTGCGATTCCGTTATCACTCATCGGAATTCTTATTGGTCATTGGATTACGGGTGCCTTCTTTACGGCTACATCCATGATTGGTTTAATCGCGCTTGCCGGAATCATGGTTCGTAATTCCGTCTTACTTATCGATTTCATTCAGATAAGCCTTCGCGAAGGACAATCGTTAAAAGAAGCCGTAATTGAAGCCGGTGCAGTACGTACGATGCCTATTCTCCTCACCGCCGGAACCGTAGTAATTGGCGCGATTGTCATTTTATTCGATCCGATTTTCCAGGGACTGGCCATTTCGTTAATGGGAGGCGCGATCGCTTCAACAGCGCTTACACTCATTACCGTACCGCTTATTTACTTTATGGTGAAAAAAAATTCCCTCGAAGGGAAGTAACATGCAAAACCGGGAGGTGATGGAACCTCCCGGTTTTATTCACTCACATCAAAAATAATCTACTATGAAACTACTTATGATCTTAAGCGTTGCCGAATACGCTGATGAAGTCCGCAAAATGATGGTCAAGAATAATGTTCCGGTCTATAGCGAAACTGAAATGCACGGATTCAGAACCGAGCAACACAAACCGGACATCAGAAGCTGGTTTGCACAAGGCAACCACGGTGTATTCTCCACCCTGTTTTTTTCTTTTCAGGATGAAACAACGGTAAATCGTATCCTGGAAGAAGTAAAAGCCAAAAACCAAGCCTGCGAAGGAGACCGGGAAAATCCGTTTCATGCGTATGTGTTAGGGGTTGAGTCGTTTGTTTAAATAGAGGTTGAGGTTAAGGGGAGCTCAAAGCTGAAAGCTGAAAGGTTTTTTGGGTTGAGGTGTTGAGAGGTTGAGAGGGGAGGAAGCTCAAAGCGGAGCTGGGATTGAGTTTATTTGTTTAACTGTTTATTTGTTTACTTCTGCACTCGCCGCCACCTCGTCATGGTGAGATATTAATATCTGCGCTTACGCTAAATACATCTGAGGGGAATGACAGACTCGGAACTCGTTAATCCGTCATCCCGGAAAAGCTGTTTCGAGTTGCGGGGTTCATGTTGCGAGTTATAGGTTTTCGCGTAAATTGTTGTTTATATTTATTATAAAATCTCAAATCCTACTCGTCACCCTGAGAAATTAATATCTGCGCTATCGCTTAATACATTTGAGGGATATGACAGAGAGTTGCTACCTTGGGAGGTATAAAAA
>Ga0213835_100099_pt1 | contig 112481 bp, 104 predicted proteins | sample SWPATP01_FD_160576 | JGI IMG/M metagenome (GOLD analysis project Ga0213835, IMG submission 160576) | Coastal seawater microbial communities from Marineland, Florida, United States - SWPA TP0 #1 | ecosystem: Environmental > Aquatic > Marine > Coastal | place: USA: Florida | collected 2016-08-05 | reverse complement strand
GTTCGTCGCCGATGGCCTCGATCTCGCCGGCGACGGTATCGAGGAACGCCGCGCGCTGCTCCAGCGTCGTCTCGCGGTAGACGCCGAACGCCGCTTCGGCGAGCTGGCAGGCGCGCTCCACCTCGGCTTCGCTGCCGCCGCGATAGACGGGGTCGAGCGGCGCGCCGGTGGCAGGATTGACGGCGCGGATCTCGCCGCGGCTGCCGGTAACGGCCTCGCGACCGATCAGGGATGTGCCTTGCAGTGTCATGGGAGCTCCTTGCGCGGGATGCGACGGATCGACTTGTGATGCATGGTATGTCGTGCTACCTGTCATACAAGCCTACCGTAGACGATGCCGTCGCGTCGATCCAGCGCGGCGCGGGCGCGTATGGCTGTTTCGGGATCGGATGGACGGGCTTTGCCGCTGAGCCGGCTGCTTTACCGTGGGGGCCGGCTCAGCGAGCCAGCCAGCCGCCATCCACCGCCAGGGCATGGCCGTTGACGTAGGCCGCGGCGTCGGAACAGAGGAAGATCACCGCGCCGGCGAGGTCTTTCGGGGTGCCCCAGCGACCGGCGGGAATACGCCCCAGGATCTCGGCGCTGCGGGTGGCATCCTCGCGCAGGGCCTGGGTATTGTCGGTGGCCATGTAGCCCGGGGCGATGGCATTGACGGTGATGCCGTGGGCGGCCCACTCGTTGGCCAGCAGCCGGGTCAGGCCGAGCAGGCCGCTCTTGCTGGCGGTGTAGGCAGGCACCCGGATGCCGCCCTGAAAGGAGAGTACCGAGGCAACGTTGACGATTCGTCCCGGTGCACCCCGCTCCACCAAGTGTCGGGCGACCGCCTGGGCGAGGAAGAAGGCCGCCTTGAGATTGACGTCGACCACGGCCTCCCAGTCCTCTTCGGTGAACGTCAGCGCGGGCGCGCGGCGGATTGCGCCGGCATTGTTGATCAGCATGTCGAGCCGTCCGGTCGACTCGAGGGCGCGGGCCACGATGGCCTCGGGCGTATCGCGGCCCAGCTCTGCCTCGACGGCGACATAGCGCCGACCGAGGGCCTCGACTTTCTCGCGTGTCTCGTCGCTGTTGCTGCGATTGACGCCGACGATATCGGCACCTGCCTCGGCCAGCGCCAAAGCCAGGCCTTGCCCCAGCCCCTTGTTGCAACCCGTGACCATCGCCACACGGCCGTGCAGGTCGAAGCGGTTCATGGCGTTTCCCCGCGCCACGCTACCTCGTTGACCAGGCTGAGCGGGCGCTTGCCCTCGAGCGCCAGGGTGATGTTGTCCACTGCGCGCTGGGCCATGGCGTCGCGGGTCTCGTGGGTCGCCGAGCCCACGTGCGGCAGGGCCACCACGTTGGCCATGTGCGGCAGCGGCGACTCCGGCGAGAGCGGCTCCTGTTCGAAGACGTCGAGCCCGGCGGCGTGGATCTCGCCCGTCTCCAGCGCCGCGATCAGCGCCGCTTCGTCGACCACCTTGCCGCGGGCGATGTTGACGAAGATCGCCGAAGGCTTCATCAGCCCGAACTCGCGCCTGCCGATCAAGTGGGTGGTCTCCGCCGTCAGCGGCACGGTGACGCAGACGAAGTCGGCCTGGCTCAACAGCTCGTCCAGCTCGCAGCGCACGGCGCCCAGCTCCTGCTCCAGCGCGGGCTTGGGCGAGGAGCAGGCGTAGAGCACCCGCATGCCGAATCCCAGCGCGCCGCGGCGGGCCACGCCGGCACCGATGCGGCCGAAGCCGACCATGCCCAGCGTCTTGCCGTGTACGTCGGTGCCGAAGTGGGGCTCGCCGATGCTGGCCGTCCAGTCGCCGCGCTTGACCAGATCGGCCAGCTCGATGGCGCGTCTGGCGGTCGCCATGATCAGCAGAAAACCGGTGTCGGCGGTGGTCTCGGTGAGCACGTCTGGCGTGTTGCACAGCAGGATGCCGCGCCGGGTCAGCGCCTCGACGGGGTAGTTGTCGTAGCCCACCGAGATGGTGGCGATGGCCTCCAGTTGCGGGGCCAGGTCGATCAGTTCCGGGGCGATGACGAGGCTGGAGCCGACCAGGCCGTGCGCCTGACCCAGGGCCTGGCGAAAGCCGGGGTCGTCGGTACTCTTCAAGGCCTCGAAATAATCGACGTGGAAGCGTTGGCGAAGCTGGTCGAGGTGGATCGGTTTGAGGCGGGTGTAGGCGACGATGCGTTTTGTCATTGTGTGCGCTCTGTATTCGCTCTGGGGCGGGCGGGGCAGACTCAGCCTAGTCAAGGCCGTGGAACGGAGCAAATACGACGCCAACCCATCCAGTTTGCGACATGGGCCCTTGCCGCTACTGGCATACTTTCTGCGTCTGGACGATTTTAAGCATATCTGTGAGCGACAACTTGGTATACCTTTGCCAGACAGGCTTGCCTGAAAGCGACACCCAGACCCTGACGAGTTGAATGCCGATACAACCTATAACGATTCACGGCATTGGAGTATGAACATGTCCACGATGCCCCCGGCTTCGGCCACCCCGACTCAGGCCCTGCGCAAGACTCCCGCGCCCCAGACGCTGGGTTTTCTGTTGCTGGAAAACTTCACTCTGTTCTCGCTGGCCTCGGCCATCGAGCCGCTGCGCATGGCCAACCAGCTGGCCGGTCGTGAGCTGTATCGCTGGTTCACGCTGAGTGTGGACGGCGGGCCGATCTCGGCCAGCGATGGCCTTAGGGTCACGCCGGACGGTGCCATCACCATGCCGCTGGCGCTGGACATGATCATCGTCTGCGGCGGTGTGGGGCCCTCCCGCACCGTGCAGCGCGAACACGTCGTCTGGCTGCAGTCCCAGGCGCGCCTGTCGCGTCGACTGGGAGGCATTTGCACCGGCAGCTGGGCACTGGCCAAGGCCGGGCTGCTGGACGGCTACGAGACCAGCGTGCACTGGGAGTGTCTGGCGGCGATGCGTGAGTCGTTTCCCCGGACGGTGCTGACCACCCGGCTGTTCACCATCGACCGTGACCGCGCCACCGCCTCCGGCGGCACCGCACCGCTCGACATGATGCTGACCCTGATCGAGCGTGAACACGGGCGCGAACTTTCGGCGGGCATTTCCGAGATGTTCATCTGCGACCGCGTGCGCGGCGAGAACGACCATCAGCGCGTGCCGCTCAAGCATGTGCTGGGCACCACCCAGCCCAAGCTGCTGGAAATCGTGGCGCTGATGGAGGCCAACCTGGAGGAGCCCATCGAGCTCGCCGAGCTGGCCGACTACGTCGACGTCTCGCGCCGCCAGCTCGAGCGGCTGTTCCAGAAGTACCTGCACTGCTCGCCGTCGCGTTACTACCTCAAGCTGCGCCTCACCCGGGCCCGCCAGCTGCTCAAGCAGACCTCGATGCCGATCATCGAGGTGGCCTCGGCCTGTGGCTTCGTCTCCACGCCCCACTTCTCCAAGTGCTACCGGGAGTTCTTCGGTCTGCCGCCACGTGAGGAGCGGTTGGGCATGAGCCCGCTGCGCCAGCCGCCGCTGCCCGAGCCGCCGGCCGAGAGCCTGCTGCTGCAGCCGGTCAGCCTCGAGCCCGTGCCGGAGCAACCGATCTCGGCGGCGCTGGTGGCGCTCGACAACGCCCGCGGCGAGCCCACCTACGCCAGCGTGCGTCTGGACCACTGAGCCTGGCGGCTCGCGGCCAAAGCGCCGCGGGCCGCTTCCCCGCTTCTCTTGTCGACCCCTTCCCTGCTCCCGCCCCGATGGGAGAGGTATTGGCGTGCTCGGGCTCCGCCATGTCAGCGGAAGGCGCCATGAGTAGTGGCATTGTGCCGTTCGTCGCAGTCACGACAGGGATGACGCTTTTGGAATTATCGCCGTCGCTTCCAGAAGTCGGGACCCACCATGCCAGCGCTATGCTGCCTTCAAGTCAATCCATCCGGAGCACGCCCTCATGACGCCCCAAGACCTGCACGACGATGCCATCGTCATCGACGGCCTGATCATCGCCAAGTGGAACCGCGAACTGTTCGAGGACATGCGTCGCGGCGGACTCACTGCCGCCAACTGCACCGTCTCGGTGTGGGAGGGCTTTCAGGCCACCGTCGACAACATCGTCAAATCGAACCAGCTGATGGCCGAGTGCAGCGACCTGGTGCGCCCGGTGCGTACCACCGCCGACATCACCCGGGCCAAGGAAGAGGGCAAGACCGGCATCATCTACGGTTTCCAGAACGCCCACGCCTTCGAGGACCAGATCGGCTACGTCGAGATCTTCAAGCAACTCGGCGTCGGCATCGTGCAGATGTGCTACAACACCCAGAACCTGGTGGGCACCGGCTGCTACGAGCGCGACGGTGGGCTCTCCGGCTTCGGTCGTGAGATCGTCGCCGAGATGAACCGCGTCGGCATCATGTGCGACCTCTCCCACGTCGGTTCGAAGACCTCCGAAGAGGTGATTCTCGAATCGAAGAAGCCGGTCTGCTACTCCCACTGCCTGCCGTCCGGGCTCAAGGAGCACCCGCGCAACAAGTCCGACGAGGAGCTGCGCTTCATCGCCGAGCACGGCGGCTTCGTCGGCGTGACCATGTTCACCCCCTTCCTGCGCGCCGGGGTCGACGCCACCGTCGACGACTACGTCGAGGCCATCGAGTACGTGATGAACATCGTCGGCGAGGATGCCATCGGCATCGGCACCGACTTCACCCAGGGTCACGGCAAGGACTTCTTCGAGTGGCTGACCCACGACAAGGGCTACGCTCGCCGCCTGACCAGCTTCGGCAAGATCATCAATCCCGAGGGCATCCGCACCATCGGTGAGTTCCCCAACCTGACCGAAGCGCTGCTGCGCCGCGGCTTCAGTGAGACCCAGGTACGCAAGATCATGGGCGAAAACTGGGTACGTATCTTGAAGGATGTTTGGGGTGCCTGACGATAGCGGCTGAGGCGACTCCTCAGCGAGGAGCGCCGGGGGCAGACCGAAGAGGAGGTCCGATTCCAGGGATGGAATCGGTAGCGTACAGGGAAGTATTCACAGCGCCTCCTCGCAGGCCTGCCGTCGGATCAGCTCCGAGCGGCGCTGCCAAAGACGATGCTCTGCCCGCAATGCCATAACAAACAAGATTTGAGGAAACCAACCGTGACCAAGATGGCCCCTGAGCTTCCCATCGAGGTGGATAGCGAAACCGGCGTGTGGACCACCGACGCCCTGCCGATGCTTTACGTGCCGCGGCACTTCTTTATCAACAACCACACGGCCGTCGCCGAAGCGCTGGGTGTGGATAAGTATGCCGAGATTCTCTACCGCGCCGGCTACAAGAGCGCCTGGCACTGGTGCGAGAAGGAGGCCGAGTTGCACGGTCTGGAAGGCGTCGACGTGTTCGAGCATTACATGAAGCGGCTGTCTCAGCGCGGCTGGGGCAAGTTCGTCACCGAGGCCATCGATCTCGACGCCGGTACCGCCCGCGTGCGCCTGGAGCACAGCGCCTTCGTCTATCAGCTCGGCAAGACGGGGCACAAGGAGGAGTACATGTTCACCGGCTGGTTCGCCGGCGCCATGGACCAGATCCTCGCCGCCCGCGGCAGTGCCCTGCGCACCGTCGCCGAACAGACCCAGAGCGCCGCCGAGCCCGGCTGCGAGGTAGGCATCTTCACCGTTCAGCCGTTGGCCGACGCCCAGGGTTGAGGAGGTTTCCATGGAATTCGACGCGATCTTCGAGCCGATCCAGATCGGCAAGCTGACCATCCGCAATCGCGTGGTCAGCACCGCCCACGCTGAGGTCTACGCCACCGACGGCGGCATGACCACTGAGCGCTACGTCAAGTACTACGAGGAGAAGGCCAAGGGCGGCTGCGGCCTGTGTATCTGCGGCGGCTCCTCCGTCGTCTCCATCGACAGCCCCCAGGGCTGGTGGAGCTCGGTGAACCTCGCCACCGACCGCATCATCCCGCATTTCCAGAATCTCGCCGATGCCGTACACAAGCACGGCGGCAAGATCATGATCCAGATCACCCACATGGGGCGCCGTTCCCGTTGGGACGGCTACAACTGGTCCACTCTGCTCTCGCCCTCCGGTATTCGCGAGCCGGTGCACCGCTCCACCTGCAAGACCATCGAGGAGGAGGAGATCTGGCGCATCATCGGCGACTACGCCCAGGCCGCGCGGCGGGCCAAGGAGGGCGGTCTTGACGGCGTCGAACTCTCTGCGGTGCACCAGCACCTGATCGACCAGTTCTGGAGCCCGCGGGTCAACAAGCGTACCGACCAGTGGGGCGGCAGCTTCGAAAACCGCATGCGCTTCGGCATGGAGGTGCTCAAGGCGGTGCGCGCCGAGGTGGGCGAAGACTTCGTCGTCGGCATGCGCATCTGCGGCGACGAGTTCCACCCGGACGGCCTGACCCACGAGGACATGAAGCAGATCGCCGCCTACTACGACGCCACCGGCCAGGTCGATTTCTTCGGCGTGATCGGCTCCGGTTGCGATACCCACAACACCCTGGCCAACGTCATTCCCAACATGTCCTTCCCGCCGGAGCCCTTCCTGCACCTGGCGGCGGGCATCAAGGAAGTGGTCAAGGTGCCGGTGATCCACGCCCAGAACATCAAGGATCCCAACCAGGCCCAGCGGATCCTCGAAGGGGGTTACGTCGACCTGGTGGGCATGACCCGGGCGCATATCGCCGACCCGCACCTGATCGCCAAGATCAAGATGGGCCAGATCGACCAGATCAAGCAGTGCGTAGGCGCCAACTACTGCATCGACCGTCAGTATCAGGGCCTCGACGTGCTGTGCATCCAGAACGCCGCGACCTCGCGGGAGTACATGGGCCTGCCGCACATCATCGAGAAGTCCGAGGGGCCGAAGCGCAAGGTGGTGGTGGTGGGCGGTGGCCCCGGTGGTATGGAGGCGGCGCGTGTCGCCGCCGAGCGCGGCCACGACGTGACCCTGTTCGAAGCCGCGGATCAGCTCGGCGGCCAGATCACCATCGCCGCCCAGGCGCCGCAGCGCGACCAGATCGCCGGTATCACCCGCTGGTATCAGCTGGAGCTGGCCCGCCTCAAGGTGGATCTGCGCCTCGGCACCCGCGCCGACGAGGCCACCATCGAAGACCTGCGCCCGGACGTCGTGGTACTGGCCACCGGCGGCCAGCCTTTCCTCAGCCAGTACCCGGAGTGGGGCTACTCGGAGAAGGCCGAGGAGAGCCTGGTGGTCAGCACCTGGGACGTGCTCTCCGGCAAAGTTGCGCCGGGCAAGAACGTGCTGATCTACGACTCCATCTGCGAGTTCTCCGGCGTTTCGGCGGCGGATTATCTGGCCGACAAGGGAGCCAAGGTCGAGATCGTCACCGACGACATCAAGCCCGGCGCGGCGGTGGGCGGCACCACCTTCCCGACCTACTACCGCAGTCTCTACGAGAAGGAGGTGATCATGACCTCCGACCTGATGCTGCACAAGGTCTACCGCGAGGGCGACGCCCTGGTGGCGGTGCTCGAGAACGAGTACACCGGCGCCATGGAGGAGCGAGTGGTCGATCAGGTGGTGGTGGAGAACGGCGTACGCCCCGACGAGGCGCTCTACTACGCGCTGAAGGAGCGCTCGCGCAACCGCGGCCAGGTGGATCTCGAGGCGCTCTACGCCGCCAAGGCGCAGCCCTGTTTGAGCGAGCAGGGCGAGGGTTACCTGCTGTTCCGCCTGGGCGATTGCACCGCGCCGCGCAATACGCATGCGGCAATTTATGACGCCCTGCGGCTGTGTAAAGACCTTTGAAAGCTATTGCGCTCGGGTAAGAAGAAGTGGAAGGGGAGGGCCGTCTTGCGCCACGCATTCGCAGTGCCGAGCCTCGTCTGGCGACCTGCGGTCACGGCGCGGAAGGGCCATCCCTGGCCCCCGCGCCTCTGTCGAGTCCCTTCGACAGGACCGCGTCGCAGCGCCTCGGCTCGGGCGAATGCTAAGGGCGCGACGCCGGCTCCCCTTCCCACTCCTGCGTCGAGCCATCATTTCTAGCCTGCGAGGTGAGCGAGATGCTCGAGACCCTGCTGCCAATACTAATCTTCTCCGCCCTGGCGCTGGCCGTGATCGGCGCCGTGCGGCGCATTCGCCTGTGGCGCCAGGGTCGACCCGCCCGGGTCGATCTGCTGCGCGGGCTCGCCGCCATGCCGCGGCGCTACCTGGTCGATCTGCACCATGTGGTGGCACGTGACAAGGTCATGTCCAACACCCACGTGGCCACCGCCGGCGGTTTCGTCGCGGCGGCCGTGCTGATGATCCTGGTACATGGCCTGGGGCTCGGCTCTTCAGAAAGAATGGGGCCAATCCTCGGCGGGCTGCTGCTGTTGGCCAGCGCCGCCATGTTCGTCGGCAGCCTGTTCGTCGCCAAACGGCGGCGCAACCCGCCGGCGCGGCTCTCCAAGGGACCCTGGATGCGCCTGCCGAAGAGCCTGATGGCGTTCTCGGCGAGCGTGTTCCTGCTCACCCTGCCGACGCTTGGCATCCTGCCTGCCGGAACGGGCAGCGTGATCCTTGCCTTGGCGCTGGCCGCGGTGCTGGTGTGGGGTCTGGGCGAGATGTTCTTCGGCATGACCTGGGGCGGGCCGATGAAGCACGCCTTTGCCGGTGCCCTGCATCTGGCCTTCCATCGCCGCCCTGAGCGCTTTTCCACGAAGGGGGGCGAGGGCAACCGCTCCACCGGGCTCAAGGCGCTGAACCTGGACGACCCCAAGGCGCCTCTGGGTGTCGAGACGCCCAGCGACTTCACCTGGAACCAGCTGCTCGGCTTCGATGCCTGCGTGCAGTGCGGACGCTGCGAGGCGGCCTGCCCGGCCTTCGCCGCCGGTCAGCCGCTCAATCCCAAGAAGCTGATCCAGGATATGGTCGTCGGCATGGCCGGCGGCAGCGATGCCCACTATGCCGGTAGTCCCTATCCGGGCAAGCCGGTGGGCGAGCATGCCGGCACTCCCCATGGCCCTATCGTCGCTCGTGAGGGAACTGCCCTTGTCGATGCCGAGACGCTGTGGTCGTGCACCACCTGCCGTGCCTGCGTCGAGGAGTGCCCGATGATGATCGAGCACGTCGATGCCATCGTCGACATGCGTCGCTTCCTGACCCTGGAACATGGCAATACCCCGGGCAAGGGCGCCGAGGTGCTCGACAACCTGATCGCCACCGACAACCCCGGCGGCTTCGATCCCGGCTCGCGCATGCACTGGGCGGCGGACCTCAACCTGCCGCTGATACGCGACCTGGGGCAGGTCGACGTGCTGCTGTGGCTGGGCGACGGGGTCTTCGACATGCGCAATCAGCGCACGCTCAGGGCGCTGGTGAAGGTGCTGCGTGCGGCCGGCGTCGATTTTGCCGTGCTCGGTAACGAGGAGCGCGACAGCGGCGACGTGGCGCGCCGCCTGGGCGACGAGGCGACCTTCCAGTCGCTGGCCAAGCGCAACATCGCGACGCTGTCGCAGTACCGCTTCCAGTGCATCGTCACCTGCGACCCGCACAGTTTCCATGTCCTCAAGAACGAGTACGGCGAGCTGGGCGGCAAGTATGTCGTGCACCACCACAGTACCTACATCGCCGAGCTGTTCGAGGCGGGCCGGCTGCACTTCGCGCCCTGGAAGGGCGGCCGCGTCACCTATCACGACCCCTGCTATCTGGGCCGCTACAACGGCGAATACGAAGCACCACGCAACGTGCTCAAGGCGCTGGGCATCGAAGTGGCCGAGATGCAGCGTTCGGGATTCCGCTCGCGCTGCTGTGGCGGTGGCGGCGGCGCGCCGATCACCGACATCCCGGGCAAGCAGCGGATTCCCGACATGCGCATGAATGACGTCAAGGAGACCGGCGCCGAGCTGGTGGCGGTAGGCTGCCCGCAGTGCACCGCCATGCTCGAGGGGGTGGTCGATGCCACCGCCGAGGTGCGCGACATCGCCGAGCTGGTGGCCGATGCCTTGGTGGAGCGCCCTGCTGGCTCCGGTGGCAGCAGCGATAGCGCTCGCCCCCCGCAGTCTGCCTCCGGTACCCGCCCCGTAATGAAGGAGGTCACGTCATGAGCGAGATCGTGCGTCGCGATCCGCGTCGCGAGTGGATCGCCCGCAACCGCCTGCATCCCGAGCACGAACGGGTGCTGGCCGAGCTTGGCCAGAGTACCGGGCATGGCATGGCGGCGACGGAGTGGATGGGCCCCAACGGCGTGATCCGCAAGAATCCCCATGCGGTCGGCTTCATCGGGCCCAACGGTATCAAGCGCATCGACCGCAGCGGTGTCCAGCAGGCTGCTGCTGCGGGACGTGGTGCCAGTGCCGGTAGCAAGGCCGCCGACGAACGGCGGCAGGTCATCATCGAGGCCCCGGACTTCCTGGTCGCGGTGGTTCCGGATCTGCCCGGCGGGCGTCTCTCCAGCCACGACCGCGACCTGCTGGGCCTGGCCCGGCAGCTGGCCGATGCCGATGGTGAGCGGCCGGGTGCCGTGCTGGCAGTGGTCTTCGGCCAGGCGGATGTCGAAGGGTATGGCGAAGCCGGCATCGATCGGCTGCTCGTGCTGGAGGGCGATGACATCGACGGCTACGCGCCGGAGGCACGCCTGGCGGCACTCACCGCCGTCGACGGCGAGTTTGCCCCGCGTCACTGGCTGTTGCCCGACTCCAAGCTGGGCGGCGCCGACCTGGGGCGGCGCCTGGCGGCGCGCCTTGGCGAACGGCCTGCCGCCGGCGTCTGGCAGGTCGAACGGGACGCTACCTGCGCGCTGGGCTGGCGCTGTACCGGGCGCGGTGCTGCCGGTACCAGCGATATCCAGCGCGCCCTGCCGCGTGTGGTACTGGCACTGGCCGAATGTGCTGAACCCGTTTCCGAGACCCGCCATGCAGCCCGTCCGCTGGCCTTGTCGCAGCCGCTGCCGCCCCTGCTGGGGCGCATCGAGGACCTGGGCCAGGTGGCCGTCGACCCGGCCGGCGTAGCGCTCTCCGAGGCCGAGTTCATTCTCTCCGCCGGCAACGGCGTCAAGGACTGGGATGGCTTCCATCAGGCCGCCAAGGTATTGGGAGCGACCGAAGGTGCCTCGCGGGTGGCGGTGGACGATGGCTTCATGCCGCGCCATCGTCAAGTGGGCGCTACCGGGACCTGGGTCACTGCACGGGTCTACGTGGCGGTGGGCATCAGCGGTGCCATTCAGCACCTGCAGGGTATCCAGAGCTGCGACAAGGTGGTGGCCATCAACCTCGATCCGGGGTGCGACATGATCAAGCGCGCCGACCTGGCGGTGATTGGCGACTCGGCGAGCATACTCGCGGCGCTGGTCGAGATGGTCCAACGGCAACGAGAGGAGAAGCGCGATGCGGCCTGATGCCCAGGCGCCTGGAGCGCGAAATACAGGTGCACAAGCAACTAGTGCTCAGCAAGATGGTGCGCTCGAAGTGGCAGTGCTGGTCTCCGTGGGCCGCCACCCCGTGACCGGGCGCGCCCGGCGCGCCGATCAGGACGCCCGCGGCGTGGAGCTGGCCCTGTCCCTCGCTGGGGCGCGCATCTCCCTGCTGCACGCCGGCGTGCTCGACGAGGAGAGCGAAAGTGCCTTGCGCGGCTATCTGGGCATGGGCTTCCCCGCCTTGACCCTGGTCGAGCAGCTGCCTGGTGCCGACGTGGTCCCCGCTCTGGCCGACAGGCTGAGTGCAGCACGGCCGCAGCTGGTGATCGCCGGCGAGCGCGCCGAGCAGGGCGAAGGCTCCGGCATGCTGCCTTACCTGCTGGCCGAACGTCTTGGCTGGCCATTGGTCGGTGGTCTGGCCGCCGTGGAAAAGGTCGAGAATGGCGTGGCCACCCTGCTCCAGGCCCTGCCTCGCGGCCAGCGCCGCCGGCTGCAGGTGCGGCTGCCGGCCATCGTCACCGTCGACGCTGCCGCCGCCGCGGCCCGCCAGAGCGCCTTCGGCCCGGCCCAGCGCGGTGAGATCGAGGCCGAGTCGGCAGCGGTCGAGTGGGATGAGGCACAGCCGGAGTGGAACGTGACACCGGCCCGCAAGCGTCCCAAGCGGCTCAAGATCGTCAAGGCGGCCTCGGCGCGGGATCGCTTCAAGGCCGCCGCGGCCAAGGCCGAAGGCGGCAGTGGCCAGGTGCTGACCGACGTGACCCCGGAGCAGGGCGCCGAGGCGATCTTCAAGCTGCTCAAGGACGAGGGCGTTCTGCGCTAGCTTTCGATAACGCACCAACGATAACGCACCAACGATAACGCCCTAACCCAATGACGACCCCGGCCTTGGCCGGGGTCGTTGCGTTGGGGGGCGGTATTGGCGGAGATAGGCAGCACCCAGGGCAAGTGGCACACACGCCAACCGCGCGCTGGCGGCGGGCCTTGCATCGCTTGCGACAGCGATCCAACCGGTTGGTCTCTTGGAGCTTGGCTTAATGTCTTCCCCCAACAAGAAGACCCCGGCCAAGGCCGGGGTCGCGTGGTGGCTTCTTGCGTGAGGTCGATGGTGTATCAGGCCGGCTTGGCGACCGCCAGTCCACGCTGCTCTTCCCTCAGCCCCTTGACCAGGCAGTAAGCCATGCCCAGCAGTACCAGGGTGAAGGGCAGCCCGGTGGCCACGGCGCCGGCCTGCAGGGCGCCCAGTGCGGTGCTGCCGCCGCCGTACAGCAGGATGCCGGCGATCACGCCTTCCAGCACCGCCCAGAACACGCGCTGGCCGCGGGGGGCATCGGTCTTGCCGCCGGCGGTGATGTTGTCGATCACCAGCGAGCCGGAATCCGACGAGGTGATGAAGAAGATCAGCACCAGCAGGATCGCCAGACTGGAGGTCAGGGTGGTCAGCGGCAGGTGCTCGAGCATCTGGAACATCGCCAGCGAGACGTCGCTGATGCCGTCGGCCAGGGCACCGACGCCGGCCACCGACTGGTTCAGTGCGGTGCCGCCGAAGGCACTCATCCACACCAGCGTGACCAGGGTCGGCACCAGCAGCACGGCGATCAGGAACTCACGCACCGTACGCCCGCGGGAGACCCGCGCGATGAACATGCCGACGAAGGGCGACCAGGAGATCCACCAGGCCCAGTAGAACACGGTCCAGCCGTGGTACCAGACGGTGTCGTCGCGGCCGACCCAGTTGGAGAGCGGCACGATATGGCTGACGTAGGCCAGGGTGGTGTGCCACAGGTTGTTGACGAACAGCAGCACGCCGCCGGTCACCAGCACGAAGGTGAGCAGGCCCAGGGCGAGCATCATGTTGATCTTGGAGAACAGCTTCACGCCGCCGTCGATGCCGCGCCACACCGAGAACAGGGCCACGGCGGTGACCACCACGATGATCGCCAGCTGGGTGCCGATGGTGTTGGGCACGCCCCACAGGTAGTTGAGGCCGCCTGCCGCCTGGGAGGCACCGAAGCCCAGCGAAGTGGCCAGGCCGAAGATGGTGGCCAGTACCGCGACGATGTCGATGATGTGACCGAACCAGCCGCGCACTCGCTCGCCGAGGATCGGCGTGAAGGCCGAGCGCAGGGTCAGCGGCAGGCCGCGGTTGTAGGCGAAGAAGGCCAGCGACAGCCCCACCACGCCGTAGATCGCCCAGGGGTGCAGGCCCCAGTGGAACATGGTGGCGCCGATGGCCGCGCTGGCCCCGGCCGGGGTGTGCGCCTCGGCGTTGAGCGGGGTACCGTACCAGTCGGTGTAGTAGGCCACCGGCTCGGCCACGCTCCAGAACATCAGGCCGATGCCCATGCCCGCGGCGAACAGCATGGCGAACCAGGAGGTGGTCGAGTACTCCGGGCGGGCCTGGCTGCCGCCCAGGCGGATGCGCCCCAACGGCATCACGATCAGCGCCAGGCACAGCAGCACGAAGAGGTTGCCGGCAATCATGAACAGCCAGTCGAAATACTCGATGGAGAAGCCGCGGGCCGCGGTGAGGTGGCTGTTGGCGGCATCGGGATAGATCAGGGCGTAGAGGATGAAGGCCAGAATGGCCAGGGCCGAGAGTGGGAACACGGGATGGTGGAAGTCCATCCCCAGCACCTGGGCGTTATCCTGCCCGGGTTTGAGGATTGGCACATCGTCATGCTTCATGGGGATTCCTCGCATGTTGTTGTTGGCATCCGCAAGCGGCAGGCGCTCCCGGGCGAATCATTGTTGGGCCAGGGCGGCGAGGGGTATGTCGTGAAAGCGACCTCCAGCTATCCGTTGGCTCATTACCGCGGCGACGTGTCTCGGTCAGGCAAGTGGAGGTCTCTGTGGGGCAAGTGCCACTTGGTGGAGGGCATAGGCTGAAGCGGCGGAATGTGCCGCCCCATGACAACAAAGCACTGGAGCCAGCCATGAGCCAAGCCAACCGAGGCGTCGTCTACAAGGGCCCGGGTAAGGTCGATGTCGAATCCATCCCCTATCCGGAACTCGCCCTTGGCAATCGCAAATGCGACCACGGTGTGATCCTGAAGGTGGTCACCACCAATATCTGTGGCAGCGACCAGCACATGGTGCGCGGCCGTACCACTGCGCCCGCCGGCCTGGTGCTGGGCCACGAGATCACCGGCCTGGTGGTCGAGTGCGGGCGCGACGTCGAATTCATCAAGCCGGGCGACCTGGTCTCGGTGCCCTTCAACATCGCCTGCGGGCGCTGTCGCAACTGCAAAGAAGGCAAGACCGGGATCTGTCTCAACGTCAACCCGGCACGCCCCGGTGCCGCCTACGGCTACGTCGACATGGGCGGCTGGGTCGGCGGCCAGACCGAATACGTCATGGTGCCCTACGCCGACTTCAACCTGCTGAAGTTCCCCGACACCGATCAGGCCATGGAGAAGATCCGCGACCTGACCCTGCTCTCCGACATCTTCCCCACCGGCTTCCACGGCTGCGTGACGGCCGGTGTCGGGCCGGGCAGCACCGTCTACATCGCCGGTGCCGGCCCGGTGGGGCTGGCGGCGGCGGCGTCGGCCCAACTGCTGGGGGCGGCCTGCGTGATTGTCGGCGACATGATCGAGGAGCGTCTGGCCCAGGCGCGCAGCTTCGGCTGTGAAACCATCGACCTGACCCAGGAAGGCGACATGGCCGACAAGCTGGAGGCGATTCTCGGCGAGCGCGAGGTCGACTGCTTCGTCGACTGCGTCGGCTTCGAGGCCCACGCCTGCGGCTGCAATCACGACAAGGAGGCGCCTGCCACCGTGCTCAACTCGGCGATGCAGATGACCCGCGCCGGCGGCCAGATCGGCATCCCGGGCCTCTACGTGACCGAAGACCCGGGCGCCGTGGACGATGCCGCCAAGCAGGGCGCGCTGAGCATGCGCTTCGGTCTTGGCTGGGCCAAGTCCCACTCCTTCCACACCGGCCAGTGCCCGGTGATGAAGTACCACCGCCCGCTGATGCAGGCGATCCTGTTCAACAAGATCAAGATTGCCGATGCGGTCAACGTGCAGGTGATCTCGCTGGACCAGGCGCCGCAGGGCTATGCCGATTTCGATGGCGGTGCCGCCAAGAAATTCGTCATCGACCCCCATGGCAGCGTGGCCGCCTGAGAAGTGCCTGAACCGGCTGACGGCGAGCGCCGAAAGGCGGCGCCGCCAGCCATTTCGGGATATCGACCCCCATGGCAGCGTGGCCGCCTGAGAAGTGCCTGAACCGGCTGACGGCGAGCGCTGAAAGGCGGCGCCGCCAGCCATTTCGGGATATCGACCCCCATGGCAGCGTGGCTGCATAAGTAAGCGTGGTGGCGTAAGGAGTAACCCGAGCTGGCCGACGCCGCACCTTGAAAGCGGCGCGGTCAGCTATTTCGTGGTTCGCCCGTGCGGCAGCGTGGTCGCCTGACGGCCGAGCGGGTAATCTAGAGGGAGCGAACGACGGTAACGATAGCGGGAGGTGAGAAAGATGATGTACGCCGACTTGATCGATGCTGAGGACTTCCGTCAGCGCCTGGTGGCGCTGGGCATCGACCTGCCTGCCGATGCCGACCCCGATACCTGCGCCCGGCTTGCCGCCCAGCGACAGGCCGAGGCGGGGGTGCCCGGTCTGGAGGCGCTGGTCGCCGAGCTGGAGGCGCAGACCGGCGTCATGCTGCCCGAGGTGCGCGAAGCGCTGGTGAGTCATCTGCGGCCAATCGCTGGCTAGCCAACGGCACAAGCCCTACCGCTGTCAGCTGTTGATCGAACCCGAGTAAAACAAATCGCCCCCGACCAAGGCCGGGGGCGATCTCTTTAGTCACGAGACGTGGGCGGTGCCTAGCCCCTGACCACCTGCAGGTGAGGGGCGCTGTGGCCCAGGTTCTCCTGCATCCGTTCGCTGTACCAGTCGATGAAGTCGATCACGCCGAACTCGTAGGTCTCCGAGTAGGGGCCCGGCTGGTAAGCCTTGGAGTTGATGCCGCGCTGGTTCTCCTCGGCCAGGCGCTTGTCCTGGGCGTTGGTGGCGTCCCATACCCGGCGCATCTCCTCGGGCTGGTAGTCGACGCCCTCCACGGCATCCTTGTGTACCAGCCACTTGGTGGTCACCAGGGTCTCCTGCGGACCCAGCGGCAGCACGCGGAACACGATGGCGTGGTCGCCCATGAAGTGGTTCCAGGAGTTGGGCAGGTGCAGGATGCGCAGCGAGCCCATGTCGGGGCTGGTCAGGCGGCCCATCAGCTTGGCGCAGGCCGGCTTGCCGTCCATGGTCATCGAGACCACGCCATCCAGCAGCGGGGTGCGGGTCAGCCGGTTGCGCTTGCCGAAGCGCTTGAGCTGCCAGGGAATCTGCTGCTCGTCCCAGTCGGACTGCTTCTTCGCCACCAGCGCCTTGTAGGCGGGCGTGGCGCGGGGATCGTCGGTGTCGTCGAACTCCTGCAACGAGTTGAGCAGCTCCGGGTGGGAGCCGTTGCAGTGGTAGCACTCGCGGTTGTTCTCGATGACCAGCTTCCAGTTGGCCTGCTCGACGATGTTCGACTCCACCGCGACCTTGAGGTTGCCCATCTCGTAAGGCTCGAGATAGTGCTCCAGGGTGATCAGGAAGTCGTCGATGACGGGCGGCTGCTCGGCCAGGCTGATGAAGATGAAACCGCCGCCGGTGCGCACGTGGACCGGCTTCAGGCCATAACTGCCCAGGTCGAAGTTCTCGCCCATGTCGCTGCCGGCGAACAGCAGGCGGCCGTCGAGCTCATACGTCCACTGATGGTAGGGGCAGACCAGCTTGGCCACCTTGCCCTTGTCGCTGACGCACAGCCGCGAGCCGCGATGACGGCAGACGTTGTGGAACGCATGGATGGTACCGCCGTCGCCGCGTACCAGGATCACCGGGTTGTCGCCGACCTGCAGGGTCATGTAGTTGCCCTTGGCGGGAATCTCGCAGGTCATGCCGGCGAACAGCCACTCCTTGCCGAAGATCTCCTGCATGTCCAGCGCGAACAGGCGGGCATCGTTGTAGAACGGCTGGGGCAGCGAGAAGTTGCGCTCGCGCTCGGCGAGCATCGCGACGACGGCTTCACGCGCCGGGTCCAGGGGATCGTCCAGAGTGGTGGGTGAGATCGGATCCATGGAGAGACATCCTCATTGCTGGCCGCGGTTGCGGCATCGGTCGAATTGTTGGTTTTCGCCAGGGAGCGGCATGGTAATTGTCTTGGGTGCCGAGTACGAATACGGCGAGTGTGGATCAGCCACAGGTCACTCAGTTGTCTGCCGACGACCCGAAAGCGTTCAGTCGCGACCAGTGGGTGCAGAAAAATCGTCACAAGTGGAAGCCAGGGGTACGTTCGTGTCGCAGTCAGGCAAGTCGTGGGCTTGCCTGCTGACGCAGAATTCGATCAACGGCAGGCGGTGTTCCGCAGTCGGAGCCTTCCACGCTGATCAATGCCAGGCGACTCGACATGACCATGAACTTTCTCAATCCCGTCACGACCCAGACCTGGACCAACGGCCGCCACCTGGTGCGCTGCGTCAAGGTGATCCAGGAGACCTGGGACGTTCGTACCTTCTGCTTCATGGCCGAGCAGCCGGTGCTGTTCTTCTTCAAGCCGGGGCAGTTCGTGACCCTGGAGCTTGAGATCGACGGCGAGCCGATCATGCGCTCCTATACGATCTCCAGTTCACCGTCGATTCCCTACAGCTTCTCGATCACCGTCAAGCGGGTGCCCGGCGGTAAGGTTTCCAACTGGCTGCACGACAACCTGAAGGTCGGCGACGAACTGGCGGTGCATGGCCCGGTGGGCAACTTCAATTCGATCGACTTTCCCGCCGACAAGGTGCTGTTCCTCTCCGGTGGCGTGGGCATCACGCCGCTGATGTCGATGACACGCTGGTTCTTCGACACCAACGCCAACGTCGACGTCGAGTTCATCCACAGTGCGCGCGCCCCGCGGGATGTCATTTACCATCGCGAACTAGTGCACATGTTCTCGCGGATCCCCGAGTTCAAACTGCATATCGTCTGTGAGAAGAAGGACGACATCGGCGAGGCCTGGGCCGGCTATCGCGGGTATTTGACCCAGCCGATGCTCGAGCTGATGGCGCCCGACTACCTCGAGCGGGAGATCTTCTGCTGCGGCCCCACGCCGTACATGAACGCGATCAAGCACATCCTGCGCGAAAACGGCTTCGACATGAGCCGCTACCACGAGGAATCCTTCGGCGCCACGCCGCTTGACGTGCGCGAGGAGGTGCTGGAGCTGGCCGAGCAAGCCGAGGCCGAGGCGGAGGAGATCGATTACGCCGACATGCTCAGCGTCGAGTTCGTCGGCTCGGGCAAGAGCGTACGCATTCAGCCGGGCGAGACGGTTCACTCGGCTGCCGCCAAGCTCGGCTTGCACATCCCCAAGGCCTGCGGCATGGGGATCTGCGGCACCTGCCGGGTAGGGCTCAAGTCCGGGCAAGTGGACATGGAGCACAACGGCGGCATCACCGACGAGGACGTGGCAGAGGGCTATATCCTCTCCTGCTGCAGCAAGCCCCTGGGCGACGTGGTGGTCGACTACTGACGACGCGGCACCGGCGAGGCTCAGCCGTGGCGTGACTCGTCGAACAGCTCGTCGACGCTGCACACCTCGCCGCAACGGTCCAGCGAATAGCCGGGCAGCTCGCGCACGGCCTGCTGGAACGGCGCGCTGCGGATCATCTCGAGCAGACGTACGACGCTGGGGTCGGCCAGGCTGCTGCGCTGACACAGCAGCAGATAGTGCTCGCTGGCCAGCGGCAGGAAGTCCAGGCCGAACTGACGCGCGGCGGCCTCGACGCCGAAGCCGACGTCGGCCATGCCGGCGGCGATGTAGGCGGCCACCGCGGAGTGGGTGTACTCCTCCAGCTCGAAGCCACGGATGCGCTGCGCCGAGAGGCCCACTTCCCGCAGCAGGATATCGAGCAGCGCCCGGGTGCCGGAAGCCTGCTGGCGGTTGATGAAGCGCACGTCGCCACGCATGAGATCGGCCAGGCCGGCCACACCCTTGGGATTGCCCGGTGCGAGCATCAGCCCCTGACAGCGGGTGATGAAGCGAATGATGCAATGGCTGCGCGGCCGCAGCTGACGGCGGTAGCCCTGCATCAGCGGACCCCGGGTCGCCGAGGTCGGCATGTGGTAGCCGGCCACGTCGCAGGCGCCGCGATTCAGCGCGGCCAGGGCCTCTGCCGGGCTGCAGTACTGTAGATCGAGCTGAAAGTCGCTGGCGAACCTGGGCAGCAGCGCCACTGCATAGCCGTGGCTGGCGTGCATGCGCAGCACCGGTTCGACGCCCTCGAACAGCTGCTGCAGCTCGAGATTGAGCTCCGAGCCCAGGCTCTCCAGCTGCGGACCGAGCCGGGCGGCCACCCGTTGGCGTGCCCACAGCAGCTTGTCGCCCAGTGGAGTGAGCCGTGCGCCGCGCCCCTTTTGCATTTCCACCAGCGTAACGCCGAAGAATTCCGCCCACTTGTTGAGCAGGTTCCAGGCATGGCGGTAGGAGATACCGGCCTCGGCAGCGGCCTCGGTCAGCTTGCCGCTGCGATGGATGCCTTGCAGCAGCCCGAACAGCTGCGGATCCAGGCGGTTGCCGGCCTCGTCGGTGAAGGACCAGGCAGGTTCGATTTTAATACGTTTCATATGATGTGTTTTTCATATTTCGTAACCCAGGCAGGACTGCTACCTTCACAAATACGCACCATCAATGATGCTACGGGCACCTTATCCAATATATGCACTGTAGTACATAAATAAGTAGTACATAACTAGACCGTAACCAGCAGCTTCGAACGTACCGACGCAAGTCGCCAGAAGATGCGCTCCATACGTTCGCTTCGAGGCCAGGCCATGCTCAACAGCCCATTCCCTTCATGGACGCCCCAGCTGATTCAGGACGAGATCGACGCCCTGAAGCACAAGCCCGGCGCTCTGCTCCCCATCCTGCACGCGATCCAGGACCGCTGCGGCTACGTGCCGCGCGAGGCGGTGCCGCTCATCGCCGAATCGCTGCAGCTCACCCGGGCCGAGGTGCACGGCGTGATCAGTTTCTACCATCACTTCCGCACCACGCCGCCGGGGCGCCACGTGGTACAGATCTGTCGCGCCGAGGCATGCCAGGCGCGGGGCTCACGGGCGCTGGAAATGCACGCGCGGGACACCCTGGGGATCGACTACCACCAGACCACCGCCGACCGCGAGATCACCCTGGAGCCGGTCTACTGCCTGGGCAACTGCGCCTGCGGCCCGTCGCTGCGCGTCGACGATCGCATCCTGGCCCGGGTCACCCCCGAGCGCTTCGACCGGCTGGTCGATGAACTGACCACCCAAGTGCTGAAGGTGAGCTGATGACCACGAAACTCTTCGTTCCCCGCGAGACCACCGCGCTGGCGCTGGGCGCCGACGAGGTCGCCCAGCGCATCGAGGCCGAGGCCGAGGCCCGTGGCGTCGAGATCGAACTGGTGCGCAACGGCTCCCGCGGGCTGTTCTGGCTGGAGCCGCTGGTCGAGGTCGAGACCGCCGCCGGGCGCATCGCCTACGGGCCGGTGGCCCCCGAGGACGTGGCCGGGCTGTTCGATGCCGGCCTGCTCGAAGGCGGTGAGGCATCGTCGCTGTGCCAGGGGCCGGCCGAGGAGATTCCCTATCTACAGGCCCAGCAGCGTCTGACCTTTTCGCGCATCGGTGTCACCGACCCGCTGTCGCTGGAGGACTATTGCGCCCACGACGGCTTCCGCGGCCTGCGCCGGGCGCTTGGTCTCGCTCCCCAGGCCATCGTCGACGAGGTCAAGGCCACCGGCCTGCGCGGTCGCGGCGGGGCGGCGTTCCCCACCGGCATCAAGTGGCAGACCGTGCTCGACGCCCCCGCCGCGCAGAAGTACATCGTCTGCAACGCCGACGAGGGCGACTCCGGCACCTTCGCCGACCGCCTGGTGATGGAGTGCGACCCCTACCTGCTGATCGAGGGCATGGCCATCGCCGGCCTCGCCGTGGGTGCCACCCAGGGCTACGTCTACCTGCGCTCGGAGTATCCGCTGGCCCAGGAGATCTTCAATGAGGCCATCGCCCGCGCCGAGGCCGCCGGCTATCTCGGTGGCGACATCCTCGGCAGCGGCCGGACGTTCCACCTCGAGGTGCGTCTGGGGGCCGGCGCCTACATCTGCGGTGAGGAGACCTCGCTGCTCGAAAGCCTCGAAGGCAAACGCGGCATGGTGCGCTTCAAGCCGCCGCTGCCGGCCATCGAAGGCCTGTTCGGTCAGCCCACCGTGGTCAACAACGTGCTGTCGCTGGCGGCGGTGCCCTTCATCCTCAGCGACGGCGGGCAAGCCTACGCCGACTACGGCATGGGCCGTTCACGCGGGACCCTGGCGCTGCAGCTGGCCGGCAACGTCCAGCGCGGCGGGCTAGTGGAGCTGGCCTTCGGCACCACCCTGCGCCAGCTGATGGAGGAATTCGGCGGCGGTACCTTCACCGGACGACCGCTGCGTGCGGTGCAGGTAGGCGGCCCCTTGGGCGCCTACCTGCCCGAGGGCCAGTGGGACCTGCCGCTCGACTACGAGGCCTTCGCCGAGGTCGGTGCAGTGCTCGGTCATGGCGGCGTGGTGATGTTCGACGACACGGTGGACATGGCCGAGCAGGCGCGCTTCGCCATGGAGTTCTGCACGGTGGAGTCATGCGGCAAGTGCACTCCCTGCCGCATCGGTGCGGTGCGCGGCGTCGAGGTGATCGACCGCATCCGCGCCGGCGAGCGTCGTGAGGCCAATCTCATACTGCTCGCCGACCTGTGCGAGACCATGGTGGACGGCTCACTCTGCGCCATGGGCGGCATGACGCCGTTCCCCGTGCAGAGCGTGATGAAACACTTTCCCGACGATCTGCAGCGCGACGCGCAGCCGCATTGAGCGGGAGGAGGCCCGATATGTTGAACTATTACGATCCCAAGCAGACGCCCGCTCCGCAGCACTTCTTGCCGGAGCGCGACTACGGCACCCCGGCGCGGCTCTCCGAGACGCTGGTCAGCCTCGAGATCGACGGCGTCGCGATCACCGTGCCCGAAGGCACCTCGGTGCTGCGCGCCGCGGCGCTGGCCGACATCAACATTCCCAAGCTGTGCGCCTCGGACAACCTCGAGGCGTTCGGCTCGTGCCGCCTGTGCGCGGTGCAGATCGAGGGCAGGCGCGGCCTGCCGGCCTCCTGCACCACGCCGGTCGCGGCCGGTATGAAGGTCACCACCCAGAACGCGCGGCTGGCCAAGCTGCGGCGCAACGTGATGGAGCTCTACATCTCCGACCACCCGCTGGACTGCCTGACCTGCCCGGCCAACGGCGACTGCGAACTGCAGGACATGGCCGGTGCGGTGGGGCTGCGCGAGGTGCGCTACGGCTTCGACGGCGAGAATCACCTGGACGCCGAGACCGACGACTCCAACCCCTACTTCAGCTTCGACCCCAGCAAGTGCATCGTCTGCTCGCGCTGCGTGCGCGCCTGTGAAGAGGTACAGGGCACCTTCGCCCTGACCATCGAAGGGCGCGGCTTCGAGTCCAAGGTCGCCGCCGGCCAGAGCGAGGCGTTCATGGATTCCGAATGCGTCTCCTGCGGCGCCTGCGTGCAGGCCTGCCCGACCTCGACGCTGATGGAAAAATCGGTGATCGAACAGGGCCAGCCGGAGCACAGCGTGGTGACCACCTGCGCCTACTGTGGCGTGGGCTGCTCGTTCAAGGCCGAGATGCAGGGCGACCGGGTGGTGCGCATGGTGCCGTACAAGGGCGGCGACGCCAACCACGGCCACTCCTGCGTCAAGGGCCGCTTCGCCTTCGGCTACGCCACCCACCCCGACCGCCTGAAGACGCCGATGATTCGCGAGTCGATCGACCAGCCCTGGCGCGAGGTGGGCTGGGAGGAAGCGATCGCTTTCGCCGCCCAGCGGCTCAAGGCGATCCAGGCCAAGTACGGCCGCGAGAGCATCGGCGGCATCACCTCGTCGCGCTGCACCAACGAGGAGACCTACCTGGTGCAGAAGTTGGTGCGTGCGGCCTTCCGCAACAACAACACCGACACCTGTGCCCGGGTGTGTCATTCGCCCACCGGCTACGGCCTCAAGACGACGCTGGGCGAGTCCGCCGGCACCCAGACCTTCGACTCGGTGATGCAGGCCGACGTGATCGTGGTCATCGGCGCCAACCCCACCGACGCCCACCCGGTGTTCGCCTCGCAGATGCGCCGTCGCCTGCGCCAGGGCGCCGAGCTGATCGTCGTCGACCCGCGCCGCATCGACCTGCTCAAGACCCCGCATCATCGCGGCGCCCAGCATCTCGCCCTGCGCCCCGGCACCAACGTGGCGATGATCAACGCCCTGGCCCACGTGGTGATGAGCGAAGGGCTCGAGGATCGCGAGTTTATCGCCAAGCGCTGCGACGCGGCGGGCTATCAGGCCTGGCGCGAGTTCATCCTCGACCCGCGCCATGCGCCGGAGAACGTCGAGGCGATCACCGGGGTGCCCGCCGAGCAGGTGCGCCGCGCCGCGCGCACCTACGCCCAGGCGCCCAACGGCGCGATCTACTACGGCCTCGGCGTCACCGAGCACAGCCAGGGCTCGAGCATGGTGATGGGTATCGCCAACCTGGCCATGGCCACCGGCAACATCGGCCGCGAAGGGGTGGGCGTCAACCCGCTGCGCGGGCAGAACAACGTCCAGGGCTCCTGCGACATGGGCTCCTTCCCCCACGAGCTGCCTGGCTACCAGCACGTCGGCGATCCCGCCGTGCGCGAGCGCTTCGAGGCGGCCTGGGGCGTGCCCATCGACGACGAGCCGGGCCTGCGCATCCCCAACATGTTCGATGCCGCCGTGGCCGGCGAATTCAAGGCGCTCTACGTGCAGGGCGAGGACATCGCCCAGTCCGACCCCAATACCCAGCACGTCGAGCAGGCGCTGCGCTCGCTGGAGTGCCTGATCGTGCAGGACATCTTCCTCAACGAGACGGCCAAGTTCGCCCACGTGCTGCTGCCGGGCTCCTCGTTCCTGGAGAAGGACGGCACCTTCACCAACGCCGAGCGGCGCATCAACCGGGTGCGCAAGGTGATGCCGCCGCTGGCCGGCAAGCAGGACTGGGAAGTGACCGTGGATCTGGCCAATGCGCTGGGCTATCCCATGCACTACGACCATCCGTCGCAGATCATGGACGAGATCGCCGGCCTCACGCCGAGCTTCACCGGGGTCAGCTATGCGCGGCTCGACGCGCTGGGCAGCATTCAGTGGCCGTGCAACGAGGCGCACCCCGAGGGCACCCCGACCATGCACATCGAGGACTTCCCCATCGGCCTGGGCCAGTTCGCCATCACCGACTACGTGGCCAGCGACGAGCTCAGCAACCGCCGCTTCCCGCTGCTGCTGACCACCGGGCGGATCCTCTCCCAGTACAACGTCGGCGCCCAGACCCGACGCACGCACAACCAGGCCTGGCACGACGAGGACGTGCTCGAACTGCACCCGGCCGACGCCGAGCTGCGCGGCGTGCGCGACGGCGACTGGGTCGGCATCACCAGCCGCGCCGGCCAGACGGTACTGCGTGCACGGATCAGCGACCGCATGCCGCCGGGGGTGGTCTACACTACCTTCCACCATCCGGGCAGCGGAGCCAACGTGATCACCACCGACAGCTCCGACTGGGCGACCAACTGTCCGGAATACAAGGTGACCGCCGTGCAGGTCGAGAAGGTCAGCCAGCCGTCCGCCTGGCAGCAACAGTTCCAGACCTTCGACCGGCTGCAGCTCGAGCTGCTGCGCGGTGGGAACAAGGACGAAGCGGGCCAGGCTCTCAGCGGAGCGCGTGAATGAGTGACGACCACAGCCGCTGCCGGGTTCCGGTGGACGTGCGCCGGGCCGGCAGCGCCGAGCGGCTGGAGGACAGCATCGCGGTGGAGACGCCGGTGGCGCTGGTCTACAACGGCATCTCCCATGCGGTGATGATGGCCACGCCGGACGATCTCGACGACTTCGCCCTCGGCTTCAGCCTCACCGAGGGCATCCTGCACACGCCGGATGAACTTTACGCCACCGAGGTGCGCCAGGAGGACGGCGGCATTGCTGTCCATCTGGAGATCGCCACCCAGCGCTTCATGGAGCTCAAGCAGCGCCGCCGCAGCATGGCCGGGCGCACCGGCTGCGGGCTGTGCGGCACCGAGTCGCTGGAGCAGGCGATCCGTCCGGTGGCCGCGGTGACCGCACCGGTGGTCTCCGACGGTGCCATTCAGCAGGCGCTGGAAGCGCTGAAGTGGCACCAGCCGCTGCAGCGCGAAACCGGCGCCACCCATGGCGCCGCCTGGTGCGACCTCGGCGGGCAGATCCAACTGGCGCGTGAGGACGTCGGTCGCCACAACGCCCTGGACAAGCTGATCGGCGCCATGCTGAGTCGTCGTCTCTCGGTGGGGGACGGCTTTGCGCTGGTCTCCAGCCGGGCCAGCTACGAGATGGTGCAGAAGTGCGCCAGCGCCGGCATCGGCTGTCTCGTCGCCGTCTCGGCCCCCACCTCGCTCGCCATCGAGCAGGCGCGTCAGGCCGGCCTGCTGCTGGTCGGCTTTGCCCGCACGGGGCGCCACGTCATCTATCATCAGCCGGCACGCGAAGCCGTGCCGGTCGTTCAAGTCAGCGGAGGTTGAAGTCGCCATGAGCCGCAGTCAGCTCGATACCCTGATCCACATGGCGAATCAGATCGCCGCCAACAATGCGCACTACGGCGATGATGCCGCCGAGCGCGTGTATACCCACCTGAAGAAGTTCTGGGCGCGCAGCATGAAGCGCCAGATCGTCGACTATCTCCAGCAGGACGGCAGCGAGCTGTCGCCCCTGGCCCGGCAGGCCATCGAGCGGCTGGCACAGAGCCAGAGCGAGACGCATTCGGCGAGCGCCTGACGCCCGATACCGGTCTTTCCCGCGCTTTTTCAACGAAAGGAGGCGAGCCCCTCTTTTGCCTTAGCGTGCCTATGGTATATTCGGCCCATGCGTCTCATGGTTCGGTTGGCGACCTTGTTCCCAGCCCCATGTGACGAGATCCCCTCGAAGGGAGGCGTGCCATATCTTTATGGTACGGGCCATGGCGGGTCCGAATAATTCGATCGGCTCGAGTCGACGATAACTCCACTACGCACGGGCAGGGGCTCATGAACAGGCCATTCTTCCAGGCTGCCGCCTTGACGGCAGGCTTCTTCGCGTTTGGGCCGGCGGCCCAGGCCAATATTCCCGAATCTTCTCATAATCTCAATGGCGTGATGCCGGACACGCCGACGCTGTGGCAGGTGCTGGACGCGGTGGCGCAGCCCGAAGGGCTGACCGCCGACGAGGTGTGGCTCAGCATCGACCTGCGCAACCGCCGGGTGCGGGTGATGCGCGGCGAGCATGAGATCAAGCGCATCGAGCATCTCGCCTTCGGTGCCGGCGGGGCGGCGCCGCTGCGCGCCAAGGGCAGCTCGATGACGCCGATCGGCGAGTTCCGCGTCGACCGCATCAACCGTGCCTCGCGCTTCGGCCTGTTCTTCGGCTTCGACTACCCCAACGCCCAGGTCGCCGAAGAAGCCCTGCGCAGCGGCAAGATCACCATGCAGGAGTACTGGTACATCGAGAACTACCGGGCACGCCACGGGCGGGCACCGCATACCACGGCGCTGGGCGGGTTGATCGGGATTCATGGCCTGGGGCAGGGCGACCCCGAGATCCATCGCAGCTTCGATTGGACCGAGGGCTGCGTGGCGGTCAGCAACGAGGAGATTCGTGCGCTCGACCCGTGGCTGCGCATCGGCACGCGGGTGGTGATCAAGGGCTAGCGCCAAGCCTTGCGTCAATAGGGGGAGCTGGCGGAAGAGCGTGGGGGTCGAACCCACCAGGGACCGCTGGCAGCCCCTGCCAGATTTGAAGTCTGGCCGCCCCACCGGGGGTCGATCCTCTTCCTTGAGTCGTTAACGCCACATCTCGGCGTTGCGTATCACGCGCTCGTCTCCGATACGGCGCGTGTAGCCTACCTTATCAAAGAATTCGAGTATGTGTATGGCCAGCTTGCGGCCGGTGCCGACGCGGTCGCGAAAGGCGGCTGCGCGGATCCTGCCGTGCTCGTGCTCCAGCGCTTGCACGATGGCGGCCATCTCGGCCACCGTGGCGGCCGGATAGAAGTGGTCGCGGCGTACCTGGTAGAGCCGGCCGAGGCGGGCGCAGGCGTTGAGCGCCTCGCGGATGCGGCCTTCGTCGAGGCTTTCGCTCGCTGCCAGGTCGCGCACCCGCGGCGGCTGGAAGCGTGCGGCGACGATGCGCGGCGCGAGCCGCTGCCACAGCGCCTCGTCCGCCTCGCTCAGGCTGGCGTGGTGGCCGGGCTGGGCGACGAAGGGGCCGTGGGCGACCAGCTTGCCGGTGGCCACCAGCCGCTCGATCAGCTGCCGGCCCGTCGTCTCGGGCAGCTGCGGCGCGGCCTGGCGCGTCAGCCGGCCGCGCTCGGTGCCCAGCATCGAGGGCTCGCGCTCGTGGTTGGCAGCCACGCTGTCGAGCAGTCGGGCTTCCAGGGCCGCGATGGCTTCGGCGGAGAAGGCGCGGAGCTGCCCTCGACTCGGCAGCGTAACGCCGCCCAGCGCCGCCACCGCGTCGACCAGCGCCGCCGGCTCGAGGTTGGCGTTGCGCGCCAGGGCGTCGAGATCGATGCCGGCAGGCTGCAGGCGTAGCCCGGCTTCCAGCGCCGGTGCCAGGTCGAGCGGCGTGCTGTCGGCGCAGCGGGCCAGGGCGGCGAGCCAGGCCAGCCGTTCGGGACGGCGCTGGCCGCGGCGCGGCGGGTCGCCCTCCAGCACCGTGGCCCCGCCCAGGGTGATGCCTGCGGCAGGATCGCGAATCACGCAGCGGTCGCCCAGGCAGGCGTGTACCGGTTCCTCCAGTACCAGTTGGCCCAGCATGCTCTCACCGGGGGCGAGCTGCTGGCCTTCCAGCAACGAGAGGCGCCCGCTATAGCGGCCCACGCCCAGGTGCACCTGCACCGGCGTCCAGTGCTTCACGCCGGGGGCCGAGTCGAGCAGTCGTAGCGCCACGTCCAGGCGTCGCAGTGGCGGTGCGTCGAGCGCCTCGGCAACGAGCCAGTCGCCGCGTCGAATGAGATCGCGGTCGATGTCGGCGCCGGCCAGGTTGAGCGCCACGCGGTCGCCCTGGTGCGCCCGGTCGCTCTCGCGGTGCTGGCGGCGCAGGCCGCGCACCCTGGCCTTATGGCCGCCGAGGGCCAGGCGTAGCGTGTCGCCCTCGTTCACTTGGCCGGCCAGTGCGGTACCGGTCACCACCACGCCGGCGCCGCGCTTGGTGAAGACCCGGTCGACGACGAAGCGGAAATGGCCGCGCACGGCGGTGTCGCGCTGCATCGCGGCCATCGCCCACAGCCGTTCGCGCAGGGCATCCACCCCTTCGCCGCTTGTGCTCGACACCTCGTGGAGCGGTGCCTCGGCCAGCGGCGTATCGGCCAGCAGGGCGGCGATCTCCTCGCGTACCTGGCGGCGGCGCGCGGCATCGACCCGGTCGACCTTGGTCAGTGCCACCAGGCCGCGGTCGAGTCCCAGCAGCGAGAGGATCTGCAGGTGTTCGACGGTCTGCGGCATCACGCCGTCGTCGGCAGCCACCACCAGCAGCACCGTATCGACCCCGGCGCTGCCCGCCACCATGTGATGCAGGAAGCGCACGTGACCGGGCACGTCGACGAAGCCGAGCTCGACGCCCTCGGCCACCTCGGGATAGGCGAAGCCGGGCTCGATGGTCAGGCCGCGGGCCTTCTCTTCCTTCAGCCGGTCGGTATCGATACCGGTGAGCTGCCGGATCAGGGCGGTCTTGCCGTGGTCGACGTGGCCGGCGGTGCCGACGATCACGCTTGGCCTCCCGGCGGGGCCGCGCCATAGAGGCGGGGCAGCTGCTCCAACTGACCGAGGAAGGCGGCGATTTCCGCCTCGCCGGCCAGGCAGCGCAGGTCGAGCAGCAGGGCGCCGTCGTTGAGGCGCCCGATGACCGGGCGCGGCAGCCGGCGCAGGGCGGCTTCCAGGCGCTGCAGCTGACGCTCGCGCTGGCGTCGCTGGTCGGCGCGGGGGCGCCATGTCAGGGCCCGGCTGGGCAGCCGGTCCACCGGCAGCGAGCCGCTACCGAGCTGGCTGGCGCAGGGCGCAAGCGTCACCTCGAAGTCGCTGAGCAGGTCGCTCGCATGGGCCAGCAGGCGCTCGCCGGTGGCGGCGATCTCCGCCTCGGCGCGGGTCAGCAGCGCCAGGGTGGGGATGTCGCGCTCGGGGGCGTCGCTGTCGCGGTAGAGGCGCAGGGTGGCCTCCAGCGCCGCCAGGGTGAGCTTGTCCAGGCGCAGGGCGCGCTTGAGCGGGTGGCGCTTGATGGTGGCGATGGCTTCCCGGCGGCCGACGATGATGCCCGCCTGGGGGCCGCCGAGCAGCTTGTCGCCGCTGAAGGTGACCACGTCGGCGCCGGCGGCGATGGCGTCATTCGGCTGTGCCTCGTAGGGCAGCCCCAGGGCGGTGAAGTCGGCCAGCGCGCCGCTGCCCAGGTCGATCAGCAGGGGGACGCCGTGAGCGTGGGCGATCTCGGCCAGCGTGGGCTCCGGCACGCTCTTGGTGAAGCCGGTGATGGCGTAGTTGGAGGTGTGGGCCTTGACGATCAGCCCGGTGTGCTCGCCGATGGCGGACGCGAAGTCCTGCGGGTGGGTGCGGTTGGTGGCGCCCACCTCGCGCAGCCGGCAGCCGGCCGCCTGCATGATGTCGGGCATGCGGAAGGCGCCGCCGATCTCGATCAGCTCGCCGCGGGAGATCAGCGCCTCGCGTCCGGCCCCCAGGGCGCCCAGCGCCAGCAGCACGGCACCGGCGTTGTTGTTGACCACGGTGGCAGCCTCGGCGCCGGTCAGCTCGCACAGCAGATCCTCGACCAGGCGGTCGCGGTCGCCGCGCCCGCCATCCTCCAGGTCGTACTCCAGCGCCGTGGGGTGGCGCGCGGCATCGGTCATGGCGGCGATGGCGGCCTCGGCGAGGGTAGAGCGGCCCAGGTTGGTGTGGATCACGGTGCCGGTGAGATTGAACACCGCGCGGGAAGCCGGGCGGGCCAGCTCGGTGAGCCGCGCCAGCGCGGTGGCGGCCAGGACGTCGCCATTGGCAATCTCGCCGGCCTTCCGGTCACCGGTGAGCTGCTCACGGGCCTCGTCCAGGGTCTGGCGCACCGCACGCCGCACGAGGCGGTGGCCATGGCGGGCGCGGGCCGCGGCCACGGCGGGGTGGGCCAGCAGGGTATCCACTGCGGGCAGGCTGCGTCGAACGTCCATTGTCGTGCTCGTGTCCATGTCGGAGCGATCATCCCCCGGTCAGCGAGGGTGGCGTTGCCAGGCGCCTAAGCGCACTGTGGCTCCCTATGGCATAGCATGTCCGACCGCGCGGCGTCCAACCGCCGGCTCAGCCTTCGGCGATCAGCAGCGGGTTATAGCCGCTGCGCCGGTAGCGCCCCTCCTCGCCCAGCAGCAGGTCCAGCGCCAGGCTGCCCAGGTCGTCGGCCAGCGGCTCGGCCTCGGCGTCCAGCGTGCGGGGGAATATCTTGAGGTAGCTGCCGCAGTCGCCGCAGGCCTCGGCCTGGGCCACCTCGGCAGTCGCCTCGTCTTCCTCTGCGCTCGCTTGCGGCGCCAGGCTCAGGTAGCCGAGCTTGCCGCTCTGCTCGCACACGCTGCACAGGGAGCGTTCGAAGTACCACTGGGTCGCGCACAGGCCGCACTGCAGGTAGCGCACGCCGCTGCAGCTAGCCTCGCTCTCGATCACGCTGGCCACCGGTGGCGAACCGCAGCAGGGGCACAGGGTGCGTATCTCGCCGCTGGGGCGGGCCGGCGCGTGCGGCAGCGCCTGCACCAGCCGCTGCCAGGCTACCTGCAGGGCCGCGGCGATCAGCGGCATCAGGCCACGGTGCTGCTCGTCACCGGCCTCACCGGCAAGCAGCTGGGCCACCAGCTGCTTCAGCGTGGCGTCGGGCAGTTCGCGCAGGGCGTCGATGAGGGGGCGCTGTGCTGCGCCCACGTGCAGCTCCAGCGCACCGAGCAGGGCCGCCAGTTCGCCCGGGATGTCGATGTCGTCCTGCAGCGCCTGGGCATTCAGGGGCGGCATGCCGTGCTCGAGTGCCAGACGAAATGCCTCGGACTCGGGCTGCCAGCCCGTGGCGCGCTCCAGCGCCACCTGCTGGGCGGTGGCCAGTTGGGCCATGAAGCCGAGAAACTCCCCCAGCGGTGCGTTGCGCTCGGCCAGCGCCTGCAGACGCCGCGCGCGCCGGGCGAAGTGGTCGTCCGCGGGCAGGCGGACCTCGGGCGGCTGCATGATCCCCATGGGGGCATTGCCATAGGCGTGGTTCACGGCGATTCCCCTCTGCGGCTTTCGTGGCGGCGGCTGATCTCGCGGTGCTTGCGCTCCTTCTCCATCTCCTCCTCGTACCACAGGTCGTGATGGTGGCGGGCCCAGGCCTTGCTCACCCGGCCGCGAACCATGGCCTGGAACGAGCCCTTGACCCAGATGCCGGAGTAGATGTGGATGATCAGGGTGATGATGGCGAGGAAGGCGAGGTAGGCGTGGCTCACCGAGGCCAGCCGGCGCAGGGTGATCGGCACCTCTTCGCCGACCAGCGGTTGCCACATCAGCACGCCGGTGATCAGCAGCAGCGGTATGCACAGCAGCATGACCCAGAACACCAGCTTCTGGCCGGCGTTGTTCTTGCCCACCGGCGGCAGCTTCTCGTCACGGTTGGTCAGCACGTCGTCGATCTGCTTGAGCCACTGCACGTCGTGACGCTTGAACAGGCTCTCCTTGAAGAAGCGGATCACCATCAGCACGAACAGCAGCGACAGGAACAGGCCGATCCAGGGGTGCAGGATGCGGGTCATGGTGGGGCCGCCGAACAGCCCCGTCAGCGACCAGAAGAAGGGGTGAAAGAAGGGCAGCCCGCTGAGCACCAGCAGCACGAAGCTGATGGCGACGAGCCAGTGCAGCAGGCGTGTCCAGACGCCGTAGCGCAGCAGCTGTGGGTCCGTCTTGGCCAGGCTCATGGTCGCTCCTCCCGCTCGTCGCTTGCCTCCCGCTCGTCGCTTGCCTCCCGCTCCCTCTGGCGGGCCTCGTCGTCGCGCACCGCCTGTTCGTCCTCCTCGCCGTGCTCCTTGGGCCCGGCGGTGGCGTAGTGGAGAAAGCCGGTCAGGGCGGCAAGGCCGATGGCCGCCGAGGCCAGCGGTTTGGTCACCCCCTTCCAGGCGCTGACCATCGGGCTGATGCTGGGGTTCTCCGGCAGGGCGCTGTAGATCCCCGGCTTGTCGGCGTGCTGCAGCACGTAGATCACGTGGGTGCCGTCGACCCCCTCGGGGTTGTAGACCCCGGCGTTGTCGAAGCCGCGGCTCTTGAGAAAGTTGGTGCGGGTCTCGGCCAGGTCGAGCATGTCGTCGCGGGTGCCGAACATGATCGAACCGGTGGGGCACGACTTGACGCAAGCCGGCTCCAGGCCGTGGAACACCCGGTCGGAACACAGCGTGCACTTGTAGGACTTGCCGTCCACCTCCGAGATGCGCGGCACGTCGAAGGGACAGCCGGTGACGCAGTAGCCGCAGCCGATGCAGTGCTCGGAGTTGAAGTCGACGATACCGTTGGCGTACTGCACGATGGCGCCGGGGGCCGGGCACGCCTCGAGACAGCCGGGGTCGGCGCAGTGCATGCAGTTGTCCTTGCGGATCAGCCACTCCAGGTTGCCCTGCTCGTTCTCGTACTCGTCGAAGCGCATCACCTGCCAGGTGTTGGGGGTGAGGTCGAGCGGGTTGTCGTATTCGCCGACGTTGTTGCCGACCTCGTCGCGCAGGTCGTTCCACTCGGCGCAGGCGACCTGGCACGCCTTGCAGCCGATGCAGCGCGACACGTCGATCAGCTTGGTCACCGGGTCGATGCCGCCCGTTCGCTCCTGGGGCGAGGGTACCGTGGTCGCCGAGCGGGCGATGATGTTCTGCAGATTGACCTGTTCGCCTCTCATCTTTGGCCTCCTTGCCCTGTGCCTACAGCTTGTCGACGCGCACCAGGAACGACTTGTACTCGGGTGTCTGGGTATTGGCGTCGCCCACCGAGGGCGTGAGCGTGTTGGTCAGATGGGCCTTCTTGGTTTCGCCGAGGAAGCCCCAGTGCAGCGGAATGCCCACCTGATGCACCGTCTTGCCGGCCACCTGCAGCGGGCGAATGCGCTTGGTCACCACCGCCACCGCGTCGATGTGGCCGCGCTTGGAGCTGACCCGCACCCGGTCGCCCTTGGCGATGCCCAGCTCCTGGGCCAGGCTTTCGCCGATCTCGACGAACTTCTCCGGCTGGGCGATGGCGTTGAGCCGGTTGTGCATCGTCCAGTAGTGGAAGTGTTCGGTCAGGCGATAGCTGGTCGCAGCGTGGGGAAACTCCTCGAAGGTGCCGAGGTTTTCGCGATCCTGCGGGAAGATGCGCGCCCCCGGGTTGTGCTTGGCCAGGGGGTTGTCCGGATGCAGCGGATTGCTGGCGATGGGCGTCTCGAAGGGCTCGTAGTGCTCGGGGAAGGGACCCTCCTTCATGCGGTCGCGAGCGAACAGCTGGCCGCGTCCGGTCTGGTTCATGATGAACGGGCCCTGAGTCGCCTCGGGCGGCGAGTCCTCGGGGAAGTCGGGCACGTCGTTGCCGACCCAGCGCTCGCCGTCCCACCACACCACGGCCTTGTTGGCCGCCCAGGGCGTGCCGTCGGGGCGGGCGCTGGCGCGGTTGTAGAGGATGCGGCGATTGGCCGGCCACGACCACGCCCAGCCCAGCGTCTGCCCGGTGCCGTAGGGGTCGGAGTTGTCGCGGCGCACCATCTGGTTGCCGCCCTCGGTCCAGCAGCCGGCGAAGATCCAGCAGCCGCAGGCGGTGGAGCCGTCGGCGCGCAGGAAGCCGAAGTCCTCGATCTGCTCGCCGGCGCGTACCACCAGGTTGCGGTCCTCGTCGAAGACGTCCTCCAGCGCCCAGCCGTTGTACTCCCGGGCCAGCTCCTCGGGGCTCGGCTCCTCCGGCCGACGGTAGGGCCAGTGCAGGTTGAGGATGGGGTCGGGGAAGGCGCCGCCCTCCTCCTGGTAGAGCCGCTGCATGCGCAGGAAGATGCCGGCCAGGATCGCCGTGTCGGGCTTGGCTTCGCCCGGCGGCGGCGCCGCCTGCCAGAACCACTGCAGCCAGCGCGAGCTGTTGACGATGGTACCGTCCTCCTCGGCGAAGCTGGTGGTGGGCAGGCGGAACACCTCGGTGTCGATGGCGGCAGGATCGACGTCGTGATACTCGCCGTGGTTCATCCAGAATTCCGCCGTTTCGGTCCTCAGCGGGTCGATCACCACCAGGAACTTCAGCCGCGACAGCGCCTCGGTGACCTTGGCCTTGTGCGGGAAGGCCGCCAGCGGGTTGAAGCCCTGGCACAGGTAGCCGTTGATCTCGCCATGATGCATGCGCTCGAAGGTGTGCAGGATGTCGTAGAGGTCCTCGCCCATCTTCGGCAGCCAGTCGTAGCACCAGTTATTGGCTTCGGTGGCGGCGTCGCCGTACCACGCCTTCATCAGGCTGACGTGGAAGCGCTCGTAGTAGCGCCAGTAAGAGATTTCCTCGGGCACCAGCGGCGGGCGGGCGCGCTCGAGAATGAAGTCCTCGTAGTCCTGCTCGTCGTCGTCGGGCAGGGTCAGGTAGCCGGGCAGCTGGTCGGAGAGCAGCCCCAGGTCGGTCAGGCCCTGGATGTTGGAGTGGCCGCGCAGGGCGTTGACCCCGCCGCCGCGCATGCCCATGTTGCCCAGCAGCAGCTGGACGATGGCCGCGGTGCGGATGATCTGCGAGCCGATGGAGTGCTGCGTCCAGCCCAGCGCATAGAGGAAGGTCATGGTCTTGTCGGGGGCCGCCGTCTCGGCGGCCATGTCCCACACGTGCTGGATCTTCTCGCGCGGCGTGCCGCACACCGACGAGACCACGTCGAGGGTGTAGCGGCTGTAATGCTGGCGCATCAGTTGGAACACGCAGCGTGGATGCTGCAGCGTCTCGTCGCGCAGGGCGTGACCGTCCTCGTCGTACTGGTACTGCCAGCCCTCCATCTCGTATTCGCCGTTGTCGGCGTCGTAGCCGTTGAACAGGCCGTCCTCGAAGCCAAACTCGTCGGCCACCAGCAGGCTGGCATCGGTGTAGGCGAGCACGTAGTCACGCTGGAAGCGACCGCTCTCGATCAGGTAGTGGATCAGCCCGCCGAGGAAGGCGATGTCGGTGCCGGTGCGAATCTCGGCGAAGTAGTCCGCTACCGCGGCGGTGCGGGTGAAGCGCGGGTCGACCACCACCAGCCGGGCGTCGTTGTGCTCGCGCGCCTCCATCACCCAGCGGAAGCCCACGGGGTGCGCTTCGGCAGGGTTGCCCCCCATGCCGATGATCAGGTCGGCATTGCGAATGTCGACCCAGTGGTTGGTCATGGCACCGCGACCGAATGTTGGGGCAAGACCTGCCACCGTCGGTCCGTGTCAGACGCGCGCCTGATTGTCGAACACCACCATGCCCAGACCGCGGGCAATTCTGTGGGTGCAGTAGGCGGTCTCGTTGGTCGAGGCCGAGGCCGCCAGCATGCCCGTCGTGGTCCAGCGATTGACGGTCTGACCTTCCTCGTTCTCGGTGATGAAGTTGGCGTCGCGGTCGTCCTTCATGTGGCGGGCGATGCGGGTGAAGGCTTCGTCCCAGCTGATCCGCTTCCACTCTCTGCTGCCGGCCTCACGCACCTGAGGGTAGCGCAGTCGCGATTCGCTGCGGATATAGTCGAGCAGCCCCGCGCCCTTGGGGCACAGCGAGCCGCGACTCACCGGGTGATCCGGGTCGCCCTCGACGTGGTAGATGTCATCGATGTTGTTGATCGCGGCGTCGCCGCGGGCGTAGATCAGCACGCCGCAGCCCACCGAGCAGTAGGTGCAGTTGCTGCGGGTGATCTTGGCGCCGGTGAGCTTGAAGTGGCGGATCGAGGCGATGGCGGGGTCCGGGGCGAAGCCCATCATCGCCATGCTGGATGTGGCCATCCCCGCCGCACCGAGCTTGAAGAACTGTCTGCGCGAAACCCTGAGGGTCATGAGGCCTCCTGCCTGGTTCCTACCCAATGCTAGTTATGATCTATTGCTAGGCTCTGTACGAAAACTGTCTGCGCTCGCCCATACGGCGTTAAAAATCGGCTCAAAGTACTCATTTACACCCCGTAAACTCCGTCTTTTTGCCGATTTTTGCCTTGTCTGGCCATCGCTCGCCGACTTTTCGTACAAAGCCTAGCGGTCTCTTACAAGCGTAGCGACTTCTCAGCGCATGCTTGCGGCGGGTTTGTTTCCGTCGGTAACGCGCCGGATCTACGGTTCGCTCAGGGCGACTGGTCGCCGCTGGCCTGGGGCTCGCCGTCTTCCTGTCGGCCGGTGTCGTCGGCGCCCAGCGGTTCGTCGGGCATGACTTCGTCGTTGTCGTTCTCTTCGCCGTCCTCTTCGCGCTCGGGCGACTGTGTCTCGTAGGCCGGGCCGGCGTCGGATGCGGCAGGTGGGGTCTGGAACAGCTCGTCGCCCTGGGTCTCGCCGCTGCCGCTGCCCTGATCTTCCTCCTCCATGTCGGCCCCGGTGATACCGCTGGTGGTGCCGGCTCGTCCGGTGGTGACGTCCGGCGCTTCGGTGATCTCCGCCGGGTCCATACCGGCGGCGCTCTCGTCCGGTGTGGCCGGGTCGGTGGCCAGTGCCGTGGCCGACCAGAGCATGGTTGCCCCCAGCAGAGGGACGAACGTCTTGGCTGTCATGCTTGCCTCCTTGCCTGCCGCTCTCTCACCCCCAGCGTAGACCCTGACGAATGAGGCCGACAGCGAGGCGCCTTGGCTCGATGGGTGGCAATCTCGCGCCTTGCCTTTCTACACTGGAGCCAGGCCGCCCCGGTGGGATGCCGAGGCGGTCGCAGTCGTTTCGCGTCCGGCATCGTCAATGGAGTGACATCTTGCGCAGTTTACCGGCCACCCTTCCGATCCTCTTCGTCTGCGAGATCAGCTTCCTGCTCGGTCACGGCCTGATCATGACCCTGCTCGGGGTACGCATGTCCATCGAGGGCTTCCCCTCGCACATGGCGGGGCTGCTGATGTCGAGCTTCTCGCTCGGCTTCGTGCTGGGCAGCTATCTGCTGGAGAAGCGTATCCGCAGCGTGGGCCATATCCGCGTGTTCGCCGCCTGCGCCGGCATCCTGGCGGTGACCGCCATGCTCCACGGCCTGTGGGTCGACGCCTGGGCCTGGCTGGCCTGGCGCCTGCTCGGCGGGGTAGCCACGGCGGGCATGCTGATGGTGATGGAGTCGTGGGTCTCGGGGGAGTCGACCAACGACAATCGCGGGCGGGTGCTGGCGATCTACATGATCATCTCGACCCTGTCGCTGGCCGGTGGGCAGTGGATGCTCAATCTGGCCGACCCGGCCGGCCCGGCGCTGTTCTCTCTGGTCGGCATACTGTTCGCCCTGGCGCTGGTGCCGCTGTCGATCGTGCGCATTCACGGCCCGCGCCAGACCCACGACATCCAGCCGCAGAAGATCCCCCTCAGGACACTGTTCAAGCGCGCGCCGGTGGGGCTGGTAGGGGCCTTCACCGCCGGGCTGATGGTGCAGTCCTTCTTCGCCATGACGCCCTTCTACGGCCAGGAGATCGGCCTCACCACCGGTGAGACGGCGCGTTTCATGGCCATCACCACCATGGTGGCGCTGTTCGCCCAGTGGGGGCTCGGGCGGCTCTCCGACCATATCGACCGGCGCAAGGTGATCCTCGGCATGGCGGTGGTGATGACCATCTCCGGCGTGCTGGTATCGATGCTGGTGCGCATCGATTTCTGGCTGCTGGTGCTGGTGGCCTGCTTCCATACCGCCATGCTGCATACCCTCTATGCTCTGAGCCTGGCCCACACCAACGACTGGCTGGAGCCTGGCGAGATCGTTGCCGCCAATGCCAAGCTGATGATCTGGTACGGCATCGGTTCGATCATCGGCCCCTTCTCGGCCTCGCTGGTGATGCAGGCGATCGGTCCCGACGGGCTGTGGATGTTCCTCGGCGGCGCCTCGCTGGCACTGGCGCTGTTCGTGGCGCTGCGCCTGCGCCGTCGTCCCGGTGAGCCGGTGGAGGAGGTCGAGCAGGAGCCCTTCGTGGCGGTGCCGACCCTGGAGACGCCGCACTTCACCGAGCTCGATCCGCGCCTGGAGCCGACCCAGATGGAGTTCCACTTCGAGGAAGCGGCGGAGACGAGGCGGGAAGAGGCTGCCTGAAGCCGGCGAATGCGCCATCATGGGGAACGCCTTCGGAGGGAGAAAAAAGACCGATGCGACGTTCATTCGCCCTGTCCCATGCGCTGGGCCTGCTGGCCTCTCTGTCGCTGCCCATGGCCGTGCAGGCCGACAGCTGCCCGCCGCCGGGCCAGTGGCTCCAGCCCGGCGGCGAGCGGCTCGATTCGGCGGCGCTGTTCGCCGAACTCGCCGAGCGCGACGTGGTGCTGCTCGGCGAGCAGCACGACCGCATGGATCACCACCGCTGGCAGCTGCACACCCTGGCCGGCCTGCACGCCCTGCGCCCGAACATGGTGATCGGCCTGGAGATGCTGCCCCGCGAAGCCCAGCCGGCGCTGGACGCCTGGGTGGCGGGAGAGCTCGACGAGGCGGAGTTTCTCGCCGCCAGCCACTGGCGCAGCGCCTGGGGCTTCGACCCGGGGCTCTACCTGCCGATCCTGCACTTCGCGCGTCTCCACCGGGTGCCGCTCAAGGCGATCAACGTTACCCCCGAGCTGCGCGGCAGGCTGGCCGGCAATGGCTGGGAGGCAGTGCCGGAGGGCGAGCGCTTCGGCATCACCGCGCCGGCCGAGGCGCTGCCCGACTACCGCGAGCGCCTGGCCGCCGTGCATGCCCAGCACCCCAGCGCAGGCGACGAAGAGAGCCTCGAGCGCTTCATCGCTGCGCAATTGGTGTGGGACCGCGCCATGGCCGCCGGACTGGCCGAGGCCGCCGCCGAGGGGGCGCTGACGGTGGGGCTGATCGGCCAAGGGCACCTGCAGTACGAGCACGGCGTGCCCCATCAGCTCGACGACCTGGGTGTGGAGGCCCACGCCACCCTGCTGCCCTGGGCGGTGGAGGAGGGATGCGAGCCGCCGCCTGCGGGGCTGGCGCAGGCCGTGTTCACCCTGGCCGAGACGCCAAGGCCGTTGCAGCCACCCATGCAGCTCGGGGTCTACCTGATGCCCGGCGAGCGGGGCGTGGCGATACACGGCGTAGTAGAGGGCTCGGTGGCGGAGCAGGCCGGCCTGGAGGAGGGGGATATCGTTCTGCGGGCCGCCGGTGAGGCGTTGACGAGGCCTGCCGACCTGACCCAGCTGGTGCAGCGTCAGCCCCCCGGCACCCTGCTGCCGCTGGAGGTGGAGCGGAACGGCGAGCGACGCGAGATTCTGGCGCGCTTCCCGCCACGTGACGACGGCAACGGCACGCCATGAGCCGGGCCATGCCGAACGCGCTGCGCTCGCTTCTGGTCGGGCTGATAGCGTTCGCCTTGCTTTTCGGTACTGTCGCGGCGCGGGCCGAAGCGCTGCCCCAGGTCAGCCTCGATATCGCCCTCGACCCCGGCAGCGGCAGCCTGGAGGGGGAGATGACCCTCGCGCCGCCGCCCGCGTCGAACGGCTTCACCTTGCTGCCCGGCCTCGAGCTCGTCGCCGCGCAGGCCGATGGCAACGCCATCGCGGCCGAGGCTGACGACGACGGCCGCCATCGGCTCGCCTGGCCGTCGGATACCGAGTCGCTGACGCTGCGCTGGCAGGGGCGGCTGGAGGACGGCGAGCGGCTGCTGGTCTCGCCCGGCGGCAGCCTGCTGCCGGCCCACGGCGGCTGGTATCCGCGCTTCGACGACCTCGGCCCCTTCTCGCTGACGCTGCAGATCACGCTGCCGCCGGGGCAGCGCGCGGTGGGTACCGGCTCGCTGCAGGGCGAGCCCCGGGCCGACGAGGCGGGCTATCGCGTGCGCCACGTGCATCCGCGCACGCGGGTGGCGGAGCTGGCCGCCGGCCCGTGGGTGGAGCGCAGCCGTGAGGTCGACGGCGTGCGCCTGCGCACGCTGTTCCCCGAGGCGCTGGACGAAGCCCACGCCGAGACCTACCTGGACCACGCCGCCGACTACCTGCAGCGCTTCGTCGGCCGGGTTGGCCCCTATCCCTACGCCAGTTTCACCATGGCCGCCTCGCCGGCCCCGGTGGGGCTGGCCTATCCCGGCTTCACCCTGCTCGGCGAGCGGGTCATCCCGCTGCCGTTCATCCCTCGCACTTCGCTGGCCCACGAGCTGATGCACGCCTGGTGGGGCGCCGGGGTGCTGGTCGACTATTCCCGGCACGAAGGGACCGGCGGCAACTGGTCCGAGGCGCTGACCACCTATCTGGCCGACTATGCCCTCGACGAGGCCCGCGGCGAGGCGCGGGAGACCCGCCGCCGCTGGCTGCTCGACCTGGCGGCGCTGCCGGACGACTTCGACCGCCGGCTGGCCGACTTTCGCGGCCAGCGCGACCCGGCCATGCGGCTGCTGGGCTACCAGCACGGCGCCATGCTGCTGCACATGCTGCGCCAGCGTATCGGCGACGAGGCCTTCGACGAGGGGCTGCGCCGCTTCGCCGAGCGCCATATGCATCGCCGGGCCGGCTGGGACGACCTCGCGGCGGCGCTGGGCGAGGCCGCCGGCGAGCCGCTGCAGGCGTCCGTCGAGGCCTGGGTGCAGCGGCCGGGACGTCCGGCGCTGGCCGTCGAGGCCACCCGCCGCGAGACATCGGATGGCTGGACGATAGCGGGGGTGCTCGAGCAGAGCGGGGCGGGTGCACCCTGGCCGCTCCAGGTGCCGCTCGCGGTCGAGACCGCCGCCGGCGTGGAGCGACACCGAGTGGCGCTCGAAGAGGCGCGAGCCGACTTCTCGCTGCGACTGGAGAAGGAGCCGCTCGCGCTTCTCGTCGACCCCGAGTTCGACCTGCTGCGCCGGGTGGACGGCCCGCCGATCCTGCGCCGGGTGACGCTCGATCCCGCCAGTCGGCTGCTGGCGCTGGAGGCTGCGCTGGCCGAGCCGGTCAGGCAGGTCCTGGGTGCGCCGCTGCCTGCGGCCAGCGAGACGCCATCGCTGGCGGAGGATGCGCCGCCGCTGCTGGTGGCGGGCGCGACCGGGCAAGTGGCTGACTGGCTCGAAGACCAGGGGTTCGCTGAGGTTGCTCGGAGCATGGGGCAACGTGGCCAGGCGCGGGCCTGGACCCTGCCCGGCACCGCCGTGACGGCAATCAGCGCTGACGACCGGGAGACCCTCATGCGCCTGCTGGGCAGCCTGCGCCACCAGCTGGCGCATGGCTACCTGATCGTGGATGACGACGAGACGACCACCGGCGCCTGGCCGTTCGAGGAGGCGGCCCTGCGCGTCGATTGGTCGCCCTGATCGCTTGCACGCAGCGCTGCTCGATGCGCTATCGTATCGGGAGCCGCCGGATGCCCGGCGTACGACTCGATCATGTCGCGAAAGCGCACCGAATCTGCTGGAGGAGAGCCTTGGCCATTTCCCGTTTTGCCGATCTGCTGGACGAGGCGCGTCGTCAGCCCGAGCCGCAGCGTTTGCTGTTCGTCTTCACCCGCGCCGAGCTGCCGGACAACCCCACCGAGGAGCAGCGCGAGCGCTTCGAGCAGGGCGAGGGCGGCGTGCTGACCCCGGTGCTGTGCGTCGACAAGACGCCCGAGGAGCTCAGCGACATGGCCGCGCTGGTGGCCGAGTCGCAGCGCACCGGTATCGAGTGGGACGTCGTCTTCGTCGGCGCGCTGTCCGGCCGCGGCCGGGAGGCGCCCACCAGCGAAGAGGCCGAGAGCCATCTGCAGCGTATGGTGCAGTCGCTGCAGATGGGCAATACCCAGAGCTTCCTGGCGCTGAATCGTCAGGGCGAGGCGATAGCCTTGCAATAGCGTTTCAGTGGCACCATAGAGAACCCTTATCGGAACCATGGCGGCAATCAATTTTCGCCTATGAGTTGCGATGGATAAGATATGCCCCGTATTCGGATCACCCATCAAATGACATGGAGCATTACTGAATGTCCCTGATCAACACCGAAGTCCAGCCGTTCAAGGCCACTGCTTTCCACAACGGCGAGTTCGTCGAAGTCTCCAATGAAGACCTGAAGGGCCAGTGGTCCGTGGTGATCTTCATGCCGGCCGCGTTCACCTTCAACTGCCCGACCGAGGTCGAGGACGCCGCCGAGCACTACGAGGAGTTCAAGAAGGCCGGTGCCGAGGTCTACATCGTCACCACCGACACCCACTTCTCGCACAAGGTGTGGCACGAGACTTCCCCGGCAGTGGGCAAGGCCAAGTTCCCGCTGGTCGGTGACCCGACTCACCAGCTGACCCGCGCTTTCGGTGTGCACATCGAAGAAGCCGGTCTGGCCCTGCGCGGCACCTTCGTGATCGATCCGGAAGGCGTGATCAAGACCCTGGAGATCCACGACAACGCCATCGCCCGCGACGTCTCTGAGACTCTGCGCAAGCTGAAGGCCGCTCAGTACGTGCGCAACAACCCGAACGAAGTCTGCCCGGCCAAGTGGAAGGAAGGCGAGCAGACCCTCGCTCCGTCCCTGGATCTGGTCGGCAAGATCTAAGGAAACACTGATTCATTGCTGCGCTCGATATCTTGGCCACCGGCGGTGCTCGAAAGCCTCACCTAGTACCGCATAGGCTCCGGTTTCTGCGCTCCGGCGGTGGCCAACCTCTCTTCGCTCGCGACATGAATCAGCAGTTCCCTAAGTCGAATCATCGCGAGGCTGCGAGCCGGCCTCGCGTTCCCGCCCGGGCATGTGCTGCCCGGGCGATTTTCCGATACGTGCAAGCCCGTGCCTGCGCCGACGCCACGTCAGCGCTGAGAGCATCGTCTTGCCATTTTCCAGCCCAGACATGAAGGAAACCGCTGTCATGTTGGACGACAATCTGAAAAGTCAGCTAAAAGCCTACCTGCAGAAGGTCACGCAGCCGTTCGAGATCGTCGCATCCCTCGATGACGGCGCGAAATCCCAGGAGCTGCATGGGCTGCTGAAGGACATCGTCGCCCTGTGCGACAAGATCACCCTGCGCCTGGACGGTATGGATGCGCGCAAGCCCTCCTTCGCCCTGAACCGTCCCGGCGAGGAGACCGGCGTGGTCTTCGCCGGCATACCCATGGGCCACGAGTTCACCTCGCTGGTGCTGGCGCTGCTGCAGGTGGGCGGCCATCCGCCCAAGGTCAGCGACGACACCCTCGCCCAGATCAAGGCGCTCGAAGGCGAGTTCCACTTCGAGACCTACTACTCGCTGTCGTGCCAGAACTGCCCCGACGTGGTGCAGGCGCTCAACCTGATGGCCATCTTCAACCCGGGCGTGCGCCACGTCGCCATCGACGGCGCGCTGTTTCAGGGTGAGGTCGAAGAGCGCCAGATCATGTCGGTGCCGAGCATCTACCTCAACGGCGAGCCCTTCGATCAGGGGCGCATGAGCCTGGAGCAGATCCTGGCCAAGGTCGACACCGGCGCGGCCCAGCGCGAGGCGGCCAAGCTCAACGAGAAGGATGCCTTCGACGTGCTGGTGGTGGGCGGCGGTCCGGCCGGCGCCGCGGCGGCCATCTACGCCGCGCGCAAGGGTATCCGTACCGGCGTGGCGGCCGAGCGCTTCGGCGGTCAGGTGCTCGACACCATGGCCATCGAGAACTTCATCTCCGTGCCCTACACCGAAGGCCCCAAGCTGGCCGCGGCCCTCGAGCAGCACGTCAAGGAGTACGAGGCCGACATCATGAACCTGCAGCGTGCGGTCAAGCTGATCCCGGCCGCCGACCAGGGCGGCGAGCACGAGGTGGAGTTCGAATCCGGCGCGCGCCTCAAGAGCAAGACGCTGATTCTCTCCACCGGTGCCCGCTGGCGCGAGATGAACGTGCCCGGCGAGGCCGAGTACCGCAACAAGGGCGTGGCCTACTGCCCCCACTGCGACGGTCCGCTGTTCAAGGGCAAGCGCGTGGCGGTGATCGGCGGCGGCAACTCCGGCGTCGAGGCGGCCATCGACCTGGCCGGCATCGTCGGCCACGTGACGCTGATCGAGTTCATGGACGAGATGCGCGCCGACGCGGTGCTGCAGAAGAAGCTGAAGAGCCTGCCCAACGTCGAGATCATCCTCGGCGCGCGCACCACCGAGGTGAACGGCGACGGTACCCGGGTCAACGGCCTGACCTATGAAGAGCGCGCCAGCGGCGAGATCAAGCGGCTCGAGCTGGAAGGCATCTTCGTGCAGATCGGCCTGGTGCCCAACACCGAGTGGCTCACCGACTCGCCCATCGAGCTGTCTCAGCGCGGCGAGATCGTGATCGACGAGCGCGGCATGACCTCGGTGCCCGGCATCTTCGCCGCCGGCGACGTCACCACCGTGCCCTACAAGCAGATCGTCATCGCCATGGGCGAGGGCTCGAAGGCCGCCCTCGGCGCCTTCGACTATCTGATTCGCCACTGACCCAGGTGCCTGCGACCCGCTGCAGGCATCCACCATCTCGCGCCCCCCAGGTCGTACCTGCGGGGCGTTTTTGCTTGCGCCGTCTGGCGTTGAACGTCGTGCGCCAGCGGCGTGCCGATATCTCCCCTGGGGCACCAAAATGAGGCATGACTGCAGGCCGGATCGCCTTCTCTACGACCGTTGAATAATAGTTTTGCCTGCACTATCCCCGTCCTGGAACAAACCTTGCTAAGGTGCTGGGCACATGCTCAGGCATGCATCGTTCAAGAACACCAAGAACCAACGAGGGTTTTTTCCATGCGCGACAACAAGAACAAGTGGCTTCTGGCCACTTCCGCAGCGGTACTGGCACTGGGTACTGCCTCCCTGGCTTCGGCGAACACCCTGCAGAACACCATTCAACGTGGTGCCGTGCAGTGTGGCGTCAGCGACGGCCTGCCCGGTTTCTCCGCGCCGGACGATCAGGGCGAATGGCAGGGCCTGGACGTCGATGTCTGTCGTGCCGTGGCGGCCGCGGTGTTCGGCGATGCCGATGCCGTACGCTACATCTCCCTTAACGCCGTGGAGCGCTTCACGGCGCTGCAGTCCGGCGAGGTCGATGTGCTCTCGCGCAACACCACCTGGACCACCACTCGCGATACCACCCTGGGTCTGAACTTCACCGGTGTGACGTTCTACGACGGCATTGGCTTCATGATCAACCGCGATCTTGGTGTCTCCAGCGCCCTGGATCTTGACGGCGCCGCCATCTGCGTGCAGTCCGGGACCACCACCGAACTCAACGTGGCCGACTACTTCCGCGCCAACGGCATGGAGTTCGACCCCATCGTTTTCGACACCTCAGAGCAGACCGTGGGTGGCTACGAGGCCGGTCGCTGCGACGTGCTGACCTCCGATACCTCACAGCTGGCCGCGCTGCGCATCCAGCTCTCCGATCCCGACCAGTCCGTGATCCTGCCCGAAATCATCTCCAAGGAGCCGCTGGGACCGGTGGTACGTCAGGGCGACGATCAGTGGTTCAACATCGTCAAGTGGTCGCTGTTCGCCATGCTCAACGCCGAAGAGATGGGCATCACCCAGGAAAACGTCGATGAGATGCGCAACTCCGACGATCCGGATATCGCCCGTCTGCTGGGACAGGACGGCAACTACGGTGAAGGCATGGGCCTCGATGCGAACTGGGCCTACAACATCATCAGCCAAGTGGGCAACTACGGCGAAAGCTTCGAGCGCAACGTCGGTATGGATTCACCGCTGCAGATCGAGCGCGGTATCAATGCGCTGTGGACCAACGGCGGCATTCAGTACGCTCCGCCGATCCGCTGATCCAACCGCCCGAGTCACCTGAGGTGCCTCGATCCAACTGTGCCCCGGCCCGGTCACCCCGGGCCGGGGCTTGAAGATTGCTTGACGGATCCAGGCGGAGAGTCCCTTCATGTCCGTTCGTCCCAAGGCCCATACACTGGGCCCAAAGCCGCCCTTCTGGCGTGACCGCGCCAAGCGCGCATTATTATTTCAGGTCCTGTTGATTGCCGCCGTTGCCGCCTTCCTGCTCTACATCATCGGCAACACCCAGGACAACCTGGCCGCCCGTGGCATCACCACCGGCTTCGGCTTTCTGGACAGAACCGCCGGGTTCGGCATCGGCCAGAGCCTGATCGAATACTCATCGCAGAGCACCTACGGCCGCACCTTCGTGGTAGGCCTGCTCAATACCCTGCTGGTTTCCGCCCTGGGGGTCATTGCGGCCACCATCATCGGCTTCATCGTCGGTATCGCCCGGCTCTCGCCCAACTGGCTCATTGCCCGGCTGGCCAGCGGTTACATCGAGATATTCCGCAACATTCCTCTGCTGCTGCAGATCTTCTTCTGGTACTTCGCCGTGCTGCGCGCCATGCCTGCGGCGCGGGACAGTTACTCGCTCGGCGAGGTCATCTTTCTCAACGTGCGCGGCCTCTACCTGCCGGAGCCGCTGTTCGAATCGGGTTTCGGGCTGATTCCATTGACCTTTGTCGTGGCCATCGTGGCCAGCATCGCCCTGGTCATCTGGAACAAGCGCCGTCACGAGGCCACCGGCAAGCGCCTGCCGGCCGGCTGGATCTCGCTGGCGTTGATTCTCGGCCTGCCCATGCTGGTGCTGGTGGCGACCGGCGTGCCCGTTACCTGGGACGTACCGGAGCTGCGCGGTTTCAACTTCCGCGGCGGCATCACCATCATCCCCGAGTTCCTGGCGCTGTGGCTGGCACTCTCGATCTATACGGCGTCGTTCATTGCCGAGATCGTGCGCTCAGGCATCCAGGCGATTCCCCATGGCCAGACCGAGGCGGCCCAGGCGCTGAGCCTGCCGCAGAAACTCGTGCTGCGCCTGGTAGTGGTGCCGCAGGCGCTGCGCGTGATCATTCCGCCGCTGACCAGCCAGTATCTCAACCTGATCAAGAACTCCTCGCTGGCCACCGCCATCGGCTATCCGGACCTTGTTTCGGTATTCGCCGGCACCACGCTCAACCAGACGGGTCAGGCGATCGAGGTGATCTCCATGACCATGGCGGTCTACCTGATCATCAGTCTGCTGGTGTCGATGTTCATGAACTGGTTCAACGCCCGCGTGGCGCTGGTGGAACGCTAGGAGAGGCGCCATGACTGTTCAACACAAGATGATCGAGGCGCGTCCGGCGCCCGGCAATACGGTCGGGCCCATCGCCTGGCTGCGCATCAATCTGTTCAGCGGGCCGGTGAACACCGTCTTTACGCTGCTCGGGCTCTACCTGCTGTACGTGCTGCTGACACCCACGATCCAGTGGGCCTTCATCAATGCCGACTGGGTCGGTACCAGCCGTGACGACTGCTCTCGCGAAGGGGCCTGCTGGGTGTTCGTCAACGCGCGTTTGACACAGTTCATCTATGGCCTGTATCCGCGTACTGAGCTGTGGCGGGTCAACATCGTGTTCGCGACTTTCGCGGTGCTGATCGCCTGGCTGGCCATCCCGCGCCTGCCCCTCAAGCGCTGGGTGGCCCTGGCGACGCTGGTGGCCTTCCCGGTGTTTGCCTTCTTCCTGCTCTACGGCGGCTACTTCGGGCTGCGTGTGGTGGAAACTCATCGCTGGGGCGGGCTGATGCTGACCCTTATCCTGGCGGTGGTGGGCATGGTGGCGGCCCTGCCGATCGGTATCCTGCTGGCCCTGGGGCGGCGCTCGCAGATGCCCATCGTCAAGAGCTTTTGCGTGGTGTTCATCGAGTTCTGGCGCGGCGTGCCGCTGATCACCATCCTGTTCATGGCCTCGGTCATGCTGCCGCTGTTCCTGCCCACCGGCGTCAGCGTCGACCGTCTGGTGCGGGCGCTGATCGGGATCACCCTGTTCCAGAGCGCCTACATGGCCGAGGTCATCCGTGGCGGCCTGCAGGCGATTCCCCGCGGCCAGGAAGAGGCGGCGGCGGCGCTGGGCATGGGCTACTGGATGCGCATGGGCCTGATCGTGCTGCCTCAGGCGCTGAAGATGATGATCCCCGGCATCGTCAATACCTTCATCTCGCTGTTCAAGGACACCACCCTGGTCATGATCATCGGTCTGTTCGACCTGTTGGGCATCGTCCAGGCGGCGCTGTCGGATTCCCGCTGGCTGGGCTTCGCCCTGGAGGGCTACGTGTTCGCCGCGTTCATGTTCTGGATCTTCTGCTTCAGCATGTCGCGCTACAGCCAGTACCTGGAGCGGAAGCTGCACACCGGCCATAAGAGATAGGAATGAGAACAATGACTGAACAAGCAACCAAGGCCGGCAACGAGACCCCCATGGTCGAGATGCGCGGCGTCAACAAGTGGTACGGCGACTTCCATGTGCTGCGTGACATCGATCTCGAGGTCAAGCGCGGCGAGCGTATCGTCATCTGCGGCCCTTCGGGCTCGGGCAAGTCGACGCTGATCCGCTGCATCAACCACCTCGAGGAACATCAGGCCGGCGAGATCGTGGTCGGCGGCATTCCGCTGACCCAGGACGTCAAGCGCATCGAGCAGATCCGCCGCAACGTCGGCATGGTGTTCCAGCACTTCAACCTCTTCCCGCACCTCACCGTGCTGGAAAACTGCTGCCTGGCGCCCATGTGGGTGCAGAAGAAACCGCGGCGCGAGGCCGAGGAGCAGGCCATGCGCTACCTGGAGCGGGTGCGTATCGCCGAGCAGGCGCGCAAGTACCCGGGCCAGCTTTCCGGCGGCCAGCAGCAGCGCGTGGCGATTGCCCGCTCGCTGTGCATGCACCCCGAGGTGATGCTGTTCGACGAGCCCACCTCGGCGCTCGATCCGGAGATGATCAAGGAGGTGCTCGACGTCATGGTCGAGTTGGCCAACGAGGGCATGACCATGCTCTGCGTGACCCACGAGATGGGCTTCGCCAAGACCGTGGCCGATCGCGTGATCTTCATGGACCAGGGGCAGATCATCGAGGAGAACGCGCCGGAGCCCTTCTTCAACAATCCGCAGTCCGAGCGTACCCAGCTGTTCCTCAGTCAGATCCTCGGCCACTAGGATGGGAGGTCGCCGGCGGCGTGGCTTGCAGCGACGCCGGCGTCGCCTGAGGATACGCCATGACGCGGTTGCGTCCCGCGCGCTTGGCGGCGTAGAGCGCCTGGTCGGCCTGAGTGCTGGCCAGGCTTTGGGCGTGCTCCAGATCCTGGCCGGGCATCAGCCGGGCGATACCGATGCTGATCGTGATGGTGACGGGCGGCGCTGCGGCCATGCCCGCCAGTCGGGGAAGCAAAAAGGGGGTATCGGCGATGCTGGTCCTCAGACGTTCGCCAAGCTGCCAGGCCTGAGCATCGTCGAGCCCGCTGACGAATACCGCAAATTCCTCGCCGCCCATGCGGGCCAGCACGTCCTGGCCGCGTAGCTCGTTGTCCAGCCGTGTGGCGACCAGTTTGAGCAGGGCATCGCCGGCGGGATGTCCGTAGCGATCATTGATCTGCTTGAAGTGGTCGATATCGAGCATCAACAGATGGCAGAGCGTCGTCGAGGTGCGCTTCAGCGTCGTCTGCAGATGGCGCGTCAGGCCGCGCCGGTTCATCACGCCGGTGAGCTCATCGTACTCGGCGGCGAGCATGGCTCGCTCCTCTCCCTGCTTGCGACGGCTGATGTCGATGACCAGTCCCGATACGACGCTGGGCCGGCCACTGGTGTCGCAAGCCAGTTCGGCGACGATCTCATGCCAGCGTGCCGGGGTTTCAGGGCGCTGCAGCCGCACGTCCAGGCGAAAACTCTGGCCTGCGCCTGAGTCGCTCAGACACTGGCGCATCCGCTTCCACAGGCGCTGTCGGTCGGCCCTGAGCATATGGGCCAGCAACCGTCGCAGCGGCAGGCGGGCATAGTCGTCGGGATAGCCCAGCGTGCGCAGCAGGGCGCGAGAGCACCAGGTCGAGCCGCTATGCAGGTCGATCTCCCAGATACCGCATTCAGCGACCTGCTGAAACAGCTCGAACTGACGTCGGCGGCTGGCGAGCTGGTGGCGATAGAGTGACGAGGCGATCAGTTCTGCGGCGATGACGAGTGCGTCGAGCCCGGCGCCCTCCCAGTCGAGGGGGCGCTCGCAGTCATCGATTCCCAGCGTACCCCACCAGCGGCCGTCCACCATGATGGGGACCGTGACCATCGAGAGTATCTGCTGGCTCTCGAGATTCTCACGCAGCGGCCCCGGCGCCATTCTTTCGGTGATGAAGCGTTGCGACATGCCGCGTTGGCGCTCGGCGACCATGCGGCGATAGGTGGGGTCATCGAAAACGCTGGCAAAGAAGCGAAAGCGCTTCTGCGTGAGCTGGCGATAGCGTGGCTTGGCGGCCCACTCGAACACATAGTCCTGAATGACCGCCTCGTCCTGCAGTTCCAGCAACTGGAAGATCCATACCCGGCTGGCCCCCGAACCCCGGCCGATCTCGCCCAGCAGTGCATCGACGCCGTCGCCCCAGAAGCGCCCCCTCATCAAGGCCCGGCTGCCCTTGGCGAGAGCGGCGAGGAGGCGCATGGCGTCGGGCTGGATCGGAACCGGCATGGGTCGACTCATCCATCGGGCGGTAGACCGATCATAACAGAGCCTTACATTGCGGTTACACCATGACGTGTTCGGTGCCAATGCCGAACCCTGGCCGGCTGAAGGTCAGATGCTGCCCTGAGGCTTGAGGGACTCGGCGGGGCGCGTCACTCGTGCACTGCCCAGCACGCTGGGTTCGATCTCGACCGAGCGTGCCTCGCTGGTCCAGGCGGCCTGGGCATCGTGCACTGCCGGGCGGCGCTCGAAGGAGCGCGTCACCACGTCGCCGGGCGCGAAGCCGGCACGAGCGGCGAGGTGATGAGGCAGCAGGCAGAGTTCGACGAGCAGGCGCAGCGTGAACGCTGCGGCCAGCCACAGCCCGGCACCCGCCGCCAGCTCGGGCCAGGCCAGGTACCAGTCGGTGGCAGCGAACCAGGGGGTGCGTGGCAGCAGCCATAGTGCGGCGGCTACGAGCAGCCCCATCTGCAACAGGAGATGGAAGAAGAGCAGAACGCCGCGGGACATGGGGCGGCGGGGAAACAGAAACTGACGCATCGGGCTCCTCCCTAGGGCACATCGGCATACGATGAACGTGCCGACATCCCTGCCGGCGGTTCGATGCTACCCCAGATCGCGGCCGGCGTCAGCCGTCACGTCGGGAAACGTTTCACCGCTCAGTCAAGCAAGGTGATGCTGGCCGGTAGCAGCGCGTCACGGGCGCGATGCTCACCAAGCGGGCGGCCCTCGAGAGCGGTCAGCAGGATCTGCAGCGGATCGCCGTGGCTTACCAACAGCACGGTCTCCTGGCGCAGCGACTGCTCCAGCGAAGCGATCACCCCTTGCATGCGAGCGGCGACGCTGGCGGCGCTCTCCACGCCATGCTCGCGATGCGCCGGGTCGTGAGCATCGAGCGCCCAGACGTCGGGATAGTGGCTGTCCGGTCCGCCTTCGAAATCGCCGAAGGCACGCTCGCGCAGGCGCGGTTCGGGTTGCAACGCGAGACCGAAGTGCATGGCCACTCGGGTGGCGGTTTCGGTGGTGCGCAGGAAGTCGGAGTGCAGGATGCGGGTCGGCGTCGGCCAGCGCCAGTCGGCGAGCAGCGCTTGCAGCTGTGCCTCTCCCCGGTGGGAGAGGCCGAACGCCGAGAGCCCCCTGGCCGGGGAGCTGATGATCAGGTGCCGCTCGTTGGCTTCACTATGACCATGCCGCATCAGCAGGTAGCGATTGTGGCGCGAACCCGAGGCGAGGTGAAATCGGTTTGACATCGTCTTGTCATACTACCTAGATTGAGAGTTAGTTTCGTTTGCGATCATGAAGGCTTTGGTATGTTCGCTTCCGAGCAGGATAGGCAGGAAAATGCGTCAGGTCATCCCGCTGCCTTGTGTCAAGGTCTGCTTAGGCGTTACATACGGAATGTTGTACACATAACTACAGCGATTAGAGAGACACGCCAATGACAACCAGTAAATCCATCGTCCGCCCGCCCTTCGCCGCCCTCGCTCTCTCCAGCCTGCTGCCTCTGGCCCTGCTGATCTCGGCGCAGGCCCAGGCCGACTGCCCCCGGGGCGACCTGGACACTCTGTATTGCGATGAGGATGGCGACATGGTCGCCGATCTGCCCGCCGACGAATCCGAGTGGGCCAATCCCGATACGCTGATCTTCGCCTATACCCCGGTGGAGGATCCTGCCATCTACTCCGACATCTGGCAGCCCTTCATCGATCACCTCCAGGAGGTGACCGAGCGTAACGTACGCTTCTTTGCCGTGCAGTCCAACTCGGCTCAGGTCGAGGCCATGCGCAGCGGGCGGCTGCACATTGCCGGCTTCTCTACCGGCCCGACGCCGTTCGCGGTGAACCTGGCCGGCGCGGTACCGTTCGCCCTGATGGGCTCCGACGACGGTCAGTTCGGTTACACCCTGCAGGTCTACACCCACGTCGATTCCGACATCGAAGAGATGGAGGATCTGCGTGGCAAGCGGGTGGCGCACACCTCGCCCACGTCGAACTCCGGCAATCTGGCACCTAGGGCCCTGTTCCCGGAGCTCGGCATCGTGCCCGACGAAGACTACGAGGTGGTCTACTCCGGCAGCCATGACCAGTCGATGCTGGGCGTGGTCGCCCGTGACTATGACGCCGCGCCGGTGGCCTCAGAAGTCATCGAGCGTATGGCGGCGCGAGGACTCTACGATGAAGAGGAGGTGCGCATGATCTACGAGTCCGACCGCTTCCCCACCACCTCCTATAACTATGCGCATAATCTGCACCCTGACCTGGTCGAGAAGATCAAGGAAGCCTTCTTCAGCTTCGACTTCGCGGGCACGGCGTTGGGCGACGAGTTCGAAGGCGTAGAGAAGTTCATTCCCATCAATTACCAGGAGCACTGGGAGGTCATTCGCACCATCCAGGCCGCCAACGACGTGCGCTACACCCGCGAGGACCTGGAGCAGGAGTAAACCTGGCAGCGAGCAGCCGGGGCCCTCGGCTTCGCCGGGGGCGTCTCCGTTTCTTTTTTCGCGAGGTGGGTGAATGCTGGAAATTTCAAAGCTGGTCAAGCGTTACGGCCGTGACGAGCCGGTGCTCAAGGAGCTGGACCTGACGGTCGAAGGCAGCAGCGTGGTCTCCATCGTCGGCGCCTCCGGGGCCGGCAAGAGTACCATGCTGCGTTGTATCAACCGCCTGGTGGAGCCCACCTCGGGTTCGATCAAGCTCAACGGCAATGAACTGGTTCACCTGCGCGGGCGCGAACTACGCCGTGCCCGGCGCAAGATCGGCATGGTGTTTCAGGGCTTCAACCTGATCGACCGTCTCACGGTGATGGAGAACGTGCTGGCGGGGCGGCTCGGCTACGTCAATCTCTACCAGGCGATCACCCGCCGCTATCCTCAGAGCGATGTCGAGCGTGCCTGCACGCTGATGGAGCGGGTGGGCATCGCCCACTATGCCAACAAGCGGGCCGACGAACTCTCCGGCGGCGAGCGCCAGCGGGTCGGCGTGGTGCGAGCGCTGATGCAGGAACCGGAAATCCTGCTGGCCGACGAGCCCACGGCCTCGCTCGATCCGCGCACCTCCGAGCAGATCATGAAGCTGCTGCAGAGCCTGGCCAGCGAACTCTCGCTGCCGGTGCTGATCAACATCCACAACGTGGCCCAGGCCAAGGCCTACACCGAACGCATCGTCGGCCTGCGCCACGGCCGGATGATCTTCGACGGTGCACCGGCCGATTTCGGCAAGGAGGCGCTGGACGCCATCTACGGCGGCATCGAGACGGCCGAGGACGAGATAACCGAGGAGCCCGGCCGCCCGGCCCAGCAGGGGGTGGCCCATGACTCGACCTGACCAGACCGCCGCGCCACGCACCTGGCGCAAGCCGCCCTTCATCGCCAACCCGCTGCTGCGCTATGGGCTGTGGTTGGTGGTGATCGTCTACCTGGTGTGGGCGTTCGGCTCGCTGCCGTTCAACTGGGCGCGGATCAGCGAGGGCCTGCCACGAGCGGCGCGTATCTTCGGCGGCGGCTTTCCGCCCAGCTTCGAGCGCAGCGGGCTGCTGATCACAGGCTTCAAGGAGAGTTTTCAGATCGCCATTCTGGCCACGCTGATGGGGGTGGCGCTGTCGATTCCCTTCGCCGTGATGGCGGCCAAGAACGTGGCGCCAAAGCCCATCTATCTGCTCGGGCGGGCGGTGATCATCGTCTCGCGCAGTTTCCATCCGGTGATCGTCGCCATCCTGTTCGTGGCCGCGGTGGGCTTCGGTCCGCTGGCCGGCATCCTCACCCTGACGATCTATTCGATCGGCTTCGTCGGCAAGCTGCTGGCGGAGGAGATCGAGGAGATCGACTGGGGTCAGGTCGAGGCGATGAAAGCCGCCGGGGCGGGCTACCTGGCAACCCTGATCTATGCCGTGTTTCCGCAGATCCTGCCGCGCCAGGTGGGGCTCTCCATGTACCAGCTCGACAGCAACCTGCGCGCCTCGGCGGTGGTCGGCATCGTCGGCGCCGGCGGCATCGGCGGTACCCTGATGAATGCCTTCGGTCGCTATGACTACGATTTCGCCTTTGCCATCCTGCTCATGATCATCGCCGTGATTCTGGTCAGTGAAGGCATCAGCGGCTGGGTGAGGAAGAAGATATGGTAGATCATGCCGGAACCCTGGCCGATCGCGTCTGGCGGCGCTACGACCGCAAGCAGCAACTGATCCGCTACGGCGTGCTGCTGGCCACCGTGATGGTGGTCTACTGGGCGATACGCGACATCGACATCTTCTGGCCCTGGGTGTGGGACGCCCCCAACCAGATCTCGAGCCTGGGCGCGCGCATGTGGCCGCCCGATCCCTCGCGGCTTGCCGCGATCACCAATGCGCTGCTGGAGACGGTGCACATTGCCACCCTGGCGACCCTGCTGACGATCTTCATCGCCCTGCCGGTCTCCTACATCGCCGCGCAGAACACCACTCCCAACCGCGCCTGCCTGTGGCTGGGGCGCTTCATCCTGGTGGCCAGCCGTTCGGTGAACACCATCATCTGGGCGCTGCTGTTCGTGGCCATCTTCGGCCCCGGGGTGCTGGCCGGGATCCTCGCCATCATGTTTCGCTCCATCGGCTTCATCGGCAAGCTGATGGGCGAGGCCATCGAGGAGATCGATCGCCGCCCGGTGGAGGCCATGGAAGCCACCGGCGCCTCCAAGGCCAAGGTCATCGCCTATGCCGTCGTGCCCCAGGTGATGCCGGCCTTCTTCGCCATCGTCATCCTGCGCTGGGACATCAACATCCGTGAATCGACGGTGCTGGGTCTGGTCGGTGCCGGCGGTATCGGGGTGATCCTGCAGGGCGCCATCGACACCTTCGCCTGGCCCACGGTGGCTACCATCCTCATCGCCATCATCGTGCTGGTGCTGATCGGCGAGGCGGTGACGGGACTACTGCGACGCAAGGTGCTCTGAGGCGGGCGACGGCGAGTTGGCCGGTTGACCTTCCCGGCGGCCCTTGCCATGTTGAAATCGAAGGCCCGCAATGGGGCTCCATTCACTGCATCAAGGAGAGGCTATGACAACGTATATCGTGGTGGCCGATGCGGCTAGGGCGCGCGTATTCACCCGCGACGCACTGAAGCTGGAGGAGAAGGAGAGCCTGATACACGCCGAAGGGCGGCTGCACGAGGGAGACCTGGTCACCGGCGAGACGGGAGCCGTCGACGAGTCGACCTCCCATACGCGACGTTCCAGCCGTGGTGACAGTGTGGCGCTGGACCACGAGGCGGAGATTTTCGCCAAGCAGATCGCCGAGCGAATCTACAAGGCCAGGGTCGACAACAGCATGGACAAGCTGATCCTCGTCGCGCCACCGCGTTTCCTGGGCGTGCTGCGCGACAAGATCGACGGGCCGACCAGCAAGCTGATCATCCACACCCTGGACAAGGATCTCTCCAAGGCACCGCTGAACGATATCCAGAAGGCCGTCAGCGACATGCGCTGAAGCGATCTTAGCCTCGCACTCGAGCTTGGACTCAAGCGCGCATTCAAGATAGGGGCGTTCTTGCCGATAGAAGGAGCATGGCTGTGAAGTTTACTTCGCTGCAAACATGCTACCCACTTCAGCGAGAACGCCCATGCACCTCAGATCGATCCGCCAGTTCGTGGTCCTGCTGGCTGGGCCCTGCCTGTTGGCAGTGGTCGTGGCTCTGGTCGTCTATGCCCTGTTCTCCTCGGCACGTACCCAGCAGACCGTCGAGACCCACACCCGCGAACTGCTCGAAGGGGCCGTAGACGAGCGCCTGGCGGTGTTGGCGGACGCCGAGGCCGGCAGGATCCAGCGCGAACTCGAGCATGCCCTGACCCTGGCCACCCAACTGGCCGATACCAATGCGCTGATGGGGCAGCGGGACGGCAGCGGTCGCACCGCCCTTGGCCTGAGCCGCCGCGAGCTCTCCAACCTGGTGCGCGAGACGGTGGTGCAGAACCCCTCGCTGCTGGACGCCTTCATCGGCTGGGAGCCCGATGCCTTCGGCCGCGATGCCCTGTATGCCGATCTTGGCGAAAGCGACGGCTACGACGGCAGCGGTCGCTTCATGCCCTGGTGGTATCGCACCGGGGAGGGCGGCGTCGAGGTGCTGCCGTTGGGAGAGACCATGGAGAGCACGGCGCAGCTCGCCAACGGCGTGCGTGAGGGCGAATACTACCTCTGCCCGCGGGAGACCCTCGCCCCCTGCATCATCGACCCGGCGCCCTACGACTTCGCTGGCGAGACGCTGCTGGTGACCTCGTTCAACGTGCCGATCCTGGTCGAGGGGGCGTTTCGCGGCGTGGCGGGAGTCGATCTCTCGCTGGACTTCATCCAGGAACTGCTGCTGCAGGCCAACGGCGAACTTTACGGCGGCGCGGGCGAGATGGCGCTGGTGGCGGGACGCGGGGGGCTGGTGGCCTACACCGCCAATGCCGAGCGGCTGGGCGATGCGGCAAGCGAAGCCTTCGACGCTCAGGTGCTGTCAGCCCTCGAGCAGGCTCAGGCGGAGGGCACCAGCGTGAGCCTGGTACGCGACGGCATGCTGGAGCGCTATCAGCCCTTTACCATCGGTGCCAGCGAGCAGCCCTGGACGCTGATGATCCGGCTACCCGAAGCGGCGGTGATGGCAGAGCTCACGGCACTGCAGACGATGATGAACGAGCAGCGCCGGGCCGATACCCTGGGCATGACCCTGGTCGGCCTGCTGCTGGCGGCGTTGGGGCTCGCCGCGCTGTGGTGGGTCGGCACCCGCGTGTCGCGCCCGCTGCGGCTGTTGGCCGACCGCATGCGCGACATCGCCTCCGGCGATGGCGACCTGACCCAGCGCCTGCCGGTGCGGGGGCGCGACGAGAGCGCCGAGCTCGCCATTCAGTTCAATGCCTTCGTCGACAAGATCCACGACGTGCTGCTCGACGTGCGCGCCAGCAGCGAATCGGTGCGCCTGGCGGCCAGCGAGATCGCCAGCGGCGGCGAGGATCTGTCGCGGCGCACCGAGCAGGCCGCTGCCAGCCTGCAGCAGACCTCCGCCTCCATGGAGCAGATCTCGGCCACGGTGGAGCACACCTCGGCCTCCTCGCGAGAAGCCAATGGTCTGTCGAAGTCGGCCGCCGAGGTCGCCCAGCGCTCCGGCGACACGGTCGGCCAGGTGGTGGATACCATGCAGGAGATCAGTCGCTCGTCGGAGAAGATCGGTGAGATCGTCAAGGTCATCGACGGCATCGCTTTCCAGACCAACCTGCTGGCGCTCAACGCCTCGGTCGAAGCCGCCCGGGCCGGCGAGCACGGCCGCGGCTTTGCCGTGGTCGCCGGCGAGGTGCGCCAGCTGGCTACCCGCAGCGCCGAAGCCTCGCGCGACATTCGGGCGCTGATCGAGGCCTCCAGCCAGCGCGTCATCACCGGCACCGAGCTGGTGGGGCGCGCCGGCGAGAGCATGGGCGAGCTGATGGCCAGCGTGAACCGGGTAGCCAACATGCTCGGCGAGATCAGCATGGCCGCCGGCGAGCAGAGCGACGGCATCGGCCAGGTCAGCGTGGCCGTAGCGGATCTCGACCGCACGATCCAGCAGAACGCCGCCCTGGTGGAGGAGTCGACCACCGCTGCTGAAAGGCTCAGCGAGCAGGCCGACCGTCTGGCGCAAGTCGTCGGCGGCTTCCGTCTGCGCGATCGCTGACGGGCAGAGGGTCGGGAGGGTCAGGAGACCGGCGGCAGATCGATCTCGTCGCTGCGCCTGACCCCCTCGGTCATCTGCCGGCACAGGCGCAGGAACTCGCGCATGCCGGTAGCCATATACTTATGGCGATGCCAGATGAAGGCGAACTGACGGCTCAGGTCGAGTTCGGGCGTGGGAATCGGCACCAGGCTGCCGCGGCGGAAGGCGTCGCGCAGCGCCAGCTTCGACACGCAGCCGATGCCGAGCCCCGATTCCACCGCGCGCTTGATGCCTTCGGTATGCTCCAGCTCCAGCAGCGTATTGAAGCGCCCGCGGCGGTGCCTCGCGGCCTGCTCCAGTGTCATGCGCGTTCCCGAGCCCTGCTCGCGCATGATCCAGGCCTCGCGCAGCAGGCGTTCCAGCTCCACCGACCCCTGGCCGGCCAACGGATGGCGCGGTGAGCAGAACACCGACAGCTCGTCCTCCACCCAGGGTTGGGTGATCACGTCCTCTTCCTCGCAGTGACCCTCGATGAGCCCCAGGTCGAGCTCGTGTTGACGTACGCGGTCGATGATCTCCCGCGTATTGCGCACCGCCAGGCGCACCCGGCTGCCCGGATGGCGCTGCATGAAATCGCTGATCAGCAGCGTCGCCAGGTAGTTGCCGATGGTCAGGGTGGCGCCCACGTCGAGCGAACCGATGCCCTGCTGACCGTGCAGGATCTCCTCGATCTCCTCGGCGCGGTCGAGCAGCGCCACCGCCTTGGGCAGCAGCTGAAAGCCCAGGGCGTTGAGCCGCAGCCGCTTGCCGATGCGGTCGAGCAGCTGGCAGTCGAACTGGCGCTCGAGCTCGGCCAGGGCGGTACTGGTGGCCGACTGCGACAGGGAGAGCGCCCGCGCGGCGCGTGAGACGCTCTCATGCTGGGCAACGGCGACGAAGACCTCGAGTTGGCGCAGGGTGAAGTGCATGAAACGGCTCGATGTTGATCTATATCAGGAATCTGGATAAAGGATATCCATACAATCCAATTAACAGATAAACCTTGCGCTCTTATAATGCAAGCAAATCATCTAGCCCAATGCTTTATTCGATATAGGAATATCTAGGAGCCGGCATGAGCAAGTTTGCGTTGGAAGAGGTTCTCAGTGTCCACCACTGGAACGACACCCTGTTCAGCTTCCGCACCACCCGCGAGCGCAGCCTGCGCTTCAAGAACGGTCAGTTCGTGATGATCGGTCTCGAAGTGAACGGCAAACCGCTGATGCGTGCCTACTCCATCGCCAGCCCCAACTACGAGGATCACCTCGAGTTCTTCAGCATCAAGGTGCCCGACGGCCCGCTGACCTCGCGCCTGCAGCACCTCAAGGTCGGCGACCAGATCATGGTCAGCCGCAAGCCCACCGGCACCCTGGTCACCGACGACCTGCTGCCGGGGCGCAATCTCTACTTCCTCTCCACCGGTACCGGCCTGGCCCCGTTCATGAGCCTGATCCAGGACCCGGAGGTGTACGAGCGCTACGAGAAGGTGATCCTGGTGCACGGCGTGCGCAGCGTCAGCGAGCTGGCCTATGCCGACTTCATCCAGCAGGAGCTGCCGGCTCACGAATACCTGGGCGACGAGATCCGCGAGAAGCTGGTCTACTACCCCACCGTGACCCGCGAGGAGTTCCACACCATGGGCCGCCTCACCGATCATATCCGCAGCGGCAAGCTGTTCGAGGACACCGGCATTGCGCCGATGGATCCCAAGCAGGACCGCGCCATGATCTGCGGCAGCCCGGCGATGCTCGACGAGACCAGCGCTCTGCTGGACGACCTGGGCTTCAATATCTCGCCGCGCATGGGCGAACCCGGCGATTACGTGATCGAGCGCGCCTTCGTCGAGAAGTAAAACGGGACGCTCGCTCACGTTTCGGTGCTTGTCGAGCTTCAAAAAACCCACGGCGTTACGGTCGTGGGTTTTGTATGTCTGGGCTTATACCGCGTCCTTGCCGGTTTCGCCGGTGCGGATACGGATGACCTGCTCCAGCGGGGTGATGAAGATCTTGCCGTCGCCGATCTTTCCGGTATTGGCCACCTGGGTGATGGCATCGATCACCTGCTCGACCAGGTCGTCGTCGATGGCGATCTCCACTTTCACCTTGGGCAGGAAGTCGACCACGTATTCGGCACCGCGATAGAGCTCGGTGTGGCCCTTCTGACGACCGAAGCCCTTCACCTCGGTCACGGTAATACCCTGCACCCCGATCTCCGAAAGCGACTCGCGAACGTCGTCGAGCTTGAACGGCTTGATGATGGCGGTCACCAGTTTCATGGTCTGTTTCCTCGTTGTCGTGCGGGGTTCTTCGCTCGAACCCGGGCGGGTACGAATCGGCTGGCCTCAAGCATACACCGCCCTGGGCAGGAAGAAAAAAGGCTCCCCGCAGGGAGCCCGGAAGGGGTAAGCGTTTATTCTGGGCGGGGCTGACCGACTGGTGCGCCGGCTGCGTAGCCGCCGGACTGCGGACGTCCACCGCTGCCGCCGTAGACACGGGCGACACTGAACTCGGGGTAGGCTTCCATGCCGCACTCGGCCAGATCGACCCCCTCGTACTCTTCCTCTTCGCTGACGCGTACGCCCATGATCGCCTTGATGATCAGCCACACGGCCAGGCTGGTGGCGAAGACCCAGGCGAAGATCGCCAGGCCGCCGATGATCTGCGCACCGAAGGTGGCGTCACCGTTGGAGAGCGGCACCGCCAGCAGCCCCCAGATGCCGACCACACCGTGCACCGAGATGGCGCCGACCGGATCGTCGATCTTCAGCTTGTCGAGGGTGACGATGGCGGCCACCACGATGAGGCCGCCCACGGCACCGATCAGGGTCGCGCCCAGCGCCGTGGGCTCCAGCGGCTCGGCGGTGATCGCCACCAGGCCGGCCAGGGCGCCGTTCAGGGCCATGGTCAGGTCGGCCTTGCGGAACCACAGCTTGGCCAGGATCAGCGCGGCGATGACGCCACCGGCCGCCGCGGCGTTGGTATTGACCAGCACCTGGGCCACGTTGTTGGCCGAGGCCACGTCGGAGAGCTTGAGCTCCGAGCCGCCGTTGAAGCCGAACCAGCCCATCCACAGGATGAAGGTACCCAGGGTGGCCAGCGGCATGTTGGCACCCGGGATGGCATGAATGCTGCCGTCCTTGCCGTACTTGCCCTTGCGCGGGCCGAGGATCAGCACGCCGGCCAGGGCCGCGGCCGCACCGGCCATGTGCACGATGCCGGAGCCGGCGAAGTCGGAGAAGCCCAGCTCGTCGAGCCAGCCCTCGCCCCAGGTCCAGTAGCCGGATACCGGGTAGATGAAGCCGGTCATGACCACGGCGAAGGCGAGGAAGGCCCACAGCTTCATGCGCTCGGCCACGGCACCGGAGACGATCGACATGGCGGTGGCGACGAACACCACCTGGAAGAAGAAGTCGGCGCGCATGGAGTAGTAGGGGGCATCTTCACCACCGGCAGTGACTGCGTCGACGCTGTTCTCGCCACCGATCAGTACGCCTAGGTTGGGCAGGATGCCGCCGGCATCGCTCGAGTACATGATCGAGTAGCCCACCAGCAGGTACATGGTGCAGGCGATGGCGAACAGGGCGATGTTCTTGGTCAGGATCTCGGCGGTGTTCTTGGCGCGCACCATGCCGGCTTCCAGCATCGAGAAGCCGGCGGCCATCCACATCACCAGCACGCCGCAGATCAGGAAATAGAAGGTGTCGAGCGCATAGCTCAACTCGGCAAGTTCACTCATGAGTGTTCTCCGTTGTTCTCGTTATGACGATCAGACGGCTTCGGCGCCGCGTTCGCCGGTACGGATGCGAATCACATCCTCCAGCGGCGTCACGAAGACCTTGCCGTCGCCGATCTTGCCGCTGTTGGCCGCACCGCAGATGGCATCCAGCACGCTCTCGACGCGGGAGTCGTCCACGGCCACCTCGACCTTGACCTTGGGCAGGAAGTCGACCACGTACTCGGCGCCGCGGTAGAGCTCGGTGTGGCCCTTCTGGCGGCCGAAGCCCTTCACTTCGGTCACGGTGATGCCTTGCACGCCGTTGTCGGCCAGGGCCTCGCGCACGTCGTCGAGCTTGAAGGGTTTGATGATGGCGGTGATGAGCTTCATTAGCGTCTCTCCATGCTGGTAGTGGGGCGATGGGTTGCCAGCTGCTGTACCCTGCTTATGCGCATTACGTGCCATTTCCGAAAAAAACCTTTCCCTACAGCCATTTTTCAGGACGGAAGAGGCTCGATTCACCAAGTGGGGGAGGGGCATTGCACGTCCATGCACCAGCTTGGTGCCTGAGCGTGGTGCAGGTGCGCCATGTCGGAGCGCGAGAAGGGAATGCGTCGTTGCAGTGCCTTGCGTATGCTGTAAGGCAACATGCCCAGGCGAAAGGAGAAGCGCACCATGGCGAGTCAGGACCCCATCAGCCGACTGGCGCAGCAGCTCGGCGAGCGCCTGCAGGGGGCGGCCCAGGCGCCGGAAGAGTTGCAGAAGGGGATACAGCAGGTCGTACGCGGCGCCTTCGACCGTCTCGAGCTGGTATCGCGGGAGGATTTCGACATCCTGATGGACGTGCTGCAGCGCACGCGCATCCGGGTCGAGGCGCTGGAGCAGCAGGTGGCCGCGCTGGAGAAGGCGCTGGCGGCCCGCGAGACCCCGGTGACCCAGGCGAAGCTCACGCTGCCCGAGGATGCGGCCAAGGACGACGGCGAACCTGGCGAAGCCAAGCGCTGAGCCAGCGTGGAGAGCCCGCTACAGCACAGTGCTAGTATCTAGCCCTTACGCTAATAAAACACTGCATAAATGTCTGCGCGAGCGAATCGCTGCGTTGCGCGGTGCTCAGAATCCTCACCTATACCCCATAGGCTCCGGTTCCTGTGCTCCGTGCGCCTTGCGCTTCATCTCGCTCGCCAATTTATTCAGCGTTTCTCAAATGGAAAGCGAGGGACCGCAAGATGCTGGCGATCGTTGCCACACGGGCCGGCCTGGGGCTGGAAGCGCCCGAGGTGCAGGTCGAGGTACATCTGGCCAACGGCCTGCCGGGAATGACCCTGGTGGGTCTGCCCGAGGCCGCCGTCAAGGAGAGCCGCGAACGGGTGCGCAGCGCCCTGGTCAACGCCGGTTTCGACTTCCCCAACACGCGCAGAATCGTGCTCAACCTGGCGCCCGCCGACCTGCCCAAGGTCGGCGGGCGTTTCGACCTGCCCATCGCGTTGGGCATTCTGGTGGCCTCCGGCCAGCTTCCCGGCGAGGCGCTCGAGGGTATCGAGAGCGTCGGCGAGCTGGCGCTGGACGGCCGGCTGCGCCCCATCAGCGGTGTGCTGCCGCTGGCGCTGGCGGCACGCAAGGCCGGACGCAAGCTGATCGTGCCTAAGGAAAATGCCGACGAGGCGGCGCTGGCCGGCGATCTGCAGGTGCTGCCGGCGGAGCACCTGCTCGACGTCATGGCGCATTTGCTGGGCCAGCAGCCCATCGCCGCGCACCGCCTCGAGGCGCCGCCGGTGGCCGCCACCCGCGAGGGCGACCTGGCCGACGTGCGCGGCCAGCACCAGGCGCGTCGTGCGCTGGAGATCGCCGCGGCGGGTTCGCACAACCTGCTGTTCGCCGGCCCGCCCGGTACCGGCAAGACCATGCTGGCGAGCCGCCTGCCCGGCATCCTGCCCGAGCTTACCGAGGAGGAGGCGCTGGAGGTCGCCGCCATCCGTTCGGTGTGCGGCCTGCCGCTGGCCGCGCAGTGGGGGCGCCGTCCGTTTCGCGCGCCGCACCACACCGCAAGCGCCGTGGCTCTGGTCGGTGGTGGCTCCTGGCCGCGCCCGGGGGAGATCTCCCTGGCTCATCACGGCGTGCTGTTTCTCGACGAGTTGCCCGAGTTCAGTCGCCACGTGCTGGAGGTGATGCGCGAGCCGATGGAGTCGGGGCGCATTCATATCGTCCGGGCCAACCACGAACGTAAGTTTCCCGCTCGGTTTCAACTGGTTGCAGCGATGAATCCGTGCCCCTGCGGCCATTTGGGCGACCCGCGCCAGGCCTGCCAATGCACTGCGGCGCAGATCCAGCGCTACCAGTCGCGCCTCTCGGGGCCGCTGCTCGACCGCATCGACCTGCAGATCGAGGTGCCGGCGCTGCCGCCGGAACAGCTGACCTCACGCGAGGTGGGTGAAAGCTCCGCCGTGGTGCGTGCTCGGGTGATGGCCGCCCGCGAACGCCAGTACGCCCGCGGCGCACTCAACGCTCATCTGGGCGGGCGCGAGCTGGAGGCGGCTTGTGCGCTCTCCACCGCCGACCGCGCCTGGCTGGCCGGCGTGCTCGAACGCCTGCGCCTCTCGGCGCGGGCCTACCACCGGGTGCTGCGGGTGGCGCTGACCTTGGCCGATCTGGCCGAAAAGCCGCACCCGGAGCGCGGCGAGCTGATGGAGGCGATCGGCTATCGGCAGCTAGATCGCCAATTACGTCAGGGCTAGGGGGTCACAGCGCCGTGGCGTCGAAGGCGCCTTCGACCTCGGTCTGCCACAGGGCGCCGTCGTTGTCGGGGCGGTGCAGCGACAGCGTGAGGCGGTAGGGCAGCAGGTCGCGGTCGGTCAGGCGCAGGCGCGGTGCGGTGGCTTCCAGCCGGCTCTCCATGCGCCACTGGTGAGCGCCACCCTCTCCGGCCATCGCCGGGCGCCAGTCGAGCACCTGAGGGCCGTCGCTCACGCCCAACAGGGCGCGGGTGAGGCTTTCGAGGAAGCGGTCGCTGTCGATCTCGAGGCTATCGTCCACCTGGGGCGAGACCAGCAGCAGCACTTGGTCGGCGGGGGGCTGCAGGGCATCCACCTGGATCACCCGGTCGACGGCGCGGTCGCTCAGGTTCTGCAGGGCGCGGCGAATGGGATCGGGCTCGGGAGGCTGGGCGGCACAGCCCGCCAGCAACATGAGAAGAGCGAGCAGCGCGATGTGTCTCAGCATCGAATGTTAGGCTCCTGAGCGGCCGGTGCCAGGCGCTGCTCCAGCTCTTCGACGAAGCCGTCGAGCGATCTGAACAGAGCGTCGCGGATGGGTTCGGCTTCGTTGACCAGATGATGGCGCGCTTCCGGATGACGCTCGATGCGGGCCTTGGGAAATTTTCGCTCCAATACCGCCAGATTCCACTCCCAGTCGACGGTAACGTCTTGCTCCCCTTGAAGGATCAGGGTGGGGAGGTCACGCGGGGGCAGGGCGAGCAACTGAGGCATCCAGCGGCGCATGGCGCTGACCCAGTTGAGCGACAGGTGCTCCGGCTGCAGGGGATCGTGTTCGCGCAGGAAGGCGGCAAACTCGGCGTCGGTGGAGTTGGCGCCGAAGCGACGCGGCAGGGAATCGACGAAGGGGCCCACCAGGCTGTGCAGCCACCCCGCCTGGGGCCAGCCGAAGGGGCGTACCAGGGGCGCGAGCAGTGCAAGGCCGGCCCAGCGATCCTCGTCGGGGTGGCTCAGGGCGTCGGTGGCGAGAATGGCGGCCCCGGTACTCTGGCCGACTCCGAGCCAGGGTCGGGGGGCCAGCCCGCTACCTTCCAGCTGTTCCTGCAAAGCATTCAGGCACTCCCCATAGTGGGCGAAGTCGTCGATGCAGGCGCGTTTGCCGCTGGACAGGCCGTGTCCCGGCAGGTCCCACATCACCACCCGCCAACGCCGCTCCAGCAGCCGCTGCAGCAGGTGGCGGTAGAGACCGAGATGATCGTAGTAGCCGTGCACCACGAAGGCCGTGCCGATGGGCTCCGCGGGGCTCCATACCTGGGTCCACAGCTGATAGCGCTGGGTGCCGGTATAGCCAACGTAGAGTCCGACGTGCTCGGTGAGCAGCGGCGCCAGGCCGTAATGCGCCAGGTAGTCCGCCAGCGAAGGCTCGCCTTCGGCACGGAAGGGCGCCACCGGTCCCAGCGCCTGCAGGGGCGTAAAGTCGGTCATGACGTGCTCCAGCGTATCAAGACACTTTCCCTTCGATTCCTTTCATCTGTCGCGACACCGAGCGTGCAGTGAGTATAACTTCCGGCCATGCTGTCGAGGAGAGAATCGCTGCGGTAGCCGATATTTGTTGACCATTTGGTCAGAAAAACGACTCTTAACCCTATGTCTAGTAGGGTAGCCCTTCCTTCGGGTTTACATATGGAACAGTTTTCCACAAAATTGGCGCCTCGCAGTGGTATCACCCCCACGAATTGCGGCGAGCCGAGAGCAGGATAGCCGGCCGCCACGCAGGAGGAGACTCTTCCATGTCCGAACGCGTCACTCGCCATCGTCTCCAGGTGGCCGCTGAACTGGACCGTTTCATCAACGACCAGGCCCTGCCGGGTACCGGCATCGATGCCGAGAGCTTCTGGGCCGGGGTCGACGCCATCTTTCATGATCTGACACCGAAAAATCGTGAATTGCTCGCCGAGCGCGAGCGGCTGCAGGCGCAGCTGGATACCTGGCACCGTGAGAACCCCGGTCCGGTGCGCGACATGAGCGTCTATCGCGCCTTTCTCGAGGAGATCGGCTACCTGGTGGACGCCCCCGCACAGGTGACGGTCTCCACGGCCAACGTCGACCGCGAAGTGGCCATTCAGGCCGGCCCGCAGCTGGTGGTGCCGGTGAGCAATGCGCGCTATGCGCTCAACGCCGCCAATGCACGCTGGGGTAGCCTCTACGATGCGCTCTACGGCACCGACGCCATCTCCGAAGAGGGCGGCGCCGAGAAGGGCTCGGGCTACAATCCCAAGCGCGGCGAGAAGGTCATTGCCTACGCCCGCGGCGTGCTCGACCTGGCCGCACCGCTGGCTACCGGTTCCCACCGCGATGCCGTCAAGTACGTGCTGCGCGACGGCCGCTTGGTGGTGAGCCTCGAAGGCGGCCGCGAGACCGGCCTCAAGGAGCCGGGCAAGCTGGTCGGCTACAGCGGCGATGCGGCAAACCCGGAGTCGATTCTGCTCTCCAACCACGGCCTGCATCTGGAAATCCAGATCGATCCCAGCCACCCCATCGGCAAGACCGACCCGGCCGGCGTCAAGGATCTGCTGGTCGAGGCTGCGCTGACCGCCATCATGGACTGCGAAGACTCCGTGGCGGCGGTCGACGCCGAGGACAAGGTCGGGGTCTACGCCAACTGGCTGGGCCTGATGAAAGGCGATCTCGAAGAGGCGATCGAGAAGGGTGGCAAGACCTTCACCCGTCGCCTGCACGCCGATCGCAGCTACACCACCCCGGAAGGCGGCAGCCTGACCCTGCCCGGCCGTTCGCTGATGTTCGTGCGCAACGTCGGCCACCTGATGACCACCCCGGCGGTGCTCGACGCCGACGGCAACGAGCTGCCCGAGGGCATCCTCGACGGCATCGTGACCAGCCTGCTGGCCCTGCACGATCTCAAGAAGGGCGAGAACGACCCGCGCAACTCCCGCAGCGGCTCGGTCTACATCGTCAAGCCGAAGATGCACGGGCCGAAGGAAGTCGCCTTCTCCAACGAGCTGTTCGGTCGCGTCGAGGACCTGCTGGGCCTGGCCCGTGACACCCTCAAGATGGGCATCATGGACGAGGAGCGGCGCACCTCGGTCAACCTCAAGGCGTGTATCGCCGAGGCCGCCTCGCGCGTGGTGTTCATCAACACCGGCTTCCTCGACCGTACCGGCGACGAGATGCACACCGCCATGGAAGCGGGCCCGATGATCCGCAAGGGCGACATGAAGAATGCCGCCTGGATCGGCGCCTACGAGCGCAACAACGTGCTGGTCGGTCTGGCCTGCGGCCTGCGCGGCCGGGCCCAGATCGGCAAGGGCATGTGGGCCATGCCGGACCTGATGGCGGCCATGCTGGAACAGAAGATCGGCCATCCCAAGGCCGGCGCCAACACCGCCTGGGTGCCGTCGCCCACCGCCGCCACCCTGCATGCGCTGCACTACCACCAGATCGACGTCGCCGAGATCCAGCGCGAGCTCGAGGCCCAGGGCGAGCCTGCCCTGCTGGAAGAGCTGCTCGACAAGCTGCTCACCGTGCCGGTGGCCGAGCGAGTGGAGTGGAGCGACGAGGCGATCCAGCAGGAGCTCGACAACAACTGCCAGGGCATCCTCGGCTACGTGGTGCGCTGGGTCGAGCACGGCGTGGGCTGCTCCAAGGTGCCGGACATCCATGACGTGGGCCTGATGGAGGATCGTGCCACGCTGCGCATCTCCAGCCAGCACATCGCCAACTGGCTGCACCACGGCGTGGTCGACGCCGAGCGCGTGCAGAAGACCCTGGAGCGCATGGCCAAGGTGGTCGACGAGCAGAACGCCGGCGACCCGGCCTACACCGCGATGAGCGCCGACTTTGCGGCCTCCACCGCGTTCAAGGCGGCCAGCGACCTGATCTTCAAGGGCCGCGTGCAGCCGTCCGGTTACACCGAGCCGCTGTTGCACCACTGGCGGGCGGTGCACAAGGCGCGCTGATCCTCGAGGTCTCATCCTCAGGCCAACGCCTGATCCACTGCGCCCCGGGTACCCGCCCGGGGCGCTTTGGGTTATGTTGGGCTCCACGATCACCACCGCTATCCGCGATCACAACCAGCAGGGAGCCCGACGATGACCGTGATGACTGCCGCCGCCATCGAGGATTTTCTCGACGAGGTCTTCCCCCAGCGCGCCGGCACCATCGAGGCGGTCGATCACATGCGGGCGACCATGAGCCTGGCCATCGAGGACGAGCACCTGCGGCCCGGTTCCAGCGTCTCCGGGCCCACCATGATGGGGCTGGCCGACGTCTGCCTCTACGTGGCCATCCTGGCCCAGATCGGCCCCGAGCCGATGGCCGTGACCACCGATCTCAACTGCCATTTCCTGCGTCGCGCCCGCGGCGACCGCGACCTCATCGCCAACGCCCGCGTGATCAAACTGGGCCGCCGCCTGGCGGTGGGCGAGGTGCAGCTCTTCTCTGCCGGCGACGAGCGCCCGGTAGCCCACGTCACCGCCACCTACGCCATTCCCGACTCCGACTGAGCGTCGCGCCCCGCGCGCAAGGCGCCCACGGCCAGCGTCAGCCAGCCGGCAATCATCAGCACGCCGCCGAACGGGGTAACCATGCCCAGGCCGCGCAGGCCGGTCAGCGCCATGGCATACAGCGAGCCGGAGAACAGCAGCACCCCCGCGGCCCACAGGCCCAGCACGATGCCGAACCCGCGCCGCGGATGCGAGGCGCGCCAGGCGAGCACGCCGAGCATCGCCAGGGTGTGCCACATCTGATAGCGCACGCCGGTCTCGAAGGCGGCCAGCAGCCGCTCGGGCAATTGGCCCTGCAGGGCATGGGCGGCAAAGGCGCCGGCCATGACCGCCACTCCGCCCGACAGCGCTGCCAGGCACCACCATCCGCGATCGCGCATCTCTTTCTCCTTCGGGGGATTGGGATTGCCGCCTACCGTACCCCGGGAGGCGTTAAGGGGCTACAATATGGGCCCGCGACACTCGTCAACTGGAGAGGGACGCCATGCAGATCCAGCTCAACGGTGAGCCCCGCGACCTTGCCCCCGACCTTACGGTGGCGCAGTTGGTCGACGACCTTGGCCTGACCGGTCGGCGCATCGCCGTCGAACGCAACGAGGAGATCGTGCCGAAGAGCGAGCACGGTGCCACGCGCCTGGCCGACGGCGATCGCATCGAGATCGTTCACGCCATCGGCGGCGGCTGATTGCCGCCCGCCGACGGTTCCCGCTACAAGACCCGCTACAACTACAGGCCCACGCGATGACAGACTTCTTCCAGGATCAGCCGCTGCGGATTGCCGGCCACGCCTTCACCTCACGCCTGCTGGTCGGTACCGGCAAGTACAAGGATTTCGACGAGACCGCCGAGGCCATCGCCGCCTCGGGCGCCGAGGTCGTCACCTTCGCCGTGCGCCGCACCAATCTGGGCCAGGAAGACGGCCCCAACCTGCTCGACGTGGTGCCGCCGGAGCGTTTCACCCTGCTGCCCAACACCGCCGGCTGCTACACCGCCAAGGACGCCGTGCGCACCTGCAAGCTGGCGCGTGAACTGCTCGACGGCCACAAGCTGGTCAAGCTCGAGGTGCTCGGCGACGACTCGACCCTCTACCCCAACGTGGTCGAGACCCTCAAGGCGGCGGAGGAGCTGATCCGCGACGGTTTCGACGTGATGGTCTACACCAGCGACGATCCCATCGTGGCCCAGGAGCTCGAACGCCTGGGCTGCTGCGCGATCATGCCGCTGGGCTCGCTGATCGGCTCCGGCCACGGCATTCAGAACCCGCACAACATCCGCCTGATCATCGAGCAGGCCAGCGTGCCGGTGCTGGTGGATGCCGGCATCGGCACCGCCTCCGACGCCGCCATGGCCATGGAGCTGGGCTGCGACGGTGTGCTGATGAACTCCGCCATCGCCCACGCCCGCCAGCCGGTGCTGATGGCCAGCGCCATGAAGAAGGCCGTCGAGGCCGGGCGCGAGGCGTTCCTCGCCGGACGCATGCCGCGCCGTCAGAGCGCCGATCCCTCCTCTCCCTTTGCCGGCCGCATCAACGGCTGAATTCACCGGAGCCGCAACGAATCCATGAGTGACCCGCAACGCGACCCCTCGACCACCGGCCCGGAAGGGCCGGACGCCCCGCTGCACCGTCGCGGCATCAAGAGCTACGTGCTGCGCGCCGGCCGCATGACCCAGGCCCAGACCCGCGGCCTGGAAGAGGTCTGGCCGCGGCTGGGCCTGACCCTGGCCGAGGGGCGGCAGGATCTCGACGCCCTGTTCGGACGCCGGGCGCCGCGGGTGGTGGAGATCGGCTTCGGTATGGGCGCCTCGCTGATCGAGCAGGCCGAGACCCACCCCGATACCGACTTCATCGGTATCGAGGTGCACGCTCCGGGCGTGGGCAAGCTGCTCGACGAGGCCGACAAGCGCGGCCTGACCAACATCCGCGTCTACCGTGAGGATGCCCTGGCGGTGCTCGAGCAGTGCCTGCCTGAGGCCAGCATCAGCACTCTGCAGCTGTTCTTCCCCGACCCCTGGCCGAAGAAGAAGCACCACAAGCGGCGCATCGTCCAACCCGCCTTCGTCGAGCTGATTCGCACCCGACTCGAGCTGGGCGGCAAGCTGCACATGGCCACCGACTGGCAGGCCTACGCCGAGTGGATGGCCGAGGTGATGGAAGCTGCGCCGGGCTACGTCAATACGGCGACACCCGCGACGGCGCCCTATGTGCCGCGTCCCGAGTTTCGTCCGCTGACCAAGTTCGAGGCCCGCGGCGAGCGTCTGGGCCACGGCGTGTGGGACCTGATCTTCGAGCGCTGCGAATAGCCAGACCGGCGCCCGCCCCGGCGAGTGCCATGCCTGCCAGGCCGGTGGGGCCGAGGCGTTCGCCGAACATCGCCGCGGCCCACAGCAGCGTCACTCCCGGGGTCAGATGCACCAGCGCCGAGGTCAGGGTGACGCCCAGCCGGCGCAGGCTGGCGACGAAGAAGCCGTAGCCGCCCAGGCTCGACAGCACCACCAGCCAGCTCATGGCCACCAGCACGGCAGGTTCGAAGCCGGGGGCGGTCAGCTTGCCGCCCCCCGTCACCCAGGCGGCCACCAGGAAGATGCCGCCGGCCGCGAGCAGCTGGGCCAGCAGCGCCGCCGGCAGCGGCAGTACCGAGGGCTGGCGCACCGCCAGCAGGCTGCCGAGCGTCACTGCTGCGACCGACAGCAGCGGCAGCAGATAGGCCCAGCCCGGCGCAGCCAGCGAGCGCTGCATGTCGTCGCCCACGCACAGCGCCACGCCCAGGGTGGCCAGCACCATCCCCAGCCAGCCGTATGCGCCCAGGCGCTCGCCCAGCCAGCGTCCGGCCAGGGCTGCCGCCAGCAGCGGCTGCAGGGCCGCGATCAGCGCCGTGATGCCGACGCTGACGCCAAGATCGATGGCCACGATCACCCCCAGCAGATAGCCGCCCATGGTCAGGCTGCCCACGAGCATCTCGCGCCTCATGTCGCGTATTGCCGGAAGCGCGCCAAGCGTCAGGCGACACCACAGCGCCACCAGCAGCGCAGCGAGCAGGAAGCGCCAGGCGAACAGGTCGAGCACCGGCGTGTCGAGCTCGCTGGCCAGCCGACCGCCGACGAAGCCCGAACTCCAGCACACCACGAAGCCGACGGCGATCAGTAGCGCAGGAACCTGTGCTGGCATCGTCGTGCTCCTTCATCGATGGCGGTGCTTGAGCTTGACGGTCATCCCGGCTTCAATGAAGCGATATATTTTGTAGGCAGGGTTCAATATGGCTGAAGTCTCGTCGGCAACGCTGGATCTCGAGCTGCTGCGCAGTTTTCAGGCTGCGGCCCAGCTCGGTTCGCTGGCGGCGGCGGCCGAGCAGCGGCACCGCACCGTCAGCGCCATCAGCATGCAGATCAAGCGCCTGGAGGCGTTGCTCGACGTCCGCCTGCTGGAGCGTGGCCCGCGTGGCGTGGTGCCCACTACCGCCGGGGCGGCACTGCTGCAGGAGGCGCGGGAGCTGTTGCGCATGCACGACGGAATCCTGGCCCGCTATGCCGGGCGCGGGCTGCGGGGCAAGGTGCGCTTCGGCCTGCCCGAGGATTATGCCCGCGAGCTGCTCGGCGACGTGCTGCCCGAGTTCACCTCGCACCACCCCGAGGTGCTGCTGCAGGCGGTGACGGCCACCAGCGGCGAGCTGGTGCGGCAGCTGGAGCGCTCGCGGCTGGACCTGGCAGTGGTGCTGGACCGGCCCATCGCACTGCCCGGCGGCGAGCCGCTGTGGCGCACCACACCGGTATGGGCCGCGCCGCGTGCCGCCAACCTGGCCGAGCGGGACAGCCTGCCGCTGGCCCTGCATGAGGTCGACTGCCCCTACCGGGCGTTGGCCACCGAAGCCCTGGAGCGGCTCGGCAGGCCCTGGCACGCACTGTTCACCAGCACCAGCATCCACACCATCGAACGCGCGGTGGAGACGGGGCTGGCGATCAGCGTGCTCGACCGCGAACGCCTGACCCCCGCCATGCGCGAGCTGGGCGAGGCCGAAGGCCTGCCCGCTCTCGGCCGCTGCGAAGCGCAGCTGCATTTCGCCCGCGCCATTGCACCCGCCTCGCAGCCTGCCGCCCAGGCCCTGGCCGAGCTGCTGCGCGAGCGTCTGCGAGGACGCGGCCCCTGGCGCGGAGCCGGATGAGTCGGGGGACAAAAACAGGGGATGTGTTTTTTGCACAAAAAAGGCGCCTCCAGAGGAGGCACAGGCAAGACCCTGACCCGGTAAAGAGCAGCAATGAGGGGGGCTGAACAAAAAAAGGCGCCTCCAGAGGAGGCGCAGGCAAGACCGTGACTAGCAATGAGGGGGAGAAACCATAGCGGGAAACTGGCGGTTCCCCTAATGGCCGTGGTGCCTCATCAACACCACGCACTCAATGTAAGTCATTCTCATTCTCTCTGTCAACACGAATGCGAATGTTTTTTATTTCAGCTTCCTGCCAGATGCAGCCACAGGGGCAGCGTGGCCATGGCCAGCAGCGTCTGGCCGGTGATCAGGGCTGCCATCAGCTCGGCGTCGCCGCCCAGCTGGCGGGCCAGGATGTAGGCCGAGGTGGCGGTGGGCAGGGCGGCGAACAGCAGCGCCACGTCGCGGCTCACCGCGTCCAGCCCCAGCAGCAGCGCCAGACCGAACACCAGCGCCGGCATCAGCATCAGCTTGACGAGGTTGGAGGTCCACACCCCGCGATCCAGGCGCAGCAGCGCCTGAGGGCGCAGGGCCACACCCACCGCCACCAGCCCCAGCGGCAGGGCGGCACGGCCCAGCAGCTCCACGGCCGAACCGCTCCAGCCGGGCAGGCCGATACCGGTGAGATTGAGGCCGATACCGGCCAGGCAGGCCAGGATCAGCGGGTTGCGCACCAGGGCCGCCAGGCTCTTGCCCAGGCTCGAGGGGCCCAGAGTGCCGGCGGCGATGAAGCTGGCCACGCACAGCACGTTGACCACCGGCACCATCAGCGCCACGGCGACCGCCGCCACCGTGGCGCCGGCCGAGCCATGCAGGGCAGCCGCTCCGGCAACCCCCACGTAGGTATTGAAGCGCAGCGCACCCTGGAATACCGAGGTGAAGGCCGCCGGCGCCAGGCCCAGCCGCCGCTGTGCCGCCCACAGCAGCCCGGCGAAGGCCAGCATGCCGCCGAGCAGGGCGATGGCCAGGCGTATCACCGGCACCTCGCCCACGTTGGCGGTGGCCAGCGTGGCGACCAGCATGGCGGGAAAGAGCAGGAAATAGATGACCTTCTCGAGCTGTACCCAGAAGTCGTCGCTCGGCTGGCGCAATCGGCCGAGTGCGGCGCCTAGCAGAATCAGCAGGAACAGGGGGCCCAGCGCATTGGTAACGCCTTCCATCTCGATATCCTTGTCGTCTTGGGTTGAGTCGCCGGACCGTTAAACCCTGCGACAACGGTACACGCCAGACCCGTAAACAAATGCTGTTAAGCTTATCCTCTACCGCCGTTTCGTGAAGTGCTGCTTTCGCTGCCATGTCCTCGCCCACCCTGCCTAACGTCGGCAAGTCCCGCTTTCCGGGGCTCCGCCTGCTGATCCTGGCCACGCTGCTCACGCTTTGCGTGGCGCTGTGGTATCTGGCTGCGCACCTGCTGCGTGGCGGCGCCGACGTCGACTGGCATCTCGCCACGCTGCCCTGCGAGCTTCAGCGCGGCGAGTGCAGTGCCACCCTGGGCGAGGGGCGCAGGCTGACCCTCGATGTCGACGCGCCGGGGAGCATTCGGGCGCTGGAGCTGCTGCCGCTGAAAGTCCAGGTGGATGGCATCGAAGCGCAGTCGGTCAGAGTCGACTTCGTTGGCAGCGACATGGATATGGGCTTGCATCGTTTCCCCCTGAGCAAGCAGGATAGAGGACATTTCGAAGGTGTCGGCCAGGTGCCGATCTGTACCGAATCGGTCATGCGCTGGCAGGCTCAGGTGGTGGTGGAGACGCCTGAGGGTCGGCTGGGGAGTCGATTCGATTTCACCGTGGAGCGGAGTTTGCCATGAAACGGCAACGTATGTGGATGGCGCTGGGGGCGCTGATCGTCGTGGTGGGCCTGGGGGGGCTGTTCGGTTACCAGCAGTTCCAGGACGACGACGACGGCAGTCCGCGGGGCGGCCCGGTGGAGCTGCCTTCTACCCAGGGCGACTTCTCGCTGACCCAGCTCGAGGACGACCAACTGGCGGTGCTGTTCTTCGGTTACACCTACTGTCCCGACGTGTGTCCGATGAGCATGGCGGTGATGCGCCAGGTGATGCAGGGGCTGGATGACGAGCAGCGGCGCCGGGTGGTGCCGGTGCTGATCTCGGTGGATCCCGAGCGCGACACCATCGAGCGGCTCACCGAATACGTCGGCTATTTCGGTGACGACTTCATCGGCGCCACCGGCAGCCAGGAGCAGCTCGAGGAGCTGGCCGCGCGCTATGGCGTGGTCTGGCGTCGGGTGGAAACGCCCGAGTCGGCGATGGAGTACACCGTCGACCACAGCTCTTCGCTCTATCTGGTCGATCGCGAGGGCACCATCCGTCAGCGCGTTCTCTACTCGCCGGCGCCGCATGCCCTGCGCTCGGCGCTGGAGCAGGAGCTCGGCGGCTGAGACCGCCGAGCGTCTACCTCTCTCCAGGGCCTTGTCATTCAGGGCTCTGTCATTCAGGGCTCTGTCCGAGCCGCTCGAGCATGCTCATCAGCGCCTTGACCTGTACGCCTTCCCGGGTGTCGTGCAGCGGGTCGAGCTGCCAGGTGCTTTCGGTGAAGCCCCACCAGTCCCAGCAGCCCTGGGGGTTGGCCAGGCTGGTGGTGGCCTGAGGGTAGAGCACGACGCGCTGGTTGGCCTCGGCCCACTCGTTGAGTCCGCTGTGCTCCACGAAGGCACGGTCGATCTGCTCCTCGGTCATGCCGCAGCCGTGCAGGGCAATCGTCAACTCGCAGCCGCCCGATTCGCAGCCTTCAGGAATCAGCACGTAGCCGGCCTTGCCCAGGCCGCGAGCGGCGAACGGTGCCTGATCGAAGCGCAGTAGCTCACTGGCGGTGCCCTGCTGGGGGGGCGTCAGTGTGCCGTGCAGCCAGCCCAGCGCCTCGCCGGCAATGTCGAGATCGCAGGCCAGCATATGGGTTCCACCGCCGAGTCGACACTGCGCCAGCTGGCTCGGTGGGACCTGCTCGTCGGCCTGGACGGGCCAGCCGTGACCGACACCGGGTGAGCGCACGACCCTGAGTTGCTCGTCGGGGCTGGCCAACCAGTCGGCGAGCTGCTCTGCCAACGCCTCGCCCAGAGAAGGATTCACCACGCCGTCCTCTTCACCGTGCCAGACGAAGGCCCGCAGCTCGGCCAGGGCTTCCGCCTCTCCCACCAGGCCGCGGGCCTGATAGTCCCGCAGGCGCGCATCCAGTACGCTGAGGTCGGGCGGTCCGCGACGCGTGGCCATGCACTGGCCCAGCGCCTGGCCGAGGCCGCCCTGAGCGCAGCTCCAGGGGCCGGCCGCCAGTACGGCCAGGCCGGCGAAGCGCTCCGGCCAGGCAACGGCCAGTTGGGTGGCCATGTAGCCACCCGAGGAGACGCCGATCACGCTGATTCCCTCAGGCTCGATGCCGAGCCGGGGCAGTTCCGGCAGGCGCTCGGCGGCCTGTGCACCGGTCGCCAGCAGCAGGCCGACGACCAGGAGTGACGAGGCTCTCATGGCGTCGCGTCACTCCATGACGTCGAGCAGCTCGACGCGGAAGATCAGCGTCTCGTTGGGGCCGATGGGGCCCTGGCCCTGGGCGCCGTAGCCCAGCTCCGGGGGAATGAACAGCATCCAGGTATCGCCCACGCTCATCAGCTGCAGGGCCTCCTGCCAGCCCTCGATCACCTGATCGACGCGGAAGCTGAGTGGCTGGCCGCGCTCCAGGGAGCTGTCGAATACCGTGCCGTCGACCAGGGTGCCTTCGTAGTGCACTTCCACATGGGAACTCGGCCCCGGGCTTTCGCCATCGCCGCTCTCCAGCACCTCGTACTGCAGGCCCGAGTCGGTCGTCGTGACCTCCTCGCGCTCGCCGTTCTCGGCCAGAAAGGCCTGGCCTTCGGCGAGATTGAGTTCGGCCAGCTGCTCGGCCTCCGCCTGGCGGGCCGCCAGCGCGTCCTGCTGGAACTGGCTCAGGGTCTCGGCCATCTCCTCGGCGCTCATGGCCGGGTCGTTACCCTCGATGATGTCGCGGATGGCAGCGCTGAAGGCGTCGACATCGAGCTCGGGATACTCCTGGGCGATGCTCTGGCCGTAGGCGATGCCGAGGCTGTAGCTGAGACGCTCATCCTCTGTCTCCGGCGCAGCCAGGGCGAAAGGCGCCGCGGCCACCAGGGCAGCCAGGGAGGCGGAAGTCAGCAGTGTCTTCATGCAGAGTCCTGTCGATTGGTCTTGGGGCGATTTGTACGGCGCTCCCGGGGGGAGCGGTCGGCTCGATACCAGTACTCGGACTCTATCAGGGCAGGGCCGGTTCCGCACATGCATGGTGCATGACGAATGGTGCATGGCGAATGGTGCATGACGAACCCGGCCTGCCGCTCACACCACCAGTGTGGGGCAGTGGGCGGCTCCCGCCACCCGCTGCGCCACGCTGCCCAGTAGCAGGCTCTTCTCGCCGTTGGTGCCCTGGGCGCCCACCACGATCAGGTCGCACTCACGCTTGCGCGCGAAGCGCACGATGGTGCGCGAAGGCTGGCCGCCCTTGACGAAGGCACGCAGCTTGTCGGGGTCGGCCCCCAGCCCCGCCGCCTCGCTCTTGGCCTGTACGGCGATTTCGGTGGCGTACTCCTTGAGCGCATCGTCGGGGATGTCGAGCCTTGCCGGGCGCACCATGGAGAGCGAGGCCTCCAGCAGGCTGTGGTGCTTGAACACGCACAGCACGTAGAGCTCGGCGCCGGTCAGCAGGTGCAGGCCCACGGCCTTCTGCAGTGCCTTCAGGGCGCCCTTCGAGCCGTCCACCGGTACCAGTATGCGATTGAACATCTCAGCGTCTCCTCAGCATCGGGCCGCTAGCGGAAGGCCATGTCGCGCAGGAACAGGGCGATCTGCGGGAACATGATGATCAGCGCTGCCGACAGGATCAGCATGAAGACGAAGGGCGGCGTGCCGCGTATCACCTCCCAGTAGGGTCGTTTGAAGATCGCAATGGCGGTGAAGATGTCGCAGCCGAAGGGTGGCGTTGCCGAGCCTATCGCCACCTGCAGGGTGATCAGCACGCCCACCAGCACCGGGTCGAGACCGGAGGCGGCGATGGCCGGGGCGAAGATCGGCGTCAGCACCAGGATCACCACGATGGGGTCGACGAACATACAGGCAATGAAGAAGGCCACGCAGATGGCGATCAGCACGCCGACCGGCCCCGCCTCGTTGATGCCGAACGCCTCGAGCAGGGTCTGGGGGATCTGGGCGAAGGAGATGATCCAGGAAAAGCCGTTGCCCACCGCCACCAGGATGAACACCACCGCGGTGATCAACCCGGTGGATTTGGCGATGGTGTACATGTCCGGCAGCTTCAACGAGCGGAAAATCACGAACTCGAGCAGCACGGCATACAGCACGCAGGCCGCGGCCGCCTCGGTGGGGCTGAAGATGCCGCCGTAGATACCGCCCACGATCAGCACCGGGAAGCCCAACGGCCATAGCGCCTTCTGCACCGCGGTGAGGCGCTCGCGCCAGGTGGACTTGGGCTCGGTGGGTACGTCCTTGATGATGGCGTAGGCCACGCAGTAGAGCGAGAACATCAGCAGGATCAGCAGACCGGGACCGATACCGGCGATGAACAGCTCGCCGATGGAGGTGCCCGAGATGACGCCGTAGATGATCATGCCGATGCTCGGCGGGATCAGAAAGGCAATGTCGCTGGAATTGATGATCAGCGCCAGGGTGAAAGGATCCTTGTAGCCGGCCTTGAGCATGCGCGGGCGCAGCGGCGACCCCACCGCTACCACGGTGGCCTGGGTCGAACCCGAGACCGCGCCGAACAGGGTGCAGGAGGCAGCGGTGCTGACGGCAAGGCCGCCCTTGATGTGGCCGACGAAGCTCATGACCATGTCGATCAGGCGGTGAGCCGACTGGCCGCGGGTCATGATGTCGGCGGCGAGGATGAACATCGGCACGGCGATCAGCGCCGTGGGCCGGATGCCGCCCATCATCTGCTGGATGAGGGTTTCCATCTGACCCATGCCGCCGAAGGTCATGTAGAAACCGACGAAGGCCGCCGTGGCCAGGGGAATCATCATCGGAAACCCCAGCAGCAGCAGCACGATCATGATGGAGAGAATGATGGCTGTCATGGTTATTGTTCCTTGTCGCCCTGCGTCAGACTTCCGTCTCGGTATCCTTGTAGCCGTCGACCACATGTGTCGACAGATAGACATCGTGTGAAGTGAGGTTCTTGAACGCGGTTAGCAGGTACTGGATGCCGGTGATAGTGAAGCCGATGGGTACCCAGAGATAGATCGTCCACACCGGAATGCTCAGCGAGGGCAGTACCCGGCCGCGTCCGTAGAGCGTCTGGATGTAACCGATGGAGAAGTAGCAGAGCACGAACATCACCAGCGCGGTGAACAGGCAGATGAAGATCATCAGGGCGCGCCGGCCCCCGGTGGGGAGAATGTCGTAGAACGCGGACATACGGATGTGGCGGCCGTGGCGCGCCGCATAGCCGATGCCGGCGAAGGTGATCATGACGATCAGGATGCGATTGACCTCCTCGGCGAAGTGCAGGCTCTCGCCGAAGGCAAAACGGCTGATGACGTTGGCAACGGTATTGATCGCCATCAGGATCACCCCCACGGCGAGGATGACGGCCTCGGCGCGGCTGATCCAGGTATCGACGACGCCGAGGGGGCCGGGGAGCGTGGAACGGTAGTTCTTTTCGGACTCTTCTTCTGTCATGCGACCGGTCTCCTGAAGGCTGTCCTGCGAGGTTCGAAGCGTCAGCCTTTAAGGTAAGTAACGTAAGCCGGCAGGAACAGGCCGGCTGCAACGCTGTTTGGCCGGGTGGCGCTGGCCCGGAAACACGAAGGGGCAGCCGACCGGCTACCCCCTCGATGCTTGCACGTCGAATCGCTCGCGGCTTACTCGTCGCCGGTGACGGCTTCGAGGTCTGCCTTGAACTGCTCGAGGAGTTCGCGGCCGCGGTCGCCGGTCATCTCGATGAAGCGTTCCTCGACCCGCGGGGCACGCTCACGGAAGGCCTCGATTTCGTCCTCGTCGAGACGGGTCACGGTGACCTCGTCGGAGGCTTCCTGGATCTTCTCCAGCGACTCGTCGGCCAGGCCGGAGATGTGCTCCATGGTGTGCTCGTAGGCGGCCTCGGCGGCATCACGCACCAGCTGCTGCTCCTCCTCGGAGAGGCCGTCGAAGAAGTCCTGGTTGGCCATCATCGCGGTGGTGAACCAGCCGTGGCCGGTGAAGACCAGGTGCGGGGAAACCTCGTAGAGGCCGCCGGACTCGATCCAGAAGATCGGGTTCTCCTGACCCTGGATGATGCCGGTCTGCAGGCCGCCGTAGACCTCACCCCAGGGCAGCGGGGTCGGCGTGGCACCGAAGGCACGATAGGTCTCGGAGAGCAGCGGGTTGGTCATGGTACGGATGTTCTTGCCGCGCAGATCCTCCGGGCGGCGGATCGGCTCGTCCACGGTGATGACCATCTCGCCTTCGGGGTACATCTTGAGCAGCTCGAGGCCCTGTTCGGCATAGAGCTCCGGGAACATCTCGTTGATCGCCACGCTCTCGTCGAAGAACCGCAGAACGGTCTCTTCGTCGGTGGGCAGCAGATAGGGGATGAAGAAGATCTGGGCTTCGGGAATCAGAGCGCCGGTGAAGCCGGGCGACTGGTTGACGAACTGCAGGATGCCGGCCTGGGTCTGCTCCATGATATCGTCGGATTCACCCAGCTCGCCGAAGCGATAAATCTGCACGGTATTATCGGAGTTTTCCTCGATGTACTCCTTGAAGGCGACGGCGAATACGTCCTGAACGTCACCTTCGAATTCCTCATGCGCATAGCGCCAGTTGGCGGAATGGGCGGCAGCCGACATGCCGAACAGCAGTGCGCCGATACTGGCAGTGGTCAACAGCTTGGTTGCCTTCATTATTATGTTCTCCTTGCAGGTTTGGCCCGTGAAATAAGAGGCATCGACAGGCATTGGTAGCCACAAAACGCTACACATGTTTTTTCAGGCTAGCGTGCCGCCTACAGAGGGTCAAGCTGGCATTCGAGGGTTTGAACCGCCAAAAGTTGCTCTTTTTTCTGTAATTTCCAGCGACTTGCAAGGGAATTTTCGAGGTTGGGAATGGGGCTGGATAACGCTTCCAGTGGCATCGTTCGCAGGGCCAGATGCTGCAGTCGCAGCAACGTTTCGCGTTCGGCCGCCAGTTCGGCCTGCTGAATGCTGCGGCGCACCTCGGCGGTGCCGGGATCGTTGGCGGCCTGGGTCTTCAACCGTCGACGCAGCGTCCGCAACGGCACCGTCACTTCCTCCTGCCAGCGGTGAATCGCTGCCAGTTCGGCGGGCGCCTCGGCAGGCGTCAAGCCGTGACGATGCAGCCAGCAGCGCCACAGCAGCTCGCAGACATCGACGCCGGCGTCGTCCTGCAGCAGCAGGCAGGCCGACTCCACCCCGGGGCGAGCATAGAAGGAGAGGGCGAAATCCCACAGCGGGTCGGCAGCAAGCCCGGCCCGCAGAGATGCCATGGTTGCGGTAGAATCGTCGCTCATGATCTAGAAGTCGCCGCCGTGGTCTCGCGAGCGAGCACCCGACCGCGACCGTACCCTGTATCGCCAGTTGGAGCCTGCATGATTGCACTGCGCCAGGTTGCCCTGCAACGCGGCACCCAGACCCTGCTCGAGGAAGCCGAACTGACCCTGCATGCCGGGCACAAGGCCGGTATCGTCGGTCCCAACGGGGCCGGCAAGTCCAGCCTGTTCGGGCTGCTGCTGGGCACGCTTGCCCCCGACCGCGGCGAGATCGAGATGAGCGGGGGCCAGCGCATCGCCCACATGGCCCAGGAGGTCGATGCTCTCGACCGGCCCATCGTCGACTACGTGCTCGACGGCGACCGCGAGCTGCGCCAGACCGAGGCCGCGCTCGAGGAGGCGCGCCGCCAGGGCGATGCCAACCGCGAGGCCGAGCTGCACGGTCACATCGAAGCGCTGGATGGCTACAGCGCGCCGTCGCGGGCCGCTCAGCTGCTGATCGGGCTGGGCTTCGGCCAGGCCGATCTGAGCCGCCCGCTGTCGGCCTTCTCCGGCGGCTGGCGCATGCGCGCCAACCTGGCGCGCACCCTGTTCATGCCGTCGGATCTACTGCTGCTCGACGAGCCCACCAACCACCTCGATCTCGATGCCCTGCTGTGGCTCGAGCAGTGGCTTATGCGCTACCCCGGCACCCTGCTGCTGATCTCCCACGACCGCGACTTCCTCGACGCGGTGTGCGACCACATCGTCCATTTCGACCGGCGCCGGCTGGTGCTCTACCGCGGCAACTACTCCACCTTCGAGCGGACTCGCGCCGAGAAGCTGGCCCTGCAGCAGGCCGAGGCGGCCAAGCAGCAGGCCCGGCGCGAGGAGATCGAGCGCTTCGTGGCGCGCTTCAAGGCCAAGGCGAGCAAGGCGCGCCAGGCCCAGAGCCGCATGAAGATGCTCGAGCGCATGGGCGATATCGCCGTGGCCCACGCCGACTCGCCGTTCCACTTCACCATTCCTTCATCGGACAAGACCTCGCATCCGCTGCTGGTACTCGACCAGGCCCGGCTCGGCTATCGGGATGAGAGCGGGGCGGAAAAAGCTCAGCTCGACGAGGTCAAGCTGACCATCCTGCCGGGGCAGCGCATCGGCCTGCTGGGGCCCAACGGGGCCGGCAAGTCGACCCTGATCAAGTCGCTGACCGGCGAGCTGCCGCTGCTGGCAGGCCAGTGTATCCCGGGCGAGCATCTCGCCGTAGGGTACTTCGCCCAGCATCAGCTCGAGGGGCTCGACATGACGGCCACGCCGTTCATGCACGTGCAGCGGCTCTCGCCCACCGCCAGCGACCAGGCGATCCGCACCTTCCTCGGCGGCTTCGGTTTCCAGGGCGACGACGCCTTCGGCGAGGTGGGGCGTTTCTCCGGCGGCGAGAAGGCGCGCCTGGCGCTGGCCCTGGTGGCCTGGCGCAAGCCCAACCTGTTGCTGCTCGACGAGCCCACCAACCACCTCGACCTGGAAATGCGCGAGGCGCTCACCGAAGCGCTGGCCGCCTTCGAGGGCACGGTGATCCTGGTTTCTCACGACCGCCACCTGCTGCGTGCCACCGTCGACGAGTTCTGGCGTGTGGCCGACCATCGCGTCGAGCCCTTCGACGGCGACCTGGAGGACTATCGTGCCTGGCTCAAGGCGCGGCTGGAGGGCGAGCGGCGCGAGGCGCGGGCCGACAAGGCCGAGCGTCAGACGGAGAGTGCCGCGCCCAAGGAGGACCGCAAGGCGAGCCGCCGCGCCGCCGCCGAGCTGCGCGAGAAGCTGCGGCCGCTGAAGAAGGCGCGCGACCGCGCCGAGCAGGCGCTGGAGAAGGCCCAGGAAGAGCTGGCCGCGGTGGAGGAAGCGCTGGGCGAGGCCGAGCTCTACACCGACCCGACGCGCAAGGCCGAGCTCACCGAGCGGCTGGCCCGCCAGGGCGAACTCAAGTCACGGCTGGAGACGCTGGAAGCCGAGTGGCTGGCCGCCGAAGAGGCGCTCGAGGCGATGGAGGCGGAGCTGCTCGAAAGCGGGGCCTGACATACCCGGAACAACGACATCACGATGCTGATGGCAGCTTACGCTAGCGGCGCCGGGGACAGGTCGAAGAGGAGGTCATTTGCCATGGATGGCAAATGTAGCGCCCAGGGATGGGTTCACAGCGCCTCCTCGCAGGCCTGTCCCCGGATCAGCCGCGGAATGCGGCCAGCAATGGTGCCTTCAACTCTCCAGCAGAAACGTCACCGGCCCGTCGTTGATCAGCTCGACCTGCATGTTGGCGGCGAATTCGCCGCTCTCGACCCGGGGCCAGGTCGCCCGGGCGCGGTCGAGCAGGTAGTGGAACAGCCGCTCGCCGTCGGCCGGCGGCGCGGCGCTGGAGAAGCTCGGGCGCAGCCCCTTGCGGGTATCGGCGGCCAGGGTGAACTGCGAGACCAGCAGCAGCCCGCCTTCGACCTGCTGCAGGTCGAGGTTCATCTTGCCCGCCTCGTCGCTGAACACCCGGTAGTGCAGCAGCTTGTGCAGCAGGCGCTCGGCGGCGGTCTCGTCGTCGCCCTTCTCCACCCCCACCAGGGCCAGCAGGCCGTGATCGATGGCCCCCACCGTTCGCTCGTCCACCGTCACGCTGGCGCGTCGCACACGCTGTATCAAGGCTTTCATGCGCCGATATCCCCTTTCTGAGCATGAGTTTGCCGAAAGGGTATCACGCAACTTCAGCTTGGTGCGGAGAGGGTGTTACCAAGCGCGGCACAGCATGATGTCGCAATGCGGCTCGGCCAGCAGCGCCTCGGTGATGGGGCTCTGGCGTCCCAACTGACCGCGGCTGCTCAGCGCCAGCAGGTCGGGTGGCTGGCGCCGCAGCCGGGTGACCAGCACCTCCAGCGGGTCGCCCTGTTCCAGTACCAGGTCGACGTCGGGCACGCTGTCGAGCTCGCCCATCAGCTGGTCGGTCTCGCGCTCGAGCTGGCAGCGCAGGCGCTCCACCTCGCGGTCGCGCCAGCGGGCATAGTCGCTGTCGGAGCCCATCTCGCGTTCGCCGGGGATGTCCCAGGCGTGGAGCAGGGTCAGGTGGCTTTCGGGGAAACGCTTGAGCACCTCGCGCAGGGTATTGCGGCTGGCCAGCGAGAAGTCCACGGGCAGCAGGATTTCCTGCCAGTCGCGGTTTGCCGGCTGGATCACCGACAGCACCGGACAGGGCGCGCTGCGTAGCACGCGAGCCAGGGTGGTGCCGATGATCAGGTCGTTCTGCCCGCGCTTGCGGTGGGAGCCCAGCACGATCATGTCCACCTCGCGGTCGTGGGCTTCGCGGACGATCTCGGCATAGGTGGCACCGGCCACGGTCTGCAGCATGACGCTGGGCTCCGGCAGGGCATAGTCCTCACGGATGTCCGTCATGATGGCCTGCATGTCGTCGACCACGGCGGCTTCGAGATCGTGTAGCACGCGGCGCGGCAGGTAGGGGTCGAGCACGTGGATGACGTCCAGGCGTGCACCGCTCTCCGTGGCCAGGCGAATGGCCCGGGCAAAGGCGGCGCGGTTCTCGGCCGAAAGGTCGCAGGCGAACAGCAGGGTCTGGGTCATGGCGTCTCTCCGATGCGATGAGCCTGGCGAGGCAGACTTCAGCATGGGCGCCAGTCGGCGAGGCTGCAAGGCCGTTTCGTTACCACCAGCGATGGAAGTGGTGCACCGGCCCGTGGCCCTGGCCCACCGCGAGCCGCCGGCTCTCGGTCAGCGCCGTTTCGAGCCACTGCTTGGCCGCGGCGATGGCGGTGGGCAGCTCGTCGCCCAGGGCGAGGCGGGCGGCGATGGCGGAAGAGAGCGAACAGCCGGTGCCGTGCAGGTTGGAGGTGGCGATTCGGGTGCCCTCGATCCAGCGGCTCTCGCCATCAGCGATCAGCAGATCGGGGCAGCTCTCGTCGCGCAGATGGCCGCCCTTGAGCAGTACGGCGCTGGCGCCCAGGCCGGCCAGCGCTGGCGCCATGGCCAGCATCTCGTCGCGGCTGGTCGGCGCCGGGCGCCCCAGCAGCACCGCGGCCTCGGGCAGGTTGGGGGTGATCAGGTCGGCCAGCGGCACCAGCACCTCGCGCACCGCAGCGATGCCCACGTCGTCGACCAGGATGTCGCCGCTCTTGGCTACCATCACCGGATCCAGCACGACCCAGCGGGGGCGCCTGGCCTCGAGCGCGTCGCGGATGGTCTCGGCGACCTCGCGGCTGGCGACCATGCCGATCTTCACCGCATCGAGCGCCACGTCATCGAGCAGCGTGTCGAGCTGCAGGCGGATGAACTCCACCGGAATCGGGTGGACGCCGCGCACGCCGCGGGTGTTCTGGGCGGTCAGTGCGGTGATGATGCTGGTACCATAGGCGCCCAGCGCCGAGAAGCTCTTGAGATCGGCCTGAATGCCGGCTCCCCCGCTGGGATCGGAGCCGGCGATGGTGAGCGCATTGGGAACGGGGCGGTGGGTCGTCATGGCGTCCTCTCGCAAACAGAATGGCGGTGTAGGGAGGCTGGATGCTGAGTCTTTTCGTGGTGGCGTTCGTCAGCGCCACCCTGTTGCCGGGTGGCTCCGAGGTGTGGCTGGCGCGCCAGTGGTGCCTGGGACAGCCGGTGCTGGCGCTGTGGCTGGTGGCCACCTCGGGCAACACCCTGGGCAGTCTGGTCAATGTCTGGATGGGGCGCTATGCGCGCCGTTTCCAGAATCGCCGCTGGTTTCCCGCCTCGCCCCAGGGTCTGGCCCGGGCCGAGGGCTGGTATCACCGCTTCGGCGAGTGGAGCCTGCTGCTCTCCTGGGCGCCGGTGATCGGCGATCCGCTCACCGTACTGGCCGGCATCTTCCGCCTGCCATGGTGGCGGGCCATTTTGCTGATCACCGTGGCCAAGGGGACACGCTACGCCGTGGTGCTTTATCTCGCCCAGGCCTGGCTGGCCCCGCTCTGCCAGTAACGTCAGGCCAAGCCAGGCTCAAGACCAGGCCAGACTCATCTCAACACCGAAGGCAACCAAGTGGCCAGCCCCGGGAACAGTGCCAGCGCCCCCAGCATGCCGAGCTGCATCAGGATGAAGGGCACCACGCCGCGGTAGATGGCGGAGGTCGGCACCGACTCCGGCGTCACTCCGCGCAGGTAGAACAGCGCGAAGCCGAACGGCGGCGTCAGGAACGATGTCTGCAGGTTCACCGCGATCATGATGCCGAGCCAGATCGGGTCGAGGCCCATCATCAGCAGCACCGGGCCGACGATCGGCACCACCACGAAGGTGATCTCGATGAAGTCGAGAATGAAGCCGAGCAGGAAGATCACCAGCATCACCACCAGGGTGGCACCGACCACGCCGCCGGGCAGCGCCTCGAACATCTCCTTGACCAGCTCCTCGCCGCCGTAGGCGCGGAACACCAGCGAGAACAGCGCGGCGCCGATCAGGATCAGGAACACCATGCTGGTGACCTTGGTGGTGGTGAACACCACCTCGCGCAGCATCGGCAGGTTCATGCGGCGGTTGACCAGCGCCAGCAGGAAGGCGCCGGTGGCGCCCACCGCCGAGGCTTCGGTGGGGGTGGCGAAGCCGCCCAGGATCGAGCCCAGCACGGCGACGATCAGCAGCACCGGCGGAATCAGCCCCTTGATCAGCAGCGGCAGGATGCTGCCGCTGTGGCCCAGCTCCTGTTTCAGCACGTCCCGATCTGCAGCCGGTGCGCTTTCCGGCTTCAGCCAAGCAACGACCATCATGTAGACGATATAAGCCACCACCAACAGCAGGCCGGGAATCAGGGCGCCGACGAACAGATCGCCCACCGAGACGGTCTTGGGGCTCCACACGCCCATGGCCAGCTGGGCGCGCTGATAGGCGTTGGAGAGCACGTCGCCCAGCAGCACCAGGGCGATGGAGGGCGGAATGATCTGGCCCAGGGTGCCGGTGGCGCAGATGCTGCCGGTGGCCAGCGCCGGCGAATAGCCGCGCTTGAGCATGGTCGGCAGCGACAGCAGACCCATGGTGACCACGGTGGCGCCGACGATGCCGGTGGAGGCGGCCAGCAGCATGCCGACCAGGATCACCGAGATACCGAGCCCGCCGCGCAGGGTGCCGAACAGCAGCGCCATGGCGTCGAGCAGGGTCTCGGCCACGCGGGACTTCTCCAGCAGCACCCCCATCAGCACGAACAGCGGCACCGCCAGCAGGGTCTGGTTGGTCATGATGCCGTAGAGGCGGTTGGGCATGGCGCCCATCATGCGCGCCTCGAAGGGCACCGGCACGCCCATCTGCAGCAGCAGATGGCCCAGGCCGGCGAAGATCAGCGCGGTGCCGGCCAGCGCCAGGGCCACCGGATAGCCCAGCATCAGCACGGCGCAGACGGTGAGGAACAGGAACAGCGGCATGAATTCGAGCAGGGCTTCCACGTCAGACTACCTCGTCGTGGTCGGGAGTATTGCCCGGCGCCTTGCCGCGCAGGATCAGTATCTGGCGCATTACCTGGGCCACGCCCTGCACCAGCAGCAGCGCCATCATCACCAGAATCAGCGTCTTGAGCAGGTAGACGCCGGGGATGCCGCCGTCGGGCGAGCGCTCGAGGATCGCCCAACTGCTGCGCACGTAGCCATAGCTCGACCAGGCGATGAACAGCACCACCGGGAACAGCAGGAACAGGGTACCGCCGAGATCGATCCAGGCCCGCCCGCGGGCGGAGAGCTTGCGGTAGAAGATGTCGACGCGTACATGGCCATCGTGGCGCAGGGTCCAGGCCGCCCCCAGCATGAATACCATGGCGTGCATGTACATGACCGACTCCTGCATCACCACGCTGTGGATGCTGAAGACGTAGCGCATCACCACGATGGCGAACTGTACCGCCATCATGATGATCACCAGCCAGGCGATGGAGCGGCCCACGACCTCGGTAAAGCCGTCGAGCCATGCGAGCAGGACCGGATCACGGTTCGCGGTAGGCATGGGAGGGTCTCGTGTCGAAGCGAATCAGGGACCGCATCATCGCCGATTCCGCCGCGGGCGTCATCCCTGGCCCTCAACGCCACGGCCTACACGATGCGGAACTAGGAGACGCTGAACAAATCGGCGAGCGAGATGAAGCGGCTAGGTTCGTTCCCGACGAACCAACGCACTTCCCACATCCCTGTGGGTCGCAGGGCGCACGGAGCACAGTACCGAGCGAAGCGACAAACAGCCGTAGGCTGGCCCCGAAGGGGCGAGAAGCCGAAGGCTGCGAGTCAACCGGAGCATATGGGGTATATGTGAGGATTCCGACGGTCCGACGCTTCGGCACCGCGCAACGCAGTGATTCGCTCGCGCAGGCATTTGTGCAGTGTTTCCTTAGAGGGTCTGCTTCTTGTGCAGCGCTTCCAGCACCACCTGGCAGGATGTCGGCAGGGCGACATCGACGGCAATCGGCAGGTGGTCGGAGAAGAGGTGATCGAGCACGCGCACGTCCCGGGCCTCCAGGGAGTCGGAGAGCAGGATGTGGTCCAGTGCGCGGCGCGGCTGCCAGGAGGGATAGCTGAGCAGCGGACGCACGGGGTGCAGCGGCAGCGAGGCGCAGAAGCGCGAATGTGCATGCAGCTGATCCGGCGTGCAGTTGAGATCGCCCATCACCACCACGTGGCGCAGCGGCTGAATGATCTCGCTGAGATAGTCGAACTGGCGCATCCGCGCACGATGGCTCAGCGCCAGGTGGGCGACGAACAGATGCAAGGCGTCCGGGCCGTCGCCGTAGCGGGCGTGGATGGCGCCGCGGCCCGGCAGCGTGCCGGGCAGGCGGTGCTCCTCGACCAGCGTGGGGGCGAGGCGCGACAGCAGACCGTTGCTGTGCTGGGCGAAGCGTCCCAGGTTGCGGTTGAGCTGCTGGTAGTGGTGGGGAAAGCCGCCCCGGGTGGCCAGGTACTCCACCTGGTTGACGTTGCTCGAGCGAAAGCTGCCGCCGTCGACCTCCTGCAGGCCGACGATGTCGAAGCGGCTCAGCACGCTGCTGACCATGTCGAGCCGCCGCGCCCGCTGCGGGTGCGGCAGCAGGTGCTGCCAACTACGGGTGAGGTAGTGGTGATAGGCCGACGTCTGGATGCCGACCTGCATGTTGAAGGTGAGCAGCTTGAGGTGCCCACCTTCGAGGGTCGGGGTCCTGGCCTCGGCCAGGTGCGAGTTCTCGGCAGTCACGGTCAGTCTTCGCGCTCCTGACGCACGCGCTCGATCAAGGCATCGGCCACTTGCGGCATGTTCTCCAGGCTGCCGGCGCTGCTGGGGGTGACCAGATAGCGGCCGTCGATGATCAGCGCCGGTACGCCCATCAGACGCATGCTGCGCATGCGCGCATGGGCCTGGTTGACCTGCGATTTGACGCCGAAGGAGTCGAGCGCCTTACGAGCCTCCTCCTCGCTGACACCGTATTCGCTGAAGAAGGCGGCAATGCTGTCGGCATCGGTCAGCCGGCGTCCCTCTTGATGAATGGCGTTGAAGATGTCGGCGTGGGCTTCTTCGCGGATGCCCAGCTCCTCGGCGGCATAGAACACCACGGCGTGGGTGTTCCAGTCGCCGCCCATGGTGGCGGGCAGGTGCTCCACGCTGACGTCGTCGCCCAGGGTCTCGTACCACGCCTTCACGCTGCTTTGCAGGTTGTAGCAGTGCGGACAGCCGTACCAGAACGCCTCGACGACCTCGATCTGGCCCTCCTCGACGCGGGTCTCGACGGGCTCGGGCAGGCGCTCGTAGTGCTGGCCCTCGACCACATTGGCCGAGGCGAACGATGCCAGACTGAGGCCGGCCACGGCAATCACGGCTGACTGGAGAAGGCGGAAAGGTTTGAACATGGATTGAGCTCCTTGAGAAGCCGCAGGTTAGGGCGGCAATGTCAGCATAGCGAATTTGCTGCCCACTTTGAGGGCTGGAGTCGGTTACGGTTCCCCGTGCACCTTATGCCGCTGCATACGGAGAAGGCGGCCTAAGCCGCCTTCCGCTGCCGGCTCGTGGCCGGCGAATGCCTGTCGGCAGTGACTCAGTGCAGGCCGTAGATGTAGTTGGCCACCGCCTGCATGTCGGCATCGCTCATCTTGGCGGCGATGTCGGCCATCATGTTGTTCGGGTCGTTGGCCCGCTCGCCGCTGGCGAAATCCTGCAGCGTGGAGACGGTGTACGACGGGAACTGGCCGGAGAGCGCCGGGTAGACGGCAGTGTTGATGCCGGCGCCGGTGGGGCCGTGGCAGGCCGCACAGGCGGGGATGCCCTTGGTCATGTCGCCGGCACGGTAGAGCTCCTGGCCGCGCATCAGCGCTTCCTCGGCGGCATCGGCCTGGCCGACGTGGGGGTCCTGCTCGGCATAGAAGGCGGCCACGTCCCAGGCATCCTCGTCGGAGAAGTCGTCGACCTGGCCGACCATCTCCGGCACCACGCGGTTGCCGTCGCGGATGTCCATGATCTGCTTGGCCGTATAGGTCATGTTCTGACCGGCGAGATGCGGGAAGGAAGAAGCGGAGCTGATGCCGTTCTGACCGTGACAGGCGGCACAGGGCTGTGCCAGCTCACGTCCGGCGGCAGGATCGGCGTCTGCTTCCAGGTCGGCGTGGGCGACGCCAACGGCGCCGATGGTAAATGCCAGGCTTGCCAGTAACTTTCTCATCGCTGTTTCACTATGCCGTTATGGGTTGTACCGGTACGCATCCTGGGAGCTGCCCGAGCCTCTCACGAGCCAGGCCGGGCTCACCCTGCCGAAGCGAGCGCCGCGTGCGCGGTCGCTGCCGGCAAGAGCACGGTGGTACACTAGCGCGCCCAGGTCGCAGACAAAAGACACCGCATTATAACGAAACAAGCCGGCATCGGGAATGCAGGTCAAGAACCCGGCGCTGTCCTCCCGATGCCCATGCCGTAGGAAGTCGAGGTCATGTCCCGTTTGAACTACCAGAGCGCGCGTTTCCTGATCAGCGCACCCACGCTCGCCAAGTGCCCGGTCGACGACGGTGCCGAGGTCGCCTTCGCCGGCCGCTCCAATGCCGGCAAGTCGAGCGCGATCAACACCTTGACCCGGCAGAAGGCGCTGGCGCGCACCTCACGCACGCCGGGTCGTACCCAGTTGATCAACTTCTTCTCGCTGGGCGACGACACCAGCCGCCGGTTGGTCGATCTGCCCGGCTACGGCTACGCCAAGGTGCCGGAAGCGGTCAAGCTCGAGTGGCAGCGCCATCTGGCCGAGTACCTTGAGGGGCGGCATTCGCTGCGCGGCCTGGTACTGGTGATGGACGTGCGCCATCCGTTGACCGAGTTCGACCAGACCCTGCTGGGCTGGGCCGACGACCAGGACAAGCCGGTGCACATCCTGCTGACCAAGGCCGACAAGCTCAAGTCCGGCGCGGCCAAGAACGCCCTGCAGCAGGTGCGCAGCCGCCTGCGCGAGTGGGAGGACCTGGTGACGGTGCAGCTGTTCTCCTCGCTCAAGCGCGAGGGCGTCGACGAGGCGTGCGCCCGCCTTGACCAGTGGCTGAACGATCCCGCCGAGGTTCAGCAACCGGGCAGCAGCGGGGCCTCCTGACCCAGCCGGCGCAGCAGCGCAGGCAACTCGCGTACGTGGTCGAGGCGATGCACGCCGGGCGGCAGGGGCAAGCTATCCACCTGCGGTGAGATCCACACCGCGCGCATGCCCAGGCGTCTGGCCGGCTCGACGTCCTCGCGCCAGGAGTCGCCCACGTGCATGGCGCGGGTCGGTGTCACTCCCAGGCGCCCCAGGGCCGCCAGGAACGGCCGCGGGTCCGGCTTGGGGGCGAACATCTCACCGGCGGCTATGGCCACCGGGAAGTGCCGGCCCAGGGCCAGGCGCTGCACCGCCACGTTGCCGTTGGTGATGCTGGCCAGGCGGTAGTGCCGGCTCAGCCCGGCCAGCAGCGGTTCCACCTCGGGGTGCGGCTCGACCCGATGACGCAGCTCCATGAAGCGCTCCATGGCCGCTCCGGCCCACAGCCGGGCGGCGGCCGGGTCGAGGCCGAACTCCGCCAGCATCTCGCGCAGGGCTCTCTCGCGCAGCCAGGTGAAGTCGCCGCGGCGCAGCGGATGGGCGCGCGCCAGGGCGCGGCGGCGCTGCTCGAAGGCTTCCAGCGGGAAGCGCTCGGCGAACGAGGGCGAGCCCTGCTGCCCACGCATGCTCAGCCAGGCGCCGAGCTCGCGGTCGAGCCAGGCGTAGTGGCCGGTTTCGGTGGCCACCATCACGCCGTGGTTGTCCCACAGGGTGTCGTCGAGGTCGAAGGTGATGGCCTGGAGCGGCGTGGTTCGCAGCATGGTTCAGGTGCCCGGAGAGTCGTCGCGGCGCCGCCGCGCGCGGGGGTGCGCGGCGTCGTAGCTGGCCGCCAGGTGCTGCCAGTCGAGCTTGGTGTAGACCTGAGTGGTGGAGAGGTTGGCGTGACCCAGCAGCTCCTGCACCGCGCGCAGATCCTGGCTCGACTCCAGCAGGTGGCTGGCGAAGGAGTGGCGCAGCCGGTGCGGATGCAGGTGCTCGGGCAGGCCGCGCTGGCGGGCCACCTCGGCCAGGCGTTTCTGTATCGCCCGATGGCCGAGCCGGCTGCCGCCGCGGCCGACGAACAGCGCCGTTTCCCCATCGCCGGCCAGGGTGCCGCGCACGGCCAGCCATGCTTCCAGGGCACGCCGTGCGCTGCGGCCGACCGGTACCTGACGCGGCTTGCTGCCCTTGCCCATGACCCGAACGCGGCGGCTGGTGACGTCGCCCAGGTCGAGGCCGGCCAGCTCCGCCAGGCGCAGGCCGCTGGAGTAGAACAGCTCCAGCATCGCCTGGTCGCGCAGCGCCAGCGGCGAGCCGTCGTGGGGCGTATCGAGCAGCCGGGCGAGCTGATCGGCATCCAGCGGCTTGGGCAGATGAGCGCCCTGGCGCGGCGTCGGCACCAGTTCGGCCGGGTTGTGGCCGAGCACGCCGGCGTTCACCAGGAAGGCGCCGAAGTGCGACACGGCGGCACGGCGACGCGCCAGGCTGCGCGGGGCCAGGCCGCGGCTGCGCTCGGCGCCGAGAAAGCGACGCACCAGGCTCAGCTCTAGGCGCGCGGCGTCATGGATGTCGCGCGCCTCGAGGAATTCCGCCAGTGCCTCGAGATCGCGGCGATAGGCGCTCAGCGTGGCCGGACTGGCACTGCGTGACAGCCGCTCCAGGCAGGCGCCCAGCTGCTGTCGCAGCGCGCTCTCAGCCATGCGCCGGGGGGCTGTCATGCACGCTGGGCGCATGGCGCAGCAGCAGCCGGGCCAGCACGTCGCCCAGGTATTCGGTGAACAGGGTGTCCATGCTGGCGCGGAAATGGTCCGGGTCGGGGCTGGCCAGCACCAGGTAGCCCATCGGCTCGCCCAGGGTCAGCCGGGTCAGGGCGCAGGAGCCGGCCTGGCGCGGCGGCTTGGCGTGGGGCAGCAGGCGCCCCCAGTCGGTGGGGGTGAGCCGGGTGCAGCGGCTGGTGCGTCCGTCGAGCAGCGCGGCCAGGCGTACGCCGGCGTGTTCGTCGAGCACGTGGCGCGGCGGCTGCGGTGGCAGCGGCTCGTGATTGGTGAGCTGAGCGGGACACCACAGGGCCACGGCGGGGATCTGGAAGCGCTCGGCGATCTGCGTGGCCAGTGCCTGGCCCAGGGCATCGGCATCCTCGGCTTCCAGCAGTGCCAGCACCAGCTCGCGGGTGCGGCGATACTGCACCTCGTTGTGACGCGCCGACTCCAGCAGCTGCTCCAGCCGCCACTCGGCCTGTTCGGCGCGGCGGCGCAGGTCGTGAACCAGACGCTCCAGCAGCGAGGTGGTGCCGTGGGCCTCCGGGTGGGGCACCTTGAGTTGCTGCAGCAGCCCCTCGCGGCCGACGAAGAAGTCCGGATGGCGGGCCAGCCACTCGGCCACCCGGTCCGGATCGAGGGTCTTGCGCGGTTCGGGAACGGCTCGGGTCATGCAGTGACTCCTACGGTTCGGGGTGGGCCCGTCACATCAGGCCAGGGCGATACGCCCTTCGAAGACGCGTTCTGCCGGGCCGGTCATGAGCAGTGGCGCCTCGTCGCCGGACCACTCGATGCGCAGATCGCCGCCGCGCAGATGGACCGTGACCGGGCTCTCCAGCAGACCCTGGCGGATGCCGCTGGCCACTGCGGCACAGGCGCCGGTGCCGCAGGCCAGGGTCTCGCCGGTGCCGCGCTCGAACACCCGCAGGCGGATCTCATGGGGCGAGACCACCTGCATGAAGCCGGCGTTGACCCGGCGCGGAAAGCGCGGGTGGCGCTCGATCAGCGGGCCGAGGCGTTCGACGGGGGCGGTATCGACATCGTCGACGCGCAGCACGGCGTGGGGATTGCCCATGGAGACGGCGCCGATCTCGTAGCGCTCGCCGTCGACCTCGAGAGCATGCAGCGGACGATCCTCCGCGGCATCGAAGGGCAGCGCCGCCGGTGCGAAGCGCGGGATGCCCATGTCCACCGTGACCTGATCGTCGTCATTCACCTTGAGCGTCAGCGGGCCGCCCGCCGTCTCCACGCGGATCTCGCGCTTGTGGGTCAGGCGCTGGTCGCGTACGAAGCGGGCGAAGCAGCGCGCGCCGTTGCCGCAGTTTTCTACCTCGCTGCCGTCGGCGTTGAATATCCGGTAGCGGAAATCCATGTCGGGGTCGCGCGGCGGTTCGACCACCAGCAGCTGGTCGAAACCCACGCCGAAGCGGCGGTCGGCAAGCTGGCGGACCTGTTCGTCGCGCAGGCGTGCCCGCTGGGTGATCAGGTCGATCACCATGAAGTCGTTGCCGAGGCCATGCATCTTGGTGAAGTGCAGCAGCATCAGCGCCTCTCTCCGTTCGTTCCCGCGCTCGTGTCGGGCAGCAGCGATTCGCCGGCCCACAGCGCCTCGATGGTCTCGCGGCGGCGCACCACATGGAAGGTCTCGCCATCCACCATGACCTCGGCGGGGCGCGGCCGGCTGTTGTAGTTGGAGGCCATGACAAAACCGTAGGCGCCGGCGGAGCGTACCGCCAGCAGGTCGCCGGGGCCGATCGCCAGCTCGCGCTCCTTGCCGAGGAAATCGCCGGTTTCGCACACCGGGCCGACCACGTCGTAGACGGCGCTCTCGCGCACGTGGCGGGTGTCCACCGGAATGATCGCCTGCCACGCCTGATACAGCGAGGGGCGGATCAGGTCGTTCATGCCGGCATCGACGATGGCGAAGTTCTTGGTCTCGCCGGGCTTGAGGAACTCGACCCGGGTCAGCAGCACGCCGGCATTGGCGGCGATCGAACGGCCCGGCTCGAACAGCAGGGTCAGGTTCTCGCCGTGCTTCCACTGGGCCAGGCGCTCGAGCAGCGAGGCGGCATAGTCGAAGGGCTGGGGCGGACGCTCGCCGCGGTAGGGCACGCCGAGACCGCCGCCGAGATCCAGGTGTTCCACGCTGATGCCGCGCTCGTGCAGGCGCTCGAGCAGCACCAGCAGGCGGTCCAGGGCGTCGAGGAAGGGCGCCAGCTCGGTGAGCTGCGAGCCGATGTGGCAGTCGATGCCGACGACCTTCAGCCCCGGCAGGCGGGCGGCCAGCTCGTACACCTCGAGCGCCTCGCCCACCGCGATGCCGAACTTGTTGTCCTTGAGCCCGGTGGAGATATAGGGGTGCGTGCCGGCGTCGACGTCGGGATTGACCCGCAGCGACACCGGCGCCACCTTGCCCAGCCGCTCGGCCACGGCGGACAGGCGCTCGAGTTCCGAGCGCGACTCGACGTTGAAGCACTTGATGCCTACCTCGAGGGCACGGGCCATCTCGTGCTCCTGCTTGGCCACGCCGGAGAACACCACCTTGGCCGGGTCGCCGCCGGCGGCCAGTACACGCTCCAGCTCGCCCAGCGAGACGATGTCGAAACCGGCGCCCAGGCGTGCCAGCAGGTTCAGCACCGCCAGGTTGGAGTTGGCCTTCACCGCGTAGCAGATCAGGTGAGGGTGGCTGCCCAGCGCCTCGGTGTAGGCCCGGTAGTGGCGGGTCAGGGTGGCACGAGAGTAGACGTAGCAAGGCGTGCCGATCTCGTCGGCCACCTGGGTCAGCGGGACCTCCTCGCCGTAGAGTACGCCGTCGCGGTATTCGAAGTGATCCATGTTGGTCCGTTAACTCTCGTCGTCGTTGGGAGCGGCAGCGCCCGTGCCGTAGCGTTCGGCGGCGGCCTCGTCGTCGGGCAGATAGAGCGGCCCCTTCTGGCCGCAGCCGGCCAGCAGCAGGCTGGCCGCCAGCGTCAGCGCGGCCAGGGCGAGGCGGTTCATGGGCGGCTGCCTCGCAGGGCGGTCAAGGCCTCGCGGGCGCGGCTTGCCGCGGCGCGCACCTGGTCCGGTGCGGTGCCGCCGATGTGGTTGCGTGCCGCTACCGAGCCCTCCAAGGTCAGTACCTCGAACACGTCGCTCTCGATCACGTCGGAGAACTGGCGCAGCTCGTCGAGGCTCATCTCGGAGAGATCCTTCTTCTCGCGAATGCCGAAGGCCACCGACTGGCCGACGATCTCGTGGGCGTCGCGGAAGGCCACGCCGCGGCGCACCAGGTAGTCGGCCAGGTCGGTGGCGGTGGAGAAGCCGCGGCGGGCAGCCTCGTACATGCTCTCCTTGCGCGCTTCGATGGCCGGCACCATGTCGGCGAACGCCTTGAGGCAGTCGCGCACCGTGTCGAGGGTGTCGAACAGCGGCTCCTTGTCCTCCTGGTTGTCCTTGTTGTAGGCCAGCGGCTGCGACTTCATCAGCGTCAGCAGGCCCATCAGGTGGCCGTAGACGCGCCCGGTCTTGCCGCGCACCAGCTCGGGCACGTCGGGGTTCTTCTTCTGCGGCATGATCGAGCTGCCGGTACAGAAGCGGTCGGGCAGGTCGATGAAGTCGAACTGGGCGCTGGTCCACAGCACCAGCTCCTCGCTCATGCGCGACAGGTGCATCAGCAGGATGCTGGCGAAGCTGGCGAACTCGATGGCGAAGTCGCGATCGCTCACCGCGTCGAGCGAGTTCTCGGCCGGGCGCTCGAAGCCCAGCAGCTCGGCGGTGACGTGGCGGTCGATGGGATAGGTGGTGCCGGCCAGCGCGGCGGCGCCCAGCGGCATCACGTTGACCCGCTTGCGGCAGTCGAGCAGGCGCTCGTGGTCGCGGGCGAGCATCTCCTGCCACGCCAGCAGGTGGTGGCCGAAGGTCACCGGCTGGGCGGTCTGCAGGTGGGTGAAGCCGGGCATGATGGTGTCGGCCTCGCGCTCGGCCAGTGCGATCAGCCCCTCGCGCAGGCGGCCGAGCTCGGCTTCCACCACGTCGATCTCGTCGCGCAGGAACAGGCGGATGTCGGTGGCCACCTGGTCGTTGCGCGAGCGGCCGGTGTGCAGCTTCTTGCCGGTGATGCCGATCTTGTCGGTGAGGCGCGCCTCGACGTTCATGTGCACGTCTTCGAGCTTCACCGACCACTGGAATTCGCCGCGCTCGATCTCGCCGCGGATCTCCGTCAGTCCGGCGACGATGGCGTCGCGCTCGTCGTCGGTCAGTACGCCGACCCGGGCCAGCATGGTGGCATGGGCGATGGAGCCCTGGATGTCCTGTAGCGCCAGGCGCTGGTCGAAACCGACCGAGGCGGTGAAACGTTCGACGAAGGCATCGGTGGGTTCGCTGAAGCGACCGCCCCAGGACTGGTTGGTGCCGGGGGTTGTGGGACTAGAGCTCATCGGCGTGGACATCCTGCGTGTTGCATGCTGTGGCGTTCATCGGGAAGCCGCCTGCGGCGGCGGCAGTCAGGTCTTGCAGTGTACCAGAGTCGGCGCGGGTGGCGAGGGCCGGCGACCATGCTCGGGGCGCTCGATTTTTCCTGCCTCGCCCGGTGCTTTATGATGAACGTCAATGACCGACTGCCGACCGTGACCGATAATGTTGCGGCAATCATCGTTGAGCAGGGCCGCCGGGGCCCGCTGCCTGGGGAGAACCACGTGCGATCCATCAACACGCTGCGCATTGCCACCCGCAAGAGTCTACTGGCCATGTGGCAGGCCGAACACGTTCGCGATCTGCTGATGGCCGAACACCCGGGGCTCGAGGTCGAGCTGGTGGCGCTCTCCACCCGCGGCGACAAGATTCTCGACACGCCGCTGGCGAAGATCGGCGGCAAGGGGCTGTTCGTCAAGGAGCTCGAAGAGGCGATTCTGGACGGCCGCGCCGATATCGCCGTGCACTCGATGAAGGACGTGCCCATGCACTTCCCCGAGGGTCTCGGCCTGTCGGTGATCTTCGCCGGTGCCGAGCCTACCGATGCCTTCGTCTCCAACGACTATGGCTCGCTCGACGAGCTGCCCGAGGGCGCCCGCATCGGCACCTCCAGCCTGCGTCGCGGGCTGCAGATGCGCGAGCAGCGCCCCGACCTGGAGATCCTGACCCTGCGCGGCAATGTCCAGACCCGTCTGGCCAAGCTCGATGCCGGCGAGTTCGACGCCATCATCCTGGCGACCTCCGGCCTCAAGCGGCTGGGGCTCGGCGAGCGTATCGCCCAGGAGCTGTCGCCGGAGGTGTGCCTGCCGGCCTGCGGCCAGGGGGCGCTGGGAATCGAGTGCCGTATCAACGACCCTGAGCTGATCTCACTGCTGGCGCCGCTGGACGACCCCATCACCGCCACCCGGGTGCGTGCCGAGCGGGCCATGAACACTCGTCTCGAGGGCGGCTGCCAGGTGCCCATCGGCGGTTACGCCACCTTCGAGAACGACGGTCAGACGCTGTGGCTGCGCGCGCTGGTGGGCAACCCCGAGGGCACCCAGGTGCTGCGCGCCGAGGGGCGCGGCTCGATTCACGAGCCGGAGGCGCTGGGCGTTCGGGTGGCCGAAGAGCTGCTGGAGCAGGGCGCCGGCGAAATCCTGGCGCAGGTCTACGGCGCCTGAATGGCTGCCGGGCCCGCCGTTCTCATCTGCCGCCCGGGTGAGCGCGCCGCCGCGCTGACGGCGGCCATCGAGGCCGTGGGCTATGCAGTGCTCAATCTCGAGGCGATGGCGCTGGAAGCGCTGCCGGAGGAACCGGCAGTGCGCCAGGCGTGGCTCGACTTCGACCATTTCCACAAGGTCGTGGTGGTCAGCCCTTTCGCTGCCGAATGCCTCTACCGCGCCCTGGATCGCTACTGGCCGCAGCTGCCCCTGGGCACCCAGTGGTACGCGGTGGGTGCGGCCACCGCCGAGGCTCTCCACGAGCGCCTCGGTGTACGGGTGCACCTGCCTCCTGCCGCTGCCGGCGAGGACACCAGCGAGGCGCTGCTCGAACTCGCCTCGCTGCGCTCGCTGAACGGTCAGCGCGTGCTGCTGGTGGCTGGCGAAGGCGGGCGTACGCTGCTGGCCGATACCCTGGCGGCGCGCGGGGCCAGGGTCACGCGGGTGGCGCTGTACCGCCGGCGGCTGCAGGCGCCGCCGCCGGAGCTTCAGCAGCGCCTGGCCCGCGGCGAGTTTCGGGCGCTGGTGGTCAGCAGCGGCGAACTGCTCGAACATCTGGCAAGATGGAGCACCAGGGTCACCTTGAACCAACCGCTAATCGTGTCCAGTCGCCGTTTGGCTACACTGGCCAGCAACTTGGGTTTTCGCACTCCCGTGGTGGCGGCGGGTGCCACGCCGGCGGCTCTCGCCAGTGCCGTGGCCGCAGCCTGTAACCAGGAGGATGCCGATGTCGATCAAGACGATCTCGAAAAGGGCTAGCGACAGATGAGCAAGCAGACCAACGATCAGGATGAACGGAAGGCGTCTTCCGGCAAGGGACAGGACGGCAAGGGCCGCGAGGCGGAGGCAAAGTCGAAGCCCGCCGGCGACAGCGGCAAGAGTGCGGCGTCTTCGCCAGCGCCGGGCAGCGATGCCAAGAGCGGCGAGAAGCCCGCCGCCGCACCTGCGGGCGGCCCTGCGGACAAGAAGGATGCCGGCCCTGCTGCTGCCAAAAGCGCTCCCGCCGGTTCCGACAAGCCAGCTCAGCCCGTCGCTCCAGCCCCTGCCGAGACCAAGGCCGCTCAGGAAAAGGCCGCTCAGGAAAAGGGTGGCGACAAGCCCGCTGCGGCCAAGCCCGAACCCGCCAGCAGCGACAAGACCACCGACAAGCCAGCTGCAGCGGGCAAGCCTGCGGCCAGCGATAGCAAGAGTAGCGGCAAGAGCGACGGCGATACTGCCAAGGCGGCACCGGTCGGCGGCGCGGCGACCCCGCCGCCTGCGTCTGCTGCCAGTGGCAGCGGCCAGGGTGGCGGGCGTGCGGCCGGTGTTCTGGCTCTGATCCTGGTGCTGTTCCTGGGCATCGGCGCCGGCCTCTTCGCCTGGAACGCCTGGGAGCGCCTCGACGAACAGCAGCAGCGCCTGGCCGAACTCGAGCAGCGCGCCGAAGGCGCGGCGTCCGCCGACGAGGTCGCCACCCTGCGCGAGGAGCTGGAGCGTGCCGACGAGACCCGCGACGCCGAGGTGGCCGAAGCGATCGAAACCATGCGCAGCGAATTCGCCAGCTACCGCAGTGAAGTCGACGGCGCCCTGGACCAGGTGCTGGCCGAGCTCTCCCGCGAGCAGGATGCCGACGAGCGCGAATGGCTCCACGCCGAAGCCGCCTACCTGCTGCGCCTGGCCAACCAGCGGCTGCAGCTCGAGCGTGACGTGGAAGGGGCCGCGGCGCTGCTGCGTACCGCCGATGCCCGCCTCAACGAGGCCGACAACCCGGCGCTGCTCTCCGTGCGTCGCGCCATCGCCGCCGAGCTTTCGGTACTCGACGGCGTGCCCCGCGTCGACCGCACCGGCCTCTATCTGGCGCTCAACGCTCAGCAGCAGCGCCTGGCACAGCTGCCGCTTTCCCGAGAGCTGGAGGAGATCCCGGCACGCCCCGGCATCGAGGAAGCGCCCACCGGCGGCTGGCAGGATCAGCTCTCCCGCTTCGGTCAGGAGCTGCGCGAACTGGTGGTGATCCGTCATCACGACGAGGCGCTCGAGGCGCTGGTCACGCCGGAGCAGGAGGCCTACCTGCGCCAGAGCGCCCGGCTGATTCTCGAGCAGGCCCAGCTGGCGCTGCTCAAGGAGGAGCAGGAGCTGTACGAGGCCAGCCTCGACAAGGCCCTGGCCATGATCGAAGGCTACTACGACACCGAGCGCAACGAAGTCCAGGCCGTCATCGCACGGCTCCAGGAGCTCAGGGGCGAGAACATCCAACCCGAGCTGCCCGACATCAGCGGCTCCCAGCAGGCGCTGGCCGAGTTCATCGAGCGTCGTTTCGGTTCGCGCGGCGAGCGGGGAGATGAGGCATGAGAAAGCTGCTGCTGATCGTTCTCTTCGGCCTGGCGCTGGGAGCGCTGCTCGGCCAGCTGATGGTCTCGGTGCCGGGCTACTGGCTGGTGCGCGTAGGCGATACCTCCTACCAGACCTCGTTCTGGTTCGGCCTGGTGCTGCTGCTGGCTGCCTTCCTCGTGCTGCACTTCGTGCTGCGCCTGCTGATGCGCATGAGCCACCCCGTCAGCCGGCTCAAGGTGTGGAATCGCCGCACGCGCCACCGCAACGCCATGAAGCGCACCGTGCGCGGCCTGGTGGCGCTGGCCGAAGGGCGCTGGAAGCGCGCCGAGAAGTCGCTGGTGAAGGCCGCCGACGATTCCAGCACGCCGCTGGTCAACTATCTTTCCGCCGCCCTGGCGGCCCACTACCAGGGTCGCTACGAGCAGGCCGATACGCTGCTCAAGCGCGCCCACCTCTCCACTGAGGGCGCCGACACCGCCGTCGGGCTGATGCAGGTCCAGCTGATGCTGGACCGTCAGCAGTACGAGGAGGCGCTGGCCATCCTGACCCGCCTCGACCGCCAGCTGCCCAACCACCCTCAGGTTCTCAAGCAGCTCAAGCAGGCCTATCTCAGCGTCAACGACTGGGAGGGGCTGCGCCGGCTGATGCCGCGTCTGGCCTCGCGCCAGCTGATCTCGCCCCAGGAGCGCGGCCAACTGGAGCTGCGCGCCTACAAGGAGCTGCTGGTACACGAGTCGCGCGATCCAGCCAACGTCGAGCGCATTCGCAGCCTGTGGGCCGACATGCCGGATTCGCTGCGCGGCAACGTCGAGTTGATCGTGCTGTATGCCGAAGCGCTGGTGCGGGGCGACGAGGAGGGCATCGCCGAGCGGCTGCTGCGCCATTCGCTCAAGGAGCACTGGGACAGTCGCCTGGTGCTGCGCTACGGGCTGCTCAACGTCGATCCGGCCCGCCAGCTGGTGCATGCCGAGAAATGGCTGCAGGAGCGGCCCAACGACCCCGACCTGCTGCTGACCCTGGGCCGTCTGGCGCTGCGCAACGCCTACTGGGGCAAGGCGCAGGAGTACTTCGAGGCGAGCCAGCGCCAGCGCCCCAGCGGGCTGGTCTGCGCCGAGCTGGCGCGGCTCTATGCCAACCTGGGCGAGCACAACAAGAGCCAGCTCTACTATCGCCAGAGCGTCGAACTGCTCGACAAGTCGCTACCCTCGCTGCCGCAGCCGGCCGAACCCGCCGAGGCAACGAATGCGAAGCCGGCCTCTCCCAAGGCTAGCTGAGTCGGCTTCAAACCGTCGCAAGGCAACGTAAGGGGCGCCACGGCGCCCCTTTCCCGTGTCGCAGGAGGACACCGTGGCACTCAAGCAGGTCTGGCAGCGCTGGACGTCCCGATACTTTTCCGACGAACAGGCGGTGATCCTGCTCGTCCTGCTCATCGTCGGCTTTGCCACCGTACTCTGGCTGGGGCGCATGCTGGCGCCTTTCCTCACGGCACTGGTGCTCGCCTTTCTGCTACAGGGGGCGGTAACGCGGCTCACGCGGCGGGGCATGTCGCACCTGACGGCGGTGATCACGGTCTTCGTGGTGTTCATCGGGCTGCTGCTCAAGGTCGTGCTACTGCTGATTCCGCTGGTGTGGTCACAGCTGACTGCCCTGGTGCAGGAGATCCCCTATATCGTCGGTCAGGGCCAGGAGCTGCTGGGGCAGTTGGAGACGCGCTTCCCCAATCTGGTGAGCCCCGAGCAGATGCAGGCGTGGACCGCCATGGCCGGGCGCGAGGCCACCCAGCTCGGCCAGCGGCTGTTGGCGCTGTCGCTGGCTTCGCTGGGTAATGTCATGGCGCTCATCATCTATCTGGTGCTGGTACCGATCCTGGTGTTCTTCCTGCTCAAGGATCGCGCAGTGCTGCTGGGCTTCTTCCTGCCCTTCCTACCGGAGAAGCGCACCTTGATGAGCCAGGTCTGGGCGGAAATGGAGGTGCAGTTGAGCAACTACGTGAGGGGCAAGGCGCTCGAAATCCTCATCGTCAGCACGGTCAGCTATGCCACCTTTGCCCTGTTCGGGCTGCCCTATGCGCTGCTGCTGGGCATTCTGGTCGGGCTCTCGACGCTGCTCCCCTATATCGGTGCTGCCGTCGTCACCCTTCCCGTTGCCGCCGTGGCGGGCTTCCACTTTGGTCTCACCCAGCCATTTCTCTACGTGATCCTGGCCTACGGCGTGATCCAGGCGCTGGATGGCAACGTGCTGGCCCCGCTGCTGTTCGCCGAGGCGGTGAACCTGCATCCCGTGTCTATCATCGTGGCGGTGCTGTTCTTTGGCGGCATCTGGGGCTTCTGGGGGCTGTTCTTCTCGATTCCCCTGGCCACCCTGGTCAAGGCGCTGTGGTTGGCCTGGCCAAGGCAAGCGCCGGCTCAATAGAAGCGCACCCCCACCTTGAGCACCTTGTCGCCCGCCACCTCGCTGACCACCCAGTGGATGCCATGCCAACTGACGTCGTCGCCCACTACCGGATGGCCGCCTACGCGTTTGGAGATAAAATCACCAAGCGAAACGTCACCCTCGCCGGGCGTCACCGAGAGCCCATACGCCTTGGCGATATCGGCCATGCGGGCCTCAGCGTCAATCACGAAGGGGCCGAAGAATTCCTGGGCTTTCTTCAGGCGCTTCTCGCCGCTGAACAGCTTGTTCAACGCCGGCAGATCATGGTTGCGGCCAATCACGCAGACTACGTCGTCAAGCTGTAGACGGGTGCTGCCCTTGGGATGGAGCATGTCGCGCTCGCGGAATAGCGCCGAAATCAAGGCCCCGGAGGGAAAGCGCAGCATACGGATTGGCACATCGTCCAGCGCTTGGTTCTCGACCCGATAGACGAACAACTCGTAATCGTCCTCCGGTAGGATGCCGAGCGGCCCGCGCTGTTCGGGTGTCACCCCCGGCGGTACCTCGACCTTCAGCAGACGAGCCATCAAGGGAATGGTGCCGCCTTGGATCAGCAGCGACATCAGTACCACGGCAAAGGCTGCGTTGAAGTAGAGCGAGGCGTTCTCAACTCCGCCGATTACGGGAAAGATCGCCAGAACGACGGGCACCGCGCCACGCAGCCCGACCCAGGAGATGAAGCCGATTTCGTGCCAGCGGAACTTGAAGAAAGGCTTGATCGTGAGCACTACGGCCAGCGGGCGCGCCACGAAGATCAGGGCCAGTCCCACGATGGTGGCCGGTAAGGCATACTCGAGTAGGTCGGTGGGATTGACCAGTAGGCCCAGCACCAGGAACAGGCCTATCTGACTGAGCCAAGCCAGGCCGTCATTGACGGGCAGTATGAAATTCAAGTGCTTGCCCGGCTGGTTGCCGATCATCAAGCCGGCAAGATAGATGGCCAGGAAGCCGCTGCCACCCGCGACGCTAGTCAGACCGAAGACGCAGAAGCCCAAAGCGAGGGCGAGAAGCGAGTAGAGGCCGGGCTCCAGGTCGACCCAGCGCATGAAGCGCGCGATCAGCCAGCCACCCGCGACCCCCATTGCCACTCCGACACCGAACTGCTGGAAGAAGAAAAGCGTGGTTTCCACTACTCCCCCGATATCCCCGACCAGCACTTCAATCAGCATGATAGTGAGGAATATCGCCATCGGGTCGTTGGTACCTGACTCGATCTCCAGCGTCGCCCCGACCCGTTCGTTGAGGTTCACGCCTTTTCCGCTCAGCATCGAGAAGACGGCAGCCGCATCGGTAGAGCCGACGATGGCACCGATCAGCAGTCCCTCGATCAAGCTGAGGTCGAAGACCCACATGGCGATCAGGCCGGTGATGCCACTGGTGAGAAAGACTCCGATGGAGGCCAGCGAGAGAGCCGGCTTGAAGGCCGAGCGAAAGGTCGAAAGGCGGGTGCGAAGGCCACCGTCCAATAGGATCAGCGCCAATGCCAGGTGGCCGATGGTAAAGGCGAGGGGATAATCGTCAAAGCGAATGCCAAGCAGGCCCTGCTCGCCTGCCAGCATGCCCAAGGCGAGGAAGAGAACCAGCAAGGGCAAGCCGAACAGGGAGGAGAGCCGGCTGGCCAGGATGCTCAGCGCCAGCAAGGAGCCGGAAAGTAGAAACAGGGTGTTGATAGTGTCCATTCGCTAGGCCCCGAGTCGGCGCTATCAGAGACTCATATCCTTGTCCATAAGCCCGTGTATGTGAGTAGCGTTTATGAATGCACTGTGGTTTAACGTGCGCTTTGATTTTAAGTGGTTGATTAATATAACGAGTGCAGCTTTGTTGGGCAAGCCTGGCTGAAGTCGCTGTCGGCAGTTGCCGGGGCGCGCTTAAAAAGGCAGTCGCTATGGCGGATGACTACACCAGTAGCTCATCCGCCGAGGTACGGAAGGTCAGGTTTCCTCGTCGAAATCCCCTTTGAATTTCGGATTGGGTCTTGCCCTGGGGTCGTAGCGGTCGTCGGTATGGCTATCTTCCGATTTGGGTTGGCCCGCGGGGCTGCCGTCGATGGTGAAGTCCTGCTGCATGACCCGCAGGTTGGCGGGCGGGGCCGAGCCGGTCTTGTCCTGGCCGAAGTAGAGCGTGGTGTGCGGGAAGGGAATCTCGATGCCCCTGGCGTCGAAGTGCAGCTTGACCAGGCGATTGTAGGCGCGCCCGATGCCCCAGTGAGTGCCGGGCGTGGTCTTGATGCGCACGCGAAGATTTACCGAGCTGTTTGCCAGAGCCGTGACGCCAGCCACCTCCAGCGGTGCCACGATGTTCATCTTGTGGGTCTCGTCGGCGGCCAGCTCGTCGAAGGCCTCGCGCAGGGCGATGATCGCTTCGTCGATGTTCTCGCGGTAGGCGATGCCGTATTCGCCGACGTGGTAGCCGAAATCACGCATGAAGTTGGAGACGGTATCCACGCTGGAGAAGGGCACGATGTGGTAGGTGCCGGCGAGGTCGCGGATGCCAACCGAGCGAATGCTGAGCCGCTCGGCGGTGCCGGTGATGCCGCCCACCGAGACCACGTCGCCGGTGTTCATGGCGTTCTCCACCTGAATGAAGATGCCGGTGATGATGTCCTGCACCAGCTTCTGGGCACCGAAGCCGATGGCCAGGCCCAGCACGCCGGCACCCGCAATCAGCGGGCCGATATTGATGCCGATCTCCGACAGCACGATCATCCCGGTCATGGTGATCAGCGCAATGGCCAGCGCATTGCGGAACAGGGTCAGCAGCGTCTTGGCGCGGGCATCGGGCTCCCCGGTGCCGGTCTCGGGGTTGAGCTTGTGCTCGATCAGGCTGGCCAGCCCCAGCCACACGCCGATGGCGAGCAGCAGGATCACCGCCACGCTGACCAGCATGCCGACTAGGCCACGACCGGGCTCGGAAGCGTACCAGGCGGCCAGATTGAAGGCGCCCCAAGCATCGAGCACCAGCAGCACCACTGCGGCCAGGATCACCATGCGGATGACCCGCAGCGCATTGGGCACGTAGCTGTTGAGCCGCGGTTCGAGCAGCGGCAGCTTGCGACGCAGGTCGTCGGAGAGGCGGATACGCCGTCCGATGGAGTGGGTCAGCAGGCTCGACAGCAGCATGCCGACCACTACCACGACCACCGTCTTGAGCGTCGCCATCAGCACGAAGGGCAGGGCGTCCGCCGGGCGCGTCAGGGTCAGCACCAGCACCATCAGGAAATAGGCCAGGGCGAACAGGTGCCAGGTGCGTGCGAACAGCTGTAGCGAGATGCGGGTGGCGGTGAAGTCGGAGCGGGCCGCCATGGCATTCAGCTCATCGCGGATACGGAGGCGGTTCTTCAGTACCACCACCACGGCATAGATGAAGGCGCCGAACATGATCAGTGCACCGACCGCCTGGCCCATGGTCGGGGCCAGGTAGACGCTGGTCAGCGGTGCCACTACCAGCAGGCCGTAGCCGACCAGGCCGATCAGCCGGGCCAGCCAGCGGTTCCAGTAGGAGGCCTCGGCCGCCGAGATGGGCAGCAGCCTGAGCCCCTCGTAGCGCGAGGCGAACAGCATGCGAACGGCCGCCTTGATCAGCTCGATGATCAAGAAGGCGTTGAGGAACAGCGAGGCGCGGGTCGAGAGCTCGCCGGTCTCGCCCACGGCGAAGGTGGCGATCAGGTTGCCGCCCACATAGGCCAGCGCCACCACCAGCACGTCGGCAACGGCAGCGGCCAGTACCCCTAGAACGAGTCGAATGGTGGGATTGAGCCCACCTTTCTGCTGTTTCCAATGGCTCAAGCGAACGAAGAGTGGCCGCTCAAAGCGGCGGAATACCATGAACAGGGCGAAGGTGGCGGCGATGACCAGCCCCAGGTTGATCGCCGCAGTGAGAAAGTCGCCCCAGTCGATGGCGGTGGTGTCGGTCTCGGCGGTGAACAGGCCAGCCACCACGTCGAACAGGTTGCGCATCTCGCCACCGATATCGCTGACGACGCGACTAGTCATTTCGGCCAGCTGCCTGGGCAGCGATATCGCGCCATCCGGTTCGGCAGCCAGCCCCGGGTCGGCGGCAGCCTGACGACGCAGATGTTCGATCAGCTGCTGACGGGTCTGCTCGTTCTCGAGCAGCTCGGCCAGTACTTCAGGGGCCGGAGCGGCGCCGTTGTCGGCGGGTTGCGCCAAGGCCGGCGAAGACGCCAGCAGGGCGATAGATAGCCAGACCAGTAGGCAGGCAAGAATCCGTTGGGCAATCACGCAGGTCCTCCATTTCGGGCGTGTCGGCAGGCAGCGAAGCGTACTGAGCCAATCATACGGGTTCAAGGCGTGAGGAACGAATGCTTGTGCTGCACGCCCGGCTTTCTTATTCAGCTATTGTACATCATTTGATTGTTGTGTAATATTTAACCTGCGCCATCCCCCTTGTGGCGCGATTCCCTGCACCAAGTTCGACATCCCTCTTCGCCACCCATCCCCTGGGTGGCTTTCTTTTTGTCTCGGCCACCCGAGTCGGCTAGCATCGGCTGGCGACAGCGACGAGAGAGGCGCATGAATGCGAGCGTGGGGCTAGTGCTAATGGTAGCAGCGGGCGGTGCCTTGGGTGGCATGGCACGCCTGGCAATCACCAACCTGTTTGCCAGGTGGGTGGGTACCGCCTTTCCCTGGGGCACTCTGTTCGTCAATCTCAGCGGGTCGCTGCTGGCCGGTGCGCTGGCCGGCTGGTTCGGCCTGGCCCGAGGGGGCGAGGTGACGGGGGGCTGGCTGTTCCTGGTCGTCGGGCTGCTGGGCGGCTATACCACCGTCTCTTCGCTGAGCCTGCAGAGCCTGGTCCTGTGGCAGAGCGGGCGCCGGCGTGCTGCGGTCGGTAACGTCGCCGTCACCCTGACGGCGGGCCTGGCGCTTGCCGCTCTGGGCTGGTGGCTGACGGGGCGACCGACATGAACGGCTGGCGCGCCTACGCGGCGGTGGGGCTGGGCAGCGCCCTGGGCAGCGCGCTGCGCTATCTGGTGTCGCTGGCCAGCTATGCCACGCTCGGCCCGGCCTTCCCCTGGGGCACGCTGGCGGTCAACCTGCTGGGTTCGTGGCTGATCGCCGCCTTCGCCGCGCATGCCGTCCTGCGGATCGGCAGCAGCGTGGCGCGCTGGCAGCCGTTCCTGGTGGCCGGCTTCTGCGGCGGTTTCACCACCTTTTCGCTGTTCGGTCTGGAAACGCTGCACCTGCTCGAGCTCGGCCGCCCCGGCCTGGCACTGCTCTACGTCGTGCTCAGCGTGCCGCTGTGGCTGGCGGCGGCCTGGTGGGGCGACCGTTTCGTGCGGGCCCGCCACGGCTGACGGGCCCGCGCCTGGCTCCCTGCGGCGCTGTCTCCCTTTTTCTCCGGCGCTGTCAGCGCCTGGCCTTTGCCACCTTCTTCTCCGCTTTGCCGGTCTTGGCCGGCTCCACCGTCTCCTCCGTCTCGGGGGCGGAGCGGAAGTGCTCGCGCACCAGCGCCAGCAGGCCCTGGGTCGAGGCATCGAACTCCTGGCTGCGCTCGTCGATGCGCTCGCTGATCTCGCCGGCGATGCGCTTGCCCAGCTGGACCCCCCACTGGTCGAAGGAATTGATGTTCCAGATCACCCCCTGCACGAACACCTTGTGCTCGTAGAGCGCGATCAGCGCACCGAGATTGCGCGGCGTCAGCTCGTCGAGCAGCAGCACGCTGGAGGGGCGGTTGCCGGGGCAGCTGTAGGGGTCGAGCTGGCTGCCCTCCTGGCTGCCCATCATGAAGGCGTTGGCCTGGGCCAGCATGTTGGTGAGCAGGGCGAAGTGGTGCTCCTCGACGCCGGGCTCGGGCTTGAGCGAGGCGATGAAGTCGATGGGCACGTAGCGGGTGCCCTGGTGCAACAGCTGGAAGAAGGCGTGCTGGCCGTTGGAGCCGGTCTGGCCCCAGACGATGGGCCCGGTCTTGTAGTTCACCGGATGGCCGAAGATGTCCACCGACTTGCCGTTGGACTCCATGTCGAGCTGCTGCAGGAAGGCCGGCAGCTGATGCAGCGCCTGGTCGTAGGGCACGATGGCCTGGGTCTCGGCGCCGAGGAAGTTGATGTACCAGATGCCGATCAGCGCCATCAGCACCGGCATGTTGCGGGCGTTGGGGGCCTCGATGAAGTGCTGGTCCATGGCATAGGCGCCCTCGAGCATCTCCATGAAGCCGTCGAAACCGATGGAGAGCGCGATGGGCAGGCCGATGGAAGACCACATCGAGTAGCGCCCGCCGACCCAGGCCCAGAACTCGAACACGTTCTCCTCGCGGATGCCGAACTCCATGGCCGCCTTGCGGTTGGTCGAGGCGGCGATGAAGTGAGCGCCCACGTCGGCGCCCTCGCCGGCATTGTCGAGGAACCAGCGGCGGGCGGTCTTGGCGTTGAGCAGCGTCTCCTGGGTGGAGAAGGTCTTGGTCGAGACGATGAACAGCGTGGTGGCCGGATCGAGTCGCTTGAGCACCTTCTGGATGTGGGTGCCGTCGACGTTGGAGACGAAGTGGAAGTTGAGCTCGGCGTGGCGGTACTTGAGCAGCGCCCGGCAGGCCATGTTGGGGCCGAGGTCCGAGCCGCCGATGCCGATGTTGACCACGTCCTTGATGCGCTCGCCGCTGTAGCCGCGCCACTCGCCGCTGCGCACCGCCTCGGAGAACTGGCGGATCTGTTCGCGGGTGCGCTGGATCTCGGGCATCACGTCCTTGCCGTCGACCATCAGCGGGCCCTCGCCGAGGTTGCGCAGCGCGGTGTGCAGTACCGGACGGTCCTCGGTGACGTTGATGATGTCGCCGGAGAACATCTGGGCGCGGCGCTGCACCAGCGCCGAGTGGTCGGCCAGCTCGAGCAGCTTGGCCAGCACCGCCTCGGAGACGTGATGCTTGGAGTAGTCGAGGAACAGCCCGCCGACGCGCAGGCTCATCTTGTCGAAGCGCTGCGGGTCGGCGGCGAAATAGTCGCTGATGCGGTCTTGGGCGGTGGCCTGCTGCAGCCGCTGGAGTGCCTGCCAGGTGACGCTGCGGGTCAGATGAAACATGGTTTCCTCGCACGTGCGGGCGCGGCCCGCCATCTCGTTATCAAGGGTTGCGTGAGGCCACCCAGGCCTCGGCGTCGGGAATGGCCATCTCGTAGGGTTGGTCGAGCCAGGGCGAGCTGACCAGGAAGTCGGCGCTGGCCGCATTGCACGCCACCGGCACGTTCCACAGCGCCGCCAGACGCAGCAGCGCCTTGACGTCCGGGTCGTGGGGCTGAGGTGCAAAGGGGTCCCAGAAGAAGATCAGCAGGTCGAGGCGCTGCTCGGTGATACGCGCGCCGATCTGCTGGTCGCCCCCCAACGGGCCGCTCATCAGGCCTTCCACCGCCAGTTCCAGGCTGGCCGAGAGGCGCCCCGCCGTGGTGCCGGTGCCGACCAGCTCGTGCCTGGCCAGCGTGTCGCGCCAGCGTGTGGCCCACTCCAGCAGTTCGGCCTTCTTGCCGTCGTGGGCGATCAGGGCGATGCGCTTGCGTGCCGGCAGGGTGCGGCGCACGCTGCGTTGGGGGCGGCTGTCGGTCATGGCTGGCCTACCTCGAGAATCTTCAGGGTATTGGTTCCACCGTGGGCGTTCATGTGATCGCCCCGGGTCAGGATGACATGATCCCCCGGTTCGGCAATCCCCTGTTGCACCAGCAGCGCCAG